>Ga0160469_100073_pt1 | contig 165523 bp, 173 predicted proteins | sample HID1972M_E11MG_FD_108246 | JGI IMG/M metagenome (GOLD analysis project Ga0160469, IMG submission 108246) | Enriched pill bug-associated microbial communities from UW Madison campus, WI, USA - HID1972M_E11 MG | ecosystem: Host-associated > Arthropoda: Insects > Digestive system > Unclassified ...
GGACGGCTCGGTGAACTACAACAACGTGACGCTGGGCAACGGCCAGGCGCCCGATGGCACCACCATCTCCAACGTCGCGCCCGGCGTGGCCGGCAACGACGCGGTCAACCTCAACCAGCTCAATGCGTCTGCCGCCGCCGGCACGGCCTATGCCGACACGCGCGTCAACCAGCTCGCGAACAAGATGGAGAACAACCGCCGCGACGCGAATGCGGGCACCGCCGGTGCCATCGCCATGGCCAGCCTGCCGCAGGCGTACATCCCCGGCAAGAGCATGCTGGCTGCCGGCGTGGGCACCTACGAGGGTGAGACCTCGATCGCGATCGGCATGTCCAAGCTGTCGGACAACGGCCGCTGGGTGCTCAAGGTGGGCGGCTCGGCCAACTCGCGCGGCAAGGTCGGCCTGGGTGTCGGCGCGGGTTTCCATTGGTAAGCGGGCGAGATGAGCCGGAGGACAAGAGCATGCTGAACAACGCAACGAAGAAGATCCCGCTGGCGGCGGCGGTGGCCGCCGCCGTGCTGGCCCTGCAGGGCTGCGCGACGGCCGTGAGCCAGGGCATCACCGACGACGGCAAGGCGACGGAAGTCGTCTTTCCGGAAGTCGACAGGGCCTGGCTGAAGAAAGGCACCTTTCCCAACCTGGACGACCTGCGCACGGTGGCGCCCGGCGTGAGCAAGGACCAGCTGTACGCCCTGCTGGGCCGGCCGCACTTCCGCGAGGGCATAGGCGGGGTGCGCGAGTGGGACTACCTCTTCCACTTCCGCAGCGGCGGCGGGGTGACCACCTGCCAGTACAAGGTGGTCTTCGACAAGGAGACGCTGGCCCAGAGCTTCCACTGGAAGCCGGCCGGCTGCGCGGACCTGCTGGCCAGACAGGCGGCACCCGCGCCCGCGCCGGCGCCCATGCGCCAGGTGCGCTTGTCGGCCGACGCGCTCTTCGCCTTCGACCGCTCGGGCCCGGCGGACCTGCTGCCGGAAGGCCAGCGCCAACTGCAGTCGCTGGCGCAGGAGCTGCGCGGCATGGACGTGGAACGGATCGAGGTGGTGGGCCACACCGACCGGCTCGGCCCGGACAGCTACAACCAGCGCCTGTCGCAGCAGCGTGCGCAGACGGTGCGCGAGGTGCTGGCCAGCCACGGCGTGCCGCAGGCGCGCATCGTCGCCTCCGGGCGCGGCGAGCACGAGCCCGTGGTCCAGTGCGACCAGACTGTCCGCACGGACCTGATCGCCTGCCTCGCGCCCAACCGGCGTGTGGACGTGAACGTGCAGGCGATGCCCAGGCGCTGAGGCCCTGCCGCAGGTCCGCGCCGTTCTCCGTTTCCACCCCTTCCAGAACCCTCTCACAAGGGATTCCCTGGCCGGGCCATTTTTCAACCGTCGCTGCGCCCAGGTTGACAAGAGATTGCTTTTCCCGATCTGCGTCGATGACGCCATGGAGGAACCCATGGTTGCACTCCCAGAAAAACAACATGCAACGCTGATGGCGAACCCCTGGTTCGCCCAACTGGCGCCCGGTGTCCGCGAGGACGTGCTGGCACGCACGACGCAGCGGCAGTTGCCGCCGGGCGCCTGCCTCTTCCATCGGGGCGATCCCTACGACGGCTTCTACGGCATCCTGGAGGGCAGCATCCGAATCGGCGGCATCGCCCGAAGCGGGCAGGAAGCCATCCTCACCTTCTATGAGCCCGGGTCGTGGTTCGGAGAGATATCCGCATTCGACGGCCTGCCGCGAACCCACGACGCGTACGCGCACAAGGCGACGACCCTGCTTTGCATCAGTCCTGAAGATTTCGAGGATCTGCTGAGTCGCCATCCTGTGCTCCCCCGGCTTTTTCTTCGGCTCGAATGCAAGCGCTTGCGGCTGCTCGCAGCGGTCTTCGAGGACTATTCCACCCAGTCGATGGAAGGCCGACTCGCCGGCCGTCTGCTGGTGCTGGCCCACGCCTTCGGCTCGGCCTCGCCGCAAGGCGCGATCGAACTGCACCTGCCGCAGGAAACCCTGGCCCAGCTCATCGGGGCCACGCGCCAGCGCGTCAACCAGATGCTGCGGGACTGGGTCCGCGAGGGTCTGGTGGCACATCGCTACGGACGCCTCTCGCTGCTGGACGAAGCCGGGCTGGAGGAGCTGGCCCGGAAATAGCCGGCGCCCTGGCGGCTATCCGAAATCCGGCGAGCGCCGCTCGCGCAGCGAGGCCACGCCCTCACGCACGTCCGTACCGGCGAACCCCATGAATTCCAGCGCCAGCGAGGCGTCGAAGGTGGGCCCGGCCTGGCGCAGCCAGTTGTTCAGCGCGTACTTGGTGTAGCGGATCGCGCTCTGGCTGCCCGCCGCGAGGCGCTCGGCGATCGCGTAGGCGCGCGGCAGCAGTTCGTCGGCCGCCACCGCCAGCGACACCAGGCCGATGCGCTCGGCCTCCTCGCCGCTCACCGGCTCGCACAGCAGCAGGTGGTACTTGGCCTTGGCCATGCCGCACAGCAGCGGCCAGACGATCGCCGCGTGATCGCCGGCCGCCACGCCCAGGCGCGTGTGGCCGTCGACGATCCTGGCGTCCTTCGCGGCGATCGAGATGTCGGCCAGCAGCCCGGCCACCAGCCCCGCGCCGACGGCCGGGCCGTGCATGGCGCTGACGATCGGCTTGTCGCAGTTGACGATGTTGTAGACCAGGTCGCGTGCCTCGCGCCACACGCGCTGGCGCACGGCGTCGTCGGTGGTCATGGCCTCGACCATCGCCAGGTCGCCGCCGCCCGAGAATCCCATCGCCTCGCCGCGCAGCACGGCGCAGCGCACCGCATCATCGGCCGCCACGTCGCGCCAGATCTCGGCCAGCTCGCGATGGCCTTCGTGGCCGGCGGTGGGCAGCTTGCCGTTGGCGGCGCGCATGCGGATGTCGAGCACGGCGCCGCGGCGCTCGATGGCGAGGGTCTGGTAGCGGGTGTAGTCCATGGGTGTCTCCTTCGTGTGCGGGATTCATCGCGACGGGCGATGCACCGCCGCCACCGCCTCGATGCCGGCGAAGGCGTAGCGCATCAGCTCGTCGACCAGCGCTTGCGTGTCCTTCAGCGCGGGCAGCACCTGGCCGCCCACCTCCTTCGGCGCGATCACCAGCATGATGCACGGCAGCACGGTGAACGCCAGGCAGCGCTGCACCGCGGGATGCTCGGCAGGCAGTCCCATGATGCCCGCGACCAGCCCGCGCACCAGCCGCGCCTTGGGCAGGATCGCCTGCTCGACCAGGGCCGGCGCCAGCGGCGAGGGCGCCATCAGTTCGCGCAGGATCACCCGGAAGCCCCAGGGTGCGGCCGGCCGCGCGCCGTGCTGGAGCAGGTGCAACAGCAGCGCACGCAGCCGCTGGCGCGGATCGCCCGCCAGGCCGGCCAGATCCTCCAGCCCGACGATCTGGCGATGCGCCTCGATCAGCACGGCCTCGTAGAGCCCGTCCTTGCCGCCGAAGTGGTAGTTGACCGCCGCCACGTTGGTGCCGGCGCGGGTGCAGATCTCCTTGCTGGTGGTGTCCGCATAGCCGCGCTCCGCAAACACTTGCCCGGCGGTCCGCAGGATGTGCTGGCGCGTGAGGTCGCCGTCCGCACGGGGCGCGCGGACGGCGGGCTTGCGGGCACGGGAAGAGCGGGGAGCCATGGGTGGCGAGGCTACCGCAGATCAATTCATTCTTTACTTCAAATTAAAATTTAAATTTTATAAAATGCCCATCCCTTCCACGCCAGCACAGGATTTCCGCGCATGAACAGGAAGAAGCCCCTCGCCGCCGCCCTGGTGGCCCTTCTGGCCGCCGCAGTGGCCCTCTGGTGGTGGCTGCGGCCAATGCCGCCGTCCGACCAGCTGATGCTGTACGGCAACGTCGATCTGCGGCAGGTGTCGCTGGCCTTCTCCGGCAGCGAGCGCATCGCCGAGCTCGGCGTGCGCGAAGGCGATCGGGTGCGTGCCGGGCAGGTGGTGGGGCGGCTGGACACGCGCGCCCTGCAGTTACAGGCCGCGCAGGCGAAGGCGCGCATCGGCGTGCAGGAACAGGCGCTGCAGCGCCTGCGCAACGGCAGCCGCCCCGAGGAGATCGCGCAGGCGCGTGCGCAGGTCTCCGCCGCCCAGGCCGATACGGAATTGGCCGCGCGGCAGCTCGCTCGCCTGCAGGCCGCCGGCCAAGACACCGAGGGCCGCGCCGTCAGCCGCCAGGACGTGGATGCCGCGCAGGCACGACGCCAGGTCGCGCAGGCCCGGCTCGACGGCGCCCGCGAGGCCCTGCGCCTGGCGATCGCCGGCCCGCGCCGCGAAGACATCGGCCAGGCACAGGCGCAGCTGGAGGCCGCGCGCGCCGACCTCGCTCTCATCGACCACCAGCTCGCCGAGGCTGAGCTGCGCGCGCCCATCGACGCCGTGGTGCGCACCCGGCTGCTGGAACCGGGCGACATGGCCTCGCCGCAACGCCCCGTGCTCGCGCTGGCGATCACCGACCCCAAATGGGTGCGCGCCTACGTGGCCGAGCCCGACCTGGGCCGCGTGCAGCCGGGCCAGGCGGCGCAGGTCATGACCGACAGCCATCCCGGCCAGGCGTTGGCCGGCCGCATCGGCCACATCGCCTCGGTGGCCGAGTTCACGCCCCGAACGGTGCAGACCGAGGAACTGCGCACCAGCCTGGTCTACGAGATCCGCGTGACGGTCGACGACCCCGGCGACCGCTTGCGCCTGGGCATGCCGGCCACGGTGCAGCTTCGGACCGCGCCCGCTTCGGCCGGGGGACGCTGATGGAAGGCAACGCCCCGGCGGTCGCCGGCCAGGCGCTGGCCAAGCGCTTCGCCGTCAAGGGCGCGGCGCAGCCGGTGCATGCGCTCGACGGCATCTCGCTCGAGGTACCGGCCGGCGCCCTCACCGCCCTGGTGGGCCCGGACGGCGCCGGCAAGACCACGCTGCTGCGCCTGATCGCCGGCCTTATGCGTGCCGACCAGGGCCGCCTGGAGGTGCTGGGCATCGACGTGGCCGCCGACCCGCAGGCCGTGCAGGACCGCATCGGCTACATGCCGCAGCGCTTCGGCCTGTACGAAGACCTCAGCGTGCAGGAGAACCTCGACCTCTACGCCGATCTGCACGGCGTGGGCGCAGCGCAGCGGCGCGAGCGCTACGCGCGGCTGATGGCGATGACCGACCTGGGACGCTTCACCGGGCGGCTGGCCGGCCAGCTCTCCGGCGGCATGAAGCAGAAGCTCGGCCTGGCCTGCACCCTGGTGCGCTCGCCCGCCCTGCTGCTCCTGGACGAGCCGACGGTGGGCGTGGACCCGCTGTCGCGGCGCGAGCTGTGGCAGATCGTGCAGAAGTTGGTGGACGAGGAACGGCTGTCGGTGCTGGTGAGCACCGCCTACCTGGACGAGGCCGAGCGCTGCGCGCGCGTGTTCGTGCTGCGCGACGGCCGGCTGGCCGCGCAGGGAGCGCCCGACGAGATCCGCGACCGCGCGCGCGGCCTGTGCTTCGTCGCCGCGCCGCCCGCCGGCCAGCCGGCGCGGCTGCTGCAATCGCGCCTGCTGGATGCGCCGCAGGCCATCGTTGACGCCGTGCCGCAGGGCGGCGAGGTGCGCTTCATCCGCCGCCCCGAGACCTCCGACGATGCGCTGCGCACCCTGCTGGCCGGCGCACACGCCGAGCCGGTGCCGGCGCGGCTGGAAGACGGCTTCATGACGCTGCTGCGGCCCTCGCAGGAGGTCGGCACGGTCGAGGCCACGACGCCACCCGCCGACGCATCCTCCGCCTCGGACGAGGTGGTGATCGAGGTGCGCGACCTGGAACGCCGCTTCGGCGACTTCACCGCGGTGGCGCGCACCAGCTTCTCGGTGCGGCGCGGCGAGATCTTCGGCCTGCTCGGCCCCAACGGCGCCGGCAAGACCACCACCTTCCGCATGCTGTGCGGGCTGCTGCCGGCCTCCGGCGGCCAGCTGCGCGTGGCCGGCGTGGACCTGCGCCGCGCCCGCGCACAGGCGCGCCGGCGCATCGGTTACGTGGCGCAGAAGTTCGCGCTGTACGGCAACCTCACGGTGGCGGAGAACCTGGCCTTCTTCGGCGGCGCCTACGGCCTGCATGGCGCCCGCCTGCGCGAGCGCATGCGCACCGTGCTGCGCCAGTTCGAGCTGGCGCACGCGCACCAGACAGCCAGCGGCCAGCTGCCCGGCGGCTACCGCCAGCGTCTGGCGATGGCCGTCGGCCTGCTGCACGAGCCGGAGATCCTGTTCCTGGACGAGCCCACCAGCGGCGCCGACCCGCTGGCACGGCGCGACTTCTGGCGCCGCATCACGGCGCTGGCGCAGCAGGGCACCACCGTGATCGTCACCACCCACTTCATGGAGGAAGCCGAGTACTGCGACCGCATCGTGATCCAGGATGCCGGCAGGGTGCTCGCGCTGGGTACGCCGCAGGAGGTGCGCGCGCAGGCCGGCGGCCCGGCGGGAGAGCGCATCGACATGGAGCAGGCCTTCATCGGCATCGTCGAGCGCGCGCGGCGGCGCGACGGCGCGGAGGCCGCGGCATGAGAGGTTTTTCCCGGCGCCTGCTCTCGCTCACGCGCAAGGAGTTCCGCCAGCTCCTGCGCGACCGCAGCAACCTCGCGATCGGCATCGTGCTGCCGATCGTGCTGATCCTGATCTTCGGCTACGGCATGTCGCTGGATGTGAAGAACGCGCCGGTGGCGCTGGTGCTGGAGGATGCCTCGCCCACCGCCGCGGAGGCAATGTCCGGCCTGCGCGGCTCGCCCGCACTCGCGCCGGTGGCGGTGCGCTCGATGCACGAGGCCGAGCAGCTGATGCGCGCCCGCGCGGTGGACGCCATCGTGCGCGTGCCGCCCGATTTCTCGCGCACGCTGGCCGTGGGCCAGGCGCGCGTGCAGGTCATCGTGCACGGCGCGGACGCTGGCCGCGCGCGCATCATCCTCGCCTACGCCGGCGGCGCGATCGCACAGGCCGCGCTGCGCCAGGCCGACCGCCAGGGCGCCGCCGCCGCGCGCGAACCCGTCGGCGCGGTGACCGTGGAACCGCGCCTGTGGTTCAACGCCGCCAACACCAGCACTTGGTACCTGGTGCCGGGGCTGATCGTGCTCATCATGACGCTGGTGGGCGCCTTCCTCACCGCGCTGGTGATGGCGCGCGAGTGGGAGCGCGGCACGCTGGAGGCGCTGTTCGTCACGCCGGTACGGCCGGTGGAGATCCTGCTGGCCAAGGTCATTCCCTACTTCGCCGTGGGCATACTGGGGCTCGCGCTGTGCCTGCTCGCGGCGCGCTTCCTGTTCGCGGTGCCGATGCTGGGCTCGTTGTGGCTCGTGCTGCTGGCCTCGATGCTCTACCTGGTGGTCGCGGTGAGCCTGGGGCTGGTGATCTCCTCGGTCACGCGCAACCAGTTCCTTGCCAGCCAGGTCGCGCTGATCGCGACCTTCCTGCCCTCGCTGATGTTGTCGGGCTTCCTGTTCGACCTGCGCAACGTGCCCACGGCGGTCCGACTGATCGGCCAGGCGCTGCCGGCGACCTACTTCATGGAACTGCTGCGCACGCTGTTCCTCGCGGGCAACGTCTGGCCGCTGGTGCTGCGCGACTGCGCCATCCTGGCCGCCTACGCGGCGGGCCTGCTGGCGCTGGCGCGCGCGGTCACGCGCAAGCGCCTGGACACGGGGCGCGCGCCATGATCGCACTACTGCGACGCATCGCCAGCCTGTGCCGCAAGGAACTGCTGGCGATCCTGAAGGACCCGGCCAGCCGCGTGGTGCTGTTCGCACCCGCAATCGTGCAGAGCTTCGTGTTCGGCTACGCCGCCACCTACGACCTGGCGGACGTGCCCTACGCCCTGCTCGACCAGAGCCGTAGTGTGGCGTCGGCCGAACTGGCGGCGCGGCTGGACGGCACCGGCGTGTTCCGCCGCGTCGCCACCCTGCGCACGCCGGGCGAAATCGCCGCCGCGATCGACACACAGCGCGCGCTGATGGTGCTGCACGTCGGACCGCGCTTCGAGGCCCTGCTCGCCGCCGGCGAGCCGGCGCCGGTACAGATCGTGCTGGACGCGCGCAACGCCAACACGGCCGGCTCGGCGGTGGGCTACGTGAACGCGGTGGTCGAACGCTTCAACGCCGAGCGGCGCGCGCGCATCGGCGCGCCGCCGCCGCCCGTGACCGTGGAGACGCGCGCCTGGTTCAACCCCAACCTGGAAACGCGCTGGAACCTGGTGCCCGGCATGATCGCTGCGCTGAGCATGCTGCAGACGCTGCTGCTCACGGCGCTGTCGGTGGCGCGCGAGCGCGAGCAGGGCACCTTCGACCAACTGCTGGTCACGCCCATGTCGCCGATGGAGATCATGGTCGGCAAGGCCTTGCCGCCGATGGCCATCGGCCTGGTGCAGTCCACCCTGGTGCTGGCGATGGCGCTGTTCTGGTTCCGTATCCCGATGGCCGGCTCGCTGCTCACGCTCTACACCGGCCTGGCCTTCTTCACGCTCGCCAGCGTGGGCCTCGGCCTGTCGATCTCGGCCGTGTCGGCCCACATGCAGCAGGCCATGCTCTACGCCTTCGTGCTGATCATGCCGCTGATGCTGCTGTCGGGCCTGACCACGCCGGTGCGCAACATGCCGCAGGCGCTGCAGATCGCCACGCTGGCCAACCCGCTGCGCTTCGCGATCGACCTGGTGCAGCGCGTGTACCTGGAGGGCGTGGGTCTGGCCACCGTCGCGCCCAACCTGATCCCGCTGGCGGCGATCGCCGCCGTCACGCTGCCGCTGGCCGCCTGGCTGTTCCGCCATCGCCTGGCCTGATCCCTTCCGGAGGACCCGCATGCGCTTCATGGACACGAACGTCTGCCTGTGCGCAGCCGCCCTGCTGGCCGGCTGCGCCGCCGTCGGCCCCGACCACCGGCAGACGCCGGCACCCGCCCCCACCGACTGGACGGCCTGGCATGGGGGCTCGCCCGCGCTGCTCGGCCCCGAGCGCGAACGCGCCCGCCCCGAGCTGCCGCTGGCCGGCTGGGCGGCCTTCGGCGATCCGGTGCTGGACGCATTGCAGCACCGCGCCCTGGCCGCCAGCCACGACCTGCGCAGCGCCGCGCTTCGCTTCGCCCAGAGCCGCGCCCTGCACACCGCCACGGTCGTACAGCGAGGGCCGCAACTGGGCGCGAGCGCTGCCGCCACGCGGCAGCGGCAGAGCGAGAGCGGCGCCGCCACGCGCATGGTCGAGGCGCTGTCGCCCATCAACCGCGAGGCGCTGATCGACACGCTGAGCGATCCGCACACGCTGTATCAGGCCGGCTTCGACGCCAGCTGGGAGATCGACCTGTGGGGCCGCGTGCGGCGCGCGATCGAGGCCGCGGATGCCGATGCGCGCGTCGCCGAGGCGTTGCTGCACCAGGCGCGGCTGAGCCTGCAGGCGGAACTGGCGCGGCACTACGCCGAACTGCGCGGCGCGCAGCGGCAGTTGCGCATCGCGCAGGCCGACGTCGAGGCCGCCACGCAAGCCCTCGCGCTGATGCAGGCGCGCGTCGCGCGCGGCCTGGCCGCCGACCTGGACGCGACGCGCCAGCGCACCCTGCTGGCCGGCGCGCGGGCGCAGCTGCCCGCGCTGCAGCAGCAGGAGGCCCAGGCCATCAGCCAGATCACGCTGCTGGCCGGCGATCCTCCCGGCGCCCTCGACACCCTGCTGGCGGCCGGCGATGCGCCGCCCGCGCGCGCCCTGCCCGATCTCGCACTGGGCCTGCCCTCCGAGTTCGCGCAGCGCCGCCCCGACATCGCCGCCGCGCAGGCGCGGCTGCATGCGGCCACGGCGCGCATCGGCGTGGCGGTGGCCGACCTGTATCCGCGCCTCGTGCTCGGCGCGGCCGCCGGCTTCGAGTCGGTGGACGGCGGACGCTTCGGCGACTGGGGCAGCCGGCAGTGGCGCATCGGCCCGGCGCTGAGCCTGCCGGTGTTCGACCAGGGCCGGCGGCGCAGCACCATCATCCTGCGCGAACTGCAGCAGCAGGAGGCGGCGGTGGCCTACCAGCAGACGGTGCTGCGGGCTTGGCACGAGATCGACGGCGCCCTCACCGCCTACACCGCCGAGCGGCAGCGCCATGCGCAGCTCGCCGAACGGGAGCACGGCAGCCGCGACGCGCTGGCGCTGGCGCAGTCGCGCTACCGCAACGGTCTGGCCGACTTCGGCACCGCGCTCGACGCGCAGCGCACCCTGTTGCTGGCCCAGCGCGAGACGGCCGAGAGCGAGCGTCGGATGGCCCTGGGCCTGGTAGCGGTCTTCAAGGCGCTGGGCGCCTGAAAAGGCGGGCTCCGGAAGTGCGCCTTCAAGCTGTGGCCCAATACGGGGTTCGCTTTTTTTTCACCCCCCTCACAGGAGCATCCAACCATGGGCAACAAGATCGTCACCGAAGCAGACCGCAAGGCCACCCCGCCCGCCAAGCCGCTGCCCGGCGCCGGCGTCGTGCGCCACGGCACCGGCCAGAAGCGCAGCCTCGAACGCGGCACGGCCACCCGCAGCAAGAAGAACCCCGGCAAGCGCCCGCACAAGGGCGGCTGAGCGGCATTTCCGCAGCATGAAAGACGACCAGCTTCTGCTGCGCGGCGCGCTGTGCGTGCTCATCGGCGGCACGATCCTGATCGGCCCGCATGTGCTGCGCTCGTCCGGCTGGCTCGAACTTCTGGCCGGCGCGCAGACCGTCGGCTGGTTCGCGGTCGCGCTGGGCATCGCGCTGATCGCCGTCGGGCTGGTGCGGCGGCGCAAGCGCTGAGCTGAGCCCGCGCCGCGGCGGCTTCAGCCTGCGGCAAGCCGGCGGCCGGGCCAGAGGCGCTTGGCGAGTTCGACCACCGCCAGCACCACGGCCCCCGCCACGATCCCCACCACTGCATTGGCACCCATGCTGCCGAGCGTGCCGGCCACGCTGCCGGCGCCCGCGGCCCAGGCCTCGATGGCATGGGCCACCGCCGGCACCCCGTGCACCAGGATGCCGCCGCCGACCAGGAACATCGCCGCCGTACCGGCAACCGACAGCCCTTTCATCAGCCAGGGCGCCGCGGCCAGGATGCCGCGGCCCAGCGCCCGCGCACCGGCGCCTTCGCGCCGGCTCAGGTACAGGCCCGCGTCGTCGAGCTTGACGATGCCGGCCACCAGGCCATAGACCCCCACCGTCATCAGCAGTGCGATGCCCACCAGCACCGCCACCTGCGTGAGCATCGGCTGGCCCGCCACCGCGCCGAGGGTGATCACGATGATCTCGGCCGAGAGGATGAAGTCGGTGCGGATCGCGCCCTTGATCTTGTCCTTCTCCACCGCCACGACGTCGATCTCGGGATCGGCCACCGCCTGTTCGTGGCGCGCCGTGTTCGCCGCATGCGTTTCCTTGTGCAGAAAGCGGTGCGCGAGCTTCTCGACCCCCTCGAAGCACAGGAAGGCGCCGCCGACCATCAGCAGCGGCGTCACCAGCCATGGCAGCCAGGTGCCGATGGCCAGCGCCGCCGGCACCAGGATCGCCTTGTTGACCATCGAGCCCTTGGCCACCGCCCAGACCACCGGCAGTTCGCGCTCGGCCCGCACGCCGGAGACCTGCTGCGCATTGAGCGCGAGATCGTCGCCCAGCACGCCGGCGGTCTTCTTGGCGGCGACCTTGGTGAGCACCGACACGTCGTCCAGCACGGTCGCGATGTCGTCGAGCAGCAGGAGCAGGCTGGTGGCCATGGCGTGGGTCCCCGGAAGGCGTGCGTTCAGAGTTCGCGGCGCAGCCGGATCTCTTCGATCTTCACGGTGCCCAGCGCGGTGGTCTTGGCGGTCTTCATCTCGCGCTTGAAGCCGGCCAGCTCGAAGAAGCGCAGCGCGCGCTCGTTGCGCAGCGGCACCCAGATCGTGGCCACCGTGCAGCCCTCTTCCTCGAGCCCTTCGCGGGCGGCGTCCCACAGCGCCACGCCGACGCCCTTGTCCCAGTGGTCCGGGTGCACGTAGACGGCCCAGATCTCGCCGGTGGTCGACGGCGTCTTGGGATCGCGCGAGCGGTCGTAGCCGATGAAGCCGACCACCGTGTCGCCCTGCACCGCCACCTGCACCTGCGGCTCGGCGAACTCGATCGCCTGGCGCCACTTGGCCTCGCGCGTGGCCGGGGCGAGCGCGTCGAGCTGGTCGTCGGGCACGATGCCCTGGTAGGCGGTGCGTGCGGCGACCGCATGGATTTCGGCGATGGCCTTGGCATCGCGCAGTTCGGCGGGACAGACTTCGTAGGGAGACATGGCAAGGGAGCGTCGGATTGCAAAGGCGCGTATTGTCGCCGCGCCCGGCGGGCCGGCCTCCTCTACACTGCCGGTTACATCATCCACCCGGGGAACCCATCATGGCCAAAGGTCAGCAACGCAGCAACAAGGAAGCCCGCAAGCCGAAGAAGGACAGCTCGCCGCCCAGGCCGCCGGCCACCGGCGAAGCGGTGCGCCCGACCATCGTCACGGCGGTGATCCCGCGCGGCAAGCCCAAGATCAAGTGAGCGCCAGGGTGCGCATCGAGCCCGGCGGCTTCGCCTTCGACGCCGCGCCCGGGCGCCCCCTGCTGCTGGCCGCGCAGGATGCGGGCATCGAGCTGCCGAGTTCCTGCCGCAACGGCACCTGCCGCACCTGCATCTGCCGGCGCCTGGCCGGCGAAGTGCGGCACCTGATCGAATGGCCGGGACTGTCGGCCGAGGAGAAGGCCGAGGGCTGGATCCTGCCGTGCGTGGCGGAGGCTGCCGGCGACGTGGTGCTGGAAGCCCCCTTCGCGCGGCCGTCCCTCCCTGGCTAGCTAACCTGTTCGTCGCTTTTTCACCTGCCTGGCAGGGTGACATCGTGAACACCACTGATACACGGCGACGCCTCCAAAGCTGCCCAGGCAGACAAGAAGACCAATGGTGATCTGTACTCGCCTGCGGTCGTCCTCGCCTGTGAGCCACAGGTCGAGCGCCATTCCCATGGCACCGAGGACGAGCAGCGCCATCGACATCATCGACAAGGCACAAAATGCCTTCGCACCCATGCGATAGCTCATCGGGACCAGATCACGGATTCCCGCAACCTTGCGCCTTTGGCCCAGGCCCGGAAACGCAATCGCCCAAGCAAGCATGATGGTGCGCATAGGCGCAAACAGCGTGGTGGAGAAAAGGGCCAACTCCATCGAACGGAAATGCGGCTCTTTCCAATAGCGATGCAGCACTTCCCGAGGCATCAGGAAGTGCAGCAGGAGTAGAAGGAGCGTGCTCGAGACAACGCCGATCAGGCCGCCGACAAGCGCACCGGCAGAGGCTCCCATCAACGACGACATACCCGCTCGATCCCGAGACCGTTCACAAGGTCAACCTTGTTTCCCCATTTGTCGTACGCTACCACCGCCGCCTTGCCCATGGTCCAACTCGCAGCAGCGGTGCCGACCGCGAGTACCAACGCGGTGCCCCACCCGACAGGATTCGAGATCAAGAAGGCTCCGACAAGGTAGCCGGTACCGGCTCCGGCAAATGTACTGAATACGGTGTCTACGAACACCTCGTTCTTCTCTTTTCTATCAATCGTGTTGGCGATCTGAGCACATGCGGCGTCAAGCTCACCCTCCCCCGCCACGTCATCCATCACCGAAGATCCAGATGCCTGTGCCGGAAGGCCGCGCAGCCTTTCCCCTCACCGCCGAGGCCCCGGCGTGACCACGATCCGATCCCGCTGCGCCAGCGAGGGAAACAGCCGGAACCAGCCGACCGCCACCGCGATGGTGCCGATGCCGCCCAGCACCACCGAGCCCACCGGGCCGAGCAGCGCCGCGGTGGCGCCGGATTCGAACTCGCCGAGCTGGTTGCTGGCGCCGATGAAGATCGAGTTGACCGCGCTCACGCGGCCGCGCATCGCATCGGGCGTCTCGAGCTGCACCAGCGTCTGGCGGATCACCACGTTCATCATGTCCGCGGCGCCCGAGACCGCCAGCGCCACCAGCGACAGCAGGAAGCTGCGCGACAGCCCGAAGACCACCATGCACACGCCGAACACGGCCACCGCGATCAGCAGCGTGCGGCCCACGTGGCGCTCCACCGGCCGGCGCGTGAGCACGATCGACATCGCGAGCGCGCCCACCGCCGGCGCGCCGCGCAGCAGGCCCAGGCCCCACGGCCCGGTGTGCAGGATGTCCTTGGCGAAGATCGGCAGCAGCGCCACCGCGCCGCCGAGCAGCACCGCGAACAGGTCGAGCGAGACGGCGCCGAGCACCGGCTTGCGATGCCAGATGAAGCGCACGCCGGCCAGCAGCGTGTCCATGGTGACCGGCTCGCGCGGCGGCGCGGTGTGGGTGTAGCGCAGCCGCGCCATCAGCGTGCAGCCGGCGGCGAAGAGCGCGATGCAGGTCGCGTACACCACGCCCGTGCCACCCACGAAGAGCAGCCCGCCGATGGCCGGGCCGCCGATGATCGCGGCCTGCTGCCCGGCCGAGCTGAAGGCCATCGCGCGCGGCAGCATCAGCGGCGGCACCAGCAGCGGCGTGAGCGACTGCTGCGCCGGCATCTGGAAGGCGCGCACCGCGCCCAGCACCAGCGACAGGCCCAGCAGCAGCGCACGCGAATCCTGCTGCGCGGCGTGCGCCGCGAACAGCGCCAGCGCCACGGCGCCCTGCACCGCCAGGCAGATCGCGACGATGCGCCCGCGATGGTGCCGGTCCACCACGTGGCCCGCATACAGCGCGAGCAGCAGCGCCGGCGCGAACTGGTACAGGCCGACCAGGCCCAGATCCCAGGCGCTGCCGGTGAGGTCGTACATGTGCCAGCCGATGGCCACCATCAGCATCTGCGCGGCGGCGGTGCCCAGCAGCCGCGCGCCCCACAGGTGCATGAAAGGCCGTTCGCGCCGCAGGTCGGCAAAGCTGTAGGCGGTGGGGGTGTCGGCAGTGGGCATCCGTTCGAGGATAGCGTCAAGACGCCCTACACTCGCGCCCGCCCATGACCGCCGTGCACCTGATCCACGAGGACGCGCACCTGCTGGTGCTCGACAAGCCCGCCGGCCTGCTGTGCGTGCCCGGCCGCGGGCCCGACAAGCAGGACTGCCTGAGCGCGCGCGTGCAGCGGCGCTGGCCCGATGCGCTGGTCGTGCACCGCCTGGACATGGCCACCAGCGGCCTGGTGCTGATGGCGCGCGGCATCGAGATGCAGCGCGCATTGAGCCGCGCCTTCGAGACGCGGCAGGTGGACAAGCGCTACGAGGCGGTCGTCGACGGCCTGCTGCCCGCGGGCGGAGACTGGCAGCGCATCGACGCGCCGATCGCGCCCGACTGGCCGCGCCGGCCGCTGCAGAAGATCGCCCCCGAAGGCCGGCCCAGCCTGACGCGCTGGCGCATGCTGCATCGCCTGCCGGAGCGCGGCGCCAGCCACCTGCTGCTGGAGCCGCTCACCGGCCGCTCGCACCAGTTGCGCCTGCATCTCGCGTCGATCGGGCACCCGATCCTGGGCGATGCGCTGTACGGGCGCGAGGACAGCGCGCCGCGGCTGATGCTGCATGCCACCCGGCTGGCCCTGCGCCACCCGGCCACGCAGGCGGCGATGGGCTTCGAGAGCGCTGCGCCTTTTCGCGCCGTGATCAGCCCTTGACCACCAGCACCGGCACCGGCGAGTCCTGCAGCACGCGCGTGGTCACGCTGCCCAGCAGCAGCTTCTCGATGCCGGTGCGCCCGTGCGAGCCCATGACGATGAGGTCGGCGCCCAGCGCCTTGGCGGTGTCGACGATGCCCTCGTGCACCACATGGCCGTCGATCACGCGCTGGTCGCTGTGCAGGCCCTCGGCCGCCAGCGCGGCCACGCCGCGCGCCAGCGCCGCGTTGGCGCTCGCGGTGGCGGCAGCGAGGTATTCGTTCTGGCCCAGCGCGTAGTCGGCGCCGACGCCGATGAAGGGATAGTTGTCGATCACATGGATCAGCGTGATGCGGCTGCCGAAGGCCAGCGCGAGGCCGCTGGCCTTGCTCACGGCGAGCATCGACGTTTCGGAGCCGTCGATCGGAACCAGGATGTGATTGAACATGGGGGCCCTCGCTTTCTTTCAGTCAGGAGGCCGGCTCGGAAGCCGTGCCGATGGCCGAATTTACATCCCCCGGCAGCCCGCTGGCTGTAGGACGCCAGGAAACAGGGGTCAATCGCCCTGGAAACTGCCCGAGCGGCAGGTCACGACCAGGGTGTCGCGCCAGCCCGCCTCGCCCTCGGCCAGCGGCTGGATCGGCGTGGATTCGTGGATCACGCGGGCATCGTCGAGCAGCAGCAGCGTCCAGGGCTCGGTCATCGTGAAGCGCTCGCCGCGCCGGCCGCCGGCCTCGAACACGCGCGTCTCGCCGCCCTTGATGCCGTGGCGGCCGACGAACGCCACCGCGACCAGGTCCACGCCGTCGCGGTGCGCGCCTTCCGGGGTCGGGCGGCCGATGCCGCCGGTGGTGTCGATGCGGAACTGGTGCGCCTCCAGGTGCCAGCGCTGCGCGCCGCGCAGGCCGCTGGCCGCCTGGGCCAGCGCGCGCATCAGCCGCTGCCACGCAGGCTGCGCGACGGTGGCCTCCTGCATGGGCGCGAACCAGCGCTGCATGCCGCCGTGCAGGGCGTTGTATTCCACCGGCTGCCAGTGCGCGCGGTGCGGCACCTGCGCGATCGTCTCGCCGTCCGAGGTGAAGCAGGCGTGGCGCCGGGTGCGGTAACGCCCGCCGTCCTTGAGGTATTCGTCCGGCGGCAGCTGCGACCAGTCGCCGTGCAGGGCCTCCAGCTGCGCGAGCGGCACGCCCAGCCATTCGGCCGTGCCCTGCGGACCGAGGACCGCATAGCCGTCCCGGCGCAGCGCATCGGGGAATTCGGAGGGTGCGATGTAGGGCGGCGCGAATTCCTGCACGCCTACGCCTCCACCTTCACGCCCTTCCAGAACGCGACGCGGTCGCGCACCATCTCGGCCTCGGGCTTCGGGTCGGGGTAGTACCAGGCCGCGTCGGCATTGAGCTCGCCGTTGACCAGCAGCGAGTAGTAGCTCGCCGAGCCCTTCCACGGGCAGGTGGTCTTGTGGTTGCTGAAGGTCACGTAGTCGCGGTTGAGCGCGCTCGCGGGAAAATAGTGGTTGCCTTCGACGAGCACCGTGTCGTCGCTCTCGGCGATGGTGACGCCGTTCCAGGTTGCTTTCATGGGAATCTCCGCGCGCCCGCATGGCGCGGGCGTTCCCCTATTGTGCAACCGGCAGCCAGTGCACGCTGAACAGGCGCTGCGGATCGGTCCACACCGGGCCGATGCCGAAGCCCGCGCGCACGGCCAGCGCCCGCAGGCCGTCGATGGTGAACTTGTGCGAGCTCTCGGTGTGCAGCGCCTCGCCCTCCTCGAACTCGAAGCGCGCCGCGTCCAGGCGCACCGCCTGCGCCCGGCGGCTCACCAGGTGCATCTCGATGCGCCGCAGCGGCGCGTTGTAGAAGGCGGCGTGCGCGAAGCCGCCGAGGTCGAAGTCGCAGCCCAGCTCCGCGTTGGCGCGCGCGAGCAGGTTGAGGTTGAAGGCGGCCGTCACGCCCTGCGCGTCGTTGTAGGCGGCGTGCAGCAGCTCCGGCGCCTTGACCAGGTCCACGCCCAGCAGCAGCCCGCCGCCGCGCAGCAGGCGCGCCGCCTGCTGCAGGAAGGCCAGCGCCTCCTCGGGGTCGAAGTTGCCCAGCGTGGAGCCCGGGAAGAAGCCGACCCGCCGGCCGGTGCCGGCGAGCTTGGGCGGCAGCGCGAAGGCGCGCGTGTAGTCGGCCACGATGGGCTGCACCGCCAGGCGCGGATAGTCGCCGCGCAGGCCCTCGGCGGCGGCAGCCAGGTGCCCGCCCGAGATGTCGATCGGCAGGTAGCGCGCCGGCGCCTGCAGCGCGTCCAGCAGCAGCCGCACCTTGACCAGCGAGCCGGCGCCGAACTCCACGATCTCGGCGCCCGGGCCGATCTGCGCCGCGATCTCCGGCGCGCGCTCGGCGAGGATGTGCAGCTCGGTGCGCGTCGGGTAGTACTCGGGCAGCTCGCAGATGCGGTCGAACAGCCGCGAGCCCTCGGCGTCGTAGAAATACTTGGGCGAGATGCGGCGCGGCCGGCGCGACAGCGCAGCCAGCAGCTCGCGCCCGAACTCCGAGGCGGCATCCGCCTGCGCGGCGGTGTTGAATGTCTCCGAAACGATGGCGGGGTGGCGCATCAGGCGTCCTTCGCGAGCCGCAGCCCGGTGAATTGCCAGCGCGCGGCCGGCGGAAAGAAATTGCGGTAGCTGGGCCGCGCATGGCCTTCCGGCGTGGCGAGGCTGCTGCCGCGCAACACCAGCTGGCCGACCATGAACTTGCCGTTGTATTCGGCCGCCACGCCCGCCAGCGGCCGGAAGCCGGGGTACGGGTCGTAGGAGGAGCGCGTCCATTGCCAGACATGGCCCGTCATCTGCGCGACGCCGGGTGCGCCGTACGCCGCCTCCCACTCGAACTCGGTGGGCAGCCGTGCGCCCGCCCACTGCGCATAGGCAGCGGCCTCGTAGAAGCTCAGCTGCGACACCGCCGCCTCGGGCTCCATCGGCCGCACGCCGTGCAGGCCGAACACCTGCCAGCCCGAGACCTGCTGCCCGGTCAGGGCCAGGCGCGGATCGTCCGGCGCCAGCCAGTAGGCCGGATGCCGCCAGCCCTGCGCCTGCACCGCGGCCCAGCCGTCGGACAGCCACAGCTCGGGGCGCTGGTAGCCGCCGTCGGCGATGAACTGCGCGAACTCGCCGCAGTTCACCAGCCGGTCGGCGATGCGGTAGGGCTGCAGCAACACCGCATGGCGCGGCGTCTCGTTGTCGAAGGCGAAGTCCTCGCCGGCATGGCCGACCTCGACCACGCCGCCCGGCCGCTCGATCCAGCGCTGCGGCGCCGGCACCGCCGCCAGCCGCAGCGCCGGCCCGGCGGCGGGCCGCAGCGCGGGCAGCAGCGGGTTGCACGAGAAGGCATGCAGGACGTCGGTGAGCAGCAGCTCCTGATGCTGCTGCTCGTGGTGCAGGCCGAGCGTGACGATCGGCGCGGCGGCGCGCCAGCAGGCGTCGTCGGCCTCGGCCAGCAGCGCCTCGACCGCCTCGTCGACATGCCGCCGGAAGGCGTGCACCTCGTCGAGCGCGGGCCGCGTGAGCAGCCCGCGCTGCGGGCGCGGGTGGCGCGGCCCCAGCGCCTCGTAGTAGGAATTGAAGAGGAAGTGGAAGCGCGGATCGAAGGGCCGGTAGTCCGTCGCGTGCGCCTGCAGCAGCACGGTTTCGAAGAACCAGGTGGTGTGCGCCAGGTGCCACTTGGTCGGGCTGGCGTCCGGCATCGACTGGATGCACTGGTCCTCGGCGGACAGCGGCGCAGCCAGCGCGAGACTGTGCGCCCGCACTGCGCGGTAGCGTCCGCGCAGCGCGTCGGCCGCCTGCGCGGCCGGCCTGGAAGAATTCATGCGGTCTCCATCCGTGGAACCCTGCTTTTTAGCCGATCGGCGCGCGGCCTGCTCGTAGGACAAGTCCCCGCGGTGCCCGTGGCGGCGCCGGGGCGGCGCACATAATCCGCTCTCATGAGCACAGCCCCCACCGCCCCCGGCCGCCCGCATGTCGTGATCGTCGGCTGCGGCTTCGGCGGCCTCGAGGCCGCACGCAAGCTGCAGGGCGAGCCCGTGGACGTCACCATGGTCGACAAGACCAACCACCACCTGTTCCAGCCCCTGCTGTACCAGGTGGCCACGGCCGGCCTGGCGGCGCCCTCGATCGCAGCGCCCACGCGGCTGCTGTTTCGCGGCCGCAACAACATCACCACCCTGCTCGCCGAGGTGAGCACCATCGACCCCGCGGCGCGCGCGGTGCACCTGGCCGACGGCACGCGGCTGGTGTACGACCACCTGATCGTCGCGGCCGGCGCCACGCACAGCTACTTCGGCCACGACGAATGGGCGCCGCTGGCACCCGGCCTGAAGACGCTGGCCGATGCCTTCGACATCCGCCGCCGCGTGCTGATGTCCTTCGAGGCGGCGGAGATCGAAAGCGACCCCGCGCGGCGCAAGGCGCTGCTCACCTTCGTCGTGATCGGCGCCGGCCCCACCGGCGTGGAGATGGCCGGCACGCTGGCCGAGATCGCGCGCCACACGCTGGAGGGCGAGTTCCGCCGCATCGACCCGGGCAGCGCCGAGGTGCTGCTGGTGGAAGGCGGCCCGCGCGTGCTGCAGGCCATGCCCGAGAAGCTGAGCGAACGTGCGCGCGAACAGCTCGAGCGGCTGGGCGTGCGCGTGCGGTTGAACGCGCGGGTGACGGCGATCGACGAACACGGCCTCCAGGTCGAGACGGCGACAGGCCCCGAACGCATCGAGAGCGCCTGCATCGTCTGGGCCGCCGGCGTCGCGGCCTCGCCGCTGGGGCGCCTGCTGGCGCAGGCGACGAACGCCGAGACCGACCGCGCCGGCCGCGTCAAGGTCGAACCCGACCTGAGCCTGCCCGACCACCCGGAGATCAGCGTGGTGGGCGATCTGGCGCAGGCCATGAGCCACGCGCCGGGCCAGCCGCCCGCGCCGGTGCCGGGCGTGTCGCCGGGCGCCAAGCAGATGGGCCGCGCCGCCGCGGCCAACATCCTGCGCCGCATCGCGGGGCAGCCCACGCAGCCCTTCCGCTACCGCGACTACGGCAACCTCGCCACCATCGGCCGCAACTCGGCGGTGGTGGACCTGCCCACCCCCTTCGGCCCGCTGCGCTTCTCGGGCCGGCCGGCCTGGCTGTTCTGGCTGTTCGTGCACATCTACTTCCTGATCGGCTTTCGCAACCGGCTGATCGTGCTGATGGACTGGGCCAGCGCCTACTGGAGCTTCCGGCGCAACGCGCGCGTGGTGGCGGACGTCCGAGTGCCGGGGGAGTCCTGACGCATGATCCGCATCCGCGACATCGATCATCTGGTCCTGCGCGTGAAGGATCTGGACGCCATGCTGCGCTTCTACTGCGATGCGCTCGGCTGCACGATCGAGCGCCGCCAGGAGGCGATCGGCCTGGTGCAGTTGCGCTGCGGCCGCGCGCTGCTCGACCTGGTGCCGGTCGATGGCAAGCTCGGGCGCGCCGGCGGCGCCGCACCGGGCACCGAGGGGCGCAATCTCGACCATTTCTGCTTCCGAGTCGAACCCTTTGACGAGGCCGCCGTCCGCACGCAGCTGGCAGCGCACGGCATCGACGCGGGGCCAGCAGAATCACGCTACGGCGCCGAGGGCGAAGGGCCGTCGATCTACATCACCGATCCGGAAGACAACGTGGTGGAACTCAAGGGCCCACCCGGTGGCTGATACGCACCGCATGCAGCGCCGCTGCGCCGCCGTCGCGCTCGCCGTCTTCACCGCATTCGGCGCCCAGTCGCAGACGGCCGATCCGCGCTCCGACGCGCCGGAGGCGCCCGTCACGGTCGCGCATCCGCTCAAGGAAGCATCCTCCTACCCGGAGGCGCTTGCGCTCTGGCGCGACGCCGACGACCTCAATGCCTGGCTCGGCCACCGCTTCCGCTACGACATGGCGCGGGCGATGCAGCTGTCCGAGACCCAGCGCAGCACCGGCGCGCGCCTGCCGATCATCGAGCCCGCGCGCTTCTTCGAATCGCCCGAGGGCGTGTGCGTGGACCTGTCGCGCTTCGCGGTGGAAACGCTGCGCGCCATCGCGCCCGGCACGCAGCCGAAGTACCTGATGATCGAGTTCGACCCCGTGACGCTGCAGGGCAACACGCTGCGCCGGCACTGGGTCGTGTCCTTCGAGCGCGACGGGCAGCGCTACTTCTTCGCCGATTCCAAGCGGCCGGGCCACATCGCCGGGCCGTATGCGCAGACGCAGCAGTTCATCGACGACTATGCGGCGTACCGCGGGCGGCGGATCGTCGCCTTCCGCGAAGTGGACACCTACGCGCGCGGGCGGCGCACGCCCGCCGCTCGGCAGACGCGCTCCTGAGCTGCGGCTCAGCCGCCGTCCTGCGCCTCCTGCAGCAGCCGCCACATGACCTTGCCGCTGCCGCTCTTGGGCAGCGCGTCGACGAACTGCACCGCGCGCGGCACCTTGTAGGCCGCCATGTTCTCGCGGCACCAGTCGATGATCTGCTGCTCGGTGGTGTCCTTGTGCGCGGCCCGCAGCACCACCACCGCCTTGGGCGACTCGCCGCGGTAGGCGTCGCGCATCGCGATCACGCAGGCCTCCTGGATCGCCGGGTGCCTGAACATCAGCAGCTCCACCTCGGCCGGCCAGACCTTGAAGCCGCTGGCGTTGATCATGCGCTTGAGGCGGTCGGTGATGAAGAAGTAGCCGTCCTCGTCCATGCGGCCCATGTCGCCGGAGCGGAAGAAGCGCTTGCCCTCGAACTCCACGAAGGCGGCGGCGGTGGCGTCGGGCCGCTTCCAGTAGCCCTGGAAGACCTCGGGGCCGTGGATGATGATCTCGCCCGACTCGCCCACCGGCAGTTCCTGCAGCGTCTCGGGGTCCACCACGCGCGCGTCGGTGCTCATGAAGGGAATGCCCAGGCACTGCTGCTTGGGGTTCTCGAAGGGGTTGGTGTGCGAGGGCGCGGCGGTCTCGGTCAGGCCGTAGCCCTCCTGGTAGCGCAGGCCGTACTGCTCGTACAGGCGCTGGGCCACCGCCTGCGGCATGGCCGCGCCGCCGCCGCCGATCTGCACCAGGCTGGACAGGTCGTAGCTGGCGAAGTTGGGGCTGGCGAGCAGGTCGATCACCATGGTCGGGATGTTGGTCCAGCCCGTGACCTTGCGGCGCGAGATCAGGCGCCCGGCCAGGTCGCGGTCCCAGCGCGGCATGACGATCAGCGTGGAGGCGCTGTGGATGGCGGTGTGCATCATGCTCACGATGCCGGTGATGTGGAACATCGGCACCACCGCCAGCACCACGCTTTCCGACGTGCTCTGGCCCCACAGCGTGCTGGCCACGGCGTTGTGCATGAGGCTCGAATGGTGGTGGATGCAGCCCTTGGGCAGGCCGGTGGTGCCGCTGGTGTAGGGCAGCAGCGCCATGTCGTTCGCGCCCACCGCGTGCGCCGGCGCCGGGTGGCCGGCCGCCAGCGCGTCGGTCCAGGCCATCGCCGCGCCGCCTTCCAGCGCGGGCAGCGGGTGGCGCGTGAGCAGCCAGTCGCGCCAGGCGGGCGCGGGCGCCTCGTCGCCCTCCACGCCGGCATCGAAGGCATCGGTGAACTGCGTGACGATCAGGTGCGCCAGCCGCTCGCCCGCCGGCAGCGCGTTGCTCGCCTTCGCCAGCTCGGGCGCGAGGTCGCCGGTGGTGATGGCGACCCTGGCCTCGGGGTCGGTGATGTAGTGCTTCAGCTCCTCGGCGCGGTTCATCGGGTTGACCGGCACCACCACCGCGTTGGCGCGCAGGATGGCGAAATGCGCGATCACCAGCTGCGGGCAGTTCTGCATGTCCAGCACCACGCGGTCGCCACGGCGCACGCCCAGGGCGTGCAGCGTGCCGGCCAGGGCCTCGGCCTGCTGCGCGAGTTCGCCGTAGGTGGTGACGCGGCCGAAGAAGACCAGCGCCTCCTTGTCGGGGTAGCGCTCGGCGCTGGTGGCCAGGTTGTGCCACAGCGAGGTGGCGGGCACGGTGATCGAACGGGGCAGGCGCTGGGGCCAGAACTTGTAGTGCGGACGTTCTTGCATGCGGGCGGTCTCCTTGAAGGGGGCAAGCCTACGACGACCCCGGTGCGGCTCCCAGCGGGGAAGCCCGGCCGTGCGTCACCTTGGTGACGCACGGCGCCCGGACCGACCCGCTTTGGTGCATCGGCCTTGTATACCAGCAGGCACGGAACCTGCTGATATGCAGGCCATGGCCATCACCGCCTCCGAGATCAGTGCACGCATCGTCGAGGCGGTGATGGCGCAGAAGCTCGCGCCGGGCGCGCGCCTGGGCGAGCAGCAGCTCGCGATGCTGTTCGACTGCAGCCGCACCATCGTGCGCGAGGCGCTGACGCGGCTGGCCGCGCGCGGGATCGTCACCGTCACCGCCCGCCGCGGCTGGTTCGTGATCGAGCCTTCGCAGGAGGAGGCGCGCGAGGCCTTCGAGGCGCGGCGGGTGATCGAGCTGGGCCTGATCCGCAGCACCGGCCGCATCGACAAGCCCGCCCTGCGCCAGCTCAAGACGCACCTGCAGCGCGAGAAGGCCGCGCTCCGGCAGAGCGACGTGGGCACGCGCAGCTTTCTGCTCGGCGACTTCCACGTCTGCCTGGCCGAATGCCTGGGCAACACGCTGCTGGCCGACACGCTGCGCGACTTCACCGCGCGCACCACGCTGATCGCGATGCGCTACCAGTCCACGCACGACGCGGTGCAGTCCTGCGAGGACCACGTGCGCATCGTCGCCGCGCTCGAACGGGGCGACACGGCCGCCGCCGAGGCGCTGATGGCCGAGCACATCGGCACCGTGCAGTCGGCGCTGCGCGTGCCGGCCAGCACCGACCCGCTGGCCCAGTTGCGCGATGCCCTGGCGCCGCTGCCCGGCGGCAAGCCCGCGGCACGCCTCTTGCAGACGGGCACGCCACCCAAGGCGCCGCGCCGCAAGGCCGGCAACCCGCCCGCCGCCGACGACCCATCGACTTACCTAGGAGCCCTGCTATGACGCTTTCACGCCGCCACCTTTCCCTCGGACTCGCCGCCGCGCTGCTCGGCACCGCCGCGCAGGCGCAGACCGCGCTGGACGACATCCTGAAGGCCAAGACGATCAAGATCGCCGTGCCCACGGACTACCCGCCCTACGGCTTCGTCGGCATCGACCTCAAGCCGCAGGGCCTGGACATCGCGATGGCCAACCTGATCGCGGAGAAGCTGGGCGTGAAGCTGGAGACGGTGCCCGTGACCAGCGCCAACCGCATCCCCTACCTGCAGACCAAGCAGGTGCAGCTCGTGATCTCCACGCTGGGCAAGAACCCCGAGCGCCTGAAGGTCATCGACTTCACGCACGCCTACTCGCCCTTCTTCCAGGGCGTGTACGCGCCCAAGAGCATGACCGTCAAGAGCTTCGACGACCTGGCCGGCAAGACCATCGCGGTCGCCAAGGGCGCGATGGAAGAGCAGGAGCTGGCCAAGGTCGGCCCCGCCACGATGGATTTCAAGCGCTACGACGACCAGGCCGCCAGCACCGCCGCCTTCGTGGCCGGCCAGGCGCAGGTGATCGCCACCAGCGTGTCGAACGCCGGCCTCATGATGCAGAAGAACCCGCGGCTGAACGCCGAGTTCAAGCTGCTGATCAAGGACAGCCCCAACTTCATCGGCGTCGCCAAGGGCGAGGACGCGCTGCGCGGCAAGGTCAACGAGATCATCCTCGCGGCCCGCAAGGACGGCACCATCGACAAGCTGTCGCAGCAATGGCTCGGCCGCCCCGCCGGCGATCTGCCGCTCACGGAATAGGCCCGGACGTTCCGCGCACCCGCCTCGCCCGCCATGTCCATCGCTCTCGACTTCGGCGCCATCCTGGCCCAGTGGCCGTTCCTGCTCAAGGGCGTCGCCTGGACGCTGGGGCTGACGGCGATCGCGATGGCGATCGGCATGCTCGTGGGTATCGCCTGCGCCTGGGCGCGCGCCAGCGGCCCCGCCTGGCTGCGCGCGGCGGCGGGCGCGTACGTGGAGATGATCCGCAACACGCCCTTCATCGTGCAACTGTTCTTCATCTTCTTCGGCCTGCCGTCGATGGGCGTGAAGCTGACGCCGGAGCTGGCCTCGGTGATCGCGATGGTGCTCAACCTCGGCGCCTACGCCACCGAGATCATCCGCGCCGGCGTGGAGGCCACGCCGCGCGGCCAGATCGAGGCGGCGCAGAGCCTGGCGCTCGACCGCGTGCAGGTCTTCACCCGCGTGATCCTGCCGCCCTCGCTCAAGCGGGTGTGGCCCGCGCTGGTCAGCCAGATCGTCATCGTGATGCTCGGCTCGGCCGTGTGCGGCCAGATCGCCACCGAGGAGCTGAGCTATGCGGCCAACGTGATCTCGGCCGCGAGCTTCCGCACCTTCGAGGCGTACATCGTGGCCACGCTCATCTACCTGCTGCTGGCGATCGGCCTGCGCAGGCTGCTCAACTGGGCCGGACCCCGGTTCATCTTCGGACGGTGACATGGTCGAATTCACCTTCTGGGACATCCTGCGCAACCTGCTGCTGGCCGCACGCTGGACAGTGGTGCTGTCGCTGATCGCCTTCGTCGGCGGCGGCCTGGTGGGCGCGCTGCTGCTGGTGGCCCGCCTGAGCAAGCTGCGCGGCGCCGAGCCCCTGGTCGGCGGCTACGTGCAGCTGTTCCAGGGCACGCCGCTGCTGATGCAGCTGTTCCTCGCCTACTTCGGCATCGCGCTGTTCGGCATCCAGGCCTCGGTGTGGGTCGCGGCGACGCTGGCGCTGACGCTGTACACCAGCGCCTTCCTCACCGAGATCTGGCGCGGCTGCGTGGCGGCCATTCCCAAGGGCCAGTGGGAGGCAGCGCAGAGCCTGGCCATGAGCTTCGGCGAGCAGCTGCGCCACGTGGTGCTGCCGCAGGCCCTGCGGATCGCCATCCCGCCCACGGTGGGCTTCATGGTGCAGGTGATCAAGGGCACCGCGCTGGCGTCGGTGGTGGGCTTCGTGGAGCTCACGCGCGCCGGCAACATGATCTCCAACGTCACCTACCAGCCGTTCACCGTGTTCGCCTGCGTGGCGCTGCTGTATTTCGCGCTGTGCTACCCCATCAGCCTGTACGCCAAGTCCCTGGAGAGAAAAATCAATGCAGCCCGCCGCTGAAACCGCCGGCCCCGCCATCGTGCGCATCACCGCCCTGCGCAAGTCCTACGGCAGCCACGAGGTGCTCAAGGGCATCGACCTGGACGTGCGGCCCGGCGAGGTGATCGCCATCATCGGCAAGAGCGGTTCGGGCAAGAGCACGCTGCTGCGCTGCATCAACGGGCTGGAGGCGTTCCAGGAAGGCGCGCTCACCGTGGACGGCAAGCCGCTGCTGCACGACAGCGCGATGGCGATGCGCGAGCTGCGCCAGCACGTGGGCATGATCTTCCAGAGCTTCAACCTGTTCCCGCACCTCACCGTCGGCCGCAACGTGATGCTGGCGCCGACGCTGGTCAAGAAGCGCTCGGCGGCCGACGCGGCCGCGCAGGCGAAGAAGCTGCTCGCGCGCGTCGGCCTGGGCGAGAAGTTCGACGCCATGCCCGATCAGCTCTCCGGCGGCCAGCAGCAGCGCGTGGCGATCGCGCGCGCCCTGGCGATGGAGCCGGCCGTGCTGCTGTGCGACGAGATCACCTCGGCGCTGGACCCGGAGCTGGTGGGCGAGGTGCTGCGCGTGGTCGAATCGCTGGCCGACGAGGGCATGACGCTGCTGATGGTCACGCACGAGATGAGCTTCGCGCGCAAGGTCAGCGACCGCGTGATCTTCATGCACCAGGGCCGCGTGCACGAGATGGGGCCGCCGGCCGCGCTGTTCGGCAACCCGCGCACACCCGAGCTGAAACAGTTTCTTTCCTCGCTGCACGACTGAGGTATCGGCCGGCCGCGCGGTCTGCGGCACACTTCAGGACGATGCACGACCGTCCCGTCTCCCGCCGCCTCGCCGTCCGGATGCTGTGCTGCGCCGCCCTGGCGCCGGCCTCGTCCGCAGCGCTCGCCGGCTTCAACTTCTTCCTGAGCGAATACACCGCCACGCGCGAGGAACTGCAGGCGCAGATCGCGCGGCAATTTCCCGTGACCCGGCGCTACGCCGAGCTTTTCACCGTCGGCCTGCGCGATCCGCAGCTGGACCTGGACACGGCCGCCAACCGCGCGGCGATCACGGCCGCGCTGTCGATCGCCAGCCCGCTGCTGGCCACGCCGGTCGAAGGCATGGTGGCCGTCAGCAGCGCGCTGCGCTACGACGCGCCCACGCGCACGCTGCTGCTCGACGCGCCGCGCGCCGAGCGGCTCCAGCTGGAGGGCGTGGCCGGCCGCGACGCCGAACGCCTGGAGCGCATCGGCGGCGTGGTCGCGCAGGAACTGCTGCGCGACCAGCCGCTGCGCACCTTCACCGCCGAGGAACTCACCGTGGGCCGCAAGACCTACGAGATCGGCGACATCACGGTGCAAGACGACGGCATCAAAGTCCAGCTCAAGTAGGCACACTTCCTGGAGACCGCATGACTTTCCCGCTTCCCGATCCCCGCCGGCGCCGTCTGGTGCAAGGCACCGCCGTCCTGTTCACCGGCAGCCTGCTGGCCGGCTGCGCAGCGTCCGGCGCCGCGCACGCGAAGACGCTGGACCTGCAGGGCCACCGCGGCGCGCGCGGCCTGGCGCCCGAGAACACGCTGGCCGCCTTCGAGCGCGCGCTGGAGATCGGCGTGAGCACCCTCGAGCTGGACATCGGCCTCTCGGCCGACGGCGTGGTGGTGATCTCGCACGACCCCACGCTCAACCCCGACATCACGCGCGACGCGCAGGGCGCCTGGCTGCCGGCACGCGGCCCGGCGATCCGCGCGCTGACGCTGGCGCAGCTGCAGGCCTACGACGTCGGCCGCCTGAACCCGGCCTCGAAATACGGCCGGCAGTTCGCCAGCCAGGCGGCACGCGACGGCCAGCGCATCCCCACGCTGGCCGCGCTGTTCGACTGGGTGCGCAGCATCGCGGCCGACGACGTGCGCTTCAACATCGAGACCAAGCTCGACCCCACCCGGCCCGGCGACACTGCGCCGCCCGAGGCGATGGTGCGCGCCCTGCTCGCCGAGATCGACCGCGCCGGCATGGTCGGCCGCTGCACGGTGCAAAGCTTCGACTGGCGCGCGCTGGCGCTGGCCGGCCAGCTCGCGCCGCGCCTGCCGCGCGCGTACCTCAGCAGCGCGCGCACGCTGCAGGACAGCCGCTGGACCGCCGGGCTGAACGCTGCGGACTTTCCCTCGACGCCGCGGCTGGTGCAGGCGGCGGCCGGCGCCAGCGCCGGGCCGGTGATCTGGTCGCCCGCTTTCGCCACCCTCACGCCCGCGCTGCTCGCCGAAGCCCGCACGCTGGGCATGGCGGTGATTCCGTGGACCGTGAACCAGCGCGCCGACATGGCGCGGCTGATCGACTGGGGCGTGGACGGCATCATCACCGACTACCCCGACATGCTGCGCGACCTGATGCGCGAGCGCCGGCTGAAGCTGCCGCGGGCGCTGAAGACATGACGGCGCGGGAACAGCTCGAAGGCATCGCGCGCGCGATCGATGCGGCGGGCGCGGACCCCCGCGCCATCGCCGCGCTGGCCCGGCAGGGGCGCGAGGCCGGTGCGCTCCTGGACGCGCTGCCGCCGCGCTACCGCGACGTGCTGCTGGACCTGCTGGACCGCCTGGAGTCCAGCGCCCTGTTCAGCGAGGAGAGCTGCTCATTCAGCCAGAAGGGCCTGCTCGACGGCCTGCGCGGCTGGGTGGAGAAGGCGCGCACGCGGCTGTGAGCGGATCGCTTACCCTCGGGGCATCGCATCCCTGACGCACCACCACACGGCATGAAATCCAAGGTCCAGTTCCGCATGCGCATCTACCGGGGCGACAGCATCGCCATCGGCCCGGGCAAGGTCGCGCTGCTCGAGGCCGTTGCCGAGACCGGCTCGATCTCCGCCGCCGCACGGCAGCTCGGCATGTCGTATCGACGCGCCTGGCTGCTGATCGACGAGATGAACCGCGCGCTGAGCAGCCCTGCGGTGAACACCGCCACCGGCGGCTCGCACGGCGGCGGCACCGCGCTCACCGCAGTGGGCGAGGAGCTGGTCAAGCGCTACCGCGCGGTGGAAAGCACCGCCCGCATGGCCGCCGCCGCCGATCTCGCCGCCCTCACGCGGATGCTGGCGCCATGAGCCCACGCCCGGCCGTTCCGAAGGGGCTCGCACCGCAGCCCACCAGGGCGAAGGTAGTCCAATGAGCGAGCCGGCCGACATCGTGTGCCGTCCCATCGGCGTGGTGCACAGCCCCTTCAAGGACGCTGCGGGCATGCCGATCCAGACTGCCGGAGCACCGGATGAAGCCGCCCAGGTCGAGGTCTTCGCCGAGTACGCCGCCGGCCTGCGCGACATCGAGGGCTTCGACTACCTGATCCTCCTCACCCACCTGCACCGCTGCGCGCACGAGCGCCTGGAGGTGGTGCCCTTCCTCGACGACCGCAGCCACGGCGTGTTCGCCACCCGTGCGCCGACGCGGCCGAACCGGCTGGGCCTGTCGATCGTGCGCCTGCAGTCGGTGCAGGGCCGCGTGCTGCACTTCACCGGCAACGACATGATGGACGGCACGCCGGTGCTCGACATCAAGCCCTACGTGCCGCGCTTCGACGTACGCCACACCGAGCGCGTGGGCTGGTTCGGCACGCGGCTGGATCAACTGCCCGGGGTGCGCTCCGACGACAGGATGGGCTGAGCCGGCCCCGGCCAGCACGACCAGACTGCCTGCGACAGCCGCTCGCGCACGCGCGGCGGCGGCTCCTTGATCGTGCCGATGCTGATGAAACCCGCCAGGTGCTCGCCCGGCGCCAGCCCGAGCTGGCGCGCCAGCGGCTCGTCGAAGCAGCGGTCGCCGCTGAGCACGATCGCGCCGTAGCCGAGCTGGTGCGCCGCCGCCAGGATGTTGCCCAGCGCCGCACCGGCGCCGAGCCACTGCTCGCGCATCGGCACCCGGCTGCGGCGGCGCGGACAGACCACGAAGCCCAGCAGCATCGGCGACTGCAGCGCGTGCGCCCGCGCGCGCTTGAGGTCGGCGGCGCCGGCCAGCGGATCGCGGCGCTGCTTCTCCTGCACGAAGCACTCGGCCAGCACCTCGCGGTTGGACGGCCGGAACTCGATCACCCGCCACGGATGCAGGCCGCCATGATCCGGCGCGCGCAGGCCGGCCTGGATCACCCCGTCGAGTTCGTCGGGCGTCGGGCCGGGCGCCTCCAGCCGACGGGGCGACACGGAGCGGCGCGTCAGCAGCACTTCCAGGATGCGCTCGGCGCCGGTCATCGGGCGCCTCATGGCACGGCCTCGAAAGCGCGCTGCGGTTCAGGACAGGGAGGCATGGTCGGCACGATGGCAATCTTGCGTCATCGATGTATATGACAGTATACGAAGATCGTTCTTCCGCTCTTTCCGTCCGGTGTCTAGTGCGGGCCCTCCCCCTCCGCACAATCCCGCAGTCGATGCAACCATCTCATCCCTCTTCCATGTGCAACAATTCGTCATATCCCTAAAGACATGACGACATCGCTCCTCGCCACCATGGACTGGCACCCGCTGGTGCTGTCTCTGCAGGTCGCCGCCGTGGCGACGCTGCTGGCGCTGCTGTTCGGCGTGGGGCTGGGCTGGGTGTTCGCACGGCGCCGCTTTCCCGGCCGCACCGTGCTGGAGGCCGTGTTCATGCTGCCGCTGGTGCTGCCGCCCACGGTGATCGGCTACGCCATCCTGGTGGCGGCGGGCCGCCGCAGCCCGCTGGGCGCCTGGCTGCGCGAGCACCTGGACTACAGCATCATCTTCAGCTGGCACGGCGCGGTGGTGGCCTCGGCGGTGGTGGCGCTGCCGCTGGTGCTCAAGTCGGCCAGCGCCGCCTTCGACGGCGTCGACCGCTCGCTGGAGGCCGCGGCACGCACGCTGCGCCAGACGCCGCTGTCGGTCTTCCTGCGCGTGACGCTGCCGCTGGCCTGGCCCGGCATCCTGGCCGGCACGCTGCTGGCCTTCGCCCGCGCCATGGGCGAGTTCGGCGCCTCCCTGATGGTGGCCGGCTCCATTCCGCAGCAGACGCAGACCCTCTCGATGGCGATCTACGACGCCGTGCAGGCCGGCCAGGACGACCTGGCAATGGTGCTGGTGATCGTCACCTCGCTGCTCTCGATCACCGTGCTGGTGCTGTCGAACCGCTTTTTCTCACTTCGTTGAACCCAAGGAGCCCCGCATGCGCCTGACCCGCCGCCTTCTTCTTTCCGTTGCCCTGGCCCTGCCGCTGGCCGCCGCCGCGCAGCAGATCACCGTCTCGGCCGCAGCCAGCCTGACCGACGCCTTCAAGCTGCTGGGCCCGCAGTTCGAGGCCACCAAGCCCGGCGTGACCGTGCGCTTCAACTTCGCCGCCTCCGGCGCGCTGCTGCAGCAGATCAGCCAGGGCGCGCCGGTGGACGTGTTCGCCAGCGCCGACCAGACCACCATGGACCGCGGCGTCGCGCAGAAGCTGATCGACCCGGCCACGCGCAAGGACTTCGCCACCAACAGCCTGGTGCTGATCGAGCCGGCCCAGGGCGGCCCGGGCCTGCAGACCCTGCAGGACCTGAACGGCAGCGCGGTACGCAGGATCGCCGTCGGCAAGGTCGCCAGCGTGCCGGTCGGCCGCTACACCAAGGAGGCGCTGGACAGCGCCAGCCTGTGGACCGCGCTGGAGCCGAAGTTCGTGCAGGCCGACAGCGTGCGCCAGGTGCTCGACTACGTCAGCCGCGGCGAGGTGGAGGCCGGCTTCGTCTACCGCACCGATGCGGCCATCATGGGCGACAAGGTCAAGGTGGTGCTCACGGCCACCGGCCACTCGCCGGTGTCCTACCCGGTCGCCGTGGTGGCCGACAGCAGGAACAAGGCGATCGCCGCCGACTTCATCGCCTTCCTGAACGGCAGCGCAGCCCGCGAGGTGCTCGGCCGGCACGGCTTCGGCACACCCTGACCCCGTTCGCGTGATCGACGTCGACCTGCAACTCTCCGTCGCGGACCGCCACCGCCGCTTCGACCTGTCCGCGCGCTTCGCCACCGACGTGCCCTTCGCGGCGCTGTACGGTCCGTCGGGCTCGGGCAAGTCGCTCACGCTGCAGGCCATCGCCGGGCTGCTGGGGCGCGCGCGGGGCCATGTGCGGCTGGACGGCCGCACGCTCTACGACTCGGCCGCCGGCATCGACCTGCCGGCACCGGCGCGGCGCATCGGCTACCTGTTCCAGGATTACGCCCTGTTCCCGCACCTGTCGGTGCGCGAGAACGTCGCCTTCGGCCTCACCGCCTGGCACCGGCGGCGGCTGCCACCCCAGGAAGAGGAACGGGTGCAGTCGCTGCTCGACAGCTTCGGCCTCGCGCCGCTGGCCAGCAGCCGGCCGCGCACGCTCTCCGGCGGGCAGCAGCAGCGTGTGGCGTTGGCACGCGCCCTGGCCTGCCGGCCGCAGGTGCTGCTGCTGGACGAACCCTTCGCCGCGCTCAACCCCATGCTGCGCAGCACGCTGCGCCAGGAGCTGGCGGAAGTGCGCCGGCAGTGGAACATTCCCGTCCTCATGATCACGCACGACATCGAGGACGTGCTCGAACTCGCCGACGTCGCCTTCGTCTACCGCCAGGGCGAGGTGGTGCAGGAGGTGGACCTGCGCACCGCGACCAGCCGCAGCCTGGCGCGCGGGGAACTCGGCTCACCGCCCGCCGCCGCCGATTCGCCGCTGCGCCGCAAGCTGCGCGGCATGCTCAACGAGCCGGCCCGCAGCTAGCGCGCGCTCAGAAGCTCAATCTGGCCACGCTCTCGTTGCCGGTCTTCGGGTCCTGCTCGCCGTTCTTGATCGACACGTAGACCACGTTGCGCCGGGCGTCCAGCGCCAGGCTGTTGGGGTGCGTGGGCAGCTGCACGGTCTGCAGCAGCTGGTAGCTGCCGCTGTCGAACACGGTCACGGTGCCGGCGCCGCGGTTGGTCACGTACAGGCGCTGGCGCGGCGCGTCGAGCAGGATGCCCATCGGCCCGGGGCCGGTGGGAATGCTGGCGACCGGGTGCCCGCTGTCGGCATCGAACACCGCCACGCGGTTGCCCGGATGCTTCGACTGGAAGCCGGGGATGCTCCGGGCCTGGAAGCTGCGGATGTTCTCCGCGCCCTGGTCGGTCACGAACAGGCGCTTCGTGGCTGGATCGAAGGCGATGTTCAGCGGCTGCTCGGCGTCGGTCTTCACGCGCTGCGTGATCTCCAGCGTGCGCGTGCTGACGGTGATCAGCTCGCCCAGCAGGTTGGTGACGAACAGGCGCTGGCCGGCCGCATCGAAGGCCAGTCCCGGCGCCTTGGCGTTGCCCAGGCCGGGGATGACCCTGTCCACCTTCAGCGTCTCGGTGTTCACGACGTACAGCACGCTGCCGTTCGCGCCGCCGTGGCCCTGCAGGAACAGGCGCTTGCTGGCCGGATCGACCACCAGCTCGCGCAGGTCGCGCGCGTAGCGCTGCACATCCTTGCCGTCCCGGTCCTTGGCCGCGACCTTCTCTTCGAGCTGCACCACGCCGACCACGCGGCTGTTGACGATGTCCACCACCGTCACCGACAGGTCCACCGTGTTGCCCACGTACAGTCGCCCCGCGGCGTCGTCCAGCGCCACGCCGAAGGCCTTGCGCGCCAGCGGGATCTCGCGCTCCACGGCCAGCGTCTGCGGGTTCAGCCGCAGCACCTTGGCCGGCGCCGCGTCGGGGCCGAAGCCGCCCGAGGAGGCCACGAAGACGGCGTTCTGGCGCGCGCTGTAGGCCAGCTCGTAGAGGCCGCGCGCCGGCGCCTGGCGCTGCACCTGCGCGGCGGCGGAGGCGGCGGGCGCCGTCGCCTCCGGCGCGGAGGGGCCCTGCTGCGCGCAGCCGGCCAGGACGGCGGCGAGCGCGATGGTCGCCAGAAGAGGTTTGCGTGAAGTCATGCGGATGTGCCTTTGGGTCAGTTCACTGAATGAAAATCAATCTCATTCTAGACCGTGAAGATCCACCCCCGCCGCCGTCATACGTGCCGGGTCGCCCGCGTCCCGCGCTCGCCCTGCGCCGGCTGCGCATCGGCCAGTTCGTGCAGCGCCTCGATGATGTGGCAGCGCGCGTCGCTGCCGTCGCAGCGGTCGCGCAGCGCGACCAGGTCCTTCTCCAGCGCCCGCAGCTCGGCCAGGCGCTCGCGCACGTGGCCCAGGTGCGCGTCCAGCGCCGTGCGCGCGGTGCGGCAGTCGGACTTGCGGCGCAGGTCCAGGCCCAGCAGCGTGCGCACTTCGTCCAGCGACATGTCCATGGCGCGGCACAGCCGGATGAAGCGCAGCGCATGCACGTCGGCGTCGCTGTAGAAGCGGTAGCTGTTGTCGCCGCGCCCCTGCGGCGCGATCAGGCCCTGCTTCTCGTAGTAGCGGATGTTGGCGGCGCTCACGCCGCTGGCGGCGGCGGCCTCGCCGATGCGGTAACCCTGCGCGGTGGACGGTTTTGCGATGACCATGGCTTGACCTTGAAGCGACTTCAACCTTTTCAATGATGGCATGGCTCACGAATTCACCAAGTCCGCAGGGGCGGCGAGCTGCTGCCAGCCCGCGGCGAAGCACGATCACGACCATGCCGCGCATGCACAAAGCGACGGCCACGACCACGGCGCCCTGCCCGGCTGGCCGCGCATCGCCGCCGCGCTGGCGGTGGCGATCGGCGCCGAGCTGCTGCACCTGCTCACGCCCGACACCAGCGCCTGGCGCAGCGCCGGCATGGCGCTGGCGGCGGTGGCGATCGCGCTGGCCGGCTTCGGCATCTACCGCAGCGGCCTGAAGTCGCTGCGGCGCGGCCGGCTCGGCATCGACGCGCTGATGACGGTGGCCGTCACCGGCGCCTTCCTGATCGGCCAGTGGCCCGAGGCGGCGATGGTGATGGCGCTGTACGCGCTGGCCGAGCTGATCGAGCACCGCGCCGCCGACCGCGCGCGCAACGCCATCGCCGGCCTGATGGCGCTGGCACCGGACGAAGCCGAGATGCGCGGCGCCGACGGCCGGTGGCGCCGCGTCGCCGCGCGCGAGGTGCCGGTCGATGCGGTGGTGCGGGTGCGCCCCGGCGAACGCGTGCCGCTGGACGGCGTGGTGACGCGCGGCGAGAGCGCGATCGACCAGGCCCCGGTCACGGGCGAGAGCATCCCGGTCGACAAGGGCCTGGGCGACCCGGTGTTCGCCGGCACCGTCAACCAGACCGGCGAGCTGGAACTGCGCATCACCGCCGCGGCCGGCAAGACCACGCTCGACCGCATCATCCACGCGGTGGAGCAGGCGCAGGCCACGCGCGCGCCCACGCAGCGCTTCGTCGACCGCTTCGCCGCGGTCTACACGCCCACGGTCTTCGTGCTCGCGCTGGCCGTGGCCGTGTTCACCCCGCTGCTGCTGGGCTGGCCCTGGCTGGACGCGATCTACAAGGCGCTGGTGCTGCTGGTGATCGCCTGCCCCTGCGCGCTGGTCATCTCCACGCCGGTCACGGTGGTCAGCGGCCTCACCGCGGCGGCGCGGCGCGGCATCCTGGTCAAGGGCGGCGCGCACCTGGAGGCCGCGCGCAAGCTCAGGGCGGTGGCGCTGGACAAGACCGGCACCATCACCGAAGGCCGGCCCGCGCTGGTCGACTGGCAGGCCTGGCAAGGCGCCGACGCCGCGCATGCGGGCCGCGCGGCCGCCAGCCTCGCGGGCCGCTCGGACCACCCGGTCTCCAAGGCCATCGCCGCCGGCCTGGCCGGCAGCCATGCGGCCGCCGAGGTGGCGGATTTCAAGGCGCTGGCCGGACGCGGCACCGAGGGCCGGCTGGACGGCCAGGCGCTGGTGCTGGGCAACCACCGCCTGATCGAGGAGCGCGGCCAGTGCGGCCCGGCGCTGGAAGAGGCGCTGGCCGCGCACGAACGCGAGGGCCGCACCGTCACGCTGCTGGCCGGCCCGCAGGGCGTGCTGGGGCTGTTCGCCGTGGCCGACACCGTCAAGCCCGGCTCGCGCGCCGCGATCGCCGACCTCGCCATGCTGGGCGTCACGCCGGTGATGCTGACCGGCGACAACCACACCACCGCGCAGGCCGTGGCGCGGCAGGCCGGCATCGCCGACGCGCGCGGCGACCTGCTGCCCGAGGACAAGCTCGCCGCGGTGCGCGAGATGCGCGGCCGCTACGGCCCCACCGGCATGACCGGCGACGGCATCAACGACGCCCCCGCGCTGGCGCAGGCCGACGTGGGCTTCGCGATGGGCGCGGCCGGCACCGACATCGCCATGGAGTCGGCCGACGTGGTGATCATGAACGACGACCTCGGGCGCATCGCCGAGACCGTGCGCCTGTCGCGCCGCACGCATGCCGTGCTGTGGCAGAACATCACGCTGGCGCTGGGCATCAAGGCGGTGTTCTTCGTGCTGGCGCTGTTCGGCAGCGCGACCATGTGGATGGCGGTGTTCGCCGACATGGGCGCCAGCCTGCTGGTGGTGGCCAACGGGCTGCGGCTGCTGCGCGGCGCGCCCCGGGCCGACGCCGCGCACTGATCCGCGCCGCGCCGATTTATCATTGCGCCCATGCGCCGCCTGTTCATCGCCCTGATGATCGTCCTGCTGCCCGTGCGCGGCTGGCTGGGCGATGCCATGGCGATGGAGATGACGCAGCACGCGCTGCATGCCGGCACGGCCGCCACCGCGATGGCGCCCGACTGCCACGGCGCCGCTGCGCAGTCGCCCGACGAAACCTCCCCGCCCGCAGCCAGCCACGATGGCTGCGGCACCTGCACCGCCTGCCAGGTCTGCCACACGGTGGCGCTGGCCGATGTGCTTCTGGCCCGGCCGGCGCGCGGCGCGCCGCACGTGCTGGCGCCGGCACCGGCGACGGGCTTCATCAGCGCCGAGCCGGCGCGCGGCTTCAAGCCGCCCATTTCCTGATCTCCCTGCCCGTAGTCCGTCCGCCGCCAGCCCATGAGGCCCGCGGCGCCGATACCTCGTTCATGGAGATCGTTCGTGAATCCCGCTTTCCGCCAGCCCCCGGCTGGCCCCCCGCGCCCCGTGCGCTTGTTGGCCCTGCTCGTCGCAGCGGCCGTGCTGGCCGGCTGCGCCAGCCTCTCGCCCGACGGCGGCACCGCCGAGGTGCAGTCGCTCGTCGAAGGCAATCCGCTGACCGGCCAGGTCCGCCTGGCCGACCCGGCCGCTATCGACGCCCTGCTCGCGCAGCCGCTCGAGCTGGAGACCGCGGTGCGCATCGCCCTGGCGAACAGCCCGCGCCTGCAGGACGCGATGGCCACCCTGCAGCTCAGCGACGCCGAGCGGGTGCAGGCCGCCAGTCTGCCGAACCCGGTGTTCGCCTTCGGCCGCCTCACCGAGGGCAGCGAGCGCGAGCTGGAGCGCGCGCTGCGCTTCAGCGTGCTGGGCCTGTTCACCCTGCCCTGGCAGGCACGCTGGGCCGGCCAGCGGCACGAGGTCGCCAAGCTGCAGGCGGCGCAGCGCGTGCTGCAGCTCGCGGCCGACACGCGGCGCGCCTGGGTGCGTGCGGTGGCGGCGCAGCAGAGCGCCGTCTACCTGCGCGACGCGAAGGAAGCCGCCGAGGCCGGCGCCGAACTGGCCCGGCGCATGGCGGCGGCCGGCAACTGGAGCCGGCTGCAGCAGATGCGCGAGCAGCTGCTGCTGGCCGAGGCCGCGGCGCAGCGCGCGCGCGCCGAGCAGTCCGCCGTGGCCGCGCGCGAGCAGCTCACGCGCGTGCTGGGCCTGCGCGGCGCCCAGACGGCCTACACCCTGCCCGACCGCCTGCCGGCGCTGCCCGACGAGGCGCCCGCCCTCGGCGACGTGCAGGCGCACGCCCTGCGCGAGCGGCTGGACGTGCGCACCGCGCAGGCGCAGCGCGGCGCCACGGCCGACGCGCTGGGCCTCACGCGCGCCACGCGCGTCGTCAACGCGATGGAGCTCGGCATGGTGCGCAACACCACCTTCGACAACGGCCCCGAACGCGGCCGCTCCACCCAGCGCGGCGTCGAGCTCGAACTGCCGCTGCCCCTGTTCGACTGGGGCCAGGCGCGCCACGCGCGCGCCGAGGCGCTGTACCTGCAGTCGGCCGCGCGCGTGCGCGAGGTCGGCGTGCTCGCCGCCAGCGAGGCGCGCGAGGCCTGGGAGGGCTGGCGCACCGCCCACGCCCTGGCCAGGCGCTACCGCGACGAGGTGGTGCCGCTGCGCCGCGAGGTCAACGAGGAGATGCTGCTGCGCTACAACGGCATGCTCTCCAGCGTGTGGGACCTGCTGGCCGAGACGCGCGCCACCATGCAGGCGGTCAGCGCCAGCATCGAGGCGCAACGCGACTTCTGGCTGGCCGACACCGACCTGCAGCTCGCGCTCACCGGCAGCTCGCCCGGCGGCATGACGCTGCTGCAGGCCTCTGCCTCGACGGCCGACGCCGGCACGGGAGGCCACTGAGATGAAACGACCCCCACGCTTCCCCGCTTCGCGCGGTCCGCTGCCCCCCGAGGGGGTGCGTCAGTGCCTTCGGGCGGCCGGGCGCCACTGACATGAACCGCCGCAACTTCTTCGCCGGCACCGCCACGGCCGTGGCCGCCGCCTCCGTGCACCGCGTGGCGACGGCCGCGCTGCCCGAGCCGGTCACGCAGACCTCCACCGCCACCGCGCCGCCGCTGGTGCCGCCGGGCGGGCGCGCCTACAACCCCGTCGTCACCCTCAACGGCTGGACGCTGCCGTGGCGCATGAACGCCGGCGTCAAGGAATTCCACCTGGTCGCCGAGCCGGTGGTGCGCGAGGTGATGCCGGGCTTCAAGGTGAACATGTGGGGCTACAACGGCCAGTCGCCGGGGCCGACCATCGAGGTGGTCGAGGGCGACCGCGTGCGCCTCTTCGTCACCAACCGGCTGCCCGAGCACACCACCGTGCACTGGCACGGCCAGCGCCTGCCCAACGGCATGGACGGCGTGGGCGGCATCACGCAGCCGCACATCCCGGCGGGCAAGACCTTCGTCTACGAGTTCACCGCACGCCGGCCCGGCACCTTCATGTACCACCCGCACGCCGACGAGATGGTGCAGATGGCGATGGGCATGATGGGCTTCTGGGTCACGCATCCGCGGCAGCGCCATCCGCTCATCGAGGAGGTGCAGCGCGACTTCTGCTTCCTGCTGAGCAGCTTCGACGTGGAGCCGGGCAGCCGCGTGCCGAAGATCGCGACCATGACCGACTTCAACATCTGGACCTTCAACAGCCGCGTGTTCCCGGCCATCGACACGCTCAACGTGCGCCAGGGCGACCGCGTGCGCATCCGCGTGGGCAACCTGACGATGACCAACCATCCCATCCACATCCACGGCCACGAGTTCGAGGTGACCGGCACCGACGGTGGCCCGGTGCCGCGCGGCGCGCGCTGGCCCGAGGTGACGGCCGACATCGCGGTGGGCCAGATGCGGCAGCTGGAGTTCATCGCCGACGAGGAAGGCGACTGGGCGCTGCACTGCCACAAGAGCCACCACACCATGGGACCGATGGGCCACGACGTGCCGACCATGATCGGCATCGACCACGGCGGCGTGGCCGAGAAGATCCGCAAGCTGGTGCCCGACTACATGGTGATGGGCGACAAGGGCATGGCCGACATGGGCGACATGGAGATGCCGCTGCCCGACAACACCGCGCCGATGATGACCGGCACCGGCCCCTTCGGCCCGGCCGAGATGGGCGGCATGTTCACGCTGCTGAAGGTGCGGCGCGACCAGAAGCCGGGCGACTACGGCGACCCGGGCTGGTTCGGGCACCCGCCCGGCACCGTGGCGCGCGAGGTGCCCGGCGCCGCGCCGCCGCCCGCCGCCCGCGCCGCGCCATCCGCCGCCGGCGAACCCGATGCCAGCGTGCGCAAGCCCGCCGGCCATGGCGGCCACGCCCATTGACTTCCCGCTTCCGGAGCCAGACCATGAAGACACTCGCAACCCTCGCGGCCTGCGCCGCACTCGCCGGCCTTCCGGCCCTCGCCCACGAGAACCACGCGCCCCGGCCCGCCCAGGGCGCGGTGGAGAAGGAGCAGAAGGACTGGGGCATCGCCGGCGACCGGCGCGCGGTGCGCCGCACCATCGACATCGTGATGCGCGACGACATGACCTTCACGCCCACCGTCATCGAGGTGCGCGAGGGCGACACCGTGCGCCTGCGCGGCATCAACCGCGGCAAGGCGCTGCACGAGATCGTGCTGGGCACCACCGCCGAGATCGAGGCCCATGCCGAGATGATGAAGAAGCACCCGAACATGGAGCACGACGAGCCCTGGATGACGCACGTGACGGCGGGCAAGACCGGCGAGATCGTCTGGCACTTCAACCGCGCCGGCGACTTCGACTTCGCCTGCCTCGTCAAGGACCACTACGAACTGGGCATGGCCGGGCGCATCCGCGTCCAGCCCAAGCCCTGAAGAAGGAAAGGAACCCGCCATGCAACGAAGAACACTCCTGCTCGCGGCAGTCGCCGCCCCGCTGGCCGCGCACGCCGCGGCGCCGATGGTCGAGATCTGGAAAGACCCCAGCTGCGGCTGCTGCCAGGACTGGGTGAAGCACCTCAACGCCAACGGCTTCGCCACGCGCGTGCACGACGAGGGCAACAACGCCGCCCGCGCCCGCCTGCGCATCCCGCAGAAGCTGGGCTCCTGCCACACGGCGCTGGTCGGCGGCTACGCCATCGAGGGCCACGTGCCGGCGCGCGAGATCCAGCGCCTGCTGAAGGAAAAGCCGCGCGCCGTCGGCCTGGCGGTGCCCGGCATGCCCGTCGGCTCGCCGGGCATGGACGGCCCGGTGTACGGCGACCGGCGCGATCCCTACGACGTGCTGCTGGTGCTGGCCGACGGCGGCACCCGCGTGTTCCAGGGCTACCGATGAATCCGACTTGAAGGAAGAAGCATCATGAAGAAGCTGACCACCCTCTTCGCCGCCGCCCTGTTCGCCGCCGGCGCCTTCGCGCAGGCCGCGCTGCCGCAGGTCGACGCGGAAGTGCGCCGCATCGACACCGAGGCGCAGAAGATCACGCTGCGCCACGGCGACATCCCCAACCTGGACATGGGCCCCATGACCATGGTCTTCCAGGTCAAGGACCCGGCGCTGCTGCAGAAGGTCAAGCCCGGCGACAAGGTGAAGTTCACCGCGGACAAGGTCGACGGGGCCAACACCGTGCTGTCGATCGAGTCGGCGGCGCAGTAGGCCACCAGCGAGCTGCGCCAAAAGAAATCGAGACACCGTTCGCACTGAGCTTGTCGAAGTGCCGTGCCCGGGCTTCGATCCTTCGGCAGGCTCAGGACAGGCCAAGCTCAGCCTGAACGGTTGTTGCCGATTGAACGCAAGCCGGTATCAGGCGATGCCCGTCAGCAGCGCACGCGCCTGCTGCGCCGCCACCCACTCCTCGTTGGTCGGCTCGATGGTCACGCGCACGCGGCTGCTCTCGGCCGAGATCACCGGCGCATGCGCCGCATTGGCCGACGGATCCAGCGTCACGCCCAGGAAGCCCAGCGCCTCGCACACCCGCGCGCGGATCGCGGCGTTGTGCTCGCCGATGCCGGCGGTGAAGACCAGCAGGTCCAGCCCGCCAAGCACCGCCGCCAGCGCGCCGATCTCGCGCACGATGCGGCGCACGTACAGCGCCAGCGCGGCGCGCACACGCTCGCCGGCCACGTCGTCGCGCTCCTCCTGCGCCAGCAGCACGCGCGGGTCGGAGGACAGGCCCGACACGCCCAGCAGGCCCGACTTGTGGTACAGCACGCGGCCCACCTCCTCCAGGCTGAGCTTCTCGATCTCCATCAGGTACAGCACCGCGCCGGGGTCGAGCGCGCCGGTGCGCGTGCCCATCATCAGGCCGTCGAGCGCGGAGAAGCCCATGGTGGTGGCGACGCTCTTCAGGTCCTGCATCGCGCACAGGCTGGCGCCACTGCCCAGGTGGGCGACGAGGGTGCGGCCACGCGCGGCGTCGCCATGGCGTTCGGCCAGCGCGATGGAGATGAATTCGTAGGACAGGCCGTGGAAGCCGTAGCGGCGCAGCCCGCGCTCCCAGGCGTCCCAGGGCAGCGGCAGCATCTGCTCCACGCGCGGCAACGTGTGGTGGAAGGCGGTGTCGAAGCAGGCCACCTGCGGCTGCAGCGGGTCCTCGGCCAGCATGGCCTGGATGGCCTCCAGCGCGAAAGGCTGGTGCAACGGCGCCAGCGGGATGTAGCTGCGCAGGTCGGCCAGCACCGCCCCGTTCACGCGCACCGGCGCGAAGTACTTGCGCCCGCCGTGCACCACGCGGTGCGCCACGGCCGCAAGGGGGCGTCCGTCCAGGCGCGCGAGCACGCGCTCGCGGATGTGGGCCAGCGCGGCGTGGTAGGGCCGCTCGCGGTCCAGCGCCACCGGGCCGGGCACGACGCCGGTCTCGCCGTAGGTGGCGTCGGCGGTGGTGATGCCGTCCACCTTGCCGTTCCACAGCGCTCGGCGCGGCATCGGCGACTGGGCGGTGTCGAACAGCGCGAACTTGATGCTCGACGAGCCGCAGTTCAGGACCAGGATGGGATCGTTCATGGCGGGATGCTCCGGTAGCGGTGGGCCAGCAGCAGCGCGATGGCGCAGGAGGCGATGCGCGTTTCGCGCGAGTCGGCGCGGCTGGTCAGCACGATGGGCACCTTGGCGCCCAGCACGATGCCGGCGCTGGAGGCATCGCCCATGTACTCGAGCTGCTTGGCCAGCATGTTGCCGCTTTCGAGATCGGGCACCACCAGCACGTCGGCGTGGCCGGCCACTTCGGAGGTGATGCCCTTGATGCGCGCGGCGGCCGCCGAGACGGCGTTGTCGAAGGCCAGCGGGCCGTCGAGCACGCCGCCCGTGATCTGGCCACGGTCGGCCATCTTGCACAGCGCGGCGGCGTCCAGCGTGGCGGCCATGCGCGGGTTGACCGTCTCCACCGCGGCCAGGATCGCCACGCGCGGGCTGTCCACGCCGATGGTGTGCGCCAGCTCGATCGCGTTGCGCACGATGTCGGCCTTCTCGTCGAGCGTGGGCGCGATGTTGATCGCCGCGTCGGTGATGATGAAAGGGCGCGGATAGGCCGGCGTCTGCAGCAGGAAGCAGTGGCTCAGCCGGCGCTTGGTGCGCAGGCCGGCGCTGGCCGCGATCACGGCGCTCATCAGCTCGTCGGTGTGCAGGCTGCCCTTCATCAGCGCCTCGACCTCGCCCCGGCCGGCCATCTCGGCGGCGCGCGCGGCGGCGGCATGGCTGTGCGGCACGTCCTCGATCGCCAGGCCGGCCAGCGACAGCCCGGCCTGCGCAGCCACGGCCTCGAGCCGCGCGCGGGGCGCCACCAGCACCGGCTCGATCAGGCCGGCGGTGCGTGCGTCCAGCGCGCCGGCCAGGCTCAGCTCGTCGCAGGGATGGACCACCGCGACGCGGATCGCGCCCAGCGGCCGCACGTGGTCCAGCAGCCGCTGCAGCCCGCCGCCGGTGGACAGGCGCACTTCCGGCAGCGTGGCGCTGGGGCGCTCGATCTTCTCGGTGGGCGCGAGCACGTCGGCCTCGCCCTCGATGACGGCTGCGCCCTGCTGGTTGATGCAGGTGCAGGCGAGCGTGAGCCGCTTCCTGCCCTCGTCGCGCGCGGTCACCGTGACGCGGATGGTCAACGTGTCGCCCACGCGCACCGGCTGCAGGAACTTCAGCGTCTGCCCCAGGTACACCGTGCCCGGCCCCGGCAGGCGCGTGCCCAGCACGGCGGAGATCAGCGCCGCGCCCCACATGCCGTGCGCGATGACGCCGTGGAAGCGCGTGGAGGCGGCGAACTCCGCATCCAGGTGCTGCGGGTTCACGTCGCCGGAGAGCACCGCGAAGAGCTGGATGTCCTCGGCGCGCAGCGTGCGCTCGATGCTGGCGCTGTCGCCGACGGCGATCTCGTCGAAGGTGCGGTTGCGGATCAGCTGCAGAAGGCCGTCGGCCGGTTCGGATGGTGTGCTGGGCATGGTGTCAGTTCAAGATGTGATAGCCGCCGTCGACGTACAGGGTACCCCCGGTCATGGCGCGCGCCGCATCGCTGGCCAGGAAGGCACACAGCGGGCCGACGTCGTCGATGTCCAGCGCACGGCGCATCGGCGAGCGCCGCGCGCTGTCGTCGATCAGCCGGTCGAAATGCGCGATGCCCGAGGCGGCGCGCGTGGCCACCGGCCCGGGCGACACGGCGTTGACGCGGATGCCGGCCGGGCCGAGCTCGGCCGCGAGATAGCGCACGCTGGCCTCCAGCGCCGCCTTCACCGGCCCCATGAGGCCGTAGCGGTCGATCACCTCCGCCGCGCCGAGGTAGCTCATCGTCATCAGGCTGCCGCCCTGCGTCATCAGCGGCTCGGCGAGCCTGGCCATGCGGATGAAGGAGTGGCAGGACACGTCCATCGCCCGCGCGAAGCCCTCGGCCGAGCTGTCGACCACGCGGCCGTGCAGGTCGTCCCTGGGCGCGAAGGCGATCGAGTGCAGCAGGAAGTCCAGCTGCCCCCACTGCGCGGCGATGGCGTCGAACAGCGTCTGCATCTGCTCGGGCCGCGCCACGTCCAGCGGCATCGCGATCGGCGCCTGCAGCTGCCGCGCCAGGGGCTCGACGTGCGGACGCGCCTTGTCGTTGAGCCAGGTGACCGCCAGCTCGGCCCCGGCCTCGCGGAAGGCGCGCGCGCAGGCCCAGGCGATGCTCCGGTCGTTGGCGATGCCCACGACCAGGCCCTTGCGGCCTTGCAGGGTGGAGGAGTGCATGTCGGTCGTTCCGGAAGAAGGATGGAGGTCGGTCAGCCGCGATGGTGCCGCACGGGCATGTCCGCGCCGCGTTGCCGGCGCAACGATGGCCCACGGAATTGATCCGCGTCAACTCCGCGCCAATGACCCCGCGAGGCATGCCGACAATGGTCGAACGCCGGGCGCCGAATGTGTTCCAGTTCGGCCATGCACTCCCAGCCCTCCTCCCCCGCCACCCCCGCGCAGGACTGGCACGCGCTGGCGCCCGACGCCGCCCTGCAGGCCCTGGACGCCACGCGCGACGGCCTCGCCCCCGCCGAAGCCGCGCGCCGCCTGGCGCAGCACGGCCCCAACGAGCTGCCGGCGGCGCCGCGCACGCACCCGCTGCTGCGCTTCCTCGGCCAATTCAACAACGCGCTGATCCTGTTCCTGCTGTCCGCCGCCGTGCTGGCGGCGCTGCTGGGCCACTGGGTCGACGCGGCGGTGATCGTCGCCGTGGTCACGGTCAATGCCATCGTCGGCTTCGTGCAGGAGGGCCGCGCCGAGCAGGCCCTGGACGCCCTGCGCGCCATGCTGGCGCCCAGCGCGCGGGTGCTGCGCGCCGGCCACCGCGAGGCGGTGCCCGTGGCCACGCTGGTGCCGGGCGACGTGGTGCTGCTGGAGGCCGGCGACCGCGTGCCGGCCGATCTGCGCCTGCTGCGCGCGCGCGGCCTGCTGGTGGACGAAGCGATCCTCACCGGCGAGTCGGTGGCCAGCGTCAAGGCCGAGGTGCCGGTGGAAGCCGGCGCCGCGCTGGGCGACCGCGACTCGATGGTCTACTCCGGCACCCTGGTGGCCGCCGGCCAGGGCCTGGGGCTGGTGATCGCCACCGGCGCGCACACCGAGATCGGCCGCATCAGCGGACTGCTGGGCGGCGTGCAGTCGCTGGTCACGCCGCTGCTGCGGCAGATCAACCAGTTCGGCCACCGCTTCACGGTGTTCTCCATGGCGGCCGCGGCGCTGCTCTTCGTCTACGCCGTGACGCTGCGCCACCACGACTGGGTGGAGGCGCTGATGGTGGTGGTGGCGATCGCCGTCAGCATGGTGCCCGAGGGGCTGCCGGCGGTGATCACGATCACGCTGGCGATCGGCGTGCAGCGCATGGCGGGGCGCCACGCCATCGTGCGCCGCCTGCCGGCGGTCGAGACGCTGGGCGCCACCACCGTGATCTGCTCCGACAAGACCGGCACCCTCACGCGCAACGAGATGACGGCCTGCCGCGTGGTCACCGAGTCGGCTTCCGTCGCCGTGGGCGGCTCGGGCTACGCGCCGGTGGGCGCGCTCGACCTGCCCGAGGGCTGCGACACGCTGCCGGCCAACGCGCGCCGGCTGATCGAGGCCGGCCTGCTGTGCAACGATGCCCAGCTCCAGCAGGACGCCGCCGGCGACTGGAAGGTGGACGGCGACCCGATGGAAGGCGCGCTGGTGGCGCTGGCGATGAAGGCCGGCCTGGCGCCGCAGGCGCTGCGCGACGGCCACCCGCGCGCCGACGAGATCCCCTTCGACGCGCAGCACCGCTTCATGGCCACGCTGCACGCGCGCGCCGACGGCAGCGCCGAGCTGTTCGTCAAGGGCGCGCCCGAGCGCGTGCTGGCGATGAGCCGCGGCCAGCTCGGCGCCGACGGCACGGTGCGGCCGCTGGACGCCGAGTTCTGGCAGGACGCGATCGCGCAGGCGGCCTCGGCCGGCGAGCGCGTGCTGGGCTTCGCGCTGCGCCGCCTGGACGCCACGCCCGCGCAGCTGGAATTCGACGCCGCAGGCGAGCTGGTCTTCCTGGGCATCGTGGGCTTCATCGACCCGCCGCGCGCCGAGGCGCTGGCCGCGGTGGCCGACTGCCGCTCGGCCGGCATCGCGGTGAAGATGATCACCGGCGACCATGCCGCCACCGCCGCCGCCATCGCCGCGCAGCTCGGGCTGGCCGAGCAGCCGGTGGTGGCCACCGGCCAGGACGTGGACGCCACCTCCGACGAGGAACTGCGCGGCCTGGCGCGCCGCGCCAGCGTGTTCGCCCGCACCAACCCGGAGCACAAGCTGCGCGTGGTGCGCGCGCTGCAGGCCGAGGGCCAGGTGGTGGCGATGACCGGCGACGGCGTCAACGACGCCCCCTCGCTCAAGCAGGCCAACGTGGGCATCGCCATGGGCCGCAAGGGCACCGATGCCGCCAAGGAAGCGGCGCAGATCGTGCTGGCGGACGACAACTTCGCCTCCATCGTCGCGGCCGTCAGCGAAGGCCGCACCGTGTACGACAACATCCGCAAGGTGATCGCCTGGACGCTGCCGACCAACGGCGGCGAGGTGCTGGCGATCGTGGCCGCGCTGGTGTTCGGGCTCACGCTGCCGATGACGCCGCCGCAGATCCTGTGGGTCAACATGATCCTGACCATCACCCTGGGCCTGGTGCTGGCCTTCGAGCCGGCCGAGCCCGGCGTGATGCAGCGCCTGCCGCGCGCGCCCAGCGCGCCGCTGCTCTCGCCCTTCATGCTGTGGCGCATCGGGCTGGTGTCGCTGCTGTTCACCGCCGGCGCCTTCGGCATCTTCGCCTGGGCCTTCCATCGCGGCTTCGGCGTCGAGCTGGCGCGCACCATGGTGGTCAACACGCTGTGCGTGATGGAGATTTTCTACCTGTTCAACGTGCGCTACCTGCACATGCGCTCCTTCACCTGGCGCGGCGCGCGCGGCACGCCGGCGGTGCTGTGGGCCATCGGCGCCGTGGTGATCGCGCAGCTGGCCTTCACCTACGCGCCGTGGATGCAGGCGCTGTTCGACACGCGCGCCATCCCCTGGCAGGATGGCCTGGTGATCATCGCCATCGGCATCGCCACGATGGTGGTGCTGGAGATCGAGAAGGCGCTGCTGCGCCACTTCCGCGTGTTCGCGGAGCTGAACCCGCCGGGCGAGGCGCCCGCGCGGCCGACCGCGCTGAAAGGAGCTTTCGAATGACCGCACCCACCGCTGCGCCGCACCACATCCTGCTGGCCACCGACCTGGGCAGCCGCTGCGACCGCGCACTCGACCGGGCGCTGCAGTCCGCGCGCCAGTGGCAGGCCCGGCTGGTGGCGCTGACCGTGGTGGAACCCGGCGCCGAAGCCTCGCCCTACCCCGTGCCGCCGCGCATCGGCGGCGCCTCCTCCGGCAGCTCCGCGCGGGCGCTGGCCGAGCGCCGCCTGCGCACCGACCTCGCCGACGAGGAGATGCCACCGGCCGTGCGCGTGGAGCAGGGGCCGGTGGCCGACACCATCCTCGCGGTCGCCGCGGCCGAAGGCAGCGAGCTGATCGTGACCGGCGTGGCGCGCAACGAGTCGCTCAGCCGCATCGTGCTCGGCTCCGCGGTCGACGCGCTGGCGCGCCGCTCGCCGGTGCCGCTGCTGGTGGTGCGCAGCCGCCCGCGCACGCCGTACCGCCGCGTGACCGTGGCCGTCGACTTCTCGCCCTCCTCACGCCGCGCGCTGGAGACGGCGGCCGCCCTGTTCCCGGAGGCCGAGGCGACGCTCTTCCATGCCTTCGACACGCCCTACCCGGCGCGCGCCGGCGTCGACCGCGCGCAGGCCCTGGACACCGGCCACGAACTCGCGCGCCGCGAGGCCGAGACCTTCCTGCAGGGCAGCGTGCTGCCCGACGGCTGGCGCGCGCGCATGCAGATGTCGCTGCAGCACGGCGATGCCGCCCTGCTGATGCACGAGCGCAGCCTCGCCCGGCCGGACGAGCTGGTGGTGGTGGGCACGCAGCGCCGCGGCGCGCTGATCGGGCTGCTGATCGGCAGCGTGGCGCAGCGCATCCTGGAACTGTCGGAAGGCGACGTGCTGGTGGTGCCCCGGCCCGAAGCCTGACACGCCCCGGCCGGTCCGCGCGCGGACCGTATCATGCCGGTCGATGTCTCATTCCCCTTCTCAGGACCACCGGCCGGCGGGCGCCATCACCGACGTCGACGGCATCGAGGTCGGCCATTTCACCGACACCCGCCGCCCGACGGGCTGCACCGTGATCCTGGCGCGCGACGGCGCCGTGGGCGGCGTCGACGTGCGCGGCGCCGCGCCCGGCACGCGCGAGACCGACCTGCTCGCGCCGGGCAACCTCGTTTCGCAGGTGCATGCGGTGATGCTGGCCGGCGGCAGCGCCTGGGGCCTGGCCGCGGCCGACGGCGCGATCCGCTGGCTGGAAGAGCGCGGCACCGGCATGGACGTGCGCTTCGGCACCCTGCCCATCGTGCCGGCGGCGGTGCTGTTCGACCTGCCGCTGGGCGATGCGCGCATCCGGCCCGATGCCGATGCCGGCTACGCCGCCTGCGCAGCCGCCTCGCGCGAGGCGCCGGCCGAAGGCAACGTGGGCGCCGGCAGCGGCGCGCTGGTGGGCAAGCTGTTCGGCGTCGAGCGCGCGATGAAGGGCGGCATCGGCACCGCCTCGGTCACGGTCGGCGGCGTCACCGTGGGCGCGCTGATCGCCTGCAACGCGCTGGGCGACGTGATCGACCCCGACACCGGGCAGCTGCTGGCCGGCGCGCGCACCGACGACGGCCTGCGCCTGCGCGACACGCGCCGCTCGCTGCTGGCCGGCGACGTGCCCCAGCCGCTGCTGGCGGGCACGAACACCACGCTGGGCGTGATCGCCACCGACGCCCTGCTGACCAAGGCGCAGGCCAACCGCCTGGCCACCGTGGCCCACGACGGCCTGGCGCGCGCAATCAACCCGGTGCACACCATGAGCGACGGCGACACGCTGTTCGCCCTGGCCACCGGCCGCGTGCCGCTCGAAGGCGCGGCGCCGGGCATGACGGTGCTCGGCACCATGGCCGCCGAAGCGGTGGCACGCGCCACCGTGCGCGCGGTGCGCGCGGCGCGCGCCATCGACGCGGGCGGCCTGCACATCCCCTGCGCCGCCGACCTGACCGGCTGAGGCGAGAACCGCGATGCCCAAGACGCTGAAGCTCATCCTGCTGTCGATCCGCGACCTGATCGCCTCGATCGGCCCGATCCTCTTCCTGGTGATCGGCCTGCTGGTCGCCGCCTACTGGTGGCTCCAGCCGCAGCCCCCCAGGCAGGTGACTCTGGCCACCGGCCCGGCGGGCAGCGCCTACGCCAATTTCGGCAGGCGCTATGCCGCGGCACTCCAGGCCAACGGCATCGAGGTGGTGCAGAAGGCCACCGACGGCTCGCTCGACAACCTGCGCCTGCTGCGCAGCGGCGAAGCCGACCTGGCTTTCGTGCGCGGCGGCAGCGCCGACCCGGTGGCCGACGAGGAAGCCGGCCTGCGCTCGCTGGGCAGCCTGTTCTACGAGCCGCTGTGGTTCTTCTACCGCGCCGACGCCGCGCGCAAGGCCGACCCCAAGTCCGCCGCGCTGAACTCGATCGCGCAGCTCAAGGGCCTGCGCGTGAACGTCGACAAGCCCGGCAGCGGCGTGCCCGACATCATGGCGCAGCTGCTGCGCGCCAACCGGATGGAGGACACGTCGCTCGAGCTGTCGCACCTCGAACCCGGCCCCGCCACCGAGGCGCTGCAGGCCGGCCTGCTCGACGTCATCGTGCTCGCCTCGGCGCAGCAGTCGCCCTTCGTGCAGCGCCTGCTGCGCGCACCCGGCATCCGGCTGATGGAGATCGCGCACAGCGACGCCTACGCGCGGCGCTTCGCCTTCCTCTCGGCGGTGACGCTGCCGCGCGGCGTGGTCGATCTCTCGGCCGACCTGCCGCCCGAGGATGTCGAGATGCTGGCGACCACCACCTCGCTGCTCTCGCGCGACGAAACGCACCCGGCCGTGCGCCAGCTCTTCGCGCAGAGCGCGCAGACCCTGCACGGCGACGGCGGCTGGTTCAACCGCGCGCGCGACTTCCCGAACACCCGCACCAGCGAGCTGCCGGTGAGCCCCGAGGGCGACCGCGCGATCAACGGCACGCCGCCCTTCTGGCAGCGCTACCTGCCCTTCTGGGCCAGCAACCTGGTGGAGCGCATGTGGCTGGTGATCGGCGGCCTGATCGTGCTGCTGCTGCCGCTGTCGCGCGTGGTGCCGCCGCTGTACACCTTCCGCGTCCGCCGGCGCGTGTTCCGCTGGTACGCGCGGCTGCGCGAGGTCGAGGCGAAGGTCGACAACGGCACGGGCGAGCGCGACGCGCTGCTCGAGGAGCTCGACGAACTGGACCGCGTGGTCGACAAGGTGGCGGTGCCGCTGTCGCACACCGACGAGCTCTATGCCCTGCGCCGCAACATCCATGCGGTGCGCAAGCGCCTGCTGGCCAAGCGGCCGGCGCAGCCGCCGCAGGGCGACGAGGCGCGCGCCTAGGTCCCGCGCCGCGCTCAGCGCTGCAGGCGCAGCAACTTGCCGCCGGCACCGTCGGTGAGCAGGTAGAGCCAGCCGTCGGGGCCCTGGCGCACGTCGCGGATGCGCTCGCCGCGCTCGGCCAGCAGGCGTTCGCGCGCGACCACGGTGCTGCCGTCGAGCGTCAGCCGCCACAGCGCGGTGCCTGCCAGCGCGCCGACGAACAGGTTGCCCTGCCAATCGGGAAGTCTGTCGGCGGTATAGAAGGCCATGCCGCTGGGGGCGATCGAGGACTTCGGCGTGCCCGGCGTCCACGCCGAACCGTCGATGGTTTCCCAGTAGGCGGCCGGCTGCTCCATGCCGGGCTTGGACGTGCCCTCGCCCACCTGCGTGGTGGTGCCGTACTCCTGGCCCCAGCTGATGACCGGCCAGCCGTAGTTGCGGCCGGCCAGCGTCCGGTTGACCTCGTCGCCGCCCTGCGGGCCATGCTCGCTGGTCCAGAGTTCGCCGGTCGCGGGGTGCAGCGCAGCGCCCTGGGAATTGCGGTGGCCATAGCTCCAGATCCCCGGCTGGGCACCGGCGCCCAGATCGGGGTTGCCCGGTGCCGGCGCGCCGTCGGTGGTGATGCGCACCACCTTGCCGTTGCCGCGCCCGAGGTCCTGCGCGAAGGCGCGCTGCGCGTCGGTCTGGCGGTCGCCCAGCGTCACGAACAGATGGCCGTCGCGATCGAAGGCCAGGCGCGAGCCGTAGTGGCCGGTGCTGCCGCCCACCTTGGGCGACTGCCGGTAGATGACCTGCACGTTGTGCAGCGTGCGGTTCGCCGCATCGAGGTCGGCGCGTCCCACGGCGGTGCCGTTGAGCGCCGCATCGCGCTCGGCGAAGCTGAAGTAGATGCGGCGGTTGGCGCCGCCGTCGTAGGCGGGGTCGACCACCACGTCCAGCAGGCCGCCCTGGCCATCGGCATCGACGCCCGGCACGCAGCAGACCGCGTCGGCACCGCCGTTGACCGCGCTGCCGTCGGCATTGCGCAGCCGCAGCTGGCCGCCGCGCTGGGTGATGAGCATGCGCCCATCGGGCAGGAAGGCCAGGCTCCACGGGCTGGCAAGACCGGTCGCGAGCTCGACGACCTGCAGCGGTGCCGGCGCGGGTGGGGGTGCAGGCGGTGGTGCCGGCGCGGGCGGCGGGGCGATGCCGATCGGCGGAAAGCCGCCGCCACCGCCTCCTCCGCCGCATCCCGCCGCCACGAGCGAGAGCACCGTCCACAGGCAGCGTGTCGACACGTTCATACCGAGGCCCTTCCGATGAAAGCGAGAAGGCGGCAGGTGCCCGCGTGCACGCCGCAAGCCCGAGTGTGGCGCATTCGGTGCGGCGACGGAACCGTGCCGGCCGCGCCAAAAGAACGGGCCGCCCGCAGGCGGCCCGTCGGCACGGCAGCCGGCGCCTGCCGGCCTACTTCAAGGCCTTGAAGCGCACGCGCTTGGGCTTGGCGCCCTCCTCGCCCAGGCGCTTCTTCTTGTCGGCCTCGTACTCCTGGTAGTTGCCGTCGAAGAAGACCCACTGCGAATCGCCTTCGGCCGCCAGGATGTGCGTGGCGATGCGGTCGAGGAACCAGCGGTCGTGGCTGATCACCAGCACGCTGCCGGCGTATTCGAGCAGCGCGTCTTCCAGCGCGCGCAGGGTTTCCACGTCCAGGTCGTTCGACGGCTCGTCCAGCAGCAGCACGTTGCCGCCGGCGATCAGCGTCTTGGCCAGGTGCAGGCGGCCGCGCTCGCCGCCCGAGAGCGTGCCGACCTTCTTCTGCTGGTCGCTGCCGTTGAAGTTGAAGCGGCCCGCGTAGGCGCGGCTGGCCATCTGGAACTTGCCGACATTGATGATGTCCAGCCCGCCCGAGATGTCTTCCCACACCGTCTTCTGGTCGCCCAGCGCGTCGCGCGACTGGTCGACGAAGGCCATCTTCACGGTCTGGCCGATCACCACCTCGCCGCTGTCGGGCTGCTCCTTGCCCGCGATGAGCTTGAACAGCGTGGACTTGCCGGCGCCGTTGGGACCGATGATGCCGACGATCGCACCCGCGGGGATGCTGAAGCTCAGGTCGTCGATCAGCACGCGGTCGCCGAAGCTCTTGCTGACGTTCTTGAACTCGATCACCTGGCTGCCCAGGCGATCGGCCACGGGGATGAAGATCTCCTGCGTCTCGTTGCGCCGCTGGTATTCGAAATCGGACAGCTCCTCGAAGCGGGCGATGCGCGCCTTGCTCTTGGCCTGGCGGCCCTTGGCGTTCTGGCGCACCCACTCCAGTTCCTTCTTCATGGCCTTGGCATGGGCTTCCTCGCCCTTCTGCTCGGACTCCAGGCGCGCCTCCTTCTGCTCCAGCCAGGTGCTGTAGTTGCCCTTCCACGGGATGCCGCGGCCGCGGTCCAGTTCCAGGATCCATTCGGCCGCGTTGTCGAGGAAGTAGCGATCGTGGGTGATCGCCACCACCGTGCCGGGAAAGCGCTGCAGGAAGATCTCCAGCCACTCGACCGATTCGGCGTCCAGGTGGTTGGTAGGCTCGTCCAGCAGCAGCATGTCGGGCTTGGACAGCAGCAGCTTGCACAGCGCCACGCGGCGCTTCTCGCCGCCGGAAAGCAGGCCGACCTTGGCGTCCCACGGCGGCAGGCGCAGCGCGTCGGCGGCGATCTCGATCTGGTGCTCGGAGTCGGTGCCAGCGGCGGCGATCACCGCCTCCAGCTCGCCCTGCTCGGCGGCGAGCGCGTCGAAGTCGGCGTCGGGCTCGGCGTAGGCGGCGTAGATTTCCTCCAGCCGGGCCTTGGCGGCGTTGACCTCGCCCAGCGCCTCGTCCACCTCCTGGCGGACCGTGTGCTCGGGGTCGAGCTTGGGCTCCTGCTCCAGATAGCCGATGGTCAGGCCCGGCATCGGGATCGCCTCGCCTTCGATTTCCTTGTCGATGCCGGCCATGATCTTGAGCAGCGAGGACTTGCCCGAGCCGTTCAGGCCGAGCACGCCGATCTTGGCGCCGGGGAAGAAGGACAGGGAGATGTCTTTCAAGATCTGCCGCTTGGGCGGCACGGTCTTGGAGACGCGGTTCATCGTATAGACGTACTGGGCCATGGATCGATTCGTTGGTGGTGTGCGTGAAGGGGCGCCTGCAAGGCGCGCAAACCATGGATTATCGACTCATGCGACAATACGCACGTTGTCGGGCACAGTTACCCGCAACAGCGGCTTCCTGCCGGGGACGAAGGAAAACCTTTCCGGGCTCCCACTCCTGATTCCATCTGCCTTGACTGGCCCGGTCGCTCCGACACAGAGCGCTGCGGCAGGCCGATGCCCGAGAAGAACACTGCGCCGTGCTTGGCGCTCTTTGATTTCAATGAACTTTGACGAACTGAAGCTGGCCCCGGCCATCCTGAAGGCCGTGCGCGAGCAGGGCTACGAAACCCCCACCCCGATCCAGGCGCAGGCGATTCCCGCCGTGCTCGAGGGTCACGACCTGCTGGCCGGCGCGCAGACCGGCACCGGCAAGACCGCCGCCTTCACCCTGCCGATGCTGCACAAGCTCACCATGAACCGCAGCGCGCAGAACAAGTTCGGCGGCACGGGCATCCGGGCGCTGGTGCTCACGCCCACCCGCGAACTGGCGGCGCAGGTCGAGGAATCGGTGCGCGACTACGGCAAGTACCTGCAGCTGACCTCCACCGTGATTTTCGGCGGCGTGGGCATGAACCCGCAGATCGACCGCCTCAGGCGCGGCGTCGACATCCTGGTGGCCACGCCGGGCCGCCTGCTCGACTTGCAGCAGCAGGGCATGCTGGACCTGTCCACGGTGCAGATCCTGGTGCTCGACGAAGCCGACCGCATGCTGGACATGGGCTTCATCCACGACGTGAAGAAGGTGCTGGCCCTGGTGCCGGCCGCCAAGCAGAGCCTGCTGTTCTCCGCCACCTTCAGCGACGAGATCCGCGACCTGGCCAGCGGCCTGCTGCGCAACCCGCAGAGCATCCAGGTCACGCCGCGCAACACCACGGTGCAGCGCATCACCCAGGTGGTGCATCCCGTGGGCCGCGGCAAGAAGAAGGCGCTGCTCGCGCACATCATCAACGAGCACAACTGGAGCCAGGTGCTGGTGTTCACCCGCACCAAGTTCGGCGCCAACAACGTCGCCGAATACCTCGCCAAGAACGGCGTCACCGCCATGGCGCTGCACGGCAACAAGAGCCAGAGCGCGCGCACCCAGGCGCTGGCCGGCTTCAAGAGCGGCGAGATCCGCGCCCTGGTGGCCACCGACATCGCCGCGCGCGGCATCGACATCGACGAGCTGCCGCACGTGGTGAACTACGAGATCCCGAACGTGCCGGAAGACTACGTGCACCGCATCGGCCGCACGGGCCGCGCCGGCAACAGCGGCGAGGCGGTGAGCCTGGTGTGCCTGGACGAGGAAGGCTTCATGCAGGAGATCGAGCGCTTCACCAAGCAGCAGATCGCGGTGCAGCCGATCGAGGGCTTCGGCCCCGAGGAAGGCGAACGCGCCGAGCCGATCGCCATGGGCCGCCAGACCCTGTGGGGCGGCGCCGGCCGTCCGCCGAGCCGCGAGGTGATGCAGGCGGCTGCCAAGGCGGCCCGCCAGGAAATGATGCAGCGCATCCGTGACAACAAGGCGCCCCAGGGCGGCGAACGCGCCGGCGGCAATGGCGGCGGCGGTGGCCGCAACGGCGGCGCCCGCGGCGGCAACGGCGGGGGCCAGCCGGGCCGCGGCCAGCGCGGCGGCGCACAGGGCGGCCAGCCGCAGCCGCGCGGCGCCGCGCCCCGGCACCACAGCCCCGCGGCGAACCCGCACGCGCTCTACGAGGACCGCCCGCCGCGCGAGGAACGCCAGCCGCGCCATTACGGCAATGCGCCGAGCCCCTCGCATGCGGATGCGCTGGCGCACCGGCGTGCCGAATCGATCGCCGGCGCCGCCGGCCAGCCCGATCCGCTGCGCACCAGCGTCGACGTCATGAGCGGCCGCGGCCGGCGCGGCGGCGGTGGCAACCGTGGTGGCGGCGGCGGCGGCGGCGGCGGTGGCTACGGCGGCGGCCGCTCGGGCGGCGGCAACCGTTCCTACGGACGCTGAGCCGCACACGGCAACGCACACACCAGGGGCGCTTCGGCGCCCCTTTTTTCATCGCCGGGCCGCCCCAAGATGAAAAGCTCCCTCGGGCGGGCTGCGACCCGCGAAGCGGCGGAGCGTGGGGGCCATTTTGGTGCATCGGGCACGCCCGGTAGAATCGCCGCCTTTTCCGCCGTCCCGTCCGCTTTGTCCTCCGATCTTTCGAGCCGTCTCGCCGTCCTGCCGCAGTACCTGCTGCCGAAACAGGCGCTGACGGCTTTCGCGGGCCATGTGGCGGGCAAGGAACGCGGCGCGCTCACGACCTGGATCATCCGGCGCTTCGTGGCCAAGTACGGCGTCGACATGAGCGAGGCCGCCGAGAGCGACATCGCCCACTACAAGAGCTTCAACGAATTCTTCACCCGGCCGCTGCGCGAGGACGTGCGCCCCCTGGCGCCGGCGGACCTGGTCTGTCCGGTGGACGGCGCGGTCAGCCAGTTCGGCCCGATCGCGGGCGACCAGATCTTCCAGGCCAAGGGGCACCACTACAGCACCACCGCGCTGGTCGGCGGCGACGCGGCGCTGGCAGCACGCTTCGCCCACGGCAGCTTCGCCACGCTGTACCTCAGCCCGCGGGACTACCACCGCATCCACATGCCCTGCGATGCGCGCCTGACCCGCATGATCCACGTGCCGGGCGCGCTCTTCTCGGTGAACCCGGTCACCGCGCGCGGGGTGCCGGGGCTGTTCGCGCGCAACGAGCGCGTGGTCTGCGTCTTCGAATCGGCGCACGGCCCCTTCGTGCTGGCGCTGGTGGGCGCCACCATCGTCGGCAGCATGGCCACCGTGTGGCACGGCGTCGTCAACCCGCCGCGCGGCCGCCAGGTGCGCGAGTGGCGCTACGACGACCAGGACGTCGTGCTGCGCCGGGGCGAGGAGATGGGGCGCTTCCTGCTGGGCTCCACCGTGGTGCTGCTGTTCCCCGCGCCGGCGTTCGCCTTCAATCCGGCCTGGCAGCCGGGCCGCGCGGTGCGCCTCGGCGAAGCGATGGCCGACGTCACACATTGACACCCTGCGACCCGCACGAATCCTGTTCACACAGCTATAAAACTCGTAGCATTCGCGCTATAGTCGCCGGCCGGCTCCGCCGAGGTGCGCCGGCCAGAAGAAACGGACGGCCGCCCCGCGCAGGTCGGTCCAACGAGGAGATCCCTGCATGAGTACCAAGGAGAACGCGGCCATCAGCCAGCTGCTCGCGCTGCTCGAGGCGCGCTATGCGCTGCGGGTGCTGTGGGCGCTGCGCGACGGCCATGCGCAAACCTTCCGGCTGCTGCAGGACAGCGTGGGCGGCGTGACGCCCAACACCCTCAACACCCGCATCAAGGAACTGCGCGAGGCCGGGCTGGTGATCCACGGCCGCGACGGCTACTGCCTCACCCTGAGCGGGCTGGACCTGCTCAAGCGCCTGTCGGACCTGCAGGCCTTCGCCACCAAGTGGCAGATGAACCACGTCAGGAAACCGCCGGTGCCCGTCGCCGTGGCCAAGCAGCCGTAGCGCAGGCATCGGGCGCCAATCGGTACACTGCGGCACTTTCCGCCATTCAAGGAGCGATTCCCATGCCCACCACTTCTTCCGGCCTGCAGTACGAAGACACCGTCGTCGGCGACGGCGCCGAGGCCCAGGCCGGCCACCACGTGCATGTGCACTACACGGGCTGGCTCTACAACGACGGCCAGCAGGGCGCCAAGTTCGATTCGAGCCGCGACCGCAACGACCCCTTCGCGTTCTCGCTGGGCGCCGGCCAGGTGATCCGCGGCTGGGACGAGGGCGTGGCCGGCATGAAGGTCGGCGGCCAGCGCACGCTGATCATCCCGCCCGAGCTGGGCTACGGCGCCCGCGGCGCCGGCGGCGTGATTCCGCCCAACGCCACCCTCAAGTTCGACGTCGAGCTGCTCGATACGCACTGAGCGCCTGCCGACGACCCCACGCGCCGGCTGCCGGCGCTTTTTTTTGCCGCCGGGCCGCCCCCAAGGCAAAAAAGCACCCCCTTGGGGGCAGCGACCCGCGCAGCGGCGGGGCGTGGGGGCCACATCTTTTTGTCGTTTTTCGGCTTGAAAAGGGTGGGCACAGCCCCATTTCGGGGCCAAACCTTTTCATTTCGGCCATCGACCCCATTTCTTCGACATGACCGCAGACCCAACGAACACGAACCCCGAGACCCCGCAGGACCTCCAGGGCGCTCCCAGCGCCGAGGAACTGGAAGCGGCCCTGGCCGCGAACGAGGCCGACACCCAGGCCGCCGCCGCCAACCTGGAGGCCGAGCTGGCTGCCCTGCAGGCGAAGAACGCCGAGCTTGCCGACCAGTACCTGCGCGCGCAGGCCGACGTGCAGAACGCCCGGCGCCGTGCCGACGAGGAAGTGTCCAAGGCCCGCAAGTTCGCCGTCGAGGCCTTCGCCGAGAGCCTGCTGCCCGTGGCGGACAGCCTCGAGGCCGGCCTGGCCGCGCAGGACGCCACCATCGAGCAGATCCGCGAGGGCACCGAGGTCACGCTGCGCCAGCTCAAGCAGGCGCTGGAACGCAACAAGGTGGTGGAAGTCAACCCGCCGGCGGGCAGCAAGTTCGACCCGCACCTGCACCAGGCGATCTCGGTCGTGCCGGCCGATCAGGAGCCCAACACCATCGTGGCCGTGCTGCAGAAGGGCTACACCATCGCCGAGCGCGTGCTGCGCCCCGCGCTCGTCACGGTGAGCGCCGCCAGGTAATTCAGCGCCCACCCACAGGAAACCCCCACCTCATCCCTTGAATCCGCCGGGGTTATCCACAAGTTCATCACAACAGATTTTTTCGGCTTCAGGAGTAAACAACATGGCAAGAATCATCGGCATCGACTTGGGCACCACGAACTCGTGCGTGGCGATCATGGAGGGCAACACCACCCGCGTGATCGAGAACTCGGAAGGCGCGCGCACCACGCCGTCGATCGTGGCGTACCAGGAGGACGGCGAAGTGCTGGTCGGCGCCTCGGCCAAGCGCCAGGCCGTGACCAACCCCAAGAACACCCTCTACGCGATCAAGCGCCTGATCGGCCGCAAGTTCGACGAGAAGGAAGTGCAGAAGGACATCGACCTGATGCCCTACAGCATCACCAAGGCCGACAACGGCGACGCCTGGGTCGAGGTGCGCGGCAAGAAGATCGCGCCCCAGCAGGTCAGCGCCGACATCCTGCGCAAGATGAAGAAGACCGCCGAGGACTACCTGGGCGAGCCGGTCACCGAGGCCGTGATCACGGTGCCGGCCTACTTCAACGACAGCCAGCGCCAGGCCACCAAGGACGCCGGCCGCATCGCCGGCCTGGACGTCAAGCGCATCATCAACGAGCCCACCGCGGCCGCGCTGGCCTTCGGCCTGGACAAGCAGGACAAGCACGACCGCAAGATCGCCGTGTACGACCTGGGCGGCGGCACCTTCGACGTGTCGATCATCGAGATCGCCGACGTGGACGGCGAGAAGCAGTTCGAAGTGCTGTCGACCAACGGCGACACCTTCCTGGGCGGCGAGGACTTCGACCAGCGCGTGATCGACTACATCATCACCGAGTTCAAGAAGGAACAGGGCGTCGACCTGAGCAAGGACGTGCTCGCGCTGCAGCGCCTGAAGGAAGCGGCCGAGAAGGCCAAGATCGAGCTGTCCAACAGCGCACAGACCGACATCAACCTGCCCTACATCACGGCCGACGCCTCCGGCCCGAAGCACCTGAACATCAAGCTCACGCGCGCCAAGCTCGAATCGCTGGTGGAAGAGCTGATCGAGCGCACCATCGCGCCCTGCCGCACCGCCATCAAGGACGCCGGCATCAGCGTGAACGACATCAGCGACGTGATCCTGGTGGGCGGCCAGACCCGCATGCCCAAGGTGCAGGAGAAGGTCAAGGCGTTCTTCGGCAAGGAGCCGCGCAAGGACGTCAACCCCGACGAGGCCGTGGCCGTGGGCGCCGCCGTGCAGGGCCAGGTGCTGTCGGGCGACCGCAAGGACGTGCTGCTGCTGGACGTCACCCCGCTGTCGCTGGGCATCGAGACCATGGGCGGCGTGATGACCAAGATGATCACCAAGAACACCACGATCCCGACCAAGTTCGCGCAAACCTTCTCCACGGCCGACGACAACCAGCCGGCGGTGACGATCAAGGTGTTCCAGGGCGAGCGCGAGATCGCCTCGGGCAACAAGTTGCTGGGCGAGTTCAACCTCGAAGGCATTCCGCCGGCGCCGCGCGGCACGCCGCAGATCGAGGTGAGCTTCGACATCGACGCCAACGGCATCCTGCACGTGGGCGCCAAGGACAAGGGCACCGGCAAGGAGAACAAGATCACCATCAAGGCGAACTCGGGCCTGTCCGAGGACGAGATCCAGAACATGGTGAAGGACGCCGAGCTCAACGCCGCCGAGGACAAGAAGAAGGTCGAGGTGGTGCAGGCCCGCAACCAGGGCGAGGCCATGGTGCACAGCGTGAAGAAGTCGCTGGGCGAGCACGGCGACAAGCTCGATGCCGGCGAGAAGGAAAAGATCGAGGCCGCGATCAAGGAGCTCGAGGACGTGCTCAAGGGCGAGGACAAGGCCGCCATCGAGGACAAGACCAACGCGCTCATGACCGCCAGCCAGAAGCTCGGCGAGAAGATGTATGCCGATGCGCAGGCAGCCGCGGGTGCGGCGGCCGGCGCGGCCGGCGGTCCTGAAGCCGCGGCCGGCGCCCCGGCCGACGACAACGTCGTCGACGCCGAGGTGAAGGAAGTCAAGAAGGACTGAGCGTCAGGCACCGATCCGGGGCTGGATCGTCCGCGAGGGCGTTCCAGCCTTTGACGCTTCAAGACATACCGCCCCACTTTCGGACGCACCATGGCGACAAAACGCGACTACTACGAGGTCCTCGGCGTTCCCAAGAACGCCAGCGAGGACGAGATCAAGAAGGCCTACCGCAAGCTGGCGATGAAATACCACCCCGACCGCAACCAGGGGGACGCCGCCACCAGCGCCGAGGTCAAGTTCAAGGAGGCCAAGGAAGCGTACGAAATGCTGTCCGACGGCCAGAAGCGCGCGGCCTACGACAGCTACGGCCATGCCGGCGTCGACCCGAACATGCGCGGCGGCATGGGCGGCGCCGAGGGCTTCGGCGGCTTCGCGGAAGCCTTCGGCGACATCTTCGGCGACGTGTTCGGCGGCGCCCGCGGGCGCACCAGCGGGGGGCGCCAGGTGTTCCGCGGCAGCGACCTGAGCTACGCGATGGAGATCACGCTGGAGGAAGCGGCCGACGGCAAGGAGGCGCAGATCCGCATCCCGAGCTGGGACGACTGCAGCACCTGCCACGGCTCCGGCGCCAAGCCCGGCACCAAGCCGATCACCTGCACCACCTGCCACGGCGCCGGCGCGGTGCAGATGCGCCAGGGCTTCTTCAGCGTGCAGCAGACCTGCCCGCAGTGCCACGGCAGCGGCAGGATCGTTCCCGAGCCCTGCACCACCTGCCACGGCCACGGCAAGATCAAGAACACCAAGACGCTGGAAGTGAAGATCCCTCCCGGCATCGACGACGGCATGCGCATCCGCAGCGCCGGCAACGGCGAGCCGGGCACCAACGGCGGGCCGCCGGGCGACCTGTACATCGAGATACGGCTGAAGAAGCACGACGTGTTCGAGCGTGACGGGGACGACCTGCACTGCGTGATCCCGGTGCCGATCACCACCGCGGCGCTCGGCGGCGAGATCGAGGTGCCCACGCTCAAGGGCGCGGCGGCCATCGACATCCCGGACGGCACGCAAAGCGGCAAGCAGTTCCGCCTGCGCGGCAAGGGCATCAAGGGGGTGCGCTCCAGCTACCCCGGCGACCTGTACTGCCACATCCGCGTGGAGACGCCGGTCAAGCTCACCGAACACCAGCGCAAGCTGCTCAAGGAGCTGGACGAGTCGCTCAAGAAGGGCGGCGCCAAGCACAGCCCCACCGACAAGGGCTGGCTCGACAAGGCCAAGGAATTCTTCAGCTAGGGCCGCGCCGGCCAGGCACTCGCCCGAAAACGGAAAAAGCGGCCCTATGGCCGCTTTTTTAATGCGCTGGCCGGTATTGTGCAGTGGCAAAGGCACGAATACCAGCAGTTCTTCAGGATACGCATTTTTATCCGGAGTATTTTCTCCGGCCAATAAGAATATGCATTCTTCGTCCGAATGGCATATCGGGGTACGGCAGAGGGGAAACGGTAATTTTCCCCGGGCGCATCATCGCCTTCTCGGCAATCCGAAATTTCCTACGGATTGTGCAGATTGCTGCGCATTTCTTCTCGGAACTTTTAAGGTGCACAGTTGTTCTTAATTCACAACCAATTCTCCAGGCGCGCTCTTTGCTTTATGCTGACAAAACAAATTGCGCAGGGAGGATTGACGGGTCGAGTTGCCTGACATCTTTCGCGAACCGAACGACGCGTGCGGAACAGGCGGCTCAGGCGGCGTCACGTTGTCGTAGGTTCGATTGGAGGTATACCGATGGATGTCATCAGCAACTTCGCCGCCCGCTACGAGCGCACACGCGAAGAAGTCCTCTCGCTGCAGGAGTACCTGGAGACCTGCAAGCGCGAGCCCACGGCCTACGCCACCGCCGCCGAGCGGATGCTGCAGGCCATCGGCGAGCCCGAACTGGTGGATACGCGCAACGACCCCCGTCTGTCGCGGATCTTCGCCAACAAGGTCATCAAGCTCTACCCGGCCTTCCGGGAGTTCTACGGCATGGAGGACGCCATCGAGCAGGTGGTGTCGTACTTCCGGCATGCCGCGCAGGGCCTGGAGGAAAAGAAACAGATCCTGTACCTGCTCGGCCCGGTGGGCGGCGGCAAGAGCTCGATCGCCGAGCGGCTCAAGCAGCTCATGGAGCACGTCCCCTTCTACGCGATCAAGGACTCCCCGGTCAACGAGTCGCCCCTGGGCCTGTTCGACGAGCGCGAGGACGGCGACATCCTCGAGAAGGAATACGGCATCCCGCGGCGCCACCTGCAGCGCGTGCTCTCACCCTGGGCGGTGAAGCGGCTGGAAGAGTACGGCGGCGACATCCGCAAGTTCCAGGTGGTCAAGCGCTACCCGTCCGTGCTGCGCCAGATCGCGGTGGCCAAGACCGAGCCGGGCGACGAGAACAACCAGGACATCTCCTCGCTGGTGGGCAAGATCGACATCCGCAAGCTCGAGACCTACGCGCAGGACGACCCGGACGCCTACTCCTACTCCGGCGGGCTGTGCCTGGCCAACCAGGGGCTGCTGGAGTTCGTCGAGATGTTCAAGGCGCCGATCAAGGTGCTGCACCCGCTGCTGACGGCCACGCAGGAAGGCAACTTCAAGGGCACCGAAGGCTTCGGCGCCATTCCCTTCGACGGCATCGTGCTGGCGCACAGCAACGAGAGCGAGTGGAAGGCCTTCCGCAACAACAAGAACAACGAGGCCTTCCTCGACCGCATCTACATCGTCAAGGTGCCCTACTGCCTGCGCGTGTCCGAGGAGATCAAGATCTACGACAAGCTGGTGCGCAACTCCTCGCTGTCGCAGGCGCCCTGCTCGCCGGGCACGATGCGGATGATGGCGCAGTTCTCGGTGCTCACCCGCCTGAAGGAACCGGAGAACTCCAGCATCCTGAGCAAGATGCAGGTGTACGACGGCGAGAGCCTGAAGGACACCGACCCGAAGGCCAAGTCGATCCAGGAGTACCGCGACTACGCGGGCGTGGACGAGGGCATGAGCGGCGTGTCCACCCGCTTCGCCTTCAAGATCATCTCCAAGGTGTTCAACTTCGACAGCAGCGAGGTCGCGGCCAACCCGGTGCACCTGATGTACGTGCTCGAGCAGCAGATCGAGCGCGAGCAGTTCCCGCCCGAGACCGAGCAGAAGTACCTCTCGTACATCAAGGAGCTGATCGCGCCGCGCTACGCGGAGTTCATCGGCAAGGAGATCCAGACCGCCTACCTCGAGAGCTACAGCGAGTACGGCCAGAACATCTTCGACCGCTACGTGACCTACGCCGACTACTGGATCCAGGACCAGGAGTACCGCGACCAGGACACCGGCGAGGTGTTCGACCGCGGCTCGCTGAACGGCGAGCTGGAGAAGATCGAGAAGCCCGCCGGCATCAGCAACCCGAAGGACTTCCGCAACGAGATCGTGAACTTCGTGCTGCGCGCGCGCGCCAGCAACGCCGGCAAGAACCCGCTGTGGACCAGCTACGAGAAGCTGCGCACGGTGATCGAGAAGAAGATGTTCTCCAACACCGAGGAGCTTCTGCCCGTCATCAGCTTCAACGCCAAGAGCAGCGCCGACGAGCAGAAGAAGCACGAGGATTTCGTCAACCGCATGGTGCACAAGGGCTACACCGCCAAGCAGGTGCGCCTGCTGTGCGAGTGGTACCTGCGCGTGCGCAAGAGTTCCTGACGGGGCGCACAAGGAGAACCGGCCGTGGCCATGCTGCAGCAGATCATCGATCGCAGGCTGTCGGGCAAGAACAAGTCCATCGGCAACCGCGAGCGTTTCCTGCGGCGCTACCGCGAGCAGATCCGCGACGCGGTGCGCCGCGCGGTCAGCGGCCGCGGCATCCGCGATCTCGAGCAGGGCGAGGACGTGACGCTGCCCCGGCACGACGTGTCCGAGCCGGTGTTCGGCCATGGCCCGGGCGGGAACCGGGAGTACGTGCACCCCGGGAATCAGGAATACATCAAGGGCGACCGCATCGAGCGGCCGCAGGGCGGCGGCGGAAGCGGCTCCGGCTCGCAGGCCGGTGACGGCGGCGAGGGCGAGGACGACTTCGTCTTCCGCCTCACCAAGGAAGAGTTCATGCGGGTCTTCTTCGACGACCTCGCCCTGCCCCACCTGATCCGCACCCAGCTCGCCGAGGTGCCGGAGTGGAAGACCCATCGTGCCGGCTTCACCACCGACGGCACGCCCAACAACCTGCATGTGGTGCGCTCGATGCGCGGCGCCCTGGCGCGGCGCATCGCGCTCGGCGGTGACGTGCGGCGCGAGCTGCGCGCGCTGGAAGCCCACCTGGTCCACCTGCTGCGCAGCCCGCATGCCGACGATGCCCTGCACCAGCGCGAGATCCGCGAGACCGAGGCGCGCATCGAGGAGCTGCGCTCCCAGGCCAGGCACGTGCCCTACATCGACCCGATCGACCTGCGCTTTCGCAGCCGCGTGCGGGTGCCGGTGCCCTCGGCCAAGGCGGTGATGTTCTGCCTGATGGACGTCTCGGGCTCGATGGACGAGGCGCGCAAGGACATGTCCAAGCGCTTCTTCATGCTGCTGTACCTGTTCCTGACGCGGCACTACGAGAAGATCGAGCTGGTCTTCATCCGCCACCACACGCAGGCTTCCGAGGTGAGCGAGGAAGAGTTCTTCCATGCCACGGAAACCGGCGGCACGGTGGTGTCCAGCGCGCTCACGCTGATGCACGAGGTCATCCGCGCCCGCTACCCGAGCGGCGAGTGGAACATCTACGGCGCGCAGGCCAGCGACGGCGACAACTGGCACCAGGACAGCGGCCGCTGCCGCGAGTTGCTGAGCGACCACCTGCTGCCGCTGGTGCGCTACTACGCCTACGTGCAGGTGGCCGATGCCGAGCAGAACCTGTGGGAGGAATACACCCAGCTCGAAAGCGCGCACCGCAACTTCGCCATGCGCAAGGTGAGCGATGCGCAGGACATCTACCCCGTGTTCCGGGATCTGTTCAAGAAGGAAGGGGTGCCCGCATGAGCCTCCGTCCGGCCGTTCCGAAGGGAGCCCGCACCGCAATGCGAAGCATGGAGGTTGGCCAATGACCCGAGCGCGCGAACCACTGCCCAGCCCGCCGGACTGGACCTTCGAGCTGATCGAGCGCTACCACGGCGAGATTGCGCGCGTGGCCGCCGGCTACAAGCTCGACACCTACGCCAACCAGCTGGAGATCATCACCGCCGAGCAGATGATGGACGCCTATGCCTCGGTCGGCATGCCGGTGATCTACCGCCACTGGTCCTACGGCAAGCAGTTCATCTCCACCGAGAAGAACTACCGTCGCGGCCACATGGGCCTGGCCTACGAGATCGTCATCAACTCCGACCCCTGCATCGCCTACCTGATGGAAGAGAACACCATGGCGATGCAGGCCCTGGTGATCGCGCACGCGGCCTACGGCCACAACAGCTTCTTCAAGGGCAACTATCTGTTCCGGATGTGGACGGATGCCTCGTCCATCATCGACTACCTGGTCTACGCGCGCGCCTACATCGCCGAATGCGAGGAGCGCCACGGCGTGGCGGCGGTCGAGGACCTGCTCGACTCCTGCCACGCGCTGATGAACCACGGCGTGGACCGCTACCGCCGGCCGCAGAAGCTGTCGCTGGGCCAGGAGCAGGCCCGCCGCGAGGAGCGCGAGCACTACCTGCAGCAGCAGGTCAACGACCTGTGGCGCACCTTGCCGCGCCGCGCCGGCCGCACGGCCGAGGAGGAAGAGGCGGTCAAGCGCTTCCCGGCCGAGCCGCAGGAGAACCTGCTGTACTTCATCGAGAAGAACGCGCCGCTGCTCGAGCCCTGGCAGCGCGAGGTGGTGCGCATCGTGCGCAAGATCGGCCAGTACTTCTACCCGCAGCGCCAGACGCAGGTGATGAACGAGGGCTGGGCCACCTTCTGGCACTACACCCTGCTCAACACGCTGTACGACCAGGGGCTGCTGGCCGACGGCTTCATGATCGAGTGGCTGCAGTCGCACACCAACGTGGTCTACCAGCCGCCGGTGGGCCACCGCGCCTACAGCGGCATCAACCCCTATGCGCTCGGCTTCGCGATGTACACCGACCTGCGCCGCATCTGCGAGAACCCCACCGAGGAGGACCGGCGCTGGTTCCCCGACCTGGCCGGCAGCGACTGGCAGCCCTCGCTGGACTATGCGATGCGCAACTTCAAGGACGAGAGCTTCATCGGCCAGTACCTGTCGCCCAAGCTGATGCGCGACTTCCGCCTGTTCTCGATCCGCGACGACGAGGACGACCCGGAACTCGAGGTGTCGGCCATCCACGACGACAGCGGCTACCGCCAGCTGCGCGAATCGCTCTCGCGCCAGTACGACCTGAACCACCGTGAGCCCAACATCCAGGTCTGGAGCGTCAACCTGCGCGGCGACCGCTCGCTGGTGCTGCGCCACACGCAGCACAACGACCGGCCGCTGCACGACGACGCGAACGAGGTGCTCAAGCACGTCGCCCGCCTGTGGGGCTTCGACGTGCACCTGGAAAGCGTCGACAGCCGGGGCCACGTGCACCATTTGAAGGCGGTGGGGCCGCAGGGCACCTGACCCGGGCTACCGCGGCGGCACCAGTTCCGCGCGCGCCTGCAGCGCCAGCACGCGGGCGTGGCAGCCCTCCACATGGTCGTTGACCAGGCCCATGGCCTGCATGAAGGCATAGACCGTGGTCGGCCCGACGAAGCGCCAGCCGCGCTTCTTCAGGTCGCGGGACATCGCCACCGACGCCGGTGAAGTGCTCAGGGTACGCAGCACCTCGGGCGTCAGGCGCGCGGGCCGCGACGCCGGGTCGGGCTCGAAACGCCAGGCGTAGGCGGCCAGTGAACCGAACTCCTCGCGCAGCGCGAGCACGCGCCCGGCGTTGTGGATCGCCGACTCGATCTTGCCGCGGTGGCGCACGATGCCCGCATCGCCGAGCAGGCGCGCCACGTCGGCCTCGCCGAAACGCGCCATGCGCTCGGCGTCGAAGCCGGCGAATGCCTTGCGGAAGGCTTCGCGCTTGTTGAGGATGGTGAGCCAGCTCAAGCCGGCCTGGAAGCCTTCCAGGCACAGCTTCTCGAACAGCCGCCGATCGTCGGTGACCGGAAAGCCCCATTCGTGGTCGTGGTAGTGCCGGTAGGCCGGGGTGGCCTCGCACCAGCGGCAGCGCTGCAGGCCGTCGTCCGGCAGGCTCATGCGGATGGCGCGGCGAGTTGCACCAGCGCCTCGATCGCCAGCGGATAGCCCTTCACGCCCAGGCCCACGATGATCCCGCGCGCGGCGGGCGAGACGTAGGAATGGTGGCGGAACTCCTCGCGCGCATGCACGTTGGAGATGTGCAGCTCGATCAGCGTCACGCTCGCGCCCTTGACCGCGTCGTGCAACGCGATCGAGGTGTGGGTGTAGGCGCCGGGATTCATCACCACGCCGATCATCCGCCCGGCGGCGATCTCCCGGCCCGCCTCGTGGAGCCAGTCGATCAACTGGCCTTCGTGGTTCGACTGCCGGCACTCGACCTCGACGCCGAGGCGGTCGCCCGCCTCCTTGCACAGGCGCTCGACATCGGCCAGCGTGTCGTGGCCGTACTGTGCCGGCTCGCGGGTGCCGAGCAGGTTGAGGTTGGGGCCGTTGAGGACGAGGATCTTCTTCATGGTTCGATTGCTCCGAATGCACCATCTTAGTGGGAGCCCACGGCGGGATGCGGCCGCACAGATACTCCCCCGGGGTATAGAATGCGCGCATGCCGCATTCGCCGTCCGAGAAGAAGAAGGCCCTGGCCCGGGTGCGCCGCATCCGCGGCCAGACCGAGGCGCTCGAACGCGCGCTCGAAGCCGGCGCCGAATGCGGCGCCGTGCTGCAGCAGCTGGCCGCCATCCGCGGCGCGGTCAACGGCCTCATGTCCGAAGTGCTGGAATCGCACATCCGGGAGGAATTCGGTCCGCCTGCACAGGCCGATCCCCGCCATGCCCAGCGGGTGCACGACATGACGACGCTGGTGCGCACCTACCTCAAATGAATCGCCACCCGACTGGCCCCCTCTCTCCAAGGAGTCCCAACCCATGAAATCCCGTGCCGCCGTCGCCTTCAAAGCCGGAGAACCCCTGCAGATCGTCGAGATCGACGTCGAGCCGCCCCGCAAGGGCGAAGTGCTGGTGAAGATCACCCACACCGGCGTGTGCCACACCGACGCCTTCACGCTCAGCGGCGACGACCCCGAAGGCCTCTTCCCCGCCGTGCTGGGCCACGAGGGCGCCGGCGTGGTGGTGGAGGTGGGCGAAGGCGTCGCTTCCGTGAAGCCCGGCGACCACGTCATCCCGCTGTACACGGCCGAATGCGGCGAATGCCTGTTCTGCAAATCGGGCAAGACCAACCTGTGCGTGGCCGTGCGCGCCACGCAGGGCAAGGGCGTGATGCCCGACGGCAGCACGCGCTTTTCCTACAACGGCCAGCCGGTCTACCACTACATGGGCTGCTCCACCTTCAGCGAGTACACGGTGGTGGCCGAGGTCTCGCTGGCCAAGGTCAATCCCGAGGCCGATCCCGAGCAGGTCTGCCTGCTCGGCTGCGGCGTGACCACCGGCCTGGGCGCGGTGAAGAACACGGCCAAGGTGCAGGAAGGCGACTCGGTGGCGGTGTTCGGCCTGGGCGGCATCGGCCTGGCCGTGATCCAGGGCGCCAAGCTGGCCAAGGCCGGCCGCATCATCGCCATCGACACCAACCCGTCGAAGTTCGAGCTGGCGAAGACCTTCGGCGCCACCGACTGCGTCAACCCCAAGGACCACGACAAGCCGATCCAGCAGGTCGTCGTCGAGATGACCGGCTGGGGCGTGGACCACTCCTTCGAATGCATCGGCAACGTGCAGGTGATGCGCGCCGCGCTGGAATGCGCGCACCGCGGCTGGGGCCAATCGGTCATCATCGGCGTGGCCGGCGCGGGGCAGGAGATCTCCACCCGGCCGTTCCAGCTGGTCACGGGACGCAAATGGCTGGGCACGGCCTTCGGCGGCGTCAAGGGCCGCTCGCAGTTGCCGGGCATGGTGGAGGATGCGATGAAGGGCGAGATCCAGCTCGCCCCCTTCGTCACCCACACGATGCCGCTGACCGGCATCAACGAAGCCTTCGACCTGATGCACGAAGGCAAGTCCATCCGCTCCGTCATCCACTACTGAGCCGTCCATGAACGCGCCGGCCACGCCCGATCCTGCGCTGGGCCCGATGCACCGCGTGCGTGCCGGCGTGCTCGACGTGGCCTTCTGCGACAGCGGCCCGGCCGATGGCCCGGCGGTGCTGCTGATGCACGGCTTTCCCTACGACGTGCATGCCTACGCCGAGGTCGCGCCGCGCCTCGCGGCACAGGGCTGCCGCACCATCGTGCCCTACCTGCGCGGCTACGGACCGACGCAGTTCGTCGATGACGCCACGCCGCGCTCCGGCGAGCAGGCGGCACTGGGCGCCGACCTGCTGGCGCTGCTGGACGCGCTCGCCATCGAGCGCGCAGTGCTCGCCGGCTACGACTGGGGCGGACGGGCGGCCTGCATCGTCGCGGCGCTGTGGCCCGAACGCTGCGCGGGCCTGGTGTCCTGCAACAGCTACAACATCCAGCACATCGCCTCGGCCATGCAGCCGGCCGCACCCGAGAACGAGTGGCGCCACTGGTACCAGTACTACTTCCACGGCGAGCGCGGCCGCACCGGCCTGTCGCAGAACCGCCAGGCCCTGTGCCGCCTGCTGTGGCAGCTGTGGTCGCCCACCTGGGCCTTCGACGAGGCGGCCTGGGCGCGCAGCGCGCCGGCCTTCGACAATCCCGATTTCGTCGAGGTCGTGGTCCACTCCTACCGCCACCGCTTCGGTCTCGTGCCCGGCGATCCGGCCTGCGCCGCCATCGAGGCCCGGTTGGCGCGCCAGCCCGACATCCGCGTGCCGGCCATCACCTTCGACGGCGCCGACGACGGCGTGATGCCGGTCGGCGGCACCGCCGAGCACGGCCACCACTTCACCGGCCCGCGCGAACACCATGTGCTGCCCGGCGCGGGCCACAATCTGCCGCAGGAGAAGCCGCAGGCCTTCGCCGACGCGGTGCTCGAACTCGTGCGGCGCAGCAAATCATCATGAGCGAACCCCTGAAGACCCTTTCCGAACACCGCTGCTTCGGCGGCGTGCAAAGCTTCCACGAACATCCCTCGCGCGAGACCGGCCTGCCGATGCGCTTCGCGGTCTACCTGCCGCCGCAGGCGGCGCAGGGACCGGTGCCCGCCCTGCTCTACCTGGCCGGCCTGACCTGCACCGAGGAAACCTTCGTCGTCAAGGCCGGCGCGCAGCGGCTGGCGGCCGAGCATGGCCTGGCGCTGATCGCGCCCGACACCAGCCCGCGCGGCCCGGCCGCCGAAGCGCTGCCCGGTGCCACCGCGAGCTGGGACTTCGGCATCGGCGCCGGCTTCTACCTCGACGCGACCGAAGCGCCCTGGGCCGCGCACTGGCGCATGGAAAGCTGGATCGTGCGCGAGCTGCTCCCGCTGGCGGCGCAGCACTTCGCCATCGACGGCGACCGGCTCGGCATCTTCGGCCACTCGATGGGCGGCCACGGTGCGCTCACGCTCGCGCTGCGGCACCCGGGACGCTTCAGATCGCTCTCGGCCTTCGCGCCGATCAGCGCGCCCACGCAGTGTCCCTGGGGCGAGAAGGCCTTCGCCGGCTACCTCGGCGACGACCGGGCGCAATGGCTCGCACACGACGCCAGCGCACTGATGCAGTCGCAGACCGCTGCGCCCTATCCGCAGGGCATCCTGATCGACCAGGGCCTGGCCGACCAGTTCCTGGCGCAGCAGCTCCACCCGCACCTGTTCGAGGCCGCCTGCCGCGCGGCGGGCCAGCCGCTCACGCTGCGCCAGCACGAGGGCTACGACCACGGCTACTACTTCATCCAGAGCTTCATGGCCGACCACCTCGCGCACCACGCCGCGACGCTGTGCGCCTGAGCGCGTCGACGCCATGCCCGCGCCGCGCCCGCCCGCCTTCCGCGCCCTGCTGAGCTACGAGGTCAACAGCACCTCCGACGTGCTGCGCCGCAGTGCCGCGCTGCGCTTCCGGCGCGAGCACGACGTGAGCCTGATGGAATGGCGCACGCTGGCGCTGATCGATTCGCTGCGGCCGGTCACGCTGCGCACGCTCACCGATCACGCGAACGTCGACAAGGCGCAGACCAGCCGCATCGTCAGCGCCCTGGTGGAACGCGGCCTGGTCGCGCGGCGCGCGCACAGCACCGACGCGCGCTCGGCCGAGCTGGACCTCACGCCCGAGGGACTGCGCACGCTCAAGGGCCTGGTGCGCGGGGCGCAGGCACGCGACCGTGCGCTGCGCTCGGTCCTCAGCGCCGAGGAGGCCGCGCAGCTCGTGGCCTCGCTGGCCAGGCTCAAGGCCAGGGCGCTGGAATTGATCGCCGAGGAAGAGGCGCTGCAGCGCTCAGGCGGCTGAGGCCGGCGCCGGCTCGTGGAAGTTGCCGGCCTCGAACGCGACCAGATCCTCGCGCGGATCGAAGCGCACGCCGGCCGGATCGCCCCCCCCGGCCACGGCTTCGACCTGCTGGAGCACCATGCGGCGCAGCAGCGCGATGCCCCGGTCGCTGCCGGCGAGGTTCTCGTGCGAATGCCAGGTGATGTCGCCCTGGCTCTTCTGCGCCTCGTAGTCGCCCGGAAAGCGGCGATGCTCCTCGGGCGTGAGCTCGGACCACAGCTTGCCGCCCTGGCGCGAGCGAAACCCCCGCAGCTCGCCCGGCTTGCGCACCCGCGCCACGGTGTAGATGCGAAAGTGCGTGTCGTCGATCGGCAGCACGAAGCCGATCGACTCCACGCGCGCGTACTGCCCCACGCGCGGATTGGGCACCACGCGCCAGGTCGGCACGCAGGCCTCGGTCACGCGGCGGAACACCGAGCCGTCGTCCAGCGTGCGCAGCGAAGTCACCTTCACGCCGCGCGGCGTGGTCTCGAACGCGATGTGCGGCGCGCGCAGCATCGCCTCGGTGAACTGCGCGCCGGAGAAGCTGCCGTGCAGCACCATCACGTGCCAGGGATCGACCACGTTCTCGAAGTGCTGGAACCAGTTGCAGTCCACGATCACCGGGCCGCCGCCGCCGATGCTCTGGTCGTCGGCCTCGATGAATTCGCCGTCGGCCAACTGCTCGAAGGGCTCGAAACGCGGCAGCACCGGCTGGCGCTGCGGCGGACCCATGTAGGCCCAGACCAGGCCGTAGCGCTCGGCCACCGGATAGGCCGGCTGCAGCATGCGCCCGACGCGGTGCCCGCCCTCGGGCTCGCAGGGCTGCTCCAGGCACTGGCCGCGCGGGTCGAACTTCCAGCCGTGGTAGCAGCAGCGGATGCCGTCCTGCTCCACCTTGCCGTAGTAGAGCGAGGCGCCGCGGTGCGCGCAACGCGGGTGCAGCAGGCCGGGCTGGCCGTTGCCGGCGCGAAAGAGGATCAGATCCTCGCCCAGCACGCGGATCTCGCGCGGCGTGTCGGTGGCATCGGCGGCCAGGCCCACGGGGTGCCAGTAGCGGCGCAGCAGCTCGCCCATCGGCGTGCCGCGGCCGGTGCGCACGAGCTCGTCGCGCACGAGGGGTTCGGGCAGTTCGTAGGCACTGCGGATCGGAATCACCTCGCGGTGGTCTTGGGGTGCATTCATCGGTGGGACATCCTCGTTCTCATTCGGGCTCGACGCCGGCGGTCTTCATCAGCGCGAGCCACTGCGGCGCGTCGCGCTGGTAGACCTCGGCCAGTTCCTCGGGCGTGCTGGCGATCGGGTCCTGGCCCTGGTCGATCAGGCGCTGCGACACTTCCGGCGTGCGGATCGCCGCGACGAAGGCCTTGTTCAACCGGTCGATGATCGGCTTGGGCGTGCCGGCCGGCACGTACACCGCCACGTAGCCCGCCAGTTCGAAGCCCGCGAAACCCTGCTCGCCGAAAGTGGGCAGATCGGGCAGCCCGCCGGAGCGGCGCGGGCCGGTCATGCCCAGCGCCTTGATGGCACCGGCGCGCACCAGCGGGCGCGCACTGACCGGGCTGGAAAAGGTGGTGTCGAGCACGCCGCCGCGCACGTCGGTCAGCGCGCTCACGTCGCCCTTGTAGGGCACGTGCTGCATGGGCAGGCCATGGCGCGTGCGCAGCAGTTCGCCGAACAGGTGCGCCGACGAGCCCTTGCCCCAGGTGCCGTAGGAGATCGGCCGGTTCTGCGCCTTGGCCCATTGCGCGAATTCCTGCAGGTTGGCGTAGGGCGCGTTCGCCGGCCCCGAGAACATCACGCTGCCGAGCGAGACCAGCGTGACCGGCGCAAAGCTGGCCGCCGGGTCGTAGGGCAGCCTCTTGTAGGCGCCGGCGTTGTTGATCGTGGTGCTGCTGGTGGTCACGAGCACCGTGTAGCCGTCCGGCGGCGCCTTGGCCGCCGCATCGGCGCCGATGATGGTGGCCGCGCCGGGCTTGGCCTCCACCACCACCGGCTGGCCGATCTCGACGGCCACGCGGTCGGTCATCACACGCACCGCCACGTCGATCGCGCCGCCCGGCGCAAAAGGCACGATCACGCGGATCGGCCGCGCCGGGAAGGACTCCTGCGCCCAGAGCGCGGGCCACGCGCCGGCGGCCGCGGCCGCCGAGAGAAGGCGCAGGGCATCCCTGCGCCGGCTGGAAGGAAGTTGCTGCATCGTGTCTGTCTCCGTGGGGTTCTTATTTTGTTGATATTATCAACGATATATGGCAACGTCAAACGCAGGGGCGATCACAATCGCCGCATGCGCGCTTCTACAAAGGCTGCAGCGCGGCGCCATCGACCACGACCCGCGCAGCGGGCGCGAACGGGTGGCCTACCATTGGCGGCCCGGCTCACCGTGACCACCATGCGCATCGACCACATCGCCCTCTGGACGCCCGATCTCGAACGCTGCAAGCGCTTCTACGTCGACTACTTCGGCGCGCAGGCCGGCGCGCACTACACGAATCCGGCCAAGGGTTTCGAGTCCTGCTTCCTGCGCTTCGAGGACGGCTCGCGCATCGAGGCCATGACCACGCGCACGCTGTCGCCCGTCGAAGCCGAACCGGGCGCCCAGCGCATGGGCTGGACGCACCTGGCGATCGCCACGGGCGCCGAGGCGCAGGTGGATGCCCTGACGCAGCGGCTGCGTGAGGCCGGCTTCCCGGTGCTCGACGGCCCGCGCCGCACCGGCGACGGCTACTATGAGAGCGTGGTGCTGGACCCCGACGGCAACCGCGTCGAGATCACCGCGTGAGGGAGCGCCGGCCATGAACAGTTTCGTCGAGAGCCTGCCCGAGGTCTTCGAGCGGCTCGGCCGCATCCGCACGCGGCGCATGTTCGGCGGCTGGGGCGTGTACCACGAGGACCGCATGTTCGCGCTGGTGGCCAGCGAGACGCTCTACCTCAAGGTGGATGCCGGCAACGTCGCCGACTTCGATCGCCTCGGTCTGCGCGCCTTCGAATACACGAAGGACGGCCGGACGATGGCGATGTCCTACCGCGAGGCGCCGGTGGAGATCTTCGAGGATCGCCAGGAGGCGGCGCTGTGGGGCAGGCGCGCCTACGAGGCAGCGCTGCGCTCGGGCACGCCCCCCAAGCGCTCGAGGTAGTGCCACACGGCCTGCACGCTGTCGGCCAGCGGCGCGGTGGCATCCACGGCGAGCACGCACGGCTCGTCCTGCGGCGACTCCAGCGTCGCGAACTGGTCGGCGACCAGGCTGGCCGGGAACATGTGCGCGGCGGCGCGCTCGGCCACGCGGCGCTCGGCTTCCTCGTGCGTGAGCACCATGAAGACGAAATGCAGCCCCGGCGCCGCCGCGCGCAAACGGTCGCGGTAGGCGCGCTTGAGCGCCGAGCAGGTGAGCACCGCGCCCTGCCCGCGGCTGGCGAGCTCGTCTCCCAGGCGGTCCAGCCAGCCGGCGCGGTCCGCGTCTTTGAGCGCGATGCCGGCGCGCATCTTCGCCACGCTGGCCGGCGCATGAAAGTCGTCGCCCTCGATCAGCGGCAGCCCCAGCGTGGCCGCCAGCGCCTGGCCCAGGCTGGACTTGCCGCAGCCCGAGACGCCCATCACCACGATCCATGGACCTTGCGTTGTCATCATGCGGGAACTGTAGAGCACGCGGCGGTGCCCGGCCTCAGAAAAGACGGCCCTGCCCGTCCCGCCCCGGCGGCCGGAAGGCGTCGAGGTCCATCGCGATGCGCTCGCGGTTGAAGCCCAGCCGGCGCGCCGTCATGGCGAAGCGCTGTGCGATCAGCTCGGACCAGATGCCGGTGCCCTGCATCCGCGTGGCGAAATCGGCGTCGTAGTCCTTGCCGCCGCGCATCTCCTGGATGCGCGCCATGATGCGCGCGGCGCGCTGCGGGTAGTGCAGCTCCAGCCATTCCCGGAACAGCGGCGCCACCTCCCAGGGCAGCCGGACCACGGTGTAGAAGGCGCTGCGCGCGCCGGCCGCCCAGGCGGCTTCGAGCACCTGCTCCATGTCGTCGTTGACGAAGGGGATCTGCGGCGCGACGCTCACGCCCACCGGCACGCCCGCATCGGCCAGCCGGCGGATGGTGCGCAGGCGCCGGTGCGGCGCGGCGGCGCGCGGCTCGAGCTTGCGGGCGAGGTCGCCGTCCAGCGTGGTCACGGTGACGTACACGGCCGCGAGCCGCTGCGCGGCCATGGGCGCGATCAGGTCCAGGTCGCGCTCCACCGCGCTGGACTTGGTGACCAGCGCGAAGGCGTGCCGCGTCTCGCTCAGCAGCTCGATCACCGCGCGGGTCAGGCCCAGTTCGCGCTCGATGGGCTGGTAGCAGTCGGTCGCCGTGCCGATGGCGATCTGGCTCGGCCGGTAGCTGCGCCGGCCGAGTTCGGTGCGCAGCACCGGCACGATGTTGCGCTTGGCGATCAGCTTGGTTTCGAAGTCCAGCCCCGGCGAGAGGTTGAGGTAGCTGTGCGTGGGCCGCGCGAAGCAGTAGATGCAGCCGTGCTCGCAGCCGCGGTAGGGATTGAGGGATCGGTCGAAGGGAATGTCGGGCGAGTCGTTGTGACTGAGCACCGACTTCACGTCCTCGAAACGCACCTCGGTGGCCAGCGGCGGCAGGGCGTCGTCCTCGCCCGGCGGCGGCTCGACGGTGCCCCATCCGTCGTCGAAATCGTCGCGGCGGTCGCGCTCGAAGCGGTGGGCGATGCGGCTGGCCGCGCCCCGGCCCTTGATGGCGCGCAGCGGAATGTGGATGTCGCTCATGGCAGTCGTCAAATACTGTGATTTCATCCAGTATCCGACGAATCGAGGGCCGATGCACGCCCTTGTTTCACTTATTTATTTCTCTATTGACAGAAATTTCGGAAACACTAGACTTCGAGCCATGGAACTGACCGATCTGCAACGCAAGTTCGTGCTGCACTGGGGCGAGATGGGCTCGATGTGGGGCGTCAACCGCAGCGTCTCGCAGATCCATGCCCTGCTCTTCGTGCACGGCCGCCCGCTGCATGCCGAGGCGCTGGCCGACACGCTGGACATCGCCCGCTCCAACGTGAGCAACAGCCTCAAGGAACTGCAGGCCTGGAACCTGGTGCGCGTGACGCACGTGCTGGGCGACCGGCGCGACTATTTCGAGACCAGCGTCGACGTGTGGGAGCTGTTCCGCACCGTGGTGCGCGAGCGCAAGGAGCGCGAGTTCGACCCCACCGTGCGCATGCTGCGCGAGATCGTCGCCAGCCCCGACTTCGCCCGGGAGCCGGCCGACGCGCAGGACCGCATCCGCGCCACCATGGAACTCATGGCCAAGCTGGGCAGTTGGGCCGACGAGATGCTGCGCCTGTCGCCCGGCACGCTGGACAAGGTGCTCACCCTCGGCGCCAGCGTGCAGCGCTTCCTGCGCGGCAACGGCGACGAAGGCAAGGGCAACTGATCGTCTTTTTTTGATTGTCTATTTCTGTTTTGACTGAAATTTCTAGAAAGGAGAACGGAATGCCTGCCGACCTGAAGCCGCGCGAGCCGCTCACGCTCTACTACGACGGCGCCTGCCCTTTCTGCACCGCCGGCATGCAGGGGCTGGCCCAGCGCGACATGCACCGCCGTCTGGCCTTCGTCGACTGCTCGGCGCCGGACTACGAAGGCGGCCCGGCGCCGCGCGAGGCGCTGATGCGCACCCTCCACGCCCGCGACGCGCAGGGCCGCGTGCTGACCGGCGTGGCCGCCCTGCGCGCCGCGCAAGCCGCCACCGGGCCGACGCTGGCGGACCGGCTGCTCGCGCTGCCCGGCGCCGCCCGCTGCGCCGAATGGCTCTACCCGCTGCTGGCGCGCCACCGCCATCGCCTGCCGCGCTGGCTCGCGGGCGCCGCGCCGGCGCGGCCCGTCACCCCCGCCGACACGCAGGCCTACTTCACCGAGGTGGCGCAGGACTACCGCGCCTGGAGCCCCGGCTACAACATGCACTTCGGCTTCTGGCGCGCCGGCATCAACCCGCTGCGCCGCGAAGCCATGCTCGAGGAGATGAACCGCGCCGTCGGCCGCGCACTGCAGCTGGACGGCGCGCAGGCGGCCTGCGTGGTCGACCTGGGCTGCGGCGCGGGCGCCACCGCGCGCACGCTGGCGGCGGATCATCCGGCGCTGCACGTGGTCGCGGTGAGCGACGTCGCCGCGCAGCACGCGATCGGCCGCGGACTCGATGCGCGCGCCGGCGTCGCCGACCGCATCGCGCACCTGGAAGCCGACTTCGCCCGCACCGGCCTGCCCGCCGCACAGGCCGACGGCGCCTGGGCCGTGGAGAGCGCCTGCTACGCCCCCGGCCACGACAAGCGCGCCTTCGCCGCCGAGGCGGCGCGGCTGCTCAAGCCGGGCGCACGGCTGGTGGTGGTCGACGGCTTCCTGCTGCGCCGGCAGCCGGGACGCCTGGCCGCCCGGCTGCACCGTCTGTGGGCCGACAACTGGGCGGTGCCGACGCTGGCGGTGCGCGGCGACTTCGTGGCCGCCCTGCGCGCCGAAGGTTTCGAGGACGTGCAGGTGCGCTCGCTGCGCTGGCGCATCGCGCCCAGCGCCCTGCACGTGCCCTGGCTGGCCACGCGCTTCACCCTGGCCGAGCTCTGGAAGGCCCGCGGCCGGCTGAGCCCCTGGCGCCGCAAGCACATCGTCGCCAGCTACTGCGCGCTGGCGCTGGGCCTGTTCTGGCGCGACTTCGACTACGCCATGGTCACCGCCCGCCGGGCCTGAGACACGCATGCAGCCACCCGCCTACATCTTCCAGCGCGTGCTCGGCGACGACTGGCACCGGCTCGGCGACGTGATCCGCCGCCATTACTCGCTCGCGGCCTTTTCCGGTGCGCAGGTCACCGTCTCCGGCGTGATGGACGAGGTGCACCACGCGCCCTGGGTGCGCTGGATCCTGCCCTTCGGCCGGCTGGCCGGCGCGCTGGTGCCCTACACCGGCACCGGCGTGCCGATCGACGTGCACTACCGCTGCCGGCCCGACACGCCGCACCTGTACTGGGACCGCGTGTTCCGCTTTCCCGGCCGCGCGCCCTTCCATTTCCGCTCGCACATGGAGGCGCTGCAGGGCAACGAGGTGATCGAGTTCGTGCGCTGGGGCATCGGCATGCGCCTGGCGGTCACGGCCGAGGACGGCGCGCTGGTGTTCCGCGACCTCGGCTACCTCTGGCGCGTGGCCGGGCTGCGCATTGCGCTGCCGCTGGGCCTGCTGCTGGGCACCGCCTATGTCGAGGAACGGCCGGAGGACGACACGCATTTCCGCATGAAGATGGTGCTGCGCCACCGCTGGTTCGGCGACGTGTTCCGCTACAGCGGGCGTTTCCATCTCGCGCGAGAATGAGGCCATGCCGCGCCGCCCCGAGAACCTCCACCCGCAGTACCACGCGCACCTGTACTTCGGCCCCGGCACGCTCGTGCAGGCCCGTGCGCTCGCCGAGCGCGCCGGGCGCGAACTGCCGGTGATCGTCGGCCGCGTGCACGAGAAGCGCGTCGGCCCGCACCCGCACTGGAGCTGCCAGCTCGCCTTCGACGCCGCCGCCTTCGACCGCGTGATCGCCTGGCTGGAAGCCAACCGCCAGGGGCTGGACGTGTTCATCCACGGCGTGACCGGCGACGACTACGCCGACCACACGGCGCACGCGATGTGGCTGGGCGAGGAAAGCGCGCTCGACCTGTCGGTCTTCCGCCGTCCCGCCGCCTGATGCGCGCTCAGCGCCGGCGCGCCACGCGCCGTACCGGCCCCTCCTGCGGCTGCGTCAGCCGCTCGTGCAGGAAGTCGATGAAGGCCTGCGCGGCCACGTTGCGCATCGGCCCGGGCCGATAGACCAGCACCACCCGGCGCTCGATGCGCGGCTGCTGCAGCGGCAGCACCACCAGTTCCGGATCGCGCAGCGAGGCGGTGTACAGGCGCGGCATCAGCCCCAGCGCCAGGCCGCTGCGCACCAGCGCGTAGAGCGTCTCGGAATAGCGCACGCGGTACGGCGCCTGCGCGTCCTGGCCGAACTGCGCGCGCGCCGGATCGCCCAGCGCCGGCATGCTGCCGCTCTCGAACAGCACCAGCCGCTCGGGGCCGATGGCCTTCCAGTTCGCTGCCCCCTCGCGGGCCAGCGGATGGTCGCGCCGCACCACCAGCACCAGCGGATCGCGGAACAGGTCGACGCAGGCCAGGCCACCGGGCGGCTCGGTGATCGCCGCGACCGCGAGGTCGAGCCGGCCGTCGCGCACTTCCTCCAGCAGCACCGTGGACGGCGCGTCGCGCCAGGCGAATTCCACCGCCTGCCCGTCGGCCGGCCGGAAGGCGCGCACCGCCGCCGCCAGGCGGGTGCTGGCCGAGGGGATGACGCCCACGTGCACCAGCGCGCGGCCGCGCTGCACCACGCTCTGGATGTCGCGCAGGGCCAAGTCCACCGTCTTGACCAGGAAGTCGGTGCGCGCCAGCACCTCGGCGCCGAGCGGCGTGAGTTCCAGCCGGTGCGTGGAGCGGGTGAGCAGTTCGGCGCCCAGCAGCTTTTCCATCTGCTTGAGGGCGTTGCTCAGCGCCGGCTGCGTGATGGCCAGCCGCCGCGCCGCGCGGCCGAAGTGGCCTTCCTGCACCAGCACCGAAAAGAACTGCAGGTGGCGCAGCGTCAGCGCCCTCAGCGCGGGGTTGTCCATGGCGGATGGTTATCGATTCGTTGAATGAAATTATAGAAATTCAAAATTTTCCTTATCGCCGCACGATCACTAGACTGGCCCGCATGCTCCCCACGACCGCCCCCGCAGCGCCCGCGCTGGACGCCTTCCTGCAGGCCATCCCGAAGATGGAGCTGCACTGCCACCTGTTCGGCACGGTGCGGCGCCAGACCTTCGCGGACCTCAACCGCCGCGCCGGCGCGCCGCTGTCCGACGCGGACGTCGAGAGCTTCTACACGCGCGGCGAGAAGCCGGTGGGCGTGCTGCGCGTGCTGCGCGCCCTCGACGCCCAGCTGGTGCGCACGGCCGCCGACCTCCATCGGCTCACGCTCGAATACCTCGAGGACGCCGCCGCCCACCATGTGCGCTACGCCGAGTTCTTCTGGAACCCCACCGGCACCGTGCAGGTCTCGGGCATCCCCTACGCGGCGGCGCAGGACGCCATCGTGCAGGCGATCCGCGACGCCGAGCGGCCGCTGGGCATCGTCGGCCGCCTGATCGCCGCCGTCGACCGCGAGGCCAGCCCGCAGGCCGCCGCCGAGATGGTGCAGTGGGTCGCGGCGCACCGCTGCGAGGAGGTGATCGGCATCGGCATCGACTACCGCGAGAACGAGCGGCCGCCGGAGCTCTTCGCCCAGGCCTACGGCGACGCGCGACGCGCCGGCCTGAAGACCACCGCGCATGCCGGCGAGTTCGGCATGCCGTGGACCAACGTGCGCACCGCGCTCGATCTGCTGCAGGTCGATCGCATCGACCACGGCTACACGGTGGTGGACAACCCGGATTTCGCGCGCGAATGCGCCGAGCGCGGCGTGCTGTTCACCGTGGTGCCCACCAACTCCTACTACCTGCGCACGCTGCCGCCCGAGCGCTGGGCGCTGGACCACCCGATCCGCCGCATGCCCGGCCTGGGCCTGCGCATCCACCCCAACACCGACGACCCGACGCTGCACCACGTCACGCCGACCGGCGCGTGGCGGATGATGGTGCAGGACTTCGGCTTCGGCATCGACGACCTGCGCGGCTTCATGCGCAACGGCCTGGACGGCGCCTGGATCGACGACACGCAGCGCCGCCAGTGGCTCGGCGAATGGAGCGCCGAGTTCGACGCGCTGCGCGCCGCGCTGCCGCCCCTTCCCTCCTCTTCCTCCTGAAAGACCGCCATGGCCTCACCGCGCCTTCTTCTCGCCGCCCCGCTGCTGTTCGCCGCCGCCACGGCGCAGGCCCAGGCACCGGCCTGGCCGGCGGCCAAGCCGATCACGCTGATCGTGCCGTTCACGGCCGGCGGCAGCGTGGACTTCATCGCGCGCCAGGTCGCCACGCGGCTGGGCGAGCGGCTCAACCAGTCGGTGGTGATCGAGAACGTCGCCGGCGCCGGCGGCGCCATCGGCGTGGCCAAGGCGGTCAACGCGGCACCTGACGGCTACACGCTGGTGGCGGGGCCGGACAGCGCCATCGCCATCGGCAAGCTGGTCAATCCGGCGGCCTTCCGCTTCGACCCGCTCAAGGACCTCGCGCCGGTGGGCATGCTCAACACCGCGCCGATGGTGCTGGTGGCGCGGCCGGGCCTGCCGGCCAGGGACTTCGCCGACTTCGTGCGGCTGGCCAAGGCCTCGCCGGGCAAGTACAGCTACGCCACCTCGGGCGTGGGCACCGTGCTGCACCTGGCGATGGAACAGCTCAAGCAGCGCACCGGCACCTACGTCGTCCACGTGCCCTATCGCGGCGGCGCGCAGATCGCCACCGACGTGATCGGCAACCAGGTCGACCTGGCGATGCTGGTCAGCGCGAGCAGCATTCCCCACGTGCGCAGCAACAGCCTGAAGGCGCTGGGCGTCACCGGCACGCAGCGGCTGGCCTCCCTGCCCGACGTGCCGACCTTCGACGAGATGCCCGGCCTGAAGGGCTACGACATGGTGAGCTGGACCGGCATCTTCGCGCCGGCCGGCACGCCGCCGGCGATCGTGACCCGGCTCAACCAGGCGCTCAACGCCGCGCTGCAGGACGGCGAGCTGCGCGCCAAGCTGCAGGAACAGGGCGCCCTGCCGGGCAGCGGCTCGCCCGAGGCGCTGGGCCGCTTCACGCAGGCGGAATTCGCGCGCAACCAGAAGCTGGTGCAGTCCCTGAACCTGAAGGACTGAGGCTGCTCAGAACTCGGCGTCGAGCTCGTCGATCTCGTCCGGCTCCTGGAGCGCGGCCTCCACCCAGGCCTGCATGGCCGGCAGTTCCATGATGCGCTGGCAGTAGGCGGCGCAGGCCGCATCGAGCGCGACGTCGTAGCTCAGGAAGCGCGTGACCACGGGCGCGTACATCGCGTCGGCCATGCCCGGCTGCCTGCCGAAGAGGAAGGGGCCGTCGTAGCTGCGCAGGCACTCGCGCCAGATCGCCACGATGCGGTCGATGTCGGCCTGCGCGCGCGACCAGACCTTGAAGCCCTTGAAATGGGCCTTGATGTTCATCGGCAGCGCGCCGCGCATCGAGGAAAAGCCCGAATGCATCTCGCCGCAGATCGCGCGGCAGTGCGCCCGCGCGGCGGCGTCCGCCGGCAGCAGCCCGGCCTTGGGCTTGATCTCGTGCAGGTACTCGGCGATCGCCAGCGTGTCCCACACCTTGATGCCGCCGTGCTGCAGCGAGGGCACCAGGATCGAGGAGGACAACAGCAGCATCTCGGCCTTCATGGCCGGATCGTCGGGCGGAATCACCTTCTCGCTGAAATCCAGCCCGGCCAGCTTGCACAGCAGCCAGCCGCGCAGGGACCACGCCCCGTAGTTCTTGCTGCTGATCGTGAGAACGGCCTTGGCCATGGTGTGTTCCTCGAATGCCCCATCGGTAGCCATCGGCGTGCAAGCCCTGTGCCAGTACGGTGCACGGGGCGGGCGCTGGCCCGCAACTTGCCTTCTCCCGGTTCATGCTCTACCGGGCCTACCAGACCCACACCGACCTGCTCTCCCCGTTCCGGCTGGCGGCGCAGCAATGGTCCGCCGCGCTGTGGCTGCCGAACACCGAGCGCAGCGCCACGCGCCGGATGGCCGCCGCCTTCGAGGTGTTCTCGCGCCTGCGGCTCACGCACACGCGGCCGGCCTACGGCATCTCCCAGGTGGAGGTCGACGGCGAGCAGGTCGCCGTCCACGAGGAGAAGGCCCTGGTCGCGCCCTTCGGCACCCTGCTGCACTTCCGCAAGAACACCAAGGCGGTGCAGCCGCCGGTGCTGCTGGCCGCACCGTTGTCGGGCCATTTCGCGACGCTGCTGCGCGAAACCGTGCGCACGCTGCTGCGCGACCACGACGTCTACCTGACCGACTGGCACAACGCACGCGACGTGCCGCTGGGCAGCGGCCTGTTCGGCCTGGACGGCTACACGCTGCAGCTCGTCCGCTTCCTCGAGGCGATCGGCCCCGGCGTGCACCTCGTCGCGGTCTGCCAGCCCTGCGTCGCCGCGCTGGCGGCCACCGCCCTGATGGCCGAGGACGACAACCCCGCGACGCCGCGCAGCCTCACGCTGATGGCCGGGCCGGTGGACTGCCGCATCAACCCGACCGAGGTGAACCGCCTGGCCACCAGCCGCCCGATCGGCTGGTTCGAGCGCAACCTGGTCAGCCGCGTGCCCTGGCCGCACGCCGGCTTCATGCGCCGCGTCTACCCCGGCTTCCTGCAGCTCTCGGCCTTCATGAGCATGAACCCCGAGCGCCACAAGAAGCAGTTCGAGCTGCTCTACGAGCACCTCGTGGAGGGTGACCTGGCCAAGGCCGAAGTCATCCGCGCCTTCTACGACGAGTACCTGGCCGTCAACGACCTGCCCGCGGAGTTCTACCTGGAAACCGTGGAGCGCGTGTTCCAGACCTACGACCTGCCGCGCGGCGTGCTCACCGTGGGCGAGCGCGCCGTGAACCCCGCGGCGATCCGGCGCACCGCGCTGCTCACGGTCGAGGGCGAGCGCGACGACATCTGCGCCGTCGGCCAGACCGTGGCCGCGCAGGACCTGTGCCCCGGCATCCGGCCCTATCTCAAGGTGCATCATCTGCAGGCCGGCGTGGGCCACTACGGCGTGTTCAGCGGCAGCAAGTGGAACACGCAGATCTACCCGCGCGTGCGCGAGACCATCTACGCCGCCGCGGAACTGGGCTGAGCGGCCGCCCGACAGAGCCACACGCAGTGGGCGAGGCTGGGGGTGGGCTACTGCTCTTCGGGCCAGTCGCGGATGTAGGCCTTGAGCATCTTGTTCTCGAAGTTCTGGCTGTCGACCACCGCCTTGGCGACGTCGTAGAAGCTGATCACGCCCATGAGCATGCGCTTGTCCATCACGGGCATGTAGCGGGCGTGCCGGTCGAGCATGATGCGGCGAATCTCGTCGAGGTCGGTCTCGGCGGTGCAGGTGACCGGGTGGTCGTCCATCGCCTTGCGCACCAGCGTGCTGCCGACGGCACCGCCGTTCTGGGCCAGCACCAGGATCACTTCGCGGAAAGTCAGCATCCCGACCAGGTCGCCGTGCTCCATGACCACCAGCGAACCGATGTCCTTGTCGGCCATGGTCGCGACGGCCTCGGCGAGCGGCTCGTCGGGGGTGATGGTGTAGAGCGTGTTTCCCTTGACACGCAGGATGTCGCTGACCTTCATCGTGATGCTCCTCGCTGATTCGTATGCCGAATTGAATATAGCCCACAATGCCCGTCCACCCATACGCCCATGCCCCCGTCGCGGGCACCGCAACGTGACGGGGCGTTACACGAGGAGACCCATGCCAGGCTATTCCGACCCCGGCTTCGACACGCTCGCACTGCATGCCGGCGCCGCCCCCGACCCGGCCACCGGCGCGCGCGCCGTGCCGATCCACCTGACCACATCCTTCGTCTTCGAATCCAGCGACCACGCCGCCGCCCTGTTCAACCTGGAGCGCTCCGGCCACGTCTACAGCCGCATCAGCAACCCGACCAACGCGGTGCTGGAGCAGCGCGTGGCGGCGCTGGAAGGCGGCATCGGCGCCATCGCCACCGCCAGCGGACAGGCGGCGCTGCACCTGGCCGTCGCCACGCTGATGGGCGCCGGCTCGCACATCGTCGCCAGCACCGCGCTGTACGGCGGCTCGCAGAACCTTTTGCACTACACGATGCGCCGCTTCGGCATCGACACCACCTTCGTCAAGCCCGGCGACCTGGACGGCTGGCGCGCCGCGGTCCGGCCCGAGACGAAGCTGCTCTTCGGCGAGACGGTGGGCAACCCCGGCCTGGACGTGCTGGACATCCCCGCCGTGAGCGAGATTGCCCACGCGGCCGGCGTGCCGCTGCTGGTCGATTCGACGCTGACCTCGCCCTACCTGATCAAGCCCTTCGACTTCGGCGCCGACCTGGTCTACCACTCGGCGACCAAGTTCCTGTCGGGCCACGGCACGGTGATCGGCGGCGTGCTGGTGGACGGCGGCAGCTTCGACTGGGAGCGCTCGGGCAAGTTCGGCGAACTCACCCAGGCCTACGACGGCTTCCACAACATGGTGTTCAGCGAGGAGAGCACCGTCGGCGCGTTCCTGCTGCGCGCGCGGCGCGAGGGCCTGCGCGACTTCGGCGCCTCGATGAGCCCGCACACCGCCTGGCTGATCCTGCAGGGCATCGAGACGCTGCCGCTGCGCATGGAGCGCCACGTCGCCAACACCGAGAAGGTGGTGCAGTTCCTGGCCGCGCACCCCTTCGTCGCGCGCGTCGGCCATCCGCTGCTCGAGTCGCACCCCAGCCACGCGCTGGCGAACAGGCTGCTGCGCCACGGCGCCAAGGGTGCCGGCTCGGTGTTCAGCTTCGACATCCGCGGCAACCGCGAGCAGGGCAAGAAGTTCATCGAGGCGCTGCGCCTGTTCAGCCACCTGGCCAACGTGGGCGACTGCCGCAGCCTGGTGATCCACCCGGCCAGCACCACGCACTTCCGCATGACCGACGAGGCGCTGGCCGGCGCCGGCATCTCGCAGGGCACGATCCGGCTGTCGATCGGGCTGGAGGATCCGCAGGACCTGATCGACGATCTGAAGCGCGCGCTGAAGGCGGCGGAAAAGGCGGGGGGCTGAGCATGCACATCAGCGTCAACGGCCACGCCACTTATGCCTACACGGGCGGCAAGCCCTTCGACACCGCCAGGCCCACCGTGGTCTTCATCCACGGCGTGCTCAACGACCACAGCGTGTGGATCCTGCAGAGCCGCTGGTTCGCGCACCACGGCTGGAACGTGCTGGCCATCGACCTGCCTGGCCACTGCCGCAGCGAAGGCGCGCCGCCCGCGAGCGTGGAGGCGGCGGCCGACTTCGTCCTCGCGCTGCTCGATGCGGCGGGCGTGGCCCGGGCCGCGCTGGTGGGCCACAGCTTCGGCTCGCTGATCGCGCTGGAGACCGCATCGCGCGCGCCCGATCGCGTGACGCACCTGGCGCTGGTGGGCACCGCCTATCCCATGGCCGTGTCGCCGGCGCTGCTGGACAGCTCGCTCAACGCGCCCGAGCAGGCGATCGCGATGGTCAACACCTTCTCGCATTCGATGCTGGCGCCGCCGCCCTCCTCGCTCGGCCCGGGCACCTGGCTGTACGGCGGCTCGCGCGCGCTGATGCGGCGCGTGCTGGCGAGCAACCGCGAGGTCAACGTGTTCCACACCGGCTTCAAGGCCTGCGACGACTACGCGAATGGCGAAGCCGCGATCGCGGCGGTGCGCTGCCCGGTGCTGTTCCTGCTCGGCGACGCCGACCAGATGACGCCGCCGCGCGCCACGAAGACGCTGACCGCCAAGGCGCCGCAGGCGAGGGTGGTGACCGTGCCCGCCGGCCATGCGCTGATGACCGAGGCGCCCGACGCGGTGCTGTTCGCGCTGCAGGACTTCCTGCAGGCCTGAGCGCGCTTGCACCCTATCCGAAGAGCGCCTCCATCCTGTCCGGATGGACGTGCTCGAAGTGGTTCTCGAAGAGCTGCGACAGGTCGTCCCCGGTCAGCCCCATGTGCCGCACGGCATGGAGACCCGCCGAGGACCTGGACAGATCCCTCAGGTGCTTCAGGAAGGTGTTGATCTGGGCCTGCTCCAGCGCATCGATCTGATCCTCTTCCATGAGGGTGCGGCGGTTCTCGCGCTGCCACGTGTTCCAGCTCTGGTAGTAGTCATGGAGCGTGTAGAGCGTGGTCGGGAAGTCGAAGAACAGCGGGGCGGCCTCCTCGGGCTGCGCCCGCGAAATGACCAGGATCGAACGCCGTATCAAGGTGCCGCCGGTCCGGTACGCGCCCTCCAGGTCGCGCTTGCCGGCCCGCTGCCGGATCGACGGCTCGACCTTCGCGATGAACTGGTCGAGTTCCTGCACGTTGCCGGGAAACACCATCCACAGCTTGAGCTCCTGTCCCGGCGGCAGTTGCAGCCGCACGCTCTCGTTGCGCACGAGCACCAGGGCCGCGACGAGGAAGTTCGCGAAGTAGCCGTAGGCCAGCGCGCGGCCGATGTCGTAGTGGTCGCTCGCGTCGAGCAGGCCTTTGGACATGCGCACCTTCAGGTGAACGCCCACGCCCAGCGCGATGGCGAGCGTGAGCAGGGTCAGGGCGCCGTCGCTCGCGACGACCCGCTGGAGCCAGCCGGGCATCCAGCACAGCGGACCGATCCAGCAGGCGCCGTCGCCCGCGGCAGCCACCGCCATGTTGACGATCGCGGCCGCGATCAGCAGCAGCGTCGCGCCGCGGGTGAACCAGGTGTATTCCCGGATCAGCGCCACCAGCGCCCTCAGCAGCACGGGCCAGCCGATGCGCGATTCCACGGGCGGCGGCGGGGCCTTGCCGGTCATGGCGAGGCGTCGGACGTCGGTCCGGCCTTCAGGGCCCAGCGTGCCGGATCGCGCTCCAGCGCTTCGATCAGCCGCGCCACTTCCGCCGTGGGGTGTTCCGGCGCGGGCAGCCTGGACAGCAGCCGGCCCAGCGTTTCGGCATGCGGCAGCAGCGGACCGAGGAAGTGCGTGCTGCCTGCGCCCGCGACCAGCAGCGTGGGAAAGGTCTCGACATCGAAGTCGTCGGCCAGCTCGGCATGGTCCTCGATGTCGACCCACGCGAAGCGCCAGCGCGGATGCGCGCGCGCCACCGCCTCGAACAGCGGCCGGTACTCGCGACAGGTGCCGCACCATTCCGCGCACAGGCAGACCACCCAGGGCAGGGTGTCGTCGGCGTCATGGGCGGCGGTGTCGGGCAGGGCGCTCAAGGGCTTGTTCGGCGGTGAGGACGCTCCTATTATCGAGAAAGCCCTCGAGGCGCACAGGAGACAGCGATGAATCCCTCCACCACCACCCCCACGGGCCCGGCGGTCGATCCGCGCGGCTTCACCAGCTTCGCCGACTTCTATCCCTTCTACCTGAGCGAGCACAGCAACCGCACCTGCCGGCGGCTGCATTTCATCGGCTCCACCCTCGCCCTGACCTGCCTGGTGATGCTCGTCGCCACCGCAAGCTGGTGGTGGCTGCTCGCGGGCCTGGTGGCCGGCTACGGCTTCGCCTGGGTCGGGCACTTCGGCTTCGAGAAGAACAGGCCGGCCTCGTTCAAACGCCCGCTCTACAGCTTCATGGGCGACTGGGCGATGTACCGCGACATCTGGCTGGGGCGGATCAAGCTCTGAGCGGCGCGGCCAGCACGTCGGTCAGGCGCAGTTCGGCCAGCGCGCCGTTGCGCCACAGGTTCTCCAGCGCCGGCGCGCGCGGCAGCAGCAGCGCGGCCAGCAGAGGCGCCACCGGTGTCGCCGCCGGGTCGGCGAGCAGCACGTAGCGCGGGTCGTCGCGCGCCGGCTCTTCCGCCAGCTCGCCGATCCAGTCGAGCGCCACCAGGGTCTTGAGCACCGGCGCGAGCTGCAGGGCGTCGACGCGCATGCGGGCGACGAGTTCGCGCGCGCCCAGCCCGCGGCCGGGCTCGTCCTTCATCCGCGCCAGGTGCTGCAGCGCTTCCACCGCGAGCTGCAGCGGCCAGCCCGGCGTGCCGCCGCGCCGGGCCACACCCATGAGCAGGCTGGGCAGGTAGGCGGCGATCACGGCGCCGAACAGCACGATCAGCCAGGCGACGTAGATCCACACCAGCAGGATCGGCACGGTGGCGAAGGCGCCGTAGAGCACCGAGTAGGTGGGCACGAAGCTCAGGTAGTAGCCCAGGCCGCGCTTGGCGATCTCGATCGCGACGGCCACGAAGACGCCGCCCGCCCAGGCATGCGACCACTTCACGTGCGTGTTGGGCACGTAGTGGTAGAGCGCGGCCATGCCGCCGGCCAACAGCACGAACTCGAAGGTGTCGAACAGCAGCTTGAGCAGACCGCCCTCGCCCACCACGTCGCGCGAGGCCGAGAACACGTAGGCGGTGGTCGACAGGCTGGCCGCCAGCACCAGCGGCCCGAGCGTGGTGGCGGCCCAGTAGATCAGCACGCGCTGCGCGAAGGGCCGCGGCGCGGGCACGCGCCAGATGTTGTTGAGCGTCTTGTCGATGGTCAGGATCAGCGCGATCGCCGTGACCAGCAGCACCACGAGGCCCGCGATGCCCAGCCCGCCGGCCTTGCTGGCGAACTGCGTCAGGTAGCCCAGCACCTGGCGCGCGATGTTCTCGGGGATCAGGCTCTCGACCAGCCAGCGCTGCAGCCGCCCCTGCATGTCGGCGAACATGGGGAACACCGTGAACAGCGCCAGCGCCACGGTGAAGAAGGGCACCATCGCGATGGTGGTGGTGAAGGTCAGGCTGCTGGCCGTGAGGCCCAGCCGGTCCTCGCGAAAGCGCTCGCCGAGCACCGCCGCGGTGGTGCGCCACGGAAAGCGCGAGAGGTCCCTCCAGAGCTGGCGGCGGTTCATGGCCGGTATCATGCCACCCGGCTTTCCGCCGCCCCTTTCCTCTCTTCCGTGACCGCCACCTCCTCCGTTCCTCCCGCCATCGCCGCCACCCGCTGGCTCGCCGTCGGCAGCCTGCTCGGGCTGATCGTGCTGGGCCTGGCCTGGGAGCTGTGGCTGGCGCCGCTGCGCCCCGGCGGCTCCTGGCTCGCGCTCAAGGTGCTGCCGCTGGCGATCCCGCTCGCCGGGCTGCTGAAGAACCGCATGTACACCTACCGCTGGGTCAGCCTGCTGGTCTGGCTCTATTTCACCGAAGGCGTGGTGCGGGCCTACAGCGACACCGTGGCCGCCAGCCGCGCGCTGGCGCTGGCCGAGGTGGTGCTGTGCCTGCTCCTGTTCGTCGCCTGCGCCCTGCACGTGCGGCTGCGCCTGCGGCGCGCGGCGGCCGCTCCCATCGAGACCATCGAGACTTCCACACCATGACCGCTGCCCTGCTCGATTCGCTCCGCGCCATCGTCGGCGAAGCCCATGTCCTGACCGACGGCGACCTCAGCGCCTGGGAGCTGGACTGGCGCAAGCGCGCGCGCGGCAGGTCGCTCGCCGTGGTGCGGCCGGCCGACACGCCGCAGGTGGCCGCCGTGGTGCGCGCCTGCGCCGCCGCCGGCACCGCACTCGTGCCGCAGGGCGGCAACACCGGCCTGGCCGTGGGCGCGACGCCGGACGAGAGCGGCACGCAGGTGCTGCTGAGCCTCACGCGCATGAACGCGGTGCGCGGCATCGACGCTGCCAACCTCACCGTCACCGTGGAGGCCGGCTGCGTGCTGCAGGCGCTGCAGGAGACGGCCGAGAAGGCGGGCTTCCTCTTTCCGCTGAGCCTGGCGGCCGAGGGCAGCTGCACCATCGGCGGCAACCTCGCCACCAACGCCGGCGGCACGCAGGTGGTGCGCTACGGCAACGCCCGCGAACTGTGCCTGGGGCTGGAAGTGGTCACCGCGCAGGGCGAGGTCTGGGACGGGCTCACCGGCCTGCGCAAGGACAACACCGGCTACGACCTGCGCGACCTGTTCATCGGCAGCGAGGGCACGCTGGGCGTCATCACCGCGGCGACGCTCAAGCTCTATCCGCAGCCGGCCGCGCGCCTGACGGCCTGGGCCGCCGTGCCCTCGCTGGCGCACGCCGTGGAACTGCTGGGCCTGGCGCAGCGGCAGCTCGACGCCGGGCTGACCGGCTTCGAGGTGATGGGCCGCTTCGCGCTGAGCCTGGTGGCCAAGCACATGCCGCAGCTGCGCGTACCCTTCGTCGACGACGAGGCGGTGCCGTACGCGGTGTTGCTGGAGAACTCCGACAGCGAATCGGAAGACCACGCGCGCAGCCGCTTCGAGGCGCTGCTGGAAACCGCCTTCGAGGCCGGCTGCGTGACCGACGCGGTGGTGGCCGAGAACCTCACGCAGGCGAACCAGCTCTGGCACATCCGCGAGAACATCCCGCTGGCGCAGGCCGAGGAAGGGCTGAACATCAAGCACGACATCTCGGTCGCGGTGTCGCGCATCCCCGAGTTCGTCGACCATACCGACGCCCTGCTGCAGCGCGAGATTCCCGGCGTGCGGCTGGTGAACTTCGGCCACCTGGGCGACGGCAACCTGCACTACAACGTGCAGGCGCCGGCCGAAGGCGATGCCAAGGCCTTCCTGCGCGACCAGGAAGAGCGCGTGAACACGCTGGTCTACGACGCGGTCGAGAAGTTCGGCGGCTCCTTCTCCGCCGAGCACGGCATCGGCGCGCTGAAGGTGCACAAGCTGGAGAAGCACAAGTCGCCGGTGGCGCTGGGGATGATGCGCGCCATCAAGGGCGCGCTGGATCCGCAGGGAATCATGAACCCCGGACGGGTGCTGCGGGCATAGCGCACCAAGGGTGCACAGTGGCGCCATTGGTGGCAAAATGCGCCAATCAGGAGGTTTTCATGCCCATCACTGCCTTCTCTTCCGTCAAGCTCCCCGGCCCGCTGGTCGAGCAGGCGCGCCGCGCGGCGCAACCCATGCGCCGCTCCGTCGCCAGCCAGATCGAGTACTGGGCCACCCTGGGCCAGATCGTCGAACACACCGGCCTGAGCGTGCAGGAAGCACGCACCGCCATCGAGCAGTACGAACGCCAGGCGGCGGACGCGGCGCCGCCGGCCTCGGTGGATGCCCTCACGGCCCGCCTGCTCGCCGCCCAGTCGCGCGGTTCCCTGGCCCAGCGGGTGCGCGACCTGGTGGACGAAAACCGCGCCCTGGCCCGCTGAACGGGCACACGGTCCACGCGTGAGGGACAGTTCCAGGCCGCCGCTGTGGCTGCATCTGCTGGCGGGCCCGAACGGCGCCGGCAAGTCGACGCTCTACCGCGCCCTGGTGCGCGAGGGCATCGTGGACCGCGCGCTCGAGTTCGTGAACGCCGACCTGCATGAACGCGCGCACCTGCAGCACATCGCCGACCCGCTGCAGCGCTCGCAGGCGGCGCGCGACTGGGCCGACGCGCGCCGCGCACAACTGCTGGCCGGACGCATCGCCTTCGCCAGCGAGACGGTGTTCTCGCACCCCTCCAAGCTCGCGCTGATCCGCCAGGCCCGCACGGCGGGCTTCACCGTCGCGCTGCACATCGTCGCGCTCGACGATCCGCAGCAGTTGCTCGCCCGCGTGGCGCAGCGCGTGCGCGAAGGCGGCCATGCGGTACCGCCCGATCGCATCCTGGCACGCTACCCGCGGACCATGGCCCTGCTGGCGCAGGCCGCGCGCGAGGTCGATGCCGCGTACCTGTACGACGGCCGGGATGTCGCCGAGGGCGGCCCCCGGCTGGTGGCGATCCGCACGCCGAACGGCGTGATGCCGGTCGGGCCGCCTTTGCCGGCCTGGGCGCAGACCCTGCTGCAACCCGAATAGGCCGGTCCCACTCGCCACCGCCACGCCCTCGTGCGCCTCGAAGGCGGAATGGAAGTTCATCTGGCGGGGAAGGGCCTGAGCGGCCAGTCGCGCACATCCAGCAGCGTCTCCTGCACATAGGGAAGCGACTCGACCTGGTGCTTCGCGGCCTCCAGCGTGCCGGCCTCCATCTCTGTCCCCCGCACATCCTCACCCCAGGCGATGTGGGCCGGCAATCCGGCCTGTCCTGCCGCCACGTGGCCGGCCAGTCCATGGCCGTCCGGGTAGTCGCCGCCGTTCTGGGGCCGGAAGGGGATGGGGGCCTCCACGAACAGACCTTGCAGGCGCCGGCGCCAGGCCTGCGTCGCCGCCGCCACGCCTTCGGCGTCGATGCGGCCCGTGCCATAGACCGCGAAGGTGGGCAGCACGTCGAAGCCGGGGAAGTAGAGGCAGCCGTGCGTGATGGGAAAGAGCAGTTCCTCCAGCGGCCCGTTGATGCCCCGCGGCGCGTAGTCCTCCTGCGGACCGCCGGCCACCACGCAGAGCATCGCGCGCTTGCCCTTGAAGGCGCCATCGCCGTAGCGGTGCTTGTTGCCGGCCTTCCTGTAGCCATACGCCAGCCCGTAGGCCCACACGCGGTCCACCCAGCCCTTCATGATGGCCGGCATCCCGAACCACCAGAGCGGGAACTGGAAGATGACGGCATCGGCGGCCAGCACCTTCTGCTGCTCGGCCGCGATGTCGGGCGACTGGCGGCCGCTGTCGTAGGAATGACTGGATTCCGCGACGAAGGAGAGCCGCCGCGCATCGGCCCGCTCGGGAAAGTCCTGCGCATCGAACACCGCCTTCCAGTGCATGCCGTAGAGGTCCGACTGCAGCACCTCATGCCCCTCCCGCTCGAGGGCCTGCACGGCGACATCGACCAGTTGACGCGTCAGCGAGGTGGGCTCGGGGTGCGCATGGACGATCAGTACTTTCTTCCCCATCGGTTCGGCTTCCATCAAGTGTTCGGTTTTCATGGATAGGAAGTGTGGTCACGCGCCTGCCATCTGTGAAATCGCGAAAGTGTTTCGCTACTATCCACTCCGTGGATAGCAAGCGACTCGACCTGAATCTGCTGGTCACCCTGGAAGCGCTGCTGGTGGAGCAGAACGTCACCAAGGCGGCGGCCCGCCTGCACCTGAGCCAGCCGGCGGTCAGCGCCCAGCTGGCCCGCCTGAGGGCCGAATTCGATGACCCGCTGCTCACCCCCGCGCAACGCGGCATGACGCCGACCGCCAAGGCCCTGGAACTGCTGGCCCCCTTGCGCCAGGCCCTCGACCAGGTCCGCGCCACCGTCACGACCCACAGGCACTTCGATCCAGCCAAGGCCCGGTTGACGGTGGCCATCGCCTGCACGGACTACCTCCAGGCCGCCGTGGTCGGGCCCCTGGCCGTGGCGCTGCGCGCCCAGGCCCCCGGGGTGCGCGTGGCGATGCGCCATCTGGACCTGCCGCAGCTGGAGGCCCAGATGGTCCGCGGCGACGTCGACCTGGCGCTCATGACGCCGCAGGCGGCGCCGCCCACGCTGCGCGCGCGGCACCTCTTCGACGAGCGCTACGTGCTCATCGGCCGCCGGGGCCACCCGCACCTGCGCCCGGGCCTCACGATCGAGGCATTCGCCCGGCTGGAGCACGTGATCGTCTCGCTGCGCGGCGGCGGCTTCGCCACGCCGGTCGATGACGCGCTCGCCGCCTTCGGACATGCCCGGAACGTCGTGCTGTCCGCGGCCTCCTTCCTTTTCGTGCCCGAGATCGTGGCCCGGTCGGACTTCGTCGCCCTGGTGCCGGAACGGCTGGTGCGCGACCGCGCCGACAGGCTCCAGCGGATCGAGCCGCCCCTGCCGGTGGAGGGCTTCGCGGTGGGGATGGTGTGGCACGAGCGCACCCACGGACACGGCGGCCAGCGCTGGGTGCGCGACACCATCGTTTCGCTCATGAACGACAAGACGGCAGACGCGCTCCGGCTCATCGATCGTCCTTGAGGATCCGCTGCGACTCGGAGACCGGCAACGGCACGGGCAGCCCTCCCCGGACATCCGCAGGCCACCGCAACGACGAGGCATCCTGCTCCCGCGTCGGGTACGGCACAGGAACGGCGCCTGCCGGGGCTCGCCGCGCATGCTGGCCCTAGAATTCGTTCTCCCACTTCCCGCAGCCCGGCCGGCAACGCCCGGCCGCGCCCCGGCACCCTCCCGCTATGACCCGCCCCATCCGCAGCCAGTACGAAGATTTCATGCGCCACGTGGACACGCACGGCGTGTTCAAGAGCGACCGCACCGGCACCGGCACCAAGAGCGTGTTCGGCCACCAGATGCGCTTCGACCTGAACGAAGGCTTCCCGCTGGTCACCACCAAGAAGGTGCACCTGAAGTCCATCATCCACGAGCTGCTGTGGTTCCTCACGGGTTCGTCCGACAACAACTGGCTGCGCGAGCGCGGCGTGACGATCTGGGACGAATGGGCGCGCGAGGACGGCGACCTGGGCCCGGTGTACGGCGTGCAGTGGCGCAGCTGGCCGACGCCGGACGGCGGGCACATCGACCAGATCGCGCAGGTCATCGACACGCTCAAGGCCAACCCCGATTCGCGCCGCATCATCGTGAGCGCCTGGAACGTGGCCGAGCTGTCGAAGATGGCGCTGATGCCCTGCCACGCCTTTTTCCAGTTCTACGTGGCCCCTTCGACAGGCTCAGGACAGGCGCGGCTCTCGTGCCAGCTCTACCAGCGCAGCGCCGACATCTTCCTGGGCGTGCCCTTCAACATCGCCAGCTACGCGCTGCTCACGCACATGATCGCGCAGCAGTGCGGCCTGCAGGTGGGCGACTTCATCTGGACCGGCGGCGACTGTCACATCTACAGCAACCATGCCGAGCAGGTGGCGCTGCAGCTGAGCCGCACGCCCTTCCCCTACCCCACGCTGCACATCAAGCGCCGCCCGCCCTCGCTCTTCGACTACCAGTACGAAGACTTCGAGGTGCTCGACTACCAGTGCCACCCGGCCATCAAGGCGCCGGTCGCGGTGTGACGCGCGTCAACCTGATCCTGGCCCGCGCGGCCAACGGCGTGATCGGTGCGCACGGCACCATGCCCTGGCATTTGCCCGAAGACATGGCGCACTTCCGCCAGCAGACGCAGGGCGCACCGGTGATCATGGGCCGCAAGACCTGGGATTCGCTGCCGCCGCGCTTCCGTCCGCTGCCGGGGCGGCGCAACATCGTCGTCACGCGCCAGGCCGGCTGGCAGGCCGACGGCGCGCAGCGCGCCGGCAGCCTGGATGAAGCCCTGGCGCTGTGCGCCGACGCGCCGCAGGCCTGGGTCATCGGCGGCGCGCAGATCTACGCGCAGGCGCTGCCGCTGGCGCGGCGCGCGGTGGTGACCGAGATCGCGCAGGATTTCGAGGGCGACGCGCACGCGCCGGTGTTCGGCGCCGAATGGCACGAGACCGCGCGCAGCACGCACGTGGCGGCCGGCGGGCTGCGCTACAGCTTCGTCACGCTGGAGCGCCGATAGGACATCGGCCCTAGTCCTCCTCTTCGAAGGAGCCCGCCACGTGGTCCCGCCACTGGCTCTGCTGGATCTCCTCCCAGCTCGGGTCCGCGGTCTGGTAGTCGCCTGCCAGGGTGAGGAATCCCTTGTCGAGGTCGTTCAGCTCTTCCGGCTCCAGCCAGCCGTACTCGCATTCCTCGCAGTGCGCGTAGATGCGATGGTTCGTGATGTCGTTCTGCAGGATCAGCCTTCCCTGGTTGCACATCGCGCAGTTGGCGGTCCAGTAGTAAGTCTTCTTCATGGTCCGGGATAGGCAGTGATGATGTGGTTGGTGCCGGGAACGACTTGGATATGCACAGAATAGAACAGTTGCCCGGTAGGCGCCTGCATGCCCCCGGCGCGCCCCACCAGTTCGTTCATCGGCACCTGAACCCTTCCATAGGCGTCGGGCCGGATTCCCAGTTCCTGCGCCCGCTGCCAGGCCTGGTTGGTCCTGGCCACGCCGTCGCCGTAGAACACGCCGTGCTGCGCCTTCGACGGATTGTCCTGGTTGTGCTGCCTTACGTGGTCCTCGCGGTTCTGTCCCTTGTACGGCCCCTTCTTGGGCACGACCGCGTTCCAGTTCAACGGCTGGTAGTTGCGGCTGACCACCGTGCCGGCGCGCGCGGCGGCCCTGGGGTCCAGGCCCTCCAGCCGCGCGCCGCGATGGTAGTCGGCGCCTGCGCGTGACATCTGCTCGCCGCTGACCGCACGACGCTCGGCGGCCATCCGGGCCAGCGTCCGCGTCCTGGCGATGGCCATGAAGGCGGACGATTGCTCGTTCACGGCAGCCACCTGCTGCTCCGAGCCGCCGAGCAGGCGCGTGAGCGCGCCGGGCCCGCCGAAGACCGGCCCCAGGAGCGCGATGGCCATGTTGTTGCCCCAGCGCAGGTTGCGCTCGTGCAGCCAGGCCTGCTCCGCCGGCGACAGGGACGCCGTGAAGCCCGGCCCGGGGCGGTAGACGTCGTAGAGAAAGTCCAGATCGCGGCGCAACCGCAGCGACTCCTCCGGCGGCAGCGGCACCTTGCCCGTCAGATGATCCGTCAGCCGCTGCTGCGTGTCGTCGAACATCGACTGGGGAATCTCCTCGGGCCACTTCTCGCATTCCCGCTGGAACTCCTTGGCCCGGCCCATCTCCGCGGTCGGCTCGGCCCCCACGGGGCCGCGGGACGACGTCGTCCAGCGCACGTACCAGGGTTGCGCCTCGAACGCAGCCTTGGCGCGCTCGTACGGCGCGGTGCAGGCATCGGGCGGGCGGCGCACCATCGGCCCCCGGGGAACCTGCAAGGTCAGCAGCCGCCCGATGGTGCCGTTGCCGTTGAATGGCGGATCGTCCTCGCCCATCAGGCGGCCCCGTTCATCTCGCCCAGGTCGCCGTGGCGCGCGACGGCGCGGCTCTCGACGAACACGGTCTGCGAGCCGGTGATGATCTTCACGTTGCCCCCGCCCTGGGAGACACCGGAGCGCACGCCGCTGCCGGCATTGCCGTCCACGCCCCGAATGATGCTGTCGACCATCAGCACCTTCTCGCTGCGCGCGAACACGGTACCGGCGTAGGCCGCCTTCTCGGGCGGAAGAATGGCGACGATGTCGAAGGGCACCACCTTGTCGCCGACGATGCAGAAGTCCGGCGTCACGTTGACGACCACGAACTGCGCTTCGGCATCGGCGATGTGCTTTTCCATGCTCATGCGGGCAACTCCTTCAGCCGCGGTGCAGCAGCTGGCCGCTGGCGGCGTCGCGGGCGAACAGGTCCACGCCGACGGTATCGTGCGCCTGGTCGAGCGTGAGTCGCCACGTCAGGTGCACGAGCATCTCGTCCAGGCTCAGGTGCACCGTGTCGAGCGCCATGAACGCCTGCGTCTGCGCGCCGTCGCCGGTGCGGCACAGCGCCTCGATGCGGATGCCGGGCAGCTGCATCTCGATCGCATCGGCCGAGGCGAAGAAGCCTGCCATGCGCAGCCGCTCGTCGCCCGCCAGCGGCTGCGCGACCACCTGGTCGGCCGGCGCGTACTGGAAGAAGCGCAGGTCGAAATCTTCCGCATAGTCCATGAAGGGCATCTGCGCATGACGCTCGCGCCATGCGTCGTCGTAGGTGCCCGCCAGCGCCAGCCGCGGCTGCCAATGGCGCGCGATCGGCGCGAAGCCCGCGGGCTCCAGCGCCTGGTTGCCGTGCCGGATCGGCGCATCGGCCAGCTCGATCTGCGGACCGGGCACCGGCTGGCCGCGCTCGTAGCGCGCGGCGGGATGGCGGTCGCGGCAGGCCGAGCCGAAGCGTCCGCTGCCGCCGGGGTTGGCCTCGTGCACGCGCGGCAGCGCGTCCGGCGCATCGCCCTCGTCGAACCACCAGCCGCCGAAAGCGAGCTCGTAGCGCAACGGCACCTCCTGCGCGGGCTCGGGCTCGCCGAGCGCGCGCTGCGCCGGATCCTCATGCCACAGCCAATGGCGCGGCCCGGTCAGGCGCAGGGTCTTCTTCAGCAGCGGCGCATCACCCGGCCCCAGCGCCAGCGTCGCCAGCCACTCGCGGCACGGCGTCCAGTCGCGGGCCCGCGCGCTGCCGGTGACGAAGACGTCCGCACCCGGCTTGGCGAGCACCAGGTCGGTGGCCTGGCGCAGGCTCGCCAGCATCGGCCGGGGCGCGTCCCACAGGGCATCGGCAAGAACCGGCCCGCGATGCTCGGGGGCAGCCTCCAGGCGTCCCGGGGCCAGCACGAAGCTCGCGCACACGATCACCACGTCGTGGAAGCGCCTGCCCGGCCCCATCTTGTCGTACTGGAAATGGCCGAACGGCGTCTGGTTGCGGACCTGCCCCAGCCGTGGCGGCGGAACGGATGGCGCATGCATCAGGCCTGGCGCCTCCCCTGGCCATCGTCAGGCGGCCCATCCGACGGATCCCCGGCCTGCTCCGGCGCACGCCCCAGCACGTTCGAGGCGACCGCCGCCGCGGCCGTGCCCAGCACCTGGGCCACCGGCCCGCCTTCCCCGGAAGCCGTCACCTGCTGCGCGATCGAGGCGAGCTGCGACACCTGCCCGAGCAGCGCGCCCGGGTTGCCGCCCATCAGCGCGCCCAGGCTCGCCAGCGGGCTGCCCGGCGGTTCCGGCGGGGGCGCGGTGGGCACCGCGGTGGGCTGCAGCGCCGCCTGGCCGCCCTTGGGGTTGAGCCAGATGTGCTCGCCGTTCACGGTCACGTCGTCGCCCTGGGCGGTGATGTTGATCTTCTTGCCGGTGACCGCGATCGAGCCGTCGGCCTTGAGTTGCACCACCGAGGCGCCCACGCGCAGCGAGATCGTCTGGCCGTCCATCTCGATGTGGCTGCCGCCGTCGCCGCCCACCGACAGCAGGTATTTCTGGCCGACCTTCGTCGTCTGGGTCTTGCCGACCATGGTGTTGTCCACCATGCCCACGAGCGTGTTGCGCAGCATGCCGACGTTGAACGAATAGGCCAGCCCGATGTTGACCATCTTCGCCAGGCCGACGTTGTGCATGTACGCCATGCCGATGGTGCCGAGCTGGTTGCGGCCGACCTTCTTGCTGCGGTCGCGCCCCACGGCGTGCGTCTCGTCGTGCTCGACCTCGATGTCCTGGTTGCGCTCGGCATGCAGCCAGACCTGCTCGGCGCCTTTCTTGTCCTCGAAGCGCAGCGCGTTGGCGTTCGCCTCGCCGCCATCCTCCGAACTGCGCGTGAGAAAACCGCTCTGCGTCGCGTTGTCGGGCAGCTTCCACGGCGGCATGTTGTCGGCGTTGTAGACGCGCCCGATGACGATCGGCCGGTCGGGGTCGCCGTTCTCGAAGTCGACGATCACCTCCTGCCCGATGCGCGGCACGTGCATGCCGCCGAAGCTGGTGCCCGCCCAGGGCGAGGCGACGCGGATCCAGCAGGAGCTGTTCTCGTCCTTGGTGCAGTAGCGGTTCCAGTGGAAGCTGAGCTTGACGCGCCCGTACTGGTCGGTCCAGATCTCGCGGCCGGCCGGACCGGTGACGATCGCGGTCTGCGGGCCGGTGGTGCGGGGGCGCGATGCCACCGGCGGCGCACGGTAGATCTTGCTCGTGGGAATCAGTTCGAACTCGACGCGGCAGTCGAAGCCCTCCTGCCCCGAGGCCTGGCCCGGCTCCTGCAGCCGCAGGTGCGTGTCGATCACCAGATACTCGCGGTTGGCCTCGCTCTGCGGATGGCGCTCCAGCGTGAGCCGGCAGCCCGGCACCACGGCGCGCAGGTTGCCGCAGCCCGTGGCGCGCTCGCCGTGGCTGCCGGCCTCCTCCATGCGGCGGCGCACGAGCTGCTCGCCCTCGGACTCCATCGCATAGTCGCCGGGCCAGCTGTAGCGCTCGTACTCGCTGCGCGCGGTCTTGCGCGGCATCGCGCTGACCTGCTGCAGGCGCGCACGCGGACGCCGGAAGTCGAAGTCGTCCGTGACCCACCGGCCGCTTTGCAGCGACTCGCGGGCATGGAAGCCGTCGCAGTGCTCTTCGCGCACCGTGTCCTCGGCGGCGTGGAAGGGGATCTTCTCGTACCCCGAGTGAGCGAAGGGCTTGTGCGACGCCATGTCGTCCACGATCACCAGCCTGTGGCCGTCCTGCGAATGCTCGAAATAGAAGTACAGGCCCCACTCGTGCAGCAACCGGACCACGAAGTCATGGTCGGTTTCGCCGTACTGCACCTGGAACTCGCGCGGCGGATAGCTCTGCGTGGCACGGATGTCGAACGGAAAGTCGTAGGCGCCCAGCACCTCGCGCACGATCTCCACCACGGTCTTGTTCTGGAAGATGCGGTAGTCGCTGCGCCGGGTGGCCAGTGTCAGCCAGGGTTCGATCACCGCCTCGTACAGCGCGCGGCGGTTTTCCAGGCGCAGGAAGCGCACCCGCGTCACGATGCCGCACAGGCAGCGCTTGTCGGGCCCCGAACCGGCACGCCCGTCCAGCAGGATATGCAGCGCCAGCGGCTCGCCCACCAACTGCTTGATCGCCACGTTGGCCGCCTGGCGCTCGTTGTAGCCGAGCCGCTCCGGGGTGGTCAGCGTGAGCGTGTAGGCAAAAAGTCTGCTCAGGCCCTCATCGCCTTCGACGGCCACGGGCGCCAACGCCGGCTCGCCACCCAGCGAGGGCATGGCAGGAGAAGAAACGCGAAGCACACGCACCGGCCGCATGTAGCCCGTTGGCATGAAACCCTTTCTGACGCTCGATGGACAGGCCCGACCCAGGCTCGGAAGCCCTGGAAAGTTCCGGGATGTTATCGCGCGAGGCATCACAGCCCCATGACGGCCCGATTTCAACCGAGCTCAGCGCCAGAAATGTCACGACTGCCGCCATCACGGCAAGGGCGCCCTGCGCACCATCGCATCGTCACGCCGGTGCAGGTCCGGCAGCAGTTCCAGCCCCAGCCCCGGCTTGTCGCTCAGGCTGATCATGCCGTTCTCCACGCGCGGCAGCTCGGTCACCAGTTCCTTGTACCAGCCGGTATAGAAGGCGCGCACGCTTTCCTGGACGAGCGCATTGGGCGCATGCAGGCTCAGGTGCGTGGAGGCGGCCCAGACCACCGGTCCGGTGCAGTCGTGCGGCGCCACGGGCAGTTGCCAGGCATCGGCCATGGCGGCGATCTTGCGCGCCTCGCTCAGGCCGCCGCACCAGCTCAGGTCCAGCATCGCCACACCGGCCACGCCGGTCTGCAGGTAGTCCTTGAAGCCCCACTTGTACGACAGCGTCTCGCTGGCGCACACCATCGCCTTGCAGTCCTCGGCGTAGGCCTTGAGCAGGTCGAGGCTGTCCATGCGGATCGCGTCCTCGTGCCAGAAGGTGTCGAACTCCTGCAGCGCCCGCGCGATCCGGCGCGCCATCGGCAGGCGCCACAGGCTGTGGAACTCGACCATGATGTCCATGCGGCTGCCCACCGCGCGGCGGATCTTGCGGAAGGGCTCCAGCGCCTGCTCCAGGTCTTCGCTGCTGATGTACTGGCCATGGCTCTTCTCCGCCGCCGGATCGAAGGGCCAGATCTTCATCGCCGTGATGCCCTCGGCGAGGAGCGACTCGGCCAGTTCGTCCGCGTGGTGCAGGAAACCCTCCAGGTCCTCGTAGGGCCCGGCCTTGTTGCCCAGCCCCCAGTTGGAGGTGCTCTGGTTGGCGGTGCTGCGCACGTACTGGTAGCCGGCGCAGGTGTTGTAGACGCGGATCGCGTCGCGGCTCCTGCCGCCCAGCGCAGTGTGCACCGGCATGCCGGCCGCCTTGCCGAACAGGTCCCACAGCGCGATGTCCACCGCCGAGTTGCCGCGCGTCTCCACGCCCGATCCGCGCCAGCCCAGGTAGCCGGTGAGGTCGCGGTTGCGCGCCTCGATGGCCAGCGGGTCGGCGCCGATCAGCTTGGGCGCCACCCACTCGTGCAGGTAGGCCTCCACCGCGGCGGCGCCCATGAAGGTCTCGCCCAGGCCGATCAGGCCCTCGTCGGTGTGCAGGCGCACCCAGAGGATGTTGGGGAACTCGCCCAGGCGGATGGTTTCGAGCTGCGTAATTTTCATGCGACGTCGTTTGCAGTGGGCAGCCGCCAAATACCTGCACGAACCGCTGGCTGGCAAGCGCTGCGATACCCATCCGGGAAACCCCGCGGAACCGGCTCTGCCGGGCCGCTGGGGTTGCCCCCTTGAGGGGGATTCGGCTACACGAAGTGAGCCAGAAACGGGGGGCGGTCTATCCGCCGCGCACCTTCTTCAGCGCATCGGTCACCACGTTGACGGCTTCCGAGCCGATCGTCGGCACGTTCTTGTCGTACACCGGCTTGACCTTGTCGAACATGCGCTTCTGCTCGGCCGGCGCGACCTCGTTGACCTCCATGGTCTTCTTCAGACTGGCCAGCGACTTCTCGTTGAGCGCGCGGTTGGCCTCGCGCTGCACCTTCTGGCCTTCCAGCGCAGCCTCGCGCAGCACCGCCTGCTCCTCGGGCTTGAGCTGGTCCCACAGCCGCTTGCTGTAGAGCACCAGGAAGGGTGTGTAGGCGTGGCGCGTGACGCTCAGGTACTTCTGCACCTCGTTGAACTTGGAGGTCTCGATGGTGACGAAGGGGTTCTCCTGCCCGTCGATGGTGCGCGTTTCGAGCGCGGTGAACACCTCGCCGAAGGCCATCGGCACGGCGTTGGTGCCCAGCGTCTTGAAGGAGTCGAGGAAGATGTTGTTCTGCATCACCCGCACCTTCACGCCCTCGAAGTCCTCCACCTTGGCGATCGGGCGCCGGCTGTTGGTGAGGTTGCGAAAGCCGTTCTCCCAGTAGGCCAGGTTGATCAGCCCGGCGGCCTCGAGCTTCTTGTTGAAGTACTCGCCGGCCGGGCCGTCGAGCACGGCGTCGGCTTCCTTCTCGCTGTTGAAGAGGAAGGGCAGGTCGAACACGCCCAGTTCCTTGACGATGCCCACCAGCGGCGAGCTGGAGGTGCACACCATCTCCTGCGTGCCGGCGCGCAGCGCCTGCGTGGCCTGCAGGTCGCCGCCGGCGGCACCGCCCCAGAAGGCGGAGATCTTCATCTTGCCGCCGGTCTTGGCGGCCAGCACCTCCTGCATCTTCTTCACGCCGACGCCCACCGGGTGGTCTTCGTTGACGCCGTTGGTGAACTTGATCGTGCGCTCGGCGAACTGCGCGAAGGCCGGCGCGGCGACCATCAGGCTGGCGCCGGCCAGCGCGGTGACGAGGGTTCTGCGGTTGAACATGGTTGTCTCCTTCGTTCAGAGGGGTGGGGGAAGTGAAATCAGCGCGCCATCCACCACGACAGCGGCACCGTGATGATCTCGGGGAAGAACACCATCAGGAACAGCACGCACAGGTGCGCGATGAAGAAGGGCATGACGCCCTTGAAGGCATCGTCCATCGTGATGCGCGAGACGCCGCACACCACGTTGAGCACGGTGCCCACCGGCGGGGTGATGAGCCCGATGGCGTTGTTGATGATGAACATCACGCCGAAATACACCGGGTCGATGCCGGCCTTGAGCACCACCGGCATCAGCACCGGCGTGAGGATCAGCACCGTGGGCGTGAAGTCCAGCGCCGTGCCGACGATCACGATCAGCACCATGATCACGAGCATCAGCAGCGTCTTGTTGTCCATGAAGGGCTCGAGCAGCTTGACCACCTCGCCCGGGATGTCGGCCACCGTGATGAGCCAGGCGCTGACCATCGCCGCGGCCACCAGGAACATGACCACCGCCGTGGTGCGGCCCGCCGCCAGCGTGAGGCGGTAGAGCATCGACACCTTGAGCTCGCCGTAGACGAACATGCCCACGATCAGCGCGTAGACGGCCGCCACCACTGCCGCCTCGGTCGGCGTGAAGATGCCGAACTTCATGCCGCCGATGATCAGCACCGGCAGCGCCAGCGCCAGGCTGCCGCGCGCGGTGGCGCGCAGGCGCTCGCCCCAGGGCACGCGCGGCGCCGGCAGCACCTTGTCGCGCCGTGCGACGATCCACCAGGTGACGCCGATCGCCACGCCCATCAGGATGCCCGGCACGATGCCGGCCAGGAACAGCTTGGTGATCGACACGTTGGCCGCCACGCCGAAGACGATGAGGCCGATCGACGGCGGGATCACCGGCGCGATGATGCCGCCGGCGGCGATCAGGCCGGCGGAGCGCCGCGTCTCGTAGCCCGCACGGTTCATCATCGGGATCATCAGGGCCGCCAGCGCCGCCGTGTCGGCCACCGCCGAGCCGGAGATCGAGGCCATGATGATGGCCGCCACCACCGCCACGTAGCCCAGCCCGCCGCGGAAGTGGCCGACCCAGGCCATCGCCATCTCGACGATGCGCCGGCTCAGGCCGCCCGCGGTCATGAACTCGCCGGCCAAGAGGAAGAAGGGCACGGCCAGCAGCGGGAAGTTGTCGGCGCCGTCGACGAAGCGCTGGGCGATGATCTGGCTGTCGAAGGCCGGCAGCACGCCGGTGAAGGCCAGCCAGCCCATCAGCGACACGCCGCACACCAGCAGCGCGTAGGCGATGGGCATGCCGATCGCCATCGCGGCGAGCAGCGAGACGACGAAGACCGTGACCGTCATGACGCGCTCCTCGCGGGCTCGACATCCTCGGCGACGTCCTCCGACTCCATCACCTGCACCAGCTCGCTCTCCGACACACGGCCCGTGACCAGGCGCCAGAGCTTGTGCACGTTCATGATGCCCATCGCGACGGACACCACGTAGCCGATGCCGTAGATCCAGATCATCGAGATGCCGACCACCGGCGACACGTTGGTCACCTGCAGCTCGTGCATCTGGTAGGTGCCCATGAAGAAGAGCACGTTGCAAAACAGCATGAGCAGCTGGTTGAGGGCGAAGCAGGCCTTCTTGCCCAGCAGCGGCAGGCGCCGGATGAGCGTGTCCACGCCCAGGTGGGCGCCGTCGCGCATGGCGACCATGGCGCCGATGTAGGTCAGCCAGATGAAGCAGTAGCGCGACATCTCGTCCGACACCGTGATGCCGGAGTTGAAGCCGTAGCGCAGCACCACGTTGCCGAAGACCATGATGACCATCGCCACCATGCACACGACCACGAGGAACTCCAGCAGGCGGAAGTAAGCGTCGATCGCTCGTTTCAAGCCACTCTCCTTGATTGCGTTGTTGTAGGTTGTCCGGAACCGCTCAGGCCGCGGCCTTGATGCGCCGCGGCGGCGTGCTGATCTGCGGGATGCGGCGGCGCGAGGCGAGCACCGCGTCGATGTCCTCGCGGGCGCCGTCGATCAGCATGCGGATCGCGCGCTCGGCGCGGTCGGGCCGGCGCGCGATGACTTCGTCGAGCACCGCCCGGTGCAGCGGCAGCGAGCTGGAGGGCCCGTCCTTGCGGCGGGTGGAGATCTCGAAGCTGGTGCGCAGCAGCGCCGCCAGCGCGCGGCTCATCTGCACCAGCATGCGGTTGTGGCTGGCCGCGATCAGGCCCTGGTGAAAGCGCAGGTCGGGTGTGACGTAGTCGCCGCCGAACTCGATCGCGTGCTTCATGCCGGCGTAGGCGGTTTCCATGCCGGCGATGTCCTGTGCGGTGGCGCGCTCGGCGGCCAGCCGCACGGCCGCCGGCTCCACCGCGCGGCGCAGGTCCTGCAGGTCGCGCAGGAACTCGCGCGACAGGCCGGCGCGCGTCTGCCAGACGATCACGTCGGCGTCGAACCAGTTCCACTGGTCCTCGGCCAGCACGCGCGTGCCGACCTTGGGTCCGCTGCTCACCAGCCCCTTGGCGATCAGCGACTTGATGGCCTCGCGCACCACGGTGCGGCTCACGCCCAGCTCCTCGCCCAGCAGAGGCTCGGGCGGGATCGAGGCACCGGGCGGATAGCGTCCTGCGACGATGTCCGCGCCGATGCGATCGACCGTGTTGCCGTGCACGTTCTTGATCAAAGCGTCTCCTTGGTGCGCACTCGAAAACCCTAGGCATCGGGTCCGTCTTCACGCTTATCATATGATGATTGAGTTGCCAGCCTCGCAGAGGAGAAACCCTGATTTCCTGCCGCAAATGGCCGACAAACGCCCACGGAGACAGCATGAGCGACACACCCGGAAAGAAGAAGAAACCCGCCCACGAACTGCGCAGCCAGCAGTGGTGGGGCCGCAACGACCGCGACGGCTTCATCTACCGAAGCTGGGTCAAGGGCAAGGGCGTGCCGCACGACCAGTTCGACGGCCGGCCGGTCATCGGCATCTGCAACACCTTCAGCGAACTGACGCCGTGCAACTCGCACTTCCGCACCCTGGCCGAGCAGGTCAAGATCGGCGTGTACGAGGCCGGCGGCTTTCCGCTGGAGTTCCCGGTGATGTCGCTGGGCGAGACGCTGCTGCGCCCCACCGCCATGCTCTACCGCAACCTCGCCAGCATGGACGTGGAGGAAAGCATCCGCGCCAATCCGCTGGACGGCGTGGTGCTGCTGATGGGCTGCGACAAGACCACGCCCGCGCTGATGATGGGCGCGGCCAGCGTGGACCTGCCGACCATCGGCGTGTCCGGCGGGCCGATGCTCTCGGGCAAGTGGCGCGGGCAGGAGTTGGGCTCGGGCACCGGCGTGTGGCAGATGAGCGAGATGGTGCGCGCCGGCACGCTCAAGCTGCAGGACTTCTTCGAGGCCGAGAGCTGCATGCACCGCAGCCACGGCCACTGCATGACCATGGGCACCGCCAGCACCATGGCGAGCATGGTCGAGTCGCTGGGCATCGGACTGCCGGGCAACGCGGCCTATCCCGCGGTGGACGGCCGGCGCAACGTGCTGGCGCGCATGGCGGGCCGGCGCATCGTCGACATGGTGCACGAGGACCAGGTCATGTCGCGCATCGTCACGCGCGAGGCGGTGGAGAACGCGATCAAGGTCAACGCCGCGATCGGCGGCTCGACCAACCTGGTGATCCACCTGCTGGCGATCGCGGGGCGCCTGGGCATCGAACTCACGCTGGACGACTTCGACCGCCTCGGCTCCGAGCTGCCCTGCCTGCTGGACCTGCAGCCCTCGGGCAAGTACCTGATGGAAGACTTCTGCTACGCCGGCGGCCTGCCGGTGGTGATCAAGGAAATCATCGGCCACCTGCACAAGGACCTGCCCACCGCCAGCGGCCGCACGGTGTGGGAGAACGTGCAGGATGCCGAGAACTTCAACCCGCAGGTGATCCGCCCGCTGGCCGAGCCCTTCAAGGACAAGGCCGGCATCTGCGTGCTGCGCGGCAACCTCGCGCCCAACGGCGCCATCATCAAGCCCAGCGCCGCCACGCCCGAGCTGCTGGTGCACAAGGGCCGCGCGGTGGTGTTCGAGAACGCGGACGACCTGCACCGGCGCATCGACGACGAGAGCCTGGACATCGACGAGCACTGCGTGATGGTGCTCAAGAACTGCGGCCCCAAGGGCTACCCCGGCATGGCCGAGGCCGGCAACATGCCGCTGCCGCCGAAGGTGCTGCGCAAGGGCATCACGGACATGGTGCGCATCAGCGACGCGCGCATGAGCGGCACCGCCTACGGCACCGTGGTGCTGCACACCGCGCCCGAGGCCGCCGCCGGCGGGCCGCTGGCGCTGGTGCGCGACGGCGACGTGGTGGAATTGGACGTGCCGCAGCGCCGCCTGCACCTGCATGTGAGCGACGAGGAGCTGGCGCGCCGGCGCGCCGAATGGACGCCGCCGAAGCCGCCGCTGGATTCGGGCTACTGGAAGCTGTACGTCGACCACGTGCTGCAGGCCGACCAGGGTGCGGACCTGGACTTCCTGCGCGGCAAGCGCGGATCCTTCGTGCCCAGAGACAACCACTGATGCCGCTCGTCGCCGTCGATTGGGGCACCAGTTCGCTGCGCGCCGCGCGCCTCGACGGCAGCGGGCGCGTGCTGGAGGAAATGCACGTGCCGCGCGGCATCCTCACCGTGCCCGCCGGCGGCTTCCCTGCCCTGTTCGACGAACTGCTCGGCGCGTGGATGCGCGCGCCCGGCGCGCGCTGCCTGATCTCCGGCATGGCCGGCAGCCGGCAGGGCTGGGTCGAGGCGCCCTACTGCGCCTGCCCGGCCGATGCGGCCGACATCGCCTCGCGCACCATCGACATCGAACCCGGCCGCGTCGCCCTGGCGCCCGGCCTCTGCGACGAACACGACGGCGTGCCCGACGTGATGCGCGGCGAGGAGGTGCAGATCCTCGGCGCCATGGCGCTCGCCGGCCTGGCCGACGGCCTGTGCGTGCTGCCCGGCACGCACAGCAAGTGGGCGCGCGTCGAGGGCGGGCGCATCCTGGGCTTTCGCACCTTCATGACCGGCGAGTTCTACGCGCTGCTGAGCCGGCACTCGATCCTTGCGCGCACGCTGGAGGCCGACGCGCCGCTGGACGCCGCTGCCTTCCTCCAGGGCGTCGCGCAATCGGACAACGGCGAAGGCCTGCTGCACAACGCCTTCGGCGCACGCACGCTGGCGCTGTTCGACCGCCTGCCCGCCGCCGCGCTGGCCAGCTACCTCTCGGGCCTGCTGATCGGCGAGGAACTGCGCACACAATCGCTGCATGCGGTGCGCGAACTGGTGCTGATCGGCGCCCCCTCGCTGACGCAGCGCTATGCCCTGGCCCTGCGCGAGCGCGGCATCACGGCCCGCACGCTCGGCGACGAAGCCACCTGGGCCGGCCTGCACACCGTCGCCACCCATCACTTCGCTTCACCATGACCACGTCCGATTCCAAGTTCTCCGCCGCGATGCAGCAGCTGCCGCTGGTCGCGATCCTGCGCGGCCTCACGCCCGAGGAAGCACCCGCCATCGGCGACGCGATCGTCGGCGCCGGCTTCCGACTGCTGGAGGTACCGCTGAACTCGCCGCGTCCGCTGGAGAGCATCGCGCTGCTGCGCGCACGCTTCCCCGACGCGCTGGTGGGCGCCGGCACCGTGCTCGACGCACGGCAGGTGCGCGAGGTGCACGCGGCCGGCGGCGAGCTGATCGTCGCGCCCAACATGGACGCCGGCGTGATCGCCGAGGCCCGGTCGCTGGGCCTGGTGAGCCTGCCCGGCGTGATGACGCCCACCGAGGCCTTCGCCGCGCTGGCCGCCGGTGCGAACGGGCTCAAGCTGTTCCCGGCCGAGCTGGCTTCGCCCGCGGTCGTGAAGGCGCTGCGCGCGGTGCTGCCGCCGGAAGCGCCGCTGCTGCCCGTCGGCGGGATCACGCCCGAGGGCATGGCCGCCTGGCGCGCGGCCGGCGCGGCCGGCTTCGGCATCGGCTCCGCCCTCTACCGCCCCGGCAAGGGCGCCGAGGCCGTGCGCGAGAGCGCGCTGGCTTTCGTCGCCGCCCATGCCGGCACGCAACACACCTGAGACCGTCCCATGCTCGATACCGTCGCCCCCACCCGCAGCGCCGACGCCGACGCCGACTACGCCAGCCCCGCCGTGCGCCGGCTGCGCGAGGACCTCGCCCTGGCGCTGCGCGCCGCGGCCCACCATGGCCTGTCCGAAGGCGTGTGCAACCACTTCAGCGTGATGCTGCCAGGCCCCGGTGCGCAGGACCGCTACCTCATCAACCCGCGCGGCCTGCACTGGAGCGAGGTCGGGCCCGACGACATCGTGCTCATCGACGTGCGCGGCAACGTGCTGGCCGGGCGCCACCGCGTGGAGCCCACCGCCCTGTTCATCCACGGCGCGGTGCACCGCCTCACCGGCCATGCGGTGGTGCTGCATTGCCACATGCCCTACGCCACCGCGCTCACGCTCACCGCCGAGCGTGCGCTCGACCCCACGCTGAGCCAGAACGCGATGCGCTTCATGCACCGCATCGCGGTCGATGCCGAGTACAACGGCCTGGCGCTGGACGACGCCGAGGGCGAGCGCATTGCCCGCAGCATGTCGGGCGAGAACGCCGGCAAGGACGTGGCCTTCCTCGCCAACCACGGCGTGATCGTGGCCGGCGCCACCATCGCGCATGCCTACGACGACCTGTACTACCTGGAGCGCGCCTGCCTGCACCAGGTCATCGCGCAGAGCACCGGCCGCCCGCTGGTGCCGGTCGACGCGAAGCTGGCCGCCCACGTGGCGGCGCAGATCCAGGGCGAGCGCGAGCAGTCCGACCTGTTCTTCGAGGCCCTGCGGCGCCTGCTGCCGGCGCCGCGCTGAGGCCGCGCTTTCAGCGCGCGGCCGCGTAGGCCGGCGCGTCCGTCGACAGGCTCTTCTTGAGCTCGCGCGTGACGGCATCGGCCAGCACCTCGTGCGCGCCGGAGGCCAGCGCCGCGAAGGTCTGCTGCACCACGTCCTGCGGCGCGGTCTTGGGGCCGGGCACGCGGGCGGCCATGTCGGTGTCCATGAAAGCCACGTGCACGCTCACCACCTGCGTGCCCTGTGCGCGCAGTTCGTTGCGCAGCCCGTTGCTCAACGACCAGGCCGCCGACTTGGTGGCGCTGTAGGTCGCCGCCGCCGGCAGGCTGAGCCAGCTCAGCGCCGACAGCACGTTCACGATGGCGCCGCCGCCCTGGGCCGCCAGCACCGGCGCGAAGGCGCGGGCCGTGGCCCAGGGACCGAAGAAGTTGGTCTCGAGTTCGGCGCGCGCCGCATCCATCGCGTCCGGCGATCCGAGCAGGCTCGCACCACGCGAGATGCCGGCGTTGTTGATCAGCAGCGTGACGTCGCCGCAGGCACGCGCCGCGGCCTCGACCTGCGCCGGCTGCGTCACGTCCAGCGGCACCGGCTGCACGCCCTCGACCCCGGCCAGGCTGCCGGGATCGCGCGCCGCCGCATAGACCTTGCGCGCGCCGGCGGCCAACGCCGCCTTCGCGAACGCCAGGCCCAGGCCGCGGTTGGCGCCGGTGACGAACACGACCGAATCCTGAATCTTCATGGAATGCCTTTCACGACGAGAGGGAACAACATCAACCGCGCGCCAGCCGGCGCACCAGGCCGGCGGGCGTGCGCGGCCAGCCCGGCCGGCCGAACCATGCCCCGCCCGCGATGGCGGCCGCGATGACCAGGCCGTACACCACCAGCGCCGCGCCCTGCGCCAGGAACACCTGCACCAGTCCGCCGCCCCAGCGCAGCGCCGCCCAGCCGCCGATGGCCGCGACCGCGAGCCGCGCGATGTTGCCGAGCACGGGCCACAGCAGCCGGCCCGCCCCCTGCGAGGCGAAGTACAGCACCAGCCCCAGCCCGAAGAAGCCATAGAGCGGCCCCACCGTACGCAGGTACTGCGTGCCGGCCTCCAGCATCGCCGGGTCGTGGCCGAACAGCAGCAGCCACTGCCGAGGGAACAGCGCCGCCATGAGGCCGATCGCCTCGGTCAGAGTGAACGCGATCGCCGCGCCGGCCCAGCTCACGCGCAGCGCGCGCTCGCGCTGGCCGGCACCGATGCTCACGCCGACCATCGCCACCAGCGGCGCGCCGAGGCCGAACACCAGCGGCACCAGCAGGTACTCCAGCCGCGAGGCGGTGCCGTAGCCGGCGATGGCGCCGGGCCCGAACTGGCCGGCGAGCGCCGTCGCGATGCCGATCGAGAGATTGGTCGCCACGGTCGACACCGCGCCGAAGAGCCCGACGCGCAGGATGTCGCTGAACAGCGGCCAGCGCAGCCGCACGCTGCGCCACGCGGGCCGCAGCAGGCTGTGCCGCGAGCGCAGGTACGCGAGCAGCGCCAGAGTGCCGCCCAGGTAGTACAGCAGCAGCGCCGCCGCGCCGCCGGCGATGCCCATGCCGGGGATCGGCCCCCAGCCGAAGATCAGCAGCGGCGACAGCGGCACCAGCCCGAGCACGCCGATCACCGTCACCTTGGCCGGCACCGCCATGTTGCCGGTGCCGCGGATCACCGCCGCCAGCGCGTTGAAGAGCCACACCAGCACGGCGCCCGCGAAGACCCAGTGCGAATAGACCATCGCCGCCTCGAGCGAGGCGCCGGTGCCGCCCATGCGCGTGTACAGCCAGCGCCCGCCGATCCACAGCGCCAGCGTGAACAGCAGCCCGAAGCCGACCGCGATCACCACCGCATGCCACACCAGCGCGTCGGCCTCCTCGCGCCGCCGCGCGCCCAGCGCGCGGGCGATGCTCGACGCGATGCCGCCGCCCATGGCCCCGGCGGAGGTCATCTGCATCAGCATCACGATGGGAAACACCAGCGCCATGCCGGCCAGCGCATCGGTGCCCAGCTTGCCGACGAACCAGGTCTCGATCAGCCCGGCCGCCGCCTGCGCGACCATCACCAGCATGTTGGGTGCGGCCAGGCGCAGCAGCGTCGGCACGATCGGCGCCTCGAGCAGGCGCCGGGTACGCGGGTCCATCGCCGTCATGCTGCCACTCGTCCCGCACGCATGACCGGCGCCTCGCGGATCGGCAGGTGCACCAGCGCGGCGCCCACCGCCAGCAGGATGTCGATGTACCAGACCCAGTCGTAGCTGCCCGTGGCCTGGAACACCTGCCCGCCGAGCCAGGCGCCCAGGAAGCCGCCGACCTGGTGCGCCAGCATCACGATGCCGAACAGCATCGCCATGTTGGCCGGCCCGAAGAACTTGGCGACCAGCCCGGCCGTGGGCGGCACGGTGGACAGGAAGGTCACGCCCATCACCGCCGCGAACACCAGCATCACCGCCGGCGTCTTCGGCGCCAGCAGGAACACCAGCACCGCCACGCCGCGCGTCGCGTACAGCAGCGCCAGCAGCGACTTCATGCGCCAGCGGCCCACGGCCCAGCCCATGGCCAGGCTGCCGACGATGTTGAACAGGCCGATCATCGCCAGCGACCAGGCGCCGATCTGCGGGCTCAGGCCGCAGGCCTCGACCACGCCGGGCAGGTGCGTGGCGAGAAAGGCGACGTGGAAGCCGCAGACGAAGAAGCCGGCGCTGAGCATGCGGTAGCTCGGGTTCGCGAGCGCCTGGCGCACCGCCTCGCCCACGCCGAGCGGGCGGGCACCGCTGGCCGCGGCCGATTCCGCGGCCAGCGCGCGGGCGTTGCCCTTGAGCACGAAGGCGGCCGGCAGCGCCAGCAGCACCAGCACGCCCAGCCACTGCATCGCCGCCGCCCAGCCGACGCCGGCCATCAGCACCGCCGCGATCGGCGCCATCGCGAACTGGCCGAAGGAGCCGCCCGCGTTGACGATGCCGCTGGCCAGCCCGCGCCGCGCGGGCGGCACCAGGCGCGTGGTCGCGGCCATCAGCACCGACGGCCCGGCCATGCCGGCGCCGCCGGCGGCCAGCACGCCGATGGCGAAGATCAGGCCCGCGGTGCTCGTCATGAAAGGCGTGAGGATGGTGCCCAGCGCCACCAGCAGCACGCCGACCAGGATCACGCGGCCGGTGCCGATGCGGTCCGCGATGCCGCCGGCAAAAGGCTGCGTGAGCCCCCACCAGAGCTGGCCGAAGGCGAAGGCCAGGCTGATGCTGCCGATGCCCAGGCCGGTCGAGGTGTTGAGCGAAGAGAGGAACAGCCCCATGGTCTGACGCACGCCCATCGTGAGGGCGAACACGCCGGCCGCGGCCAGCAGCACCAGCCAGAGCGCATGGCGCGGCCACGCGGCGGAAGACTTCGGCTCAGGCATCGACGTCGCCCTCGGCCGCCTCGTCCTCCATCTCGCCCTGCAGCAGCGCCAGGCTCTCGTCGAGCAGCGCATGCAGCGCATGCACGCGCTCCAGGCCCAGGATGGCGTTCAGCCGCTCCTGCGCGACGCGCCAGCAGCGCTGGGCCTCGGTGCGCTTGGCGCGCCCGGCCTCGGTGATCGCGACCAGGTGGCTGCGCGCGTCCGTCCCCTCTTCCTGCACCAGCCAGCCGGCGGCCATCATCGGCCGCAGGTTGCGCGTGAGCGTGGAAGCGTCGATGCCCATCGCCCGCGCCAGGTCCACCGGCCGCAGCGGCCCCAGGTGCAGCACGTGCGAGAGCAGCGAGTACTGCGTGGTCTTGAGCCCGCTCCTGGCGAGCTCGGCGTCGTACAGGCGCGCCACCTGCCGCATCAGCCGGCGCAGGCGGAAGTTGGTGCAGCCTTTGGGCAGGGCAACGGTGTTCATGCAAATGATTGTAGCTACAATCATTGCATATGCAACTCAAGGAACGCATGCGATGACCCGAGCCAACCTTCTCGAAACCTGGATCGCCGAAGAAACCGAGGTCGCCCGCCGCCTCGATGCAGGCCCGGGCCCCGGCCTCGCGCGGCCCGAACAGGTCGCCGGCAAGACCGGCCTGGAAACCCTGCACGTGATGCTGCAGGGCGAGATTCCCTACGCCGCGATCGCCAAGACGCTGGACTTCACCATCATCGAGGTCGAGGCCGGCCGCGCCGTGTTCCAGGGCACGCCGCTGGCGCGGCACCTGAACCCGCTGGGCACGATCCACGGCGGCTGGGTGGCCACCCTGCTCGACTCGGCCCTGGGCTGCGCGGTGCACACCCTGATGCCGCCGGGCCGCAGCTACACCACGGCCGAGCTGGGCGTGAACTACGTCAAGGCCGTCACGCCCAAGGTGCAGCGCGTGCGCGCCGAAGGCCGCGTCATCCACTGCGGGCGCCAGCTCGCCACCGCCGAGGCCCGCCTGGTCGGCCCCGACGGCACGCTGTACGCGCACGCCACCACCACCTGCCTGGTGTTCGAACTGCGCGGCTGACCTTGCGCCGCTTGCGTGAACAGGCCCCGCCCCAGGAATCGCGTTGATAATTGTTCGTATCGCTACTTTCAGTGGCGTTACGATTCTTTGTCGACCGATCCGGAGGAAATGATGACCCGACGCACCCTGCGCACGCTTGCCTGCGCCGCCACCCTGGTTGCAGCCGCGCTGCCCGCCGCCCATGCCCAGGGCGAAGTCACGCTCTACACCACGCGCGAGCCGGGCCTGATCCAGCCGCTGCTGTCGGCCTTCAGCGCCCAGACCGGCACCAGGGTCAACACGGTGTTCGTCAAGGACGGCCTGCTCGAGCGCGTGAAGGCCGAAGGCGAGCGTTCGCCGGCCGACGTGCTGATGACGGTGGACGTGGGCAACCTGCTCGACCTGGTCGAAGGCGGCGTGACGCAGCCGGTGAAGTCGGCCGCGCTCGAATCGGCCATCCCGGCCAACCTGCGCGGCGCCGACGGCCAGTGGTTCACCCTCTCGATGCGTGCGCGCGTGCTCTACGCCGAGAAGGACCTGAAGCTGACCTCCTTCCGCTACGAGGACCTGGCCGATCCCAAGTGGAAGGGCAAGGTCTGCATCCGCGCCGGCCAGCATCCCTACAACACCGCGATGGTCGCCGCGCTGATCGCGCACGACGGCGAAGCCAAGACCGAGCAGTGGCTGCGCGGCGTCAAGGCCAACCTGGCGCGCAAGGCCACCGGCGGCGACCGCGACGTGGCGCGCGACATCCTGGGCGGCATCTGTGACATCGGCATCGCCAACACCTACTACGTCGGCCACATGAAGGGTGCCAAGGAAGGCACCGACGCGCGCAAGTGGGGCGACGCCATCAAGGTGATCAAGCCCACCTTCGCCAACGAGAAGAGCGGCGGCACGCACGTCAACATCAGCGGCGCCTCGGTCGCCAGGAACGCGCCCAACAAGGACAACGCGGTCAAGCTGCTCGAGTTCCTGGTGTCCGAGCCGGCGCAGGTGCTGTACGCCCAGGCCAACTACGAGCACCCGGTGCGCAAGGGCGTGGCGCTCGACCCGATCGTCGCCAGGAGCATCGGCGAGCTGAAGATCGATCCGCTGCCGCTCACCGAGATCGCCAGGCACCGCAAGCAGGCCAGCGCGCTGGTCGACAAGGTCGGCTTCGATCAGTGACCCTGGAAACGGCAGTTGGATGCGCCCGCCAATGCCGCGATCGGCGAGCCAGGCAAGGCGTGACGACGCCGCGGGCGCGTGCCCGCAAGGAGGAGCGGCGAGCGCGGTGCTGGCGGGTGCATAGTGCCGTTCACCACATCGGGGAGCGCCATCGAAACCGCCAGCGCCAGCATCGATGCGGCCCGTGAGACGATGACCGAGCGGTCAACTGCGGTTTCCAGGGTCTGGTTGCGCCCGCGCGCCGGGCTGCATGCAGCCGGGCCCGCCTGGCGCCTGGCCTCGCTCGCGATCGCCCTGGGCGTGCTGGCGCCGGCCGCGGCCCTGCTGTGGCTGGCGCTGGACGCCGACTTCTCGCACTGGCTGCACCTCGCGCGGCACGTGCTGCCGCAGGCCGCGCTGAACACCGCCCTGCTGCTGACCGGCGTCGGTGCGCTGGTGCTGGTGATCGGCACCGGCTGCGCCTGGCTGGTCACCACCTGCGACTTTCCCGGCCGCCGCGTGCTGCACTGGGCGCTGCTGCTGCCGCTGGCGATGCCGACCTACATCGTCGCCTTCGCCTACCTCGACCTGCTGCACCCCATCGGCCCGGTGCAGGGCGCGATCCGCTGGCTGCTGGGCTACGACAGCCCGCGGCAGTTCCGCCTGCCCGACCTGCGCTCGATGGGCGGCGCGGTGTTCGTGCTCGGCGTGGTGCTCTACCCCTACGTCTACATGACCGCGCGCGCCATGTTCATGACGCAGCCCGCGCACCTGATGGAGGCCGCGCGCTCCCTCGGCGAAAGCCGCTGGGGCGCCTTTCGCCGCGTGGCGCTGCCGCTGGCCCGCCCGGCCCTCGCGGTGGGCCTGAGCCTGGCGCTGCTGGAAACGCTCAACGACATCGGCGCCTCGGAGTTCCTGGGCGTCAACACGCTCACGGTGGCGGTCTACACCACCTGGATCACGCGCTCCGACCTGGCCGGCGCGGCGCAGATCGCCTGCGCCATGCTCTTCGTCGTCGTCGCGCTGGTGCTGCTCGAGCGCCACGGCCGACGCCACCAGCGCTACGGCTCGGCGCAGCGCATGCGCGCGGTGCAGCCGCGCCGCCTGCACGGCGCCACGGCCTGGGGCGCGACGGCGCTGGCGACGCTGCCGGTGCTCATCGGCTTCGTGGCCCCCGCGCTCTACCTGCTGTGGGAAACCTTCAAGCGCCTGCAGCAGGGCCACGGCCTCTCGCAGGGGCTGATCGCCAGCCTGGGCAACACGCTGGCGCTGGCGCTCGGCGTCACCGTGATGGCGGTGGTCGCCGGGCTGATCGTCGCCTGGACCACGCGCAGCGCCGGCTCCACCCGCAACCGCGCGCGCTGGCAGGCACGCGCCGCCACACTCGGCTACGCGGTGCCCGGCACCGTGCTGGCCATCGGCCTGCTGTCGCCGGCGCTGGCCGTCGACGCAGGCCTGGCCAGCCTGCTGGGCCTGGCCGGCCTGCCGCTCATGAGCCTGGGCGTGGTGCTCGCCGTCGCCTGCACGATCCGCTTCCTGGCGATGCCGGTCGGCGGCATCGAGGCCGGTCTGTCGCGCATTCCGCCTGCGCTCGAACAGGCCTCGCGCCTGCTCGGCGAGACGGCGCAGGGCACCCTGCGCCGCGTGCACCTGCCGCTGCTGCGCCCGGCCATCGCGGCCAGCGCGCTGCTGGTCTTCGTCGACGCGATGAAGGAACTGCCCGCCACGCTGCTGCTGCGGCCGGCGAACTTCGACACGCTCGCCACCTGGCTGTACGCCGAAGCGGCACGCGGCACCTACGAGGAGGGCGCCATCGCGGCGCTGGGCATCGTGGTGGCCGGCCTGCTGCCGGTCGTGCTGCTGGCCCGCAGCCAGCTGCACACGCCCGTGGCCCCCGACACCCCCGCGCTGCCATGACCGCCGCCCTGCACATCGAAGACCTCCGCCTCGCCTACGACGGCGCGCGCGGCCTGCACGTCGTCGTCGACGGCTTCAACCTGCACCTGGAGGCCGGCCGCATCGGCTGCCTGCTCGGCCCCTCTGGCTGCGGCAAGACCACGGTGCTGCGCGCCATCGCCGGCTTCGAGCCGGCGCGCGCCGGCCGCATCCGCCTGGGCGAGGTGCTGCTGTCCAGCCCCGACGTGCACCTGCCGCCCGAGCGCCGCCGGGTCGGGATGATGTTCCAGGAGTACGCACTCTTTCCGCACCTGAACGCGGCGCAGAACGTCGGCTTCGGCCTGCGGCACCTGCAGCGCGCGGCGCGCAGCGCACGCGTGGCCGAGATGCTCGCGCTGGTGGGCCTGGCCGACGCCCGCGCGCGCTACCCGCACGAGCTTTCCGGCGGCCAGCAGCAGCGCATCGCCCTGGCCCGCGCGCTCGCGCCCTCGCCCGCCCTGCTGCTGCTGGACGAGCCCTTCTCCAACCTGGACGGCCGCACCCGCGAGCGCCTGACGGTGGAAGTGCGCGACATCCTGCGGCGCGCCGGCCAGACCGCCATGCTCGTCACCCACAACGAGGCCGAGGCGCAGACCATGGCCGACCACGTCGGCGTCATGCACGACGGCCGGCTGACACGCTGGAGCGAGCCGCTCGGGCATTGACCCGGGCGGATAATTCCGCCCATGCGACTCCTCCACACGATGCTGCGCGTCGGCGACCTCCAGCGGTCGATCGACTTCTACACCCAGGTGCTCGGCATGACGCTGCTGCGCACCTCCGAGAACCCCGAGTACAAGTACAGCCTGGCCTTCGTCGGCTACGGCAACGGCAACCCCGAACAGGCCGAGATCGAGCTCACCTACAACTGGGGCACCGACAGCTACGAGATGGGCACCGCCTACGGCCACATCGCGCTGGGCGTGCCCGACGCCTACGCCGCCTGCGAGAAGATCAAGGCGGCCGGCGGCAACGTCACGCGAGAGGCCGGGCCCGTGAAGGGCGGCACCACCGTGATCGCCTTCGTGACGGATCCGGACGGCTACAAGATCGAGCTGATCCAGCGCGACGAGAACGCCGCCGGCGGCGGGCTGCGCTGAGGCCTACGCTTTCGCGTCCAGCACGAGCTGCGTCTGCGTCACGACCGCGCAGAGCCGGCCGTCCGCATTGAGCACGCGGGTCTGCCACACCATCGTCGTGCGGCCGCGATGCAGCGCCACGCTCTCGCCGCGCACCGTGGTCCCCACCTTCGCGCCGGCAATGAACTTGGTGCTCGAGTCGGTGGTGGTGGTGAACTTGCCGGGCGGCAGGTTGACCACCGTGCCGACGGCGCCCAGCGTGTCGGCGAAAGCCATGTAGGCGCCACCGTGCATGATGCCGCCGCTGGTGCACAGGTCCGGCCGCACTTGCAGTTCCGCGACCACCCGTTCCGGCGACGTTTCCAGCAGCCGTACGCCCATGAGGCCGGGGAACAGCGCATCGATGCGCTTCTGGATGTCGGCAAGCTCCGGCATCGACCGGCCTCCTTTCAGCACTTCAGTTATCCATTGCGCTGCGCGCCACCCGCGCCGCATGAAATCGTGTGCACATTCGCAGGCCCGGTGCCCTCCCAGAGAGAGAGGGAGCAAGACCACCCCGAACACTCAAGGGCCGGCGCAGCCAGGCCCGTTCGCAGGCGCCCGCGGAGCTGGCTCCGCCAGGCCGCTGGGTGCGCCCCCTTGAGGGGGTGCAGAGCCACACGCAGTGGGCGAGGCTGGGGGTGGGCTTCATCTCAGCACTTCAGCGCATCCGCCAGCGCCCCGATGTCGCGCACGTGCAGCGTGTTGTCCGGCTTCGGCGACACGTCCTTGGGCCTGCCCGCGCCGAACTCCAGCGGCCGCTCGATGTAGGCCGTGCGCAGGCCGCACACCCGCGCGGCGGCCAGGTCGTCGTGGTGGGCGGCGGCCAGCATGACCTGGCTGGGCGCCACGTCGAACACCGCGGCCACGCCGAGGTAGGTGCGCGGGTCAGGCTTGTAGGCCTTGAAGACTTCGGCCGAGAGCACGCAGTCCCAGGGCAGGCCGGCGCGCTTGGCCATCTCGGTGAGCAGGCCGATGTTGCCGTTGGACAGCGTGCAGATGGTGTATTTCGTCTTCAGCCGCGCCAGGCCCGCCACGCTGTCGGGCCAGGGCGGCAGGCGGTGCCAGGCCTTGTTGAGATCGCGCTTTCGCGCCGGGTCGAGGTCGGTGATGCCGAAGTCGTGCAGCACCTCGTCGAGAATGCCCAGGTGCAGCTCGTCCAGCAGCGTGAAGCCGCCCTCGCCCGCGGCGATGCGCTCCATCACGCGGCGCATCGCGGGCTGGTAGCCGGCGCGCCAGGCCAGCGCGAAGGCGCCGCCGTCGGTGCCGGGCAGCGCGCGCTCGACCTCGGCGGCGATGCCGCCGTGCCAGTCGACCACGGTGCCGAAGATGTCGAAGGCGATGACCTTGAGGTCGTCCAGATCGGGCGTCGTCATGCGTGTCGCTCCCCCGGAAACGCTCAGCGCGGCAGCTGGCTCGCCTCGCGGGCCAGGCGCTCGATGCGCGACCAGTCGCCCGCGGCGATGGCATCGGTCGGCACGATCCACGAGCCGCCCACGCAGGCCACGTTCGACAGCGCCAGGAACTCGGCGGCGTTGCCCGCATGGATGCCGCCGGTGGGACAGAACTTCACGTCGCCGAAGGGGCCCTGCCAGGCCTTGAGCATGGCCAGGCCGCCGGCCTGCACGGCCGGAAAGAACTTCAGTTCGGTGAAGCCGTCTTCCTGCGCGAGCATCACTTCGCTGCCCGTCGCCACGCCGGGCAGGAGCGGCAGCCCCAGGTCGTGGCAGGCCTTGCCGACGGCGCGCGTGTAGCCCGGGCTCACGCCGAACTTCGCGCCGGCGAGGGCCGAGGCCTGTGCGTCGGCCGCGCTGCGGATGGTGCCCGCGCCGGCCACCGCCTCGGGCACGTCCTTGGCGATGGCCTCGATGCATTCCAGCGCCTCGCGCGTGCGCAGCGTCACTTCGAGCATGCGGATGCCGCCGGCCACCAAGGCGCGCGCCAGGGGCACCGCATCCTTGACGTCGTGCAGCACGATCACCGGGATGACCGGCGCGTCGCGCATGACGTCCAGCGCCGTGAGCTTGTCTTTCATTTCAGCACTCCACTAACAAGAACAAAAACACCAGGTGCGCGCCGCCCTGGGGGGGAAGCCTGCTCACAACCATGTGCAGGCGCCCTCCTCGGCCGTCAACGCATTGCGGCGCATGCCGGCGAACAGCTCGCGGCCCAGGCCGTGGCCGTCGGCGATGCGCTGCGCCTCGGGCATGGTCACGGTTTCGCGCGCCGCCCATTCGTCGTCCGGCACCCGCACGGCGAGCGTGCCTTCCACCGCGTCGAGCCGGATCAGGTCGCCGTCGCGCACCTTGGCCAGCGGCCCGCCGGCCGCCGCCTCGGGCGAGACGTGGATCGCCGCGGGCACCTTGCCCGATGCGCCGCTCATGCGCCCGTCGGTGACCAGCGCGACGCGAAAGCCCTTGCCCTGCAGCACCGACAGCGGCGGCGTGAGCTTGTGCAGCTCGGGCATGCCGTTGGCCTGCGGGCCCTGCCAGCGCACCACGCAGATCACGTCGCGCTCCAGCTCGCCGGCGGCGAAGGCCTTCTGCAGCTCGCCCTGCGAGTCGAAGACGCGCGCAGGCGCCTCGATCACGTGGCGGTCGTCGGGCACGGAGGAGACCTTGATCACGCTGCGCCCCAGGTTGCCCTGCAGCAGCTTCAGCCCGCCGGTGGCGCTGAAGGGATCGGACACCGGGCGCGCGACCGCGTCGTTCTTCGTCGGCGCGGCCGGATGCCAGCGCAGCACGCCCTCGGCCGAGGCCTCGCCCGCGAGCGCGGGAATGGAAGCGTACTCGCGCAGGCCGCCGGCGCGCACGGTGGCGACGTCGGCATGCATCAGGCCGGCGTCCAGCAGCTCGCCGATCACGAAGCCCGGTCCGCCGGCGCTCTGGAATTCGTTCACGTCGGCGCTGCCGTTCGGGTACACGCGGGTGAGCAGCGGCACCACGTCCGACAGCTCGGAGAAATCGTCCCAGTCGATGAGGATGCCGGCCGCGCGCGCCACCGCCACCCAGTGGATCAGGTGGTTGGTCGAGCCGCCCGTGGCGAGCAGCGCGGCCATCGCGTTGACGATGCAGCGCTCGTCCACCATCTCGCCGATCGGTGGCACCGCGTATCGAGCCCCCACGCTCGGCACTGCGTGTCCTCGCTGCCCCCCGAGGGGGCGCTCGCTTGCTTGGGGCGGCCCGGCGCTGCGCTCGGGCGCGCCCGGATTTTGCGGCGTGCCGCATCCCAGCACCGTGCGCACCGCCTCGCGCGTGAGCGCCTCGCGCAGCGCATCGCCGGGCTGGATGAAGGCAGTGCCGGGCACGTGCAGCCCCATCGCCTCCAGCAGCATCTGGTTGCTGTTGGCGGTGCCGTAGAAGGTGCAGGTGCCGGGCGCGTGGTAGGCCTTCATCTCGGCCTCCAGCAGGCCCTGGCGGCCCACCAGGCCCTGCGCTGCCTGCTCGCGCACCTTGGCCTTGGCGCTGTTGGACAGGCCCGAGGGCATCGGCCCCGCGGGCACCAGCACCATCGGCAGGTGGCCGAAGTGCAGCGCGCCGATCAGCAGGCCCGGCACGATCTTGTCGCACACGCCCAGCAGCAGCGCGGCGTCGAACATGTCGTGCGTGAGCGCCACCGCGGTGCCCATGGCGATCACGTCGCGGCTGAACAGGCTCAGCTCCATGCCGGGCGTGCCCTGGGTGACGCCGTCGCACATGGCCGGCACGCCGCCGGCCACCTGCGCGGTGGCGCCCAGGCGCCGCGCCTCGTGCTTGATGATGTCCGGGTAGCCCTGGTACGGCGCGTGGGCCGAGAGCATGTCGTTGTAGGCGGTGACGACGCCGATGTTGGGCGCGCGCTCGGCCACCACCTTGAGCTTGTCGTTGGCCGGGATGCCGGCCACCGCGTGGGCCACGTTGGCGCAGCCCATGCGGTCGGAGCCGCGGTCGCGCGCTCGGATCTCGGCCAGGCGCTTCAGGTAGGCCTCGCGCGGGGCGCGGCTGCGCTCGCGGATGCGTTCGGTGACGTCGCGGACGGTGGGATGTGTGCTCATGGGGGATGTGGTCGTTCTGCCGGCGTGCCGCGAGGCTTCTCGCGGCGCCTCTGCCGGAAGGCTCATGGTACCAAGGCCCCACGAAAAAAGCCCGGCTCGGCCGGGCTGATGCCGATACGCAATTGCGGCAATTGCGCGCGGGCGCGTACCGTCAGTCGACCAGCGTGACCTCGACCCGGCGCGCCTGCGCGTCGCTGCCGGTGCCGGTGGTCACGGCGGGCTTGCGCAGTTCGATCCGATCGGCCGGCACGTCCAGCCCGACCAGCACGTCGCGCACCATTTCGGCGCGCTGGCGGGCCAGCGCCTCGTTGACGGCGGCGTCGCCCGTCGCATCGTGGAAACCCGAGATCATGGCCCGGCGGCCGCCCTCCACGCCCTGGATCACCGCAGCCAGCGCCTGCGCGGCGCCGGGGGCGAGATCGGCGCTGCCGGTGGCGAAATAGAAGCTCACCACCCCGTCGCCGACCTGGATGCTGGCGCCGTCCGGGATCACGACCGCGACCGTCTCGGTGACCACCGCCACCGTCGTGGCGGGCGCGACCGCCGCGGCGGTCGGCACGCGGGCGATGCCGAACTTGTAGACCGCCCCGCCGACGACGGCGAGCACCACCAGCGCGATCAGCGCAAAAAGAAAGCCCAGGGCAAAGCGCTCCTGGCTGTCGTCATCGCGACCGGACATCGGATGGTCTCCAAAGGAAAGGGAACGGTAAATAATCGGTTCGTGAACCATGACCGCGAGATTGTAGGTGCCGGGCCGGAGCCGCCCGCCGGCGACCCCCTGCCCCCGCCGCTGCGCGACCCCCAGCCGCTGCTGGAACGCACGATCGCCGAATGGGGCGGCCACGAGGACCTGTGGGTCTTCGGCTACGGCTCGCTGATCTGGCGGCCGGAATTCGACTACGCCGAGCGCCGGCCGGCGAAGGTGCACGGCTGGCACCGGGCGCTGAAGATGTGGAGCCGCGTCAACCGCGGCAGCGTGCAGAACCCCGGGCTGGTCTTCGGCCTGCTGTCGGGCGGCAGTTGCCAGGGCGTGGCCTTTCGCGTGCCCGCCGCCGACGTGCTCGAGACGATGGGCCGGCTGTGGCTGCGCGAGATGCCCACCGGCGTGTACGACCCGCGCTGGCTCGAATGCATCACGCCCGGCGGCCGGGTGCGCGCGCTGGCCTTCACGCTGTCGCGGCGCAGCCCCAACTTCACCGGCGAGCTGACCGAGGCGCGCTACCGCGAGATCTTCGCCAGCGCCGTCGGGCGCTACGGCAGCTCGCTCGAGTACGCGCGCCAGACGCTGCAGGAACTGCAGCGCCACGCGATCCACGATGCGGCCCTGGCCCGCCTGCTGCGCTTCGCGCAGGACGAACTGTCGGCCCCGTCCGATAGCGGCGTGCCGCAGACTCCGCTAAACCCGTTTCCATCCCAACCCGAACCTTGAACGGATCCTCATGAACAGACTTCGCTTCGCCGCCCCCCTGCTGGCCGTTTCGGCCACCGTCCTGCTCAGCGCCTGCGCCGGCATGGGCTACGGCAAGCCGCGCGCCACCGCCGCGCTGGCGCCGACCGCCGCCATCTCGCCCAACCCGACCCGCGGCAGCGTGACCTTCACCGCCCTGGACCACGGCGTGCGGGTGGCCGGCGAGGTGCGCGGCTTCGCACCCGGCAGCGAGCACGGCTTCCATATCCATGAAAAGGGCGACTGCGGCGACAACGCCATGGCCTCGGGCGGCCACTTCAATCCGGCCGGCGGCATCCACGGCAAGTTCGGCGCGCCGGGCAGCCACGCCGGCGAACTGCCGAGCCTGGTGGCCGACGCCAGCGGCGTGGCGCGCTTCAGCGTCGACGTCCATAGCATCTCGCTGACCGACGGCGCGCCCAACAACGTGATCGGCCGCGCGCTGGTGGTGCACCGCGATCCGGACGACTTCACCACCCAGCCGGCCGGCAACTCGGGGCCGCGCACGGCCTGCGCGGTGATCACGCGCAACTGACGCGGCGGCTGCGGCCTATCTCAGGTAGTCGCGCAGCCAGGCGGCGCATTCGCTCGCGCGCTGGCCGGGCCAGCGCACGCTGACGGTGGTGTCGCCGCGCCGGACCTCGACGTGGATGGTGTCCGGGGCATCGCCGGCGGTGCCGGTGCCGGTCGAGCCGAACAGGCGTCCCCACCAGCCGTTGCCGCGCACCTCGCTCGCCACGGGCTCAGGCGCAGGAGCCTGCACCACGGCTGCCGGCGCGGGGCCGGCGGGCGCAGCGGCGATGGAAGCCGGCGCGGGAGCCGCTGCCTCGCGCACCGCGACGGGCACTGCCGTCGGCACGGCGCCGCCATCGATGCGGGCCTTCAGGTTGTCGCCGAACTCCTCCCACATCCGGTCTGCCTTGGTCTTCATCACGCTCAGGCCGAAGGTGCCCAGGCGGCCCAGGATGTCGACGTTGACCTTGATGCGCAGCTCGGTGCCGCCCTCGGGCGTGGGCGTGAGGAAGACCTCGCTGCACTGCTTGAGAGAGCTGGCCACCGAGGCGTCCTCGCCCGTGCCTTCGGCGCGCAGGTACTCGGGTGCGCGCTGCGCCACGATGGTGGTGCGCAGCTTGAACTTGGCACTGATGAAGGCGATCTTCTGGTGCATCACCGCCACGTATTCCGTGGGGCTGACGACCTCGATGGACTTCATGCCCGGCACGGCGCCACCCATCACCTGCGGGTCCAGCAGCAGCGCCCACACCTGCTCGCGCGGGGCCGATACGGTCAGGGTCTTCTCAATTTCCATGGTTCATGTCCTTCGCGGCATGGAGCACCGACTCCACGATCTGCGTGTAGCCCGTGCAGCGGCACAGGTTGCCCGAGAGGCCGTGACGCACCGCGTCGCAGCCGGGGCGGGGGTTGTTCTTCAGGAGGTCGCACGAGGCCATGATGAAACCCGGCGTGCAGTAGCCGCACTGCAGGCCGCCGCACTGCATGAAGCTCTTCTGCAGCGGATGCAGCTCATCGCCCTGCGCAAGGCCTTCGATGGTGGTGATCCCGCGGCCGCTCACCTGCACGGCCAGCATCAGACAGGACTTGACCACCTCGCCGTCCAGCAGCACCGAGCAGGCGCCGCAGATGCCGGTCTCGCAGCCGCGCTTGGTGCCGGTCAGGTGCAGGTCGTCGCGCAGGAAGTCCGACAGCAGCCGGCGCGCGGGCACCTCGGCGCTGTGCGCCTCGCCGTTGACGGTGCATTCGATGCGATGCGTGCTCATGCTGTCACTCCTTCGTCGATGGACAGGCCGAACAGTTCGGCCACCGTGCGGCGCGCGACCGCGCGCACCATGTCGCGGCGGAAGCCGGCGCTGCCGCGGCTGTCCGACACGGGCTCGATGTCCTCGGCCACGATGGCCGCCGCCTCGGCGGCGATCTCGGGCGTGACCGTGCGGCCTTCCAGGAAGGCCTCGGCGCGCCGCAGCCGCGTGGGGATGGGGGTCGAGGCGCCGACGGCGATGCGTGCCTGGCGGCACAGCGCGCCCTCATGCCGCGCCACGAGGGCGACGCTGGCCAGCGGCCGGTGCTCCGCCGCGGTGCGCAGGAAGCGCGAGTACACCCCGCCGGTGCCGGCCGCCAGCGGCGGCACGCGGATCTCGAGCACGATCTCGTCGGGCTCCAGCGCCGTCACGTAGTAGTCGACCAGGAACGCCTCGATCGAGAGCACGCGCTCGCCGCGCGCGCTGCCCAGCACCACCTGCGCATCCAGCGCCATCAGGCAGCCCGGCGGATCGGTGGACGGGTCGGCATAGCAGAGGTTGCCGCCGATCGTGCCCTGGTTGCGCACCTGCGGGTTGGCCACGCGCGAAGCCATGCTGGCGAGCACCGGCACGTGCTGCTGCACCAGGGGCGAGCGCGCCACGTCCGCGTGCCGCGCCAGCGCGCCGATGCGCAGGCCCTGCCGCGCATCGAAGTCGATCCCGCGCAGGCGCTCCAGCTTCGCCACCGAGACCAGGTGCGTGGGCGTGAGCATGCGCTGGCGCATGCCCAGCATCAGGGCGGTGCCGCCGGCGATGACGCGCACATCGTCGCCGAGATCGGCCAGCATGCGGCTGGCCTCGTCGATGGAGGCGGGCTCCAGGTAGTCGAACTCATGCATGGCTGGCCTCCTGCGCGTCGCGCCGGGCCCGCAGCGCGGCCAGCACCTTCTCGGGCGTGATGGGCAGCTCGCAGATGCGCACGCCCACCGCCTCGTACACGGCATTGGCGATCGCCGGTGCGCCGGGCAGGATGGCGGTCTCGCTCGCACCCTTGGCGCCATAGGGGCCGTTGGGGTCGTTCGACTCGACGAAGCCGCCGCGCAGCATCGGCACCGCGTCGGCCGTGGCCATGGTGTAGTCGGCGAAGTTGCCGTTCATCAGGCGGCCGCCCTCGAACTGCAGATGCTCGTACAGCGCCCAGCCGAAGGCCTGCACCGTCGCGCCGTTGGTCTGGCCATGCACCGCGATGGGGTTGAGGGCCTTGCCGCAGTCGTCGGCCACGTAGCTGTCCAGCACCGTCACCTGGCCGGTCTCGGTGTCGACCTCCACTTCCACCGCCTGCGCGGCGTAGGAATAGGCCGCGGCGATGTTGCCGTAGAGCTTGTCGTCGTGCATGACGGTCTTGGGGTCCCAGCGGCCCTCGACCTGGATGCCGCCGCCGCCATGGCGCCAGACCGCCTGGCGCGCCAGCTCGGCCAGCGTGGCGCGCTGTTCGGGTTGCGCGTCCACGTAGACCGCGCCACCGCCGATGGCCAGCGCCTCGGGTTCCACGTTCCAGCGCGGCGCCGCCAGCGCGAACAGCGCGTCGCGCGCCTTGCGCGCGGCCACGATGGCGGCATTGCCGGCCGACATGGTCACGCGCGAGGCCAGCGACCCCACCGCCACCGGCGCGGTGTCGGTGTCCGGCGGCACCACGTACACGTCGGCCAGCGGCAGCGCCAGCTCGTGCGCCACGATCTGGCTGAGCATGGTGGCCGCGCCCTGCCCCATGTCGCACTCGCCGCTGAGGATGAACACGCGCCCGTCCTCGTTGACCTTGAGCACCACGGTGGAGCCGTCCCAGTTGCCGATGGTGCGGTTGCCGCTGACGTGCATGGCGGCGGCCATGCCCACGCCGCGGCGCTTCACGCCAGTGCCCTTGCCCGCCTGGCGCTTCGCCGCCCAGCCGATGGCCTCGGTCGCCTGGTCGATGCATTCCACCAGTCCGGTGCTGCCGATGTGCCAGCCGTGCACCGACGTGTCGCCGGCCTGGAGCGCGTTGCGCTTGTGCACCTGCGCCGGGTCCAGGCCCAGCGTCCCGGCCATGGTGTGGATGTGGCTGTTGAGCGCGAACTGCATCTGCGTGCCGCCGAAGCCCCGGAAGGCGCCGCGCGGCGGGTTGTTGGTGTAGTACAGCGTCGCGTGCGAGCGCACGTTGGGGTTGCGGTGCATGTTGTCGCTGCGCATGGCGCTCACGTGCATCACGTCGCCGGCCAGGCCCGCATAGGCGCCGCACTCGGCCACGATGCGCACGTCCTTGGCCACGATCAGGCCCTCGCGGTCCATGCCCAGCTTGAGCGTGATGCGCTCGGGCACGCTGGCGCAGCAGGCCTGGAAGTCCTCCAGCCGGTTGTTGACCAGGCGCACCGGGCGCCTCGTCTTCAATGCGAGCAGGCCGGCGACGAGCTGGTTGTCGTCCTCGACGATCTTGCCGCCGAAGCCGCCGCCGGTGGTGGCCTGCACCACCCGCACGCGCGAGACGAGCAGGCCCAGCGTCATCGCCACCTGCATGCGCACCAGGTTCACGGCCTGGGTGGAGGTCCACAGCACCAGGCGGCCGTCCGGGTCCAGCGCGGCCACGGTGGCCATCGGCTCCATGTAGCCCGGGTACTGCGAGTGGGTGCTGTAGGTCTGTTCGTGGATCAGGTGGGCCGAGGCGAAGCCGGCCTCCACGTCGCCGCGCTCGAAGCGGATCTCGTGCGCCACGTTGTTGCGGTCCGGGTGCACGCCGGGGGCGTCCTCGTCCATCGCCTCGTCGGTGTTCAGGATGGCCGGCAATTCCTCGTATTCGACCTGGATCAGGTCCAGTGCGTCGCGCGCGATCTCGTCGGAGACGGCGGCCACGGCGGCCACTTCCTCGCCGCAGAAGCGCACCACCTCCCTGGCCAGCACGGCGCGCTCCTTGTGGTGCACGCCCCAGAGCGTGGCCGGTGCATCGGCGCCGGTCAGCACCGCCTTGACGCCCGGCAGCGAACGCGCCGCCGAAGTGTCGATCGAGACGATGCGTGCATGCGGGTACGGGCTGCGCAGCACCTTGCCGTGCAGCATGCCGGCCACCTTGAGGTCGCCGGCGTACATCGCGCGGCCCATCACCTTGGCCCGCGCCGTCACCTGGGGCGTCTCCACGCCCAGCGGGGAAGGGCCGGACAGGGCAGGTTGTCGGATGGGATGTTTCATCTGAGGCCTTTCATTTGCGTCATCCCCCCTCTCAGGGCCAGCGAAGCGAAGCCCATTCGGGAAACCCCGCGGAACCGGCTCCGCCGGGCCGCTGGGGTTGCCCCCTCGAGGGGCTGAGGGCCGCGGCTCCAAGCCTGCCTGCGCAGGCTTGGACGGCCCGAAGAGCAGCCGCCGCTGGCGGCCGCCCGGAGGCGGCTACACGAAGTGAGCAAGCAACGGGGGTGGGCCTATTCAGCGCTGATGCCCAGCTCACGGATCGCCTTGCCCATCACCGCGTACTCGCGCGTGTTGATCTCGCCCAGCACGGCCGGCGTGCCGCCGGCGGGCAGCGCGCCGAAAGTCGCCAGTTTCTCGACCACCTCCTGTTCCTCGACGATGGCATTGAGATGCTCGTTGAGCAGCTTGACCACCGGCGCCGGCGTGCCCTTGGGCGCGAAGAAGCCGTTCCAGGCACCGACCACCACGTCCTTGTAGCCCAGCTCGACCAGCGCCGGCACATTCGGCGCAAGCTTCGAGCGCTGCGCATCGCCGATGGCCAGCGGGATCAGCTTGCCGGTGGCCAGGTATTGCCGCACCGCACCGAAGGTCACCCAGGCCGTGTCCACGTGGCCCGCGACCACGTCGGTCACGGACGGGCCCACCCCGCGGTAGGGCACGTGCGTGAACTTCACGCCCGCGGCCTTGTTGAGCCATTCGCCCACGATGTGCATGGGCGAGCCGGCGCCGGGGCTGGCGTAGGTCACGGACTTGCCGCCCTTGGCCGCAGCCACCAGCTCGGGCAGCGTCTTCACGCCCACGGCCGGATTGGCCACCAGCACCAGCGGCTGGGTCGCGGTGTTGATGATCGGCTCGAAGCCACCCAGCACGTCGTAGCCGGCGGCACCGGAGAGCTTCATCACCAGCGGCGCGGTGGTGAAGGGATTGGGCGTGAACAGCAGCGTGTAGCCGTCGGGAGCCGCACGGCCCACCAGCGCGTTGCCGATCGCGCCGCCCGCGCCGGGCTTGTTGTCGATGATGACCGACTGCTTCAGGCGCTGGCCCAGCTTCTCGGCAAACAGGCGCGCGATGGCATCGGTGTCCCCGCCCGGGGGGTAGGACACGATCACGGTCACGGCCTTGGCCGGATAGTCGCCCTGGGCAAGGGCAGGCATGGCGCCGATGGCGCAGGCCGCCAGGGCGGCGGTCACGAGAACTTGACGACGGGTCGAAGACATCACGGGGCTCCTCAGGGTTGCACGCCGGCGCGAAGGCTCGGCATGGGGTGGCGGGATCACTGAACGCAGACATGCGATTGATCCGTATATGAAACAATCAACCGCTAAAGGAACAATGCATATTTTGTGCCTTGCGTTGATCGATCAACTTGCCGTAAATACCAATTGACTGACAATTTTTTAATAACCTCAAAAGAACTCCATGCACATCGAGACCCTATGGAACAATGACCCGCCCATGAACGAAGCCCCCGCGCCCACCCCCTGGACCGACCTCGACGAACACGGCAGCCATCTGACGGTGGATGCCTTCATCACCACACTGATGAGCCAGGTCGGCAACGCCCTGCGACGCACCATCACGGTGCCCTACGCCGAGCAGTTCGGCCTGACGGTCTCGCAATGGCGGCTGCTGTCGCTCCTGGCGCATGCCGGTCGGCTGGCCTTCAGCGACCTGGTGGTGCAGTCCACCTCCGACAAGGCGCTGGTCAGCCGCACGCTCAAGCTGCTGGAAAACCGCGGCCTGGTCGAACTGCAGGCCGAGGGCAGCACGCCGCGCAAGAAGGTGTTCTGCGCCATCACGCCCGCCGGCCAAGCCCTGCACCGGGATGCCATCCCCGTCGCCCGGGCGCGCCAGGCCGCGGCCATCCGCGTGCTGCCGCCCGAGGAACGCGACGCGATGTACCGCGCACTGATGCGGCTGCGCGACCACTGCCGGCAGGCCGAGGCGCCCTCCACCACCGACGACGTGGGGGCCGAGGACATCTGAACCGCGGCGGGAGCGGCGCTACCCGCTACCCGGTGCGCACGCGCCACATCGCGTCGGCGCGTGCCAGATCGTCCAGCGTGTCGATGTCCATCAGGATGCCCGGGTCATCCACCGCCACCTCGGCGACCGACCGGGCGGCGCGCTGCGCCCGCAGCACCGGTGCGGCGCCCCGCTCGCCTTCCAGCGCCAGCAGCGCCTCACGGCAGGCGGCGCCGAAGCCCACCGGATGGCCAGGCTGCCCGTCGAACGCCGGTTGCACCGCATTCGCCCCGCCCGCCAGCGCCTGCGCCACGTGCTGCAGCGTCTCGGGCCGCACCAGGGGCAGGTCGGCCGGCAGCACCAGCCAGCCGGGCGCCTCGCGCGTCGCGCGCACGGCGGCGGCGATGGAATCGCCCATGCCGGGATGGCCCGCGTCCTCCACATGCCAGGGCAGGCCGCTGGCGCGCACGGCGTCCAGCGTGCGCTCGATCACCGGCCGCCCCGCCAGCGGCGCCTGCAGCTTGTGCACCGCGCCGCCCGAGGCGCGGAAGCGCTCGCCGCGCCCCGAAGCAAGGACGAGCACCACGGGCAGGCCGGGCTGGAATGCGGCATCGGTCAAGGACATGCCGCCCAGTATGCGCGGACAATGCCTCGCCATGAATGCCTCTTCCCCTCCTCCCAACGAATCGCTGGCGGCGCTGCGCAAGAGCTACGAGCGCGCCGAGCTCGACGAGGCGCACAGCGAGGCCGACCCGCTGGCGCAGTTCGGCCGCTGGCTCGGCGAGGCGATCGGCGCCCAGGTGCCCGAACCCAACGCGATGACGCTGGCCACCGTGGGCAGCGACCTGCGCCCGTCCAGCCGCATCGTGCTCATCAAGGGCTACGACGCGCGCGGCATCGTCTGGTACACCAACTACGACAGCCGCAAGGGCCAGGAACTGGCGGGCAACCCCTTCGCCGCGCTGCAGTTCCACTGGGTCGAGCTGGAGCGCGTGGTGCGCATCGAAGGCCGGGTCGAGAAAACCTCGGCCGAGGAAAGCGACGCCTATTTCGCCAGCCGCCCGCTCGACTCGCGCATCGGCGCCTGGGCCAGCCCGCAGAGCCAGGTGATCGGCGGCCGCGAGGTGCTGGTGAAGAACGCCGCCGCCGCCGCGGCCAGGTACCTGCTGTCGCCGCCGCGCCCGCCGCACTGGGGCGGCTATCGGCTGGTGCCCGACCGCTGGGAGTTCTGGCAGGGGCGCAAGAGCCGGCTGCACGACCGGCTGCGCTACCGGCTGGAAGACGGCGCCTGGATCCGCGAACGCCTGGCGCCCTGAGCGCACATACCGGGCTGGCAGGTCCGGCCCCCTCCCATTCGCGTGCGCCGAAATAGAATCGGCACGAGAAAAAACCTGTCAGGGAGGACACCATGCGGAATCGCATCCTGGGATCGCGCGCGCCGAACGCCGCCGCATGACCCGGCGCGTCGAGATCCGCACGCCGCTGGGCGAAGCGCTGCAGTTCCACCGCCTGGTCGGACGCGAGGCGCTCAGCCGGCTGTACCGCTTCGAGATCGACCTGCTGGGCCAGCACAACGCCATCGACCCCAAGGCGCTGCTGGGCCAGGGCGTGACGGTGGTGATGCAGACCGAGAGCGGCGAGCCGCGCCACCTGGGCGGCATCTCCACGCGCTTCGCCCTGGCCCACCAGGACGATCGCCACGCCTTCTACCGCCTGCACCTGCGCCCCTGGCTGTGGCTGGCCACGCGGCGCAGCGACTACGACTTCTTCGCGCGCCTGTGCGAGCACGAGGGCATCTACTACCACTTCCGCCGCATGGTGGCCTTCAACAACGGCATCCGCATGGCCGCGGCGGCGGCCGACATCGACATCACCGCGCTCAGGGACAGCATCAACGCGCTGGCCAGGCTGGACATCAGGATGGAGGCCAACCGCATCACCATCACGGCCAGGCAGGAGGTGCTGATCAATGGCGGCTCCAGCTACACGCGATGGAGCGCCGCGGGCATCGAGAGCGGCATGCGTTCTGGAGCCTATGGGCGAACGGCGCCTATCTCACGCTGCATGTTCGCCGCGACGAGCATCGCATGGACCCGAACCAGCCCGGCGCCTATTTCCTGAGCTTCGAGCTCCAGAGCGAGGAGCAGGAAGCCAGGCTGTACTTCGCACCGGAGGACCGCGATCGCTGGAGAGCGCTGTGGCCCGAGCGCGAAAAGCAGCTGCAGCAGGAGCGCCGCGAGGCCGAAGCCAAAGCACGCGCGCAGGGGCTGGAGATCGATGAAGGCTATGAAGACCCTCCACTGCTGGGTCTCCGATGACAACTGCGCCGACGTGCGGAACAGCGAGTGCCGGCTGGCATTGCACTTCCGCAAGGCAGCGCCTTCGCGATGTCGGACCAACTGATGTTCGTGCGCGAGGTGAGCCCATGCCCGGCCCCGAGTTCATGACGGTCGGCGCGATGACCTGGGCGTATCGCGGCGAGAAAGAACTGCCCGCATGGAAGCAGCATCGAATGCGTTGGTACAAGCCTCTCGGTCTTGGTCTTGGTCTTGTATTGGCGACAGCAAGCCTCTGCGCCATCCCCGAAACCACATGGGCAATGGGCCGCTTGCCGAGCAGCGCTGCATCAAGCATCGCTGTCGCCATGAAGAATAACATTCAGGTCGAGGTCGGCGAATCGCCGCAAGAATTCGTCAAACGCTACGGCAAGCTCGTCGAGGTCAACGACAAGAACTACGGCTTGGCGTTCTACGCCATCAACTGGTCTACAAAGAACCGTGGACATCTCACGGTCAAGAACGGACCGAGCACGGTGTCATTCGACACCGTTCTCAGTGTGTCGACCACTTTTGATAGCGACTACCCCAGTGAAGGGTTTTCCGGAATCTGGATCGCCATGGGCTTGGCACAAGACAGCGCCATTGCGCATGACGAAGCGCGCAAGCAGTTCTACGCGCTGATGCAGCGCATCCAAGAAGCCGGCTGGAAGCGTTTCCTCTACGTGAGCGACCCTCGATTGAGTGGTGAGGATGCGTTTCGCTATCAGATCAAGGAGAGCGACACCAACTACTCCCTCGATCCCAGCCATGTACCGGCATTGAGCGATTGGATGAGACTCAAGGATCGATCCAAGTGGCTCTTCTATTTGAACGGCGTCTACATGGACGTGGCGCTCGAGGGATCAGAGTCGCCTTGATCTGCATCGACCAGGGGGATACTTCGTTTCGATCACGCTCACCTCGCAGAATGAAAGCCAGCGCCTCGAGTTCGAAGGAGAGGAGCGCAAGCTGTGGAAGCAGCGCTATCCCGAGGTCAGGAGAAAGCAAGCGGCGTTGCGCGAAGAGATCGAAGGGTCGCTGCGCCAGCAGAACTACCGGATCGGCACGTCCTACAAGAACCCCGACGAATGAGCGGGCGTCTGCGTACTGAGCATGGCCTTTGACGACGAACGGCGCTTTCCGCATTCGCGGCCTTTCTGGCCGTGTGCGACGGTGACATGCCTCGCGAGCGCCCGGACAGCGCCGCGGCGTCACAGCCGCCCGGCCAGCGCCATCACCAGCGACACGGTCGCCAGCGCCAGTGCGGTGGAGACCGCCACGCTGGCCGTCACCAGCGCCTCCGCCGTGCGGTAGCGCTGCGAGAACAGGAACACGTTGGCGCCGATCGGCAGCGAGGCCGCCACCACCATCACCGTGAGCGGCAGGCCGCGCACGCCGAGCAGCCAGCCGATGGCCGCGACGAGCGCCGGATGCAGCAGGTTCTTGACCATCGCCTGCCCCAGCGCACCGCGCCAGTGCTGGCCGACCGGCGTGAACGCCAGCGTGATGCCCACCATCACCAGCGCGACCGGGCCGAAGGCCTGACCGAGCAGCGCGATGGGCTTGTCGATCACCTCGGGCATCACCAGCCCGCTGTGCGCGAACAGCAGGCCCGCGATGATCGGCAGCGGCACCGGATGGATGATCGCGTTGCGCAGCGCGCGCAGCACCGTGCGGGCCATGGCGCGCCCATCGCCGCCGCCGGGCGCCGCATGCTCGCGCGCCACCGCCAGTTCGAGCACCAGGGTCGCGCTGGTCATCAGCACCAGCGAGTGCAGCGAGATCAGCGTGAGCAGCACCACCATGCCGGCCTCGCCGTAGGCCAGGCCGACGAGCGCGATGCCGATCATCACCGTGTTGCTGTAGGTGTTGGCCAGCGCCAGCACCGCCGCCGTGCGGTTGAAGCCGCGCCGCGCCAGCGTGGCGGCGAACAGCAGCACCGAGGCGACGAAGTACGCCGCCACCGGCTTGAAGCTGAGCTGCGTCACCTGCACCGTGCTCATGGCGCGGAACAGCAGCGCCGGCGCGAGCAGCAGGAAGATCAGGTTCGACAGGTCCTTCACCGCCGCGCCGCCGATCCAGCCGCGCCGCCCCGCGACGAAGCCCGCGGCGATGAGGAGGACGACGGGCAGCAGGGAGGAGATGACGGGCGAATTCACCGCCGCGAGAATAGCGCAGCGGTGCAGCGCCCTCAGAAGCTCAGTCGCGCCCCCACCGTGAGGCTGCGCCCGCGCAGCGGCGCCGCGTTCTTGATGAACGAGGTGTGGCTGTAGGCCAGCTTGTCGGTCACGTTGTCGGCACGCAGGTAGAACAGCGTGTCGAAGCGGTCGATGCGCGTCTTGTAGCTGGCGCCCAGGTTGAGCATGGTGTAGCCGGGCGTGCTGCTTTCGAAGTCCGCCACGCGCTGCTGGCGGCTCATGCGATAGACCTCGGCAAAGCCGCCCCACCCCTGCCACTGCGCATCCAGCCGCGCGCCGATGCGCTGCGCCGGAATGCGCGGCAGGTTGCGGCCGCCCAGGCCCGGGCCATCCAGCTTGCCGCGCACGTAGTCGCCGAACACCGTGACGCCGAAGACCGGGCTGAGCTTCTGGCGGATGCGGCCCTCGACGCCGGTGAAGGTCGCGTCGCGCTGCGCGTACTCGATCAGCTGCAGTTCCTCGAACACGTCCAGCGTGCGGGCGTGGATGTAGTTCTTCACCCGGTTGTGGAAGCCGCGCACCTGGAAGGTCGTGTCGCCGGCGGTCTTGGCCAGCGAGAGATCGATGTTGCGCGCGGTCTCCTTCTTCAGCGCCGAGTTGCCGACTTCGTAGGTGCTGGTCGCCAGGTGCAGCCCGTCGGCGTAGAGCTCCTCGGCCGTGGGCAGGCGCTGGGTGTGCGAGAGGCTGCCGCCCAGCGAATAGCCCGGCGCGAAGCGCCAGACGGCGCCGACGGACAGCGACGAGCCGGAATGCCGCCGGTCGGGCCGCAGCGGGTCCTCCACCTCGATGCGCTGCCATTCGTGGCGCCAGGCTGCTTCCACGCGCACGTCCCCGAAACGCTTCTCTTCCAGCAGGAACAGCGCCTGCCTGTCGGTGCGGGTCGGCGCGACATAGGCCTCCTCGCCGAGCGCGCTGAAATCGCGCCGGGAGGTCTGGAAGCCGACGAGCCCGCGCCAGCCCGCCACCGGGTGGTGCTCGAGCTCGAAGCGGCCGTCGTGCGCCTTGCTGCGGAAGGTGGTCGCCACCTCGGCGCCCTCGATCTCGTGGTGCCGGTAGCGCGTGAGGCCCGCGCGCAGCCGCGCGCGCGCGAAGCCCGGCAGCGGATCCTTCAGCTCGCCGCGCAGGTCCCAGCGCTCGCTGCGCAGGTGGACCCAGGGCACGCCGTCGAAGTGGGCGTGGTCGTGGCCATCGCCCTCATCATGGCCATGGCCGTCCTCGTCGTGATCCCCGTGCGCGTGGTCCTCGTGTTCGTCGTGGCCATGGTCGTCGTGGCCGTGGTCGTCGTGGCCGTGGTCGTCATGGTCGTCATCGTGCGCATGCCCGCCGTGGTCATGCCCGCCCGGGCAATGCAGTTGGCTGCCGTGCGGATGGCATCCCTCGAACGAATGGCTGTGGCCCGGCAGGCCGTAGATGCTGCGCATGCGCGTGTAGGACACCCCCAGGTAGCCGCGCGAACCGACCCAGGACAGGCCGGCACCGACCGTGTCCGAATCGCTGTAGCTGCCCGCCACGCGCGAGCCGCCGGACCATCCCTTGCCCACGCGGTAGTCGCCCGCATCGCGGCGGGCGCCCTCGAGGTGCAGCACGAGGTGGCTTCCCAGGCTCTTGGTCAGCTCGAACGCACCTGCGCCGCCGCGCGCGCCGGTGCTGCCCTGCAGCTCCACGCTGCCCTCGAAGCCGTTGGCCGGCAGGCGCGTGGGAATGCGGTTGTCCAGCAGGTTGACCACGCCGCCCACCGCGCCACCGCCGTAGGCCAGCGCCGAAGGCCCGCGCAGCACCTCGATCTGCCGGGACAGCAGCGGCTCCGCCGCCACCGCATGGTCGGGGCTGATGGTCGAGGCGTCCTGGATCTCCACGCCGTCGGCCATCAGCTTGACGCGCGGGCCGTCCATGCCGCGGATGATGGGCCGGCTCGCCCCGGCGCCGAAGTGGGTCGAACGCACGCCGTCCTCGCCCTCCAGCGTTTCGCCGAGCGTGGCGCCGCGGCGCTGCACCAGCGCGTCGCCTTCCAGCACCGAGGCCGGCGTCGTCATCTCGTCGCTGCCCAGCGACAGGCCGCTGGCCTCGACGGTCACCGGCGCCAGGCTCGGCGCATCGGAAGAAGCGTCCTGGCCCTGCGAGGCGGCCAGCGCATGGAAGCCCGCCAGCGTCATGGCGACGGCCAGCGGGAGGAGACGGGAAGGTGGCGTCATGGAATGGCCCTCGAACGATGCACATGGGCGGCGCGACGCGGCCGCCTTTCTTTATTGATATTGAACTATCAATCGCATTGTAGGGGCAAAAAAATGCCCGCGGCGAGGCGGGCGGGCGACGGCCGCGGGTTCAGGCCATCGACGCCTTGAGCCGATCCGCGAAGCGCTTGCGGAATTTCTCGACCTTCGGGCCCACGACGAAGGCGCAGTAGCCCTGCCCGGGATTCCGGAGAAAGTAGTCCTGGTGGTAGTCCTCGGCGGGCCAGTAGTTGGCGAGCGGCTCGACCTCGGTCACGATCGGCGCGCCGTAGGCCTGCCCCGCGGCCAGCTCCGCGATCAGCGCCCGGGCCACCGCCTGCTGCGCGTCGTTGGTGGTGTAGATGCCGCTGCGGTACTGCGGCCCCACGTCGTTGCCCTGCCGGTTCGGGGTGGTGGGATCGTGGGTGGCGAAGAAGATCTCCAGGATCTCGCGCAGGCCGATGCGCGCCGGGTCGAACTGCACCTTGACCACCTCCGCATGGCCGGTGCGCCCGCCGCACACCGCCTCGTAGCTGGGCCTGGACACGTGGCCGTTGCTGTAGCCCGATTCCACGTCCACCACGCCTTCCACGCGGTCGAAGACGGCTTCGGTGCACCAGAAGCAGCCGCCGCCGAGCACGATGGTTTCGAGGGGGGACGATGGCTCTGTCATGGCGCGGCTCCGATGCGGAAGAAGTCGAAACGACGATTGTGGCTTGACGCGCCACCGCCTGCCTGACTACATTACTAACCAGCCAGTCATTAAAAATGTCTCCCTCCAAGCTTCTCACCGACACGCTGCAGGCGGTGCGCACCAAGCGCGAGCGCCGCAAGGAGGCGCGCCCCGGCGAACTGCTGGAAGCCGCCCTGGCCCTGTTCGTCGAGAAAGGGTTCGCCGCCACCCGCGCGGAAGAAGTCGCGGCGCGCGCCGGCGTCTCCAAGGGCACCCTCTTCCTGTACTTCCCGAGCAAGGAAGAGCTGTTCAAGGCGATGGTCACCGAAAACCTGGCCGGGCGCTTTTCCGAGTGGAACCAGGAGTACGAGAGCTTCGAGGGCAGCACGCCGGAGATGCTGCGCTACTGCATGCGCACCTGGTGGGAGCGCGTGGGCTCCACCCCGGTGTCGGGCATCACCAAGCTGATGATGAGCGAGGGCTGCAACTTTCCGGAACTCGCCGACTTCTACCGCCGCGAGGTGGTCGCCCCCGGCCATTCGCTGCTGCGGCGCGTGCTGCGGCGCGGCATCGAGCGCGGCGAGTTCCGCCCGATGGACGTGGACCACGCGATCTACACCATCCTCGCGCCGATGATCTTCCTCATGCTGTGGAAACACTCGGCCAACATCTGTGCCGACGACTCGGCCGACTTCGATCCGGAGAAGTACCTGGCCGTGCAGACCGAGACCATCCTGCACGGCCTGGGCGCCGCGCCGCAGCCCGGCTCCTAGAATCGAAGGTTTGTCCTGATTCCCGCAAGGAAAGATGCCATGAACACCCCCGCGACCCTCGAATCGAACATCGACCAGTTGCGCTACAAGATGATCGAGCAGCAGATCCGCCCCTGGGACGTGCTCGACCTCGAGATCCTCGAACTGCTCTCCGCGATCCGGCGCGAGGACTACGTGCCCGCCGCCCACCGCGCCCTGGCCTTCTTCGACATGGAGCTCCCGCTCAGCAACGGCAGCGAGCCCGGCCAGTGCATGCTCTCGCCGAAGGTGGAGGCCCGCATGCTGCAGGACCTGAAGGTGAAGAAGAGCGACTCGGTGCTCGAGATCGGCACCGGCTCCGGCTTCATGGCCGCCCTGCTGGCCCACCGCGCCGCGCGCGTGCTCACGCTGGAGATCGACGCCCAGCTCGCCGCCGGCGCCACCGAGGCGCTGCGCCGCAACGGCGTAGGCAACGTCGAGGTGCGCCATGCCGACGGTGCCGTGCCGCTGCCCAGCGGCCCGACCTTCGACGTGATCGTGCTCAGCGGCTCGGTCGCGCGCGTGCCCCAGAACCTGCTGGGCTCGCTGAACATCGGTGGCCGCCTGGCCGCCATCGTCGGCGAGGAGCCGATGATGCGTGCCCACTTCGTCACCCGCGTGAGCGAGGGCAAGTGGGAAACCATCCAGCCCTGGGACACGGTCGCGCCGCGGCTGCTGAACTTCCCCGAGCCGTCGCGCTTCACCTTCTGAACCGGAGCGCCGCCATGATCGACCAGATCCCTCCTGCCGGCCTGGCCGACTGGTTCGCTCGCGACCCGTCCGCCCGCGCCGTGGTGCTGGACGTGCGCGAGCCCTGGGAGCTGCAGACCGCGAGCGTCGCGCCGCAGGGCTTCGAACTGCTCGCGATCCCGATGAACGAGATCCCGGCGCGGCTGGCCGAACTGGACGCCGGTACGCGCATCGCCTGCCTGTGCCACCACGGCGCGCGCAGCCAGCGCGTGGCCGCCTTCCTGGCCCACAACGGCTTCGCCGAGGTGGCCAACATCGCCGGCGGCATCGACGCGTGGTCGCAGCACGACCCCACCGTACCGCGCTACTGACATGCACCCACCCCGTTTCTCGCTCACTTCGTGTGCTCGAATCCCCCTCGAGGGGCGCACCCAACGGCCCGGCAAAGCCGGTTCCGCGGGTGCCTGCGAAGGGGCCTGGCGGCGCTCGCCACTGGGCCTCATTCGCTGCGGATGGCGCACCAGCGCAACCGAAGACTGAAATGCGTCGTGGCGCCTCGCTCCTCGCCGCCGCATTGGCGGTCGCCGCCCTGGCGCTGCCGGCCCATGGCCAGAGCCTGATCGAACTCTACGAGGCGGCGCGCGGCCACGACGCGACCTACCAGGCGGCGCGGGCCCAGTTCGACGCCACCGTCGCGCGTGCCGCGCAGGCGCGGGCCGGCATCCTGCCGCAGGTGGGGCTGTCGGCGGGCGCGTCGCACACCGAGCTGGACATGCGCACCGACGAGGGCTCGGGCACGCGCGGGATGAACACGCAGAACATCGGCGTCAACGCGACGCAGCCGCTGTACCGCCCCGCCAACTGGGCCACCTACGAGCAGGGCAAGCGGCAGGCCGACATCGCGCAGGCGCAGCTCGCGCTGGCCGAGCAGGACCTGGTGGTGCGGCTGAGCCAGGCCTACTTCGACGTGCTCGCCAGCCAGGACAGCCTGGCGCTGGTGCGCGCGCAGAAGGCCGCCGTGGCCGAGCAGCTCGCCGCCGCGCAGCGCAACTTCGAAGTCGGCACCGCCACCGTGACCGACGCGCGCGAGGCCCAGGCCCGCCACGACCTGGTGCTGGCACAGGAGATCGCGGTGGAGAACGAACTGCAGGTCCGGAAGATCGCGCTCGACCAGCTCGTGGGCCGCGCCGGCAGCGCGCCGCTGCCGCTGGCCGTGCCCACGGTGCTGCCGGCGCCCGCACCCGCCGACATCGAGGCCTGGGTGATGCAGGCCGAGCAGGGCCATCCGGCCATCGCGCAGGCCCGCCTGGGCCTGGACGTGGCGGGGCTGGAGGTGCGCAAGGCCGAGGCCGGCCACAAGCCCACGGTGGATGCGACGCTGGGCTACAACGTCACCAACAACCCGCAGGGCACGCTGACCGCGCCGATGCGCTCGCGCGTGAACGCGGCATCGATCGGCGTCAGCTTCAACATGCCGCTGTTCGCCGGCTTCGCCATCGAGAACCGCGTGAAGGAAACGCTGGCGCTCGAGGAACAGTCGCGCGCGGCGCTCGAATCGACCCGCCGCGACGTGACGCAGGCCACGCGCACGGCCTACCTGGGGCTGGTGGCCGGCGCGGGCCAGGTCAAGGCGCTCGAGGCGGCCGAAGCCTCCAGCCAGAGCGCGCTGGACGCCAACCGCCTGGGCTACCAGGTCGGCGTGCGCATCAACATCGACGTGCTCAACGCGCAGAGCCAGCTGTTCCAGACCAAGCGCGACCTGGCGGTGGCGCGCTACAACGTGCTGCTGGGCCACCTGAAGCTGCGGCAGGCCAACGGCACGTTGCGGCCTGAAGACCTGCACCCCATCAACACCGTGCTCGCGACCCGCCGATAGACGCGTCGATGCATGTTGCGCGCGCTGTCTCCGGCGGCGCACCGCCGAGCGCGACTACGCCCCCCGCTCCGGCGATGAGCGCGCCAGCAAATTCAACTCGAGCTTGACGAATCGCGGTGGAAACTCCAGTCGCGAGTAGTAGATCACCTGGCCGCGCGCGCATGCATGGCGTCGCACTTCGGCCACCGCCTGCCCCACCTCCAGCCGCAGCGCGTCGGCCGAACGGATCCCCGCCGAGATGATGGTGAGCTTCTGGCGCGACTCGGTGAGCTGCAGCTTCGGGATGCGCGCGATGACCGACGCCGCGGCCTGGGCTTCGAACTTGTCGGGGTAGCGCTCGTACAGCTCCTGCGCCACGTAGACCTCGCTGAAGCAGTACGGCACCCCATCGCGGCTGTGCAGGCGGCACAGGTAGCGGTAGGCGGGCGCCACGCGTGCACTGCACGCCATTCCCATGTCGGGCAGGGACGTCACCACCGATTTTTTGGTGGGGATGGCATGCGTGCCGAGCAGATCGCTCAGCGCCACGGCTTCCTCCCAGGTGGTGGGGAGTTCGAGTTCGGACACGCTCGGCATGCGCCGCTCGACCGATGTCCCCCGGCCCCGGCCACGGCGCACCAGCCGCTCGGCCTCCAACTCACCCAGCGCGTTGCGCACGGTCATGCGCGAGACCTGGTACTGCTCCATCAGTTCTTCGAGTCGCGGAATGTGGCTGCCGACAGGCCAGGCCCCGGTGTCGATCAGTCGGCGGAATTCGGAGGCCAGTTGCAGGTACAAGGGCTGTCGGCTGCGCGACAGAACCGCGATGGCGGCATCGGGTGGGGACATCGGCTCCTTTTTCCTGGGACGCGCGAGCCGGCTCATCTGCCCAGCAGCGCACGAGCCATCTCCTGAAGTTTGTGCCGCTGGATCTTATTCGAGTTGGCACTCTGCACAACCGGGAAGCTCTCCAGGAACACGACCCGGCGCGGCAGCTTGAAGCGCGCGAGTTCGCGCGAGCAGTGCGCCAGCAGTTCGTCTTCCGATGGCGGTGTCCGCCCGGGCTGCGCCAGCACGAATGCGACGACGACTGTCAGCCCCTCGTGGTCGACACCCACGGCCTGGGCCGCGGCCACGCCCTCGTACGCGGCGAGGTGCTGCTCGATCTCCGCGGGGTGCACCAGAAAGCCGTTCAGCCGCAACGCGTCGCCGCGCCGCGCATGAAAGACAAAGCGCCCATCGTCCAGCGCATGGCCCAGATCGCCGGTACGGAAGTAGCCGTCGGCGTCGATGGCGCGCGCCGTCGCGGACGCGTCGCCGAGATAGCCGCGCATCAGGCTGGGGCTGGCAATCTCGATCTCGCCCGCAACGCCGGGCGGCAGCAGCGCGCCGCTGTCCGGATCGCGCACGCGCACCCGCGCCGCAGACGACACCAGGCGGCCTCCTGCACGCCGACGCTCGTTCGCCGGCGCCTGCAACGGCTGCGCCGCCACCAGTGCCTGGAGCTCGCTCGACCCGTACAGGCCGCACAACGCCACGCCCTTCGCCGCCGCGCGCTCGAACAGGCCGTCCATGCCCGGAGCGAAGCTGGCGAAGCCGAGGTAGCGCAGCTTGTCGAGACTGTGGCCGCCGGCCTCGGCGGCGTCGAGCACGCGCGCGATCAGTTCGTTGTTCGCGAAGCTGTGCGTGACGCCGTGGCGCGCCATCAGCAGGGCCAGCTCATCGGCGTCCAGGCTCGCACTGGCGACCAGACACGCACCGCTGGCCAAGGCGCCCAGGGCCGTCGAGAAGCCGAAGGCGCCGCACAACGGGGCCGACAGCAGCACGGCATCGTCCGGGCGGATGTCCAGCGCCTGCGCGACCGCATCGCCGTGCCGCAGCAGCCCATGCTGGTCGTGCAGCACCAGCTTGGGGGCGGCGGTCGTGCCCGAAGTGGTGTAGACGATGGCGCCGTCGCCTCCCTGTCCCGTCGGTTCGGGCGCGGGCCCCGGGGCCGGCGCATCGAAGGCGAGCACGGGGATGCCGGCGATCGTGGCGTCTTGCGGGGCCGGCTCGCCGTAGGCGATCAAGGCCCGCAGCCCGGCCAGCTGCGCCGGCGCCACATCGCGCAGGATCTCGTGGAATGCAATGCCGCGGAAGCCGGGCCAGAATGCCAGCCAGTGGCAGCCGGAGCGCGACACGATGTCGCCGACCTCTTGGCTGCGGAAGCGGGTGTTCAAGGCGACCGCCGTGATGCCCAGGCGGGCGCAGGCCAGGAACATCACCATCCACGCGATGCCATTGGGCAGCCACAGCGCCATGCGGTCGCCCCGGCGTGCGCCCTGCGCGGTCAGCACAGCCGCCATGCGGCCGACTTCCGCCTGAACCTCGGCACGGGTGTGGCTGCGCTGCGGTTCGTGCAGGAACACGCGTTCGGGCGCCGTCGACGCATGGTGCGCCAGGCGTGCAGCGAAGGTGTCGGTCCGCGCTGCCGGTTCGATGCGGTGCGCGCTCATTGGCGGGCGCTCATGCCGTGGCCACCGGCGTGACGGGGGAGCCGACGGCACCGGGCAGGCGCAGCGGGGGCGCCGTGAGCAGGAAGCGGTGGCGGCCCTCGGCGCGCAGGTACTCGGCCAGTTCGCGCAGGTACCACAGTTCGGCCAGCGGCAGCCCCAGCTTGAACAGGCAATGGTGGTGCAGCGGCAGCAGCGACTTGGGGCCCTCTCGTTGCCGCGCGGGATAGGCTTCGACGGCATAGTTGTCGGCACAGATGCAGGCGATGCCGCTGTCCGTGATCCATTGCAGCAAACGCTCGTCGGCGCCGTCCAGCACGGCGCCGCTGTTGTGCAGGGTCTCGGCGCTGGCCCGGCCGGCGTGGTCCATCACGACATCGGCGAAACCGGTGCGCAGCACCAGCATGTCGCCAGGCTCGACCTCCACGCCGTCCCTGTCCATCACTCGGCGCAATGCGTCGTAGCCGATCAGCGTGCGCGCATGGCCATGGTGAGGCACGAAATCCACCAGCACGCCGCGCCCTTGCATGCTCTTGACGGCCAGGTTTTCCACACCCAGCCGGTGTGCGCCCATGCCGTGGTTGCAGCCGTCATGGTCTTCATGCGCGCCATCGTCCGCGCCACCCACCACGTGTTCGCCGGCGCGATAGCCGTTGTAGTACGCCTTGACCGGCTGGCCGTCATCCATCACGTCGAACCACGCGCCCACGTGGGCGAGTGCATCCCATTGCGTGGAGTACTGCAGGGCGAGCACGACCTGATCGTCGCTGAGCACGTCGATCGACGTGGGATCGATGTTGCGCATGGGAAAGTTCATGTAGGGCACGTCGCCGTTCACGGTCGCGGCCAGGCGCGGCGGGTGCCGGCGCGGGTTCAGTGCGTTGCCTCCCGGCAGGTCGAGCGGCAGCGACAGGCAAAAGCTGCGGCCACTGCGCACTTCCCGCACGCCCTTGAGCACCTGTTCGGGCGTGAGCAGGTTGGCCCGACCGAGTTGATCGTCGGGGCCGAAGTCGCCCCAGTTGGACCCTTCCGGGCGGCGCTTCCAGCGCGGTGTCGATGCAGTCATGGTGTGGTGGTTCTCTTTGTCGATTCCTGGGTCGCGCTCAGGCCGTGCCGACGGTCATGCCGCCGCAGACGAAGTGCGTCTGTCCCGTGACGAAGCCCGCCCGCGTGTCCAGAAAATAGGCAGCCGCATGCGCCACTTCTTCGGCCTGGCCCAGGCGCCCGACCGGGATGGCCGCCGCCAGGCGCTGTGTGAGCGGCGCCCCGGGTGGATTGGCCTTGCGGAACAGTTCGGTGTCGATGGGGCCCGGCGCGATCACGTTCACGGTGATGCCCTGCGGCGCCAGCTCCAGCGCCCAGGTGCGTGTCATGCCGATCAATCCGGCCTTGGCGGCGCTGTAGACGCTGCGGCCCGGCTTGCCCAGGGCCGACCGCGAGGCCATGTTCACGATGCGGCCCGCGCCGATGGCCCGCATGCCCGGCAGCAACGCCTGCGTGCACTGGATGGCCGTGGCCAGGTTGATGGCGACGGTCTGCATCAGGTCGGCTTCCGTGACCTCGTCGAGCGGTGCGACCGGTGCGGCGCCCACGTTGTTGACCAGGCCGTAGAAGGCTCCCTGGTCCGTCAGCGCGCGCAGCGCCGCCGCGGTGGCTTGCCGATCCAGCAGATCGACGGCATGGAACTCCAGGCTCGGGAGACCCTCGGGGCGTGTGCGTGCCAATCCGACCACCTGATACCCGTCGGCCAGCAGCCGCTGGCAGATCGCCTTGCCGATGCCGCGGCTCGCACCCGTCACCAGAATCCTGCGCGTGATGTTCATCGTCTCCTCGTTGCCTGCGTCCGCCGTGGTGGCTCGCATCATAAATCATTAAGTCCGTATTTAAGGACTTATGGACTATACTGGCCCGGCCACAGAAAGAGCGGCCAGGGGGAAGTCCACAGCTTCGTCCATGCAATACCTATACAGGAGACATCCATGCGACTACGCAACGCGTTCGTTCCCGCGATCCTGGCTCTGTTCACCCATGCAGCGTCAGCTTCCGACTACCCGGTCAAACCCATCCACCTCGTCGTCGGCTATGGCGCCGGGGGCGGAACAGACGTTTGCGCGCGCACGCTCGGCAACCATGTGGGCGCCAAGCTGGGCCAGTCGGTGGTCGTGGAAAACCGCCCTGGCGCCGGCTCTTCGCTGTCGATCAACTACGTCGCCCGCCAGAACCCGGACGGATATGTGCTGGCGACCTTCTCCACGGGCGCACTGCTGAACCAGGCGATGCAGCCTCAGATCGGCTACGACGTGACCAAGGATCTCACCGCCGTCGTCATGCTCGCGCAGTACCAGATGGGCCTGCTGGTGCGCGCCGATGCGCCGTACAAGACGCTGGCCGACCTGATCGCGGCCGCCAAGGCGAAGCCGAAGTCGGTCAGCTACAGCACGGCCGGCGCGGGCACGCCCCAACACCTGGTGATGGAACGGCTCGGCCGGCTGGCCGGCGTGCCCTGGACGCACGTGCCGTACAAGAGCGGCCCCGAATCCATCATGGCGCTGCTGCGCGGCGATGTGGAAGTGCTGTCGCAAACGGCCGAATGGGTACCCTACGTACGCGACGGCCGACTGCGCCTGCTCGCAACCTACGGTCCCACGCGCATGAGCGGCTTCGAGAGCGCGCCGACGCTGCGCGAAGCGGGCTACGACCTCGTGGGTCCGAGCATCCTCGGCGTGGTGGGGCCGCGCGGCCTGCCGCAGGAAGCCGTCGCACGCCTGGCGACCGCCTTCACCGAGGCAATGCAGGCGCCCGAGTTCGTGCGGTGCGCCGACCAGTTCGGGCTGAAGCCCGACCACAAGACACCCGAGGCGTTCACCAGGCACTTGAGCGACACGTTCGACGAATGGGCACCTGTCGTGAAGGAACTCGGCTTGAACTGAGGCCTAGCTATCCAGCCGCGGTTCGACGGGCTCGGGCTCTGCGGCAGCGGCGCCGAAGTCGTACTCGGGCTGGCGCTGCGCCAGCGCCAGCACGGCGGCCGCGGTGCGTTCTGCGGCGCCGCGGTGCGCTGACGCGAAGGCCAGCGCCGACTGCGACATCGCGGCGCGGCGCTCCGGGTCGACCATCAGCGCCAGCGCGTGCGTCACCGCCTGGCGGATGTCCTCCACCCGCAGCGCGGCGCCGGCGCCGATCGCCAGCTCGGCGACCTCGGCGAAATTGAACGTGGACGGCCCCATGACGATCGGGCAGCCGCAGGCCGCGGCCTCGATGAGGTTCTGCCCGCCCAGGGGCTCGAAGCTGCCGCCGAGCAGCGCCACGTCGGCCAGGCCGTAGTACAGCGCCATCTCGCCGAGCGAATCGCCCAGCCAGATCTCCGCCTGGCTCGGCGCGCCCGCCTGGCTGCGGCGCGCGACGGCGAAGCCGTGGGACTCGATCAGCTGCGCCACCTCGTCGAAGCGCTGCGGATGGCGCGGCACGATCATCCACTGCACCTGCGCCACGCGCTCGGCCGGCAGCAGGCGACCGTCCGGGCGCTCGGCCTCGGTCGGCACCGCGGCCCACAGACGGGCGAGCACCTCCAGGAACTGCGCCTCCTCGCCCTCGCGCGAGCTGGCGAACACGATCACCGGCCGCGGCAGCTGCGCGCGCAGCGCCTCGGCATGCGCGAGCTGGCGCGCGTCGGGCGCGGCGTCGAACTTGAGGTTGCCGAAGATGCCTTCGACCTTGGCACCGAGCGAGACCAGGCGATGCGCATCGGCCTCGCTCTGCGCCCACACGGCGGCCAGCGAGGCGTAGGCGGGGCGTGAGAGCCAGGCCAGCCGCTCGGCCGAGGCCAGCGACTTCTCGTTGAGCCGCGCGTTCGCCAGCGCCAGCGGAATGCCCCGCTCCGCGCAGGCGGCGGTGAGTTCGGGCCAGACCTCGGTTTCCATCAGCACGCCCACGCGCGGACGGAAGCGGTCGAGAAAGGCGGCCACGGCCTCGGGCGTGTCCCAGGGCTGCCAGACCTGCAGGTCGCCGGGCTGCAGCAGCTTGGCGCCCTCCTCGCGGCCGGTCGCGGTGCCGTGCGTCAGCAGGATCGGCACGCCCGGCAGCTGGCGGCGCAGCGCCTCGATCAGGATGCCGGCGGCGCGCGTCTCGCCGAGCGAGACCGCGTGCACCCAGCACCAGTCGGTGCCGACGAGCGTTTCATCGTAGTGGCCGAAGCGTTCCTCCACCGCCAGGGCGTAGCCGGGCTCGGCGGCCGCCCGCCGCCGCAGCTTGCGGCGCACCAGCGGCTGGACGAGCCAGGTGAACGCGCCGTACAGGCGCAGCATCGGGGAACGCACGCGGCGATGCGCGTGGACGGGCATGGTCAGTGCGCGGCCTCCGCAAAACTGGCGTCGGGCTTGACCGACTTGAGCAGCGCCGTCATCGCCTGCTCGATGCGATGCAGCGCCTCCTGCGTCTGGCCCTCGAAGCGCAGCACCAGCACCGGCGTGGTGTTGGAGGCGCGGATCAGGCCGAAGCCGTCGGGCCAGTCGACGCGCACGCCGTCGATGGTCAGGACCTTCGCCGGCGCGTCGAAGCTGGCGCGCTTCGTCAGTTCCTCGACCAGCCGGTGCGGCTCGCCCTCGGCGCACTTCACGTTGAGCTCGGGCGTCGAGAAGCTGGTGGGCAGCGCGTTAAGCACCGCGCTCGCGTTCGGGCTCTTGCTCAGGATCTCGAGCAGGCGGCAGCCGGCATAGGTGCCGTCGTCGAAGCCGAACCAGCGCTCCTTGAAGAAGATGTGGCCGCTCATCTCGCCGCCCAGCGGCGAGTCGACTTCCTTCATCTTCGCCTTGATGAGCGAGTGGCCGGTCTTGTAGATCATGGGCGTGCCGCCGCCGGCCTCGATCGCCGGACCGAGCCGCTGCGAGCACTTGACGTCGTACACGATGGTGCCGCCCGGCACGCGCGAGAGCACGTCCTGCGCGAACAGCATCATCTGGCGGTCGGGGTAGATGTTCTGCCCGTCCTTGGTGACGATGCCCAGGCGGTCGCCGTCGCCGTCGAAGGCCAGGCCCAGCTCGGCGTCGCCCTTTTGCAGCGCGTCGATCAGGTCGCGCAGGTTCTCGGGCTTGCTCGGATCGGGGTGGTGGTTGGGAAAGTCGCCGTCGACCTCGCTGTACAGCTCCGTCACCTCGCAGCCGATGGCGCGGAAGATCGCCGGCGCCGAGGCGCCCGCGATGCCGTTGCCCGAGTCGACCACGATCTTCAGCGGCCGCGCGAGCCGGATGTCGCCGACGATGCGCTCGGTGTAGGCCGGCAGCACGTCGACCTTGCGCACGCTGCCGCCGGGCGCGAGCGTGGCGCTGCCGGCTTCCATGACCTTGCGCAGCCCCTGGATCTCCTCGCCGTAGATGGCGCGGCCGGCCAGCACCATCTTGAAGCCGTTGTAGTCCTTGGGGTTGTGGCTGCCGGTGACCTGGATGCCGCTCGTGGCCAGCGTGCTGGCCGCGAAGTACAGCATGGGCGTGGTCGCGGCGCCGATGTCGATGACCTCGACGCCGGTGGCCACCAGCCCGCGGATCAGCGCATCGGCCAATGCCGGCCCGGAGATCCGGCCGTCGCGGCCCACGGCCACGCTCTTCTCGCCGGCGGCGCGCGCCGCGCTGCCGAAGGCCCTGCCCAGCGCCTCGGCCACTTCGGCGTCCAGCGTGGCGGGTACCACGCCCCGGATGTCGTATGCCTTGAAGATCGATGCGCTGAGTTGCATGAGGATGAGGCCCTTGGTGTTCTTTCGGATGACGCCGACCATTGTAGGCAAGCACTTCTTGTTGCATATGTCCGAAAATGGCCAGTCGTAAGCAGGTGCACGCCTACCATCGCCGCATGCCCAACGCCTCGCCGCCCGCCGACGGCCTCGACCCCGACGCGTGCTACCTCGCCCTGAAGGCGCACGACGCGCGCTTCGACGGGTCCTTCTTCACCGCCGTCACCTCCACCGGCATCTACTGCCGGCCGGTGTGCCGCGTGAAGCTGCCGCGGCGCGAGAACTGCCGCTTCTTCCGCCATGCGGCGCAGGCCGAGGCCGCCGGATTCCGCCCCTGCCTGCGCTGCCGGCCCGAGCTGGCGCCGCGCGCGGCGCGCTGGTCCACCGAGGATGCCTCGCGCATCCTGGCGCTGCAGGCCGCGCGCCTGATCGACGAGCCCGACGCCTGGGCCGGCGAGCGCAGCCCCGGCACCGCCGGCCTCGCGGCGCGCCTGGGCGTGAGCGACCGCCACCTGCGCCGCCTGTTCGAGCAGCAGTTCGGCGTGTCGCCGCTGCAGTACCTGCAGACGCGCCGCCTGCATGCCGCCAAGCAGCTGATCGCCGATACCGCGCTGCCGATGACGCAGGTGGCGCTGGCCAGCGGCTTCGCGAGCGTGCGCCGCTTCAACGACGCCTTCCTCGCGCATTACGGCCTGAACCCGCGCACGCTGCGCCGCGCCGGCCCGGCGCGCGAGGGCCAGCCGATCGGCGTGCGGCTGGGCTACCGGCCGCCCTACGACACCGGCGCGATGCTCGGCTTCCTGGGCCGGCGCGCGCTGCGCGGCATGGAAGCGCCCGACGGCGAAGGGCTGGTGCGCACGCTGCGCATCGTGCAGGGCACGCAGGTGCACGCGGGCTGGCTGCGGTTGCACTTCGACACCACGCGGGAGCACCTCGCGCTGCGCGTGAGCGATTCGCTGGCCGCCGTGCTGCCCATCGTGATCAGCCGCGTGCGCGCGCTGCTCGACCTCGACGCCGAGCCGCTGGCGATCAACGCGGCGCTGAACGGCCACTTCCCGCACGGCGACGGCGTGCGCGTGCCGGGCACGCTGGACGGCTTCGAGCTGGCGGTGCGCGCGGTGCTCGGCCAGCAGATCACCGTGGCGGCGGCGCGCACGCTGGGCGGCCGGCTGGTCCAGGCCTTCGGCGAGCCGCTGGCCACGCCCTTCGCGGGCGTCGACCGCCTGTTTCCCACCCCGGCGGCGCTGGCCGCGGCGAGCGGCGACGCGCTCGGCCAGTTGGGCATCGTGCGCCAGCGCCAGGCCGCGCTGCAGGCGCTGGCGCGCGAGGCCGCCGCCGGGCGGCTGGCGCTGCACCCCGGCGCCGACGTGCCGGCCACGCTGCACGCCCTGCAGGCGCTGCCGGGCATCGGCGACTGGACGGCGCAGTACATCGCCATGCGCGCCCTGCGCTGGCCCGATGCCTTCCCCGCCGGCGACATCGCACTGCAAAAAGCACTCGGCGTCGCCGGCGCACGCGCCGCCGCCGAGGCCTCCCAAGCGTGGCGGCCGTGGCGCAGCTATGCTGTGCTGCGCGCCTGGCACGCCCCCCCGGCCGCGACGCCTGCGGCGGCGGCCCCGCACTGATCCCGCCATGAGATTCAAGAACAACACACGCATCCACCGTACGTATTTCGACAGCCCCCTGGGCGGCGTCCTGCTCGCGGCCACGGCCGACGGCCTGGCCGGCACCTGGTTCGACGGCCAGCGCCACGCCCCCGACACGCGGGGCTGGCAGGACGACGACGACCACCCGGTGCTGCGCGAAGCGACCACGCAACTGCAGGACTACTTCGCGGGACAGCGCAGCCGCTTCGAGCTGCCGCTGGACCTGTCGCACGGCACGCCCTTCCAGCAGGCCGTGTGGCAGGCGCTGCTGGCGATCCCGCCCGGGCGCACCACGAGCTACGGCACGCTGGGCACGCAGATCGGCCGGCCGGCGGCGGTGCGCGCCGTGGGCGCGGCGGTGGGCCGCAATCCGATCAGCGTGATCGTGCCCTGCCACCGCGTGCTCGGCGCCGACGGCGGGCTGACCGGCTATGCCGGCGGGCTCGACCGCAAGAAGGCGCTGCTGGCGCTGGAAGGCGCGCTGTGAGCGCGCGCGGCTCCCGCCGCTGGCTCGTCGACCTGGTGCTGCTCGCCGCGCTGTGGGGCGCCTCCTTCCTGTTCATGCGCATCGGCACCGCCGAGTTCGGCGCCCTGCCGACGGCGGCGGTGCGCGTGCTCATCGCGGCCGTGTTCCTGCTGCCGCTGCTGCTCGTGCGCGGCCAGGGCGCTGCGATGGCACGCCACTGGAAGGCGACGCTGGCCATCGGCGTGATGAACTCCGGCCTGCCCTTCGCGCTGTTCTGCTTCGCGCTGCTGACCATCAACAGCGGCCTGGCGGCGGTGCTCAACGCCACGGTGCCGATGTTCGGCGCGCTGGTCGCCTGGGCCTGGTTCGGCGACCGGCCCGACGGTTCGCGCCTGGCGGGCCTGGCCATCGGCTTCACCGGCGTGGCCATGCTGGCCAGCCGCACCGCCGGCTTCCACGCGGGCGCAGGCGACCTGTCGGCGCTGTGGGCGGTGCTGGCCTGCCTGGGCGCCTGCCTGTGCTACGGCATCTCCGCGAGTGCGACGCGGCGCTACCTGCAGGGCGTGCCGGCGCTGGCCACCGCCACCGGCAGCCAGATCGGCGCCACCCTGTTCCTGGCCCTGCCGGCGCTGTGGCTGTGGCCCGCGACCCTGCCCAGCCTGCGCGCCTGGCTGGCCCTGCTGGCGCTGGGCATCGCCTGCACCGGCTTCGCCTACATCCTGTTCTTCCGGCTGATCGAAAGCGCGGGGCCGGCGAAGGCGCTCACCGTCACCTTCCTCGTGCCGGTGTTCGCGGTCTTCTACGGCGCGGTGTTCCTCGGCGAGCAGATCACCGGCTGGATGCTGCTGTGCGCGGCCGTGATCGTGTGCGGCGTGGCGCTGTCCACCGGGCTGGTCAAGCTGGGACGGCGCCTGCGCGCTGATACGGTCCGCGACGGCTCGATCTGATCCGGTTCGCGCCTCGGCGATGGCCGAGAATCAGGGCTTGCTCCACGTTCACGCCTTCACGAGATTCGCGCGCCGCACCCTGCGGCCCCTGGCCCTGATGCTCGCCGCCGCCGGCGGCCCCGCGCTGGCCCAGGCCCCGGTGCCCGACACCATGGCCCAGCGCATGGCCGCCTGCATCGCCTGCCACGGCCGCGAGGGCGCGGCCACCAACGCGGGCTACTTCCCGCGGCTGGCCGGCAAGCCCGCGGGCTACCTGTACAACCAGCTCCTGAGCTTTCGCGACGGCCGGCGCTTCCAGTCCGACATGACGCACCTGGTCGCGCACCTGTCGGATGCCTACCTGCGCGAGATCGCCGAGTACTTCGCCGGGCTCGACCTGCCCTACCCGCGCGTGCCCACGGCCACCGACGCATCGCCGGACACGCTGGCGCGCGGCCGCGCGCTCGCGCTCGAAGGCGATGCCGCGCGCGGCATCCCCGCCTGCGTGCAGTGCCACGGCGCGCAACTGACCGGCGTGCTGCCGGCCATCCCCGGCCTGCTCGGCCTGCCGCGCCTGTACCTGGCCTCGCAGATGGGCGCCTGGCTCACCGACAAGCGCCACGCGCCGGCACCGGACTGCATGGCCGAGATCGGGCGCCGCCTGAGCAACGCCGACATCCATGCGGTCGCGAGCTGGCTGGCGATCCAGCCGATGCCGGCCGATCCGAAGCCCGCGGCCTCGCTGCCCGCCCCATTGCCGATGCGCTGCAGCGCCGAGACGCCATGACGCGCGCCGTCGCCAAGCCGCTGCTGATCGCCCTGGCCGTGCTGGCATTGCTCGCTGCGCTGGCCGCGGCCGCCGTGGTCGCGCTCAACCTGCGCGGCGAGGCGGCGATCCCCGACGACGCGGCGCCGGTGCAGGACGCCACGCCGGGCCAGGTCGAGCGCGGCCGCTACCTCGCGCTGGCCGGCAACTGCGCCGGCTGCCACACCGCGCGCGGCGGCGCCGACTACGCCGGCGGCGTCGGCATCGACACGCCCTTCGGCACCGTGGTCGCGAGCAACCTCACGCCCGACGACGCCACCGGCATCGGCCGCTGGAGCCCGGCGCATTTCTGGCGCGCGATGCACCACGGCCGCTCGAAGGACGGCCGCCTGCTCTACCCCGCCTTCCCCTACCCGAGCTACACCCGGGTCACGCGCGAGGACTCGGACGCGATCTACGCCTACCTGCGCACGCTGCCGCCGGTGGCGCGGCCCAACGACGCGCACCGGCTGCGCTTTCCCTACGGCACGCAGGCCGCGCTGGCCGTGTGGCGCGCCGCCTCGTTCCGGCCCGCGCCCTTCACCCCCGATCCCGCGAAGCCCGCGGAATGGAACCGCGGCGCCTACCTGGTGGGCGGCCTGGGCCACTGCATCGCCTGCCACGGCAGCCGCGACGGCCTCGGCGCCACCGAGGAATGGCGTGGCCTGGCCGGCGGCACGATCCCGGGCCAGGGCTGGTACGCCCCGGCGCTGAACGCGCCGCACGAAGCCGGCGTGGCCGACTGGCCGATCGACGACATCGTGGCCCTGCTGCGCACCGGCACCGCGCCGCGCGGCTCGGTCACCGGGCCGATGGCCGAGGTGGTGTACCGCAGCACGCAGCACCTGTCGGACGAGGACCTGCGCGCCATGGCGCTCTTCCTGCGCGAACTGCCGCCTGCCGAGACGGCCTCGCCGACTCCGCCGGCGCGCCGCGACGCGGGCCTGATGGCGCGCGGCGCGAAGATCTACGACCAGCAGTGCGCCTACTGCCACGGCGACCAGGGCCAGGGCGCACCCGGCGCCTACCCGCCGCTGGCCGGCAACCGCGCGGTGAACATGGCGACGACCACCAACCTGGTGCAGATCGTGCGGCGCGGCGGCTTCCTGCCCGCCACCGAAGGCAATCCGCGCCCCTACGGCATGCCGCCCTTCGGCCATGTGCTGGACGACGACGAGATCGCCGCGGTGCTCAGCTACATCCGCGGCGCCTGGGGCAACACCGGCGCCGAGCTGGGCCGGCGAGAGGTCATGCAACGCTGACCCTACGCCCCGCGCGCCAGGGCACACGCCAGCGCGCCCACCGTCTGCAGCGCCGCGTCGAAGCGCGGATCCGCCGCATGGCCGTAGTTCAGGCGCACGCAGTTCGCAAAGCGCCGGTCGGTGGAGAACAGGTGCCCCGGCGCCAGGCTGATGCGCTGCGCCAGCGCGCGCCGGTGCAGCGCCAGCGCATCGACGCCCGCGGGCAGCTCCAGCCACAGGAAGTAGCCGCCCTGCGGCACCGCCACCCGCGTGTCGCGCGGAAAGTGCCGCTCGATCGCCGCCAGCATGCGCTGCTGGGCCTGCTGCAGCGACCGGCGCAGGCGGCGCAGATGCCGCTCGTAGCCGCCCTGCGCGAGGTAGCCGGCGATGGCCTCCTGGGAGGGCACGGCCGGCGACAGGCTGCTCATCAGCCGCAACCGCTCCACCGCCTGCGCATGGCGACCCGCCGCCACCCAGCCCACGCGGTAGCCCGGCGCCAGGCACTTGGAAAACGAGCTGCAGTGCATCACCAGCCCTTCCTCGTCGAAGGCCTTGGCGGGCAGCGGCTTGCGCGCGCCGAAGTACAGCTCGGCGTACACGTCGTCCTCGATCAGCGGCACGCCATGGCGCGCCAGCAGCGCGACCAGCTCGCGCCGCGCGGCCTCGGGCATCAGGCTGCCCAGCGGGTTCTGGAAGTTCGTCATGAACCAGCAGGCGCGCACCGGATGCCGCGCCAGCACCGCCGCCAGCGCCGCCAGGTCCACGCCGTGGCGCGGATGCGTCGCCACTTCCACCGCCTGCAGGCCCAGGCGCTCCAGCGCCTGCAGCGCGGCATAGAAGGCGGGCGACTCGACGGCCACCACGTCGCCGGGCCGCGTGACCGCCTGCAGGCACAGGTTGAGCGCCTCCATCGCGCCGTTGGTGACGACGATCTGCGCGGCGTCGACCCGCATGCCGTCGACGCCGTAGCGCAGCGCGAGCTGCCGCCGCAGCGCCTCGTTGCCCGGCGCGAGATCCTCCACCATGCGCCACGCATCGATGCGGCGCATGCCCCCGGCCAGGTGCCGCGCGAGCTGCGGCAGCGGGAACAGCGCCGGGCTGGGAAAGGCCGAGCCCAGCGGCACCAGGTCGCGCCGCCCGGCCGCGCCGGCGACCTCGAACACCAGGTCGCTGATGGCCACGGGGGTCGAGCCCTCGGCCGGCCGCGACAGCGGCGGCTCGGGCCGCAGCGCCTGCGCGCTGACGTAGTAGCCCGAGCGCGGCCGTGCCTCGACCAGCCCGCGCGCCTCCAGCAGGTAGTAGGCCTCGAACACCGTCGCCGCGCTGATGCCCCGGCTGGCGCTGGCCTGCCGCACCGAGGGCAGGCGGTCGCCCGGGCGCAGCGCGCGCGTGCGGATGAGCTGCGCGATCTCCTGCGCGTAGCGTTCGTAGCGGGTCATGCGTGGCGAAGTTCCGGATGGTCGGCAGCGCTGCCTTGAAGGCGCATTCTCGAGGACGCGCCGATGCGCCCGCGGCCTTATGTCGCGGGCGGATATTCAAGCGCGCAAATCTTCGTTCTCCACGGGCGATGCCTCCACCTAGAGTGGACGGCTTGTCGTCGTCGCCATCCCGGCGATCGACCCTTTCCCGTCGCAACGCACATGCCTTCCGTCTCCCCCTTCGCTCCGTCGCGCCGCGCCGCCTGGCTCGGCGGCCTGCTGTTCGTGCTCGGCCTCGCGGCGGGCCCGGCCCACGCGGCCGACCTCAGCGTCGGCTTCATGCCCGGCCCCTACCGCGACGCCTTCGGCAAGGGCATCGAGCCGCAGCTGCGCAAGCAGGGCTACGCCATCAAGTACGTCGAGTTCAGCCAGGGCGTGCAGCCCAACGACGCGGTGCACCGCGGCCAGATCGACGCCAACATCTTCCAGCACACGCTGTACCTGGACGCGACCAACCAGCGCCAGGGCTTCGACCTGGTGCCGATCATCCATGTGCCCACGCCGCCGATGGGGCTGTACTCGCAGCGCCACAAGACGCTGGCGGCGGTGCCCGACGGCGCCACCGTCACGCTGCCGGCCGACCCGGTCAACGCGGCGCGCGCGCTCAACATCCTCGCGGCGATCGGCTGGGTGCAGATCCGGCCCGGCGCGGACCCCATCACCGTCTCCGAGCGGGACATCACGACCAACCCGAAGCGCCTGAAGCTGGTGCCGCTGGACGCCGCCCAGGCGCCGCGCTCGCTGGCCGATGCCGACCTGGCGGCCGTGCAGGGCAACTTCGCCGTCGCCTCGGGCCTGAAGCTCACCGAGGCGCTCAAGCTGGAGGACATGACCCTGCCCTACGTGAACGTGGTCGCGGTCAAGCGCGGCAACGAGAACGCGCAGTTCGCCAAGGACATCGTCGCGGCCTACCGCTCGGCCGAGTTCCAGAAGGTCTTTCTCGCCAACCCGGTGTGGGCGGGCTACCGGCTGCCCGACTACTTCGCGTCCACCAAGTAGCGCCATGGCCTTCTTCGATCCCGAACCCGGCGACCCGTGGGTCGCCAAGGCGGCGGCGCTGCGCGAGGTCTTCCACGCCGACGCCGTGGCGCGCGACAAGGCCGGCGGCCGGCCGGTGGAACAGATTCGCCTGCTGCGGCACAGCGGGCTGCTGTCGGCATGGATTCCCCAGGCGTTCGGCGGCGGCGGCGCGTCGTGGCAGTCCGTGCTGCAGGCGGTGCGCGAGCTCGCGCGCACCGACGGCTCGCTGGCGCATCTCTACGGCTACCACCACCTGCCGCTGCACACCGTCGGCGCGCGTGCCGCGCCGGCGCTGCGTGCGCAGCTGCTGCGCGCCTCGGCGCAGGGCCAGTGGCTCTGGGGCAATTCGGGCAACGCGATGTCCAAGACCTCGAGCGCGCGCCGCGATGGCGCGGGCTGGGTGCTCGACGGCTTCCGCCCCTTCTCGTCGGGATCGCACGTGGCCGACCGGCTGCTGGTCAGCTGGGAGAACGAGGCCGGCCTGCGCCTCACCGCCGCCCTTCCCGCCGACCGCGAAGGCATCGTGATCGAGGACGACTGGGACGGCATCGGCCAGCGCCAGACCGGCAGCGGCACGGTGCGCTTCGAGGGCGTGCGCGTGGCCGACGAGGAACTCGTGGGCCGCCCCGAAGAGCCGCTGACGCCTTTCGCTTCGCTCATCACGCTGCTGCAGCAGAGCGTGCTGCTGAACGTCTTCCTGGGCAGCGCGCAGGGCGCGCTCGACGAAGGCCGTGCCTACACCCTCGCGCAGTCGCGCCCCTGGATCCATTCGGGTGTGCAGCGGCACGTGGACGACCCGTGGATCCAGCGCCGCTACGGCGAGCTGGAGATCCGTGTGCGGGCCGCCACCGAGCTGGCCGAGCATGCGGCGCGCAGCCTGGACGAGGCCTACGCGCAGGGCCCCGCGCTCACGCCGGCCCGGCGCGGCCAGGCCGCCATCGACGTGGCCACCGCCAACCTGTACGCCGGCGACACCGGCCTGGCCGCCTCCAGCGGCATCTTCGAGCTGATGGGCGCGCGCTCGGCCACCACCGCCAACGGCTTCGACCGCTTCTGGCGCAACGTGCGCACGCACACCCTGCACAACCCCGCCGAATACAAGAAGCGCACGCTGGGCCACTGGGCGCTGACCGGCGCGTACCCCGAGCCGGCCCCCTATCGGTAGTCCGCATCCAGAAAGAACGACCCCCCTCGCATGACCGCTTCCGTCGCCTACCTTCATCCCCCGCCCGATGAAGCGCCCGCGCTGTTCGAGCCCGACACGCGCAACCCCTTCGTCGCCCGCGCCGCGGCACTGCGCGACCTGTTCGCGCGCGATGCCGTCGAGCGCGACCAGGCCGGCGGCCGGCCGGTGGAACAGATCCGCCTGCTCAAGGAACACCGCCTGCTGGCGCTGCTGCTGCCGCGCGAGCACGGCGGCGAGGGCGAGCCCTGGTCGACCGCGCTGCGCATCACCCGCACCCTCGCGCAGGTGGACGGCTCGCTGGGCCACCTGTTCGGCTACCACTACAGCAGCTTGCTGGGCCCGCGCCTGCGCCAGGCGCCCGAACAGGCCGCCGCGCTCTGGCGCCGCTCGGTGCAGGGCAACTGGTTCTGGGGCAACACGGCCAACAGCTTTTCCCGCAGCCTGTTCGGGCGGCGCGAGGGCGAATGGTTCGTGCTCGACGGCTTTCGCCCCTTCACCTCCGGCTCGCACGTGGCCGACTTCCTGGCGATCGCCTGGGAAGACGCCGGCACCGGCGAGCGCCGCTTCGCCGCCATCCCGGCCGACCGCGAAGGCATCGTGATCGAGGACGACTGGGACGGCATCGGCCAGCGCCAGACCGGCAGCGGCCGCGTGAGCTACCACGCGGTGCGCGTGCACCAGGACGAGGTGCTGGGCGATCCGGTGCCGCTCGACCCCACCGCCGGGCCGGCGCAGCCCTGGCGCTCGGTCACGCCGCTGCAGCAGCAAAGCGTGCTGCTCAACGTCTTCGTGGGCAGCGCACAGGGCGCGCTGCGCGCCGCGCGCGACTACACGCGGCAGCATGCGCGCCCCTGGATCCATTCCGGCGTGGCGCGCCACACCGACGACCCGTGGATCCAGCGCCAGTACGGCGAGCTGTGGGTGAAGACGCAGGCCGCCACCGCCCTGGCCGACCGCGCGCTGCGCGCGCTGGACTTCGTGGCCGCGCGCGGCGAGGCGCTCACGGCGCAGGAGCGCGGCGAAGCGGCCGTGGCCATCGCCGCGGCGAATGCGCTGGCGGGCGACGTGGCGCTGGAAGTGACCAGCGAGATCTTCGAGGTGATGGGCGCGCGCTCGGCCGTGCGGCCGCTGGGCTTCGACCGCTTCTGGCGCAACGTGCGCATCCACACCCTGCACAACCCGGCCGAATACAAGGTGCGCAACGTCGGCCGCCATTTCCTCCTGGGCGAAGCGCCCGCACCCGGAACCTTCCAGTGATGACCGCCCCCGCCCCCCGCCGGCTGCACCTGAACGTCAACGCGCTGCACTCGGGCTTCGTGCCCTCGGCCTGGCGCCTGCCCGAGAGCGACCCGCGCGCCTTCGTCGACGTGCAGCATTACGTGCGCCTGGCGCGCATCGCCGAGGCCGGCAAGCTCGACGCCATCTTCCTGGCCGACAACGCGGCGATCGTCGACCAGATCAACTTCCGCCCCATCACCGCGCTGGAGCCCACGGTGCTGCTCACGGCAGTGGCCGCGGCCACCACGCACCTGGGCGTGATCGGCACCGCCTCGACCAGCTACAACGAGCCCTACAACATCGCGCGCCGCTTCGCCTCGCTGGACCTGGTGAGCGGCGGGCGCGCCGGCTGGAACGTGGTGACCACCGCCGACCTGCCCTCGGCGCGCAACTTCGGCCTGGAGGCCGTGCCCGACCACGGCCTGCGCTACCGGCGCGCCGATGAGTTCACGCACATCGTCAAGGCGCTGTGGGACAGCTGGGAGGACGACGCCTTCATCGGCGACAAGCAGGCCGGCCGCTTCATCGACCTGGCCAAGGTGCACCCGATCCTGCACCGCGGCGAGTTCTTCTCGGTGCACGGCCCGCTGAACCTGCCGCGCTCGCCGCAGGGCCGGCCGGTGCTGGTGCAGGCCGGCGGCTCGGCCGACGGCCGCGAGCTGGCGGCGCGCCATGCCGAGGCCGTGTTCTCCGCCTCGCAGTCCCTGGAGGAATCGCTGGACTACGCGCGCGGCCTCAAGCGCCGCGCCGAGGCCCTGGGCCGCGGCCCTGACGCGGTGAAGGTGCTGGCCGGCCTGACCACCATCATCGGCGCCACCGAGCGCGAGGCGCTGCGCCGGCGCGACGACCTGGTGGATCTCATCCCCTGGGACTACAGCCTCACCCGCCTGGCCGGCACGCTCGGCCTCACGCCCGACCGGCTCGTGCTCGACAAGCCGCTGCCCGACAACCTGCCGCTGCCAGGCGGCGGCAACGGCAACCACACCTTCTTCAACGCCACCCTCGCGCACGCGCGGCGCGGCGGCCTGACGGTGCGCCAGCTCATCCGCGAGCTGGCCGGCGGCGGCGGCCACCGCGTGGTCGTGGGCACGCCCGAACAGGTCGCCGACGACATCGCGCACTGGTTCGGCGCCGGCGCCGCCGACGGCTTCAACCTGATGCCGGACCAGTTGCCCGGCGGCCTGCAGGACTTCGTCGACGGCGTGGTGCCGATCCTGCAGAAGCGCGGCCTGTTCCGCACCGAGTACGAAGGCCGCACCCTGCGCGAGCACCTGGGCCTCGGCCCCCTCGTGCACCCGGCCGAGGCGGCGCGCGCCGCCGCATCCGACGACGCCGTCCATCCAGCCCCCGCCCTGTCCGCATGACCACGCGCCCACCCGCCACGCCGCACGCCGCCGACCCCGACCACCTGGCCCGCGAGACCCTGCGCCTGCTCGGCCCCGACCCCGGGAACTGGGTGCCCGAGCTGCCGGGCATCGACCACGACGTCGCCGTCGTCGGCGGCGGGCAGAACGGCGTGGCCTTCGGCTTCGCGCTGCGCCGCGCCGGCATCGGCCGCGTGGCGGTGATCGACGCCGCGCCCGACCCGTCGCAGGCGGGCGGCTGGCGCACTCGCGCGCGCATGGACAAGCTGCGCACGCTGAAGAACCTGGTCGGCCCCGAGCTGGGCCTGCCCACGCTGGGCTTCCAGGCCTGGTACGAGGCGCGCCACGGCGCCGAGGCCTATGCCGCGCTGGACCGCATCCCGCGCCTGCAATGGGCCGACTACCTCGACTGGTTCCGCGGCTTCCTCGGCGTACCGGTGCGCTACCGCACGCGCCTGCTGCGCGTGGAGCCGGTGCCGGGCGCGCAGCCCGCGCATGTCCGCCTGCACCTGGAGGTCGATGGACAGCCGCGCGTGGAGACGGCGCGCAAGCTGATCCTGGCCAACGGCGTGGCCGGCAACGGCGCGCCCTTCGTGCCGCCCGTGCTGGCGAGCGCGCTGGTCGCGGGGCTGGCGGCGCACACCGCGCATGCGATCGACTTCGAGGCCCTGCGCGGCAAGACGGTGGCCGTGGTCGGCGCCGCCGCCTCGGCCTTCGACGCCGCCGCGGTGGCCCTCGAATCCGGCGCCGCGGCGGTGCACCTGTTCGCCCGCCGCGACCACATCGCCGCCACGCCCGTCATCCGCATTCGCGCCTACCCCGGCCTCCACGACAACTACCACGCCCTGCCCGACGCGCTGCGCTGGCAGCAGGCGCTGCGCTACCGCCGCGCCGGCTCCACGCCGCCGCCCGATTCGGTGGAGCGGGTGCTGAAGTTCCCCCACTTCCACCTGCACCTGAACGCGCCCTGGAACACGGCGCGCGTCGAGGGCGGCCGCGTCCTCACTCGCGTGGCGGACGAAGACTTCGCGTTCGACTTCGCCATCGCCGGCACCGGCTACGTGGTCGACCCCGCGGCGCGGCCCGAGCTGGCCGGCATCGCCGGCGAGATCCTGCGCTGGCGCGACCGCTACCCGCCGCCGGCGGGCGAGCGCGACGACGAACTGGGCGCCGCGCCGTATCTCGGCGAGGCGCTGGAATACCAGGAGAAAGGCCCCGGCGCCGCGCCCTGGCTGCGCCACATCCACGTCTACAACCCGGGCGGCTTCGTCAGCAGCGGCCTTCCACTGGGCGACGTGCCCAGCATGCGGCGCGACATCCCCGCCGTGGTGGCACGCATCAGCCGCGACCTCGCGCTGGCCGACCTGCCGCTGCACGAAGCGCGCATCGGCGCCGAGGTGCCGCCGGACTTCGACGCGCGCCTGTACGGCGCGGCGGTGTGGAAGACGGCTGCCACGCTGGACACCGCCGCATGACGGGCACGCCAAGTTGGCGAATACGGGTCAGTGGGGGTGCGGACGGGCTCACGCCGACGGCGTACCCTGCTCCGCGAATGTCCCCCGGCCTGCGGCCTCCTCCTTTATTTCGCTGCGCAGGGCACGCCATCGACGTGATCCATCGGCGCTGCGCCTGATCGGCCCGCACAACGCGACGTGTCCCGTGCCGAGGGCACCGGGTAGCCCCCGCAGCGAAATAAA
>Ga0160469_100081_pt1 | contig 154657 bp, 151 predicted proteins | sample HID1972M_E11MG_FD_108246 | JGI IMG/M metagenome (GOLD analysis project Ga0160469, IMG submission 108246) | Enriched pill bug-associated microbial communities from UW Madison campus, WI, USA - HID1972M_E11 MG | ecosystem: Host-associated > Arthropoda: Insects > Digestive system > Unclassified ...
GCTGGAGAAGATCGCAGCACGGTTCAAGGGCGCGGCGAGCCTCTCGACGCGCGAGGGGACGTCGATGCTCTACCTGCAGCGCGCCGAATCGCCACAGGCGTTCCTGAAGCTCAACGTCCGGGTGGGCTCAGAGGTTCCCATCATCAGCAGCGGCACCGGCTGGGGCTATCTCGCGGGCCTGGGCACTGTGCAGCGCAAGCAGGCCATGCAGGCGTGCCGCAAGGCCGATCCCGTCCTCTATCGCAACGTCGAGCAGCATGCCCTCGCGGCGCTCGCGGCGTTCCCCGAGCAAGGCTACGTGGTCAACGTGGACGTGTTCTTCCCCGGCCTGAGCACGGTGGCGATCCCGCTGTCGACGCCGGCGGGTACGCCCCCCTACGTGCTCATCTGCACCTCGGCCACACCGGTCTTCAGCCAGGACGAAGTGCGGCGGGAAGCTGGCCAGGCCCTGATCGACGCGGCCAACCATCTGCGACCCGTGATCGAGCGCCTCGAGCGCCGGTAACGCGCCGGCGCGCTGCCGGATTCGCGGGGGCGCCGCGTCCCTTTCCGGCTATTCACTGCACTTCGGTAGATGTCCTATGCGGCATCCGGTCGATCGACGTCAGAATTTCCTCATTGATGAATAGATTATTCATTTAATGAATTGAAAGGATGATTCGCATGATCAGCTATCCGATGGCGGTGGGACCCGTCATGACGCGCGTTCTCGAGGCCGGCAGCGGCGATGACGTCATCGTGCTCGTGCACGGCACCGGAGGGCGCGCCGACCGCTGGATCCGCAACCTCGACGCCCTCGCCGAAGCCGGCCATCACACCTACGCCATCGACCTTCCCGGCCACGGCTTCGCGTCGAAGGGGGCCGATGTCGCGTGCTCCGTTCCTGCATACCGTGAATTCCTCGCCGGGTTCATCGAGGCCATCGGCGCAGCGAAGCCGGTGATCGTGGGCACTTCGCTGGGCGGCCATGTCGTCGCGTCCTATGCCTGCGCGCGGCCGGACGGCGTGCGGGCCATCGCGCTCGTCGGCAGCATGGGCCTCGTGCCGATCGGCGACGAGGCGCGCAGCCGCATCCAGGCAGGCGCCAACAATCAGACGCGCGAGGGCGTCGCCACGAAGATGCAGCGGGTGATCTTCGACCCGGCGCTCGTGACGCCGCAGATGCTGGAAGAGGAGTGGCGCGTCAACAACTCCGCGGGCGCGAAGGAGTCCTTTGCCGCCCTGGGCCGCTACATCGCCGCCGATCTCGACAAGGAAGTGGTGGGCGAGCAGCTCGCCAAAGCCCCGTTCCCCGTGCTCCTGGTCTGGGGCGAGCAGGACAAGACCGTGCCGCCCGCCGTCGGCGAGAAGGTCCGCGAACTGGTGCCCCACAGCCGCCTGGCGCTGCTGGCCGACGCGGCGCATACCGCCTATTACGAGCGCGCCGACGGGTTCAACGCGGTGCTGGGCGACTTCCTGTCGGAGCGGGCCGGCGAGGCGCAGCGCCCGGGTGTGCGCTGGGTCTGAGGCGATGAAGCGATACATCGTCGGCGGCCAGCTGATCGACGGCACGGGCGCCGCACCGCGCCGGCTGCACTGGCTGGAGATCGAGGGCGAACGCATCGCGCGCATCGAGGCTGGCGAGGGCGCGGGTGCGCCGCTCCCGCCAGACGCGCAGGTGGTGCAGGACGCGGCCGGCAAGACCGTCATGCCGGGCCTGGTCGATGCGCACTGCCACATCAGCTACGGCGTCGCGCGCGGCATCGAGGAGCAGGATCTGTTCGGCTCCGCCGAGTACCGGGCCATCCGCGGCGTCTATCACGCGCGCACGGTCCTGCAGTCGGGCGTGACCTCGTTCAGCGATCCCGGCGGCAGCTGGTACGTCGCGGTCGCGGTGCGCGATGCGATCAAGGCCGGCCTGTTCCCCGGTCCCCGGATTTCCGCGGCCGCGCGCTACCTCAGCACGCATGCGGCCCTCACGGACTACTTCCCGTCCTGGATCGGCACGCCCGCCTCCGGCGTGGGCGCGCTGACCGAAGGCGCGAGCCAGATGGTCAACGAGGTTCGCGACCAGGTGAAGAACGGCGTGGACTTCGTCAAGATCGCCGCCAGCGGCGAATCGTCCGTGCTCACGCCCGGCGGCGGCAGCGTCCCCGCCTTCAATGCCGACGAACTCAGGATCATCGTCGAGGAGGCCCACCGGCTGGGCCGCCGCGTGACCGCGCATGCCCGCAGCGGGCAGTCGGTGATGGACTGCATCGACGCCGGCATCGACTGGATCATGCATGCCGACTTCATGGACCGGCAGCAGGCCGACCGCCTGGCGGAAAGCGGCATCCCCTGCTGCCCCGCCCTCACCTTCACCGCCAACGTCGCGCAGTGGGGCCATATCGCGGGCTGCTCGCAGTCGCGCATCGACCGCTTCCGGCGCGACCTCGACAAGGCCGTGGTCAATCTGGGCTACGCGTACCGCAACGGCGTGACCATGATGTGCGGCACCGACACCGGCTTCGCCGTGACGCCGTACGGCGAGTGGCACGCGCGCGAGCTGGAGCTGTTCGTCACGCTGCTGGGCATGTCGCCGCTGGAGGCCATCACCTGCGGCACGCGCAATTCGTCGATCACGGTCGACGGCGCCAACACCGGAACGCTGGAGGCCGGCAAGTTTGCCGACCTGCTGGTGATCGACGGCGACCCGATCGCCGACATCCGCATCCTGCAGGACCGCACGCGGCTGTCGGCGGTCTACCTCGGCGGCCGTGCCGTGGATCTCACCCCCCAGCCCCCCATGCACCGCTGGCCGTGGGAGCGAAGCCTGCAGATCTCGGAGCGCGAACTCTTCCAGCCGACGGTGGCCGCTGCGCTCGCGGCCGCATGACCCGATACGCCGGCATTCACGACAAGGAGACATCCATGCAACCCACATGCAGATGGCTGCGCATGCTCGCGACGATGGCCTTTGCCTTCGCCGTCGGCACCGCGGCGCACGGCTCGGGCCCTTCGCAGCTCACCATCATCGTCCCGTATCCGCCGGGCGGCCTGTCGGACACGCTGGCGCGCCTGACCGGCAAGGTCATGGCGCAGAACATGGGCGTGCCCGTGATCGTCGAGAACAAGCCCGGCGCCAACGGCGTCCTGGGGCTGCAGGCCATTGCCGCCGCGAAGCCCGACGGCTCGGTCATCGGCATGGTGCCGGCGAGCGTGCTGACGGTGAACCCCTCGCTCTACAAGTCCATGAAGGTGGATACCGTGAGCGACATCGCGCCGCTCACGCTGGCCATCACGCTGCCCAACGTGCTGGTGGTCCATCCTTCCGTGCCTGCAAAGAGCATGGAGGAACTCATCGCCTACCTGCGCCAATCGGGCGACAAGGTGTCCTATGGCTCCATGGGCACGGGATCGAGCGCGCACCTGAACGGCGAGCTGCTCTCGCGCTCGGCGCAGTTGCAGATCACGCACGTGCCCTACAAGGGCAGCGCGCCGGCGATGCAGGATCTCATGGCCGGCAACATCCAGATGGCGTTCGAGAACCTGCCCGTCGCCTTGCCGATGATCCAGGCCGGCAAGCTGCGCGCGCTCGGCGTCACCAGCACGGCCAGCGCCGCCCTGGCGCCGGACATCCCCCCGATCGGCAAGACCCTGCCCGGCTTCGAGGACAACATCTGGTTCGGCTTCATCGCCCCCGCCGGACTCGCGGCGGACACCGAGAAACGCCTGCACGAGGAACTGGTGCGTGCGATCCGCTCCGACGAAGTCAGCCGCGTCATGGTCGATCGCGGCGCGGCGATCACCACCAACTCGCCCGCGCAGATGCGCCAGCTCATCGCCCACGACCGCGAGAAATGGGACAAGCTGGTGCGCGAGCGCAACATTTCCGTGGAATGACGATGCCACGCTACGCTTTCGAGCCATCGCCGCAGGTGTCGGTGGCGGTCAAGGGGCGCGCCGAGCGGTTCCCGGTGCACCGCGTCTACTGCATCGGACGCAACTACGAGGCCCATGTGCGCGAGATGGGCCACGATCCCGACCGCTCGCCGCCGATCTTCTTCTGCAAGCCCGCGGACGCCGTGCTGGAAGTCGCCGACGGCCAGGAGGGCCGCTTTCCCTACCCGGCGGGGACGGTCTGCTGCCATCACGAGATCGAGCTGGTGATCGCCATCGGCCAGGGCGGCTGCGACATCGCGCAGTCCGATGCGCACCGGCACATCTTCGGCTACGCGATCGGCCTGGACATGACGCGCCGCGATCTGCAGCGCGCTGCCGCGAAGGCCGGCCAGCCGTGGGAAGTCGGCAAGGCGTTCGATGCGTCCGCACCCATCGGCCCGATCCATCCCATCGAGGAGACCGGCGTGCTCGAATCCGGTGCGATCTCGCTGCAGGTCGACGGCCGGCCGCGGCAGGAAGCCGGCCTCTCGCAACTGATCTGGCGCGTCGACGAGACCATTGCCGCACTCTCGCGGCTGTTCGAGCTCAAGCCCGGCGATCTGATCTACTCCGGCACGCCGGAAGGCGTGGGGGAAGTCGAGCGCGGCAACCTGATGGTCGGGCGCATCGACGGGCTGGGCGAACTGCACGTGCGCGTGCGCTGAGCCCCCGAATCGCAGGAGCGGACGGCTGCCGGACTTGCCGAAGGCGCACGTTCAAGTCTTCAGCCGCACCTTGGTGTAGCTGCCGCGATCCATGTCCACGACCTCCACGCTGAGGTGCACAGCCAGGCCTGACGGGAATTCCGGCATGTGTTCGAGCATGCCGTCGGCCACGCGCCGGCTGAGATCCTTCTTTGCCTCCGGCGTTCGCCCGGCCAGGATGCGCAGCGTCACATGGATGAACGCGCGTCCGGCATCCTGCAGGCCGACACGGAACGGGTCGGCGCACCGTACGCGCGCCTTCAGATCGGCTTCGTCCTCGACTTCGGAACTGGCGGCCAGCCTGCGCGTGACGGCGGCCAGCATGGCATCGAAGGGCAGATCGCCCAGGTTGGGGGTGTATTCGACAACGATGTGCGGCATGGTTCAGCAAATAGATGGTCGGGCATCCAGCCGCTCGCGCCTGGCCCGATATGGCGGCAGATCCCGCGCGAGATCCGCGATCATGTCCTCCTGCGCGCCCGGCTCGATCAGGATGTCCACGGTCGGGGGAACCGGATCGCGATGATCACGATGTCGCCAGCCCTTGCTGCGACAGCGCCGCCCGCGTGAGGGGCGCCCCCTCGCACAGCAGCTTGCGCAGGCGCCGCATGTCGCGGAGCCGGTCGATGCCGACGGCACCCACCACGACCTCGCCGCGCAGGTGGACGGCCAGGCTGGCGCCTTCGTCGCCGCTCGCGACCACCGAATCGCCGTGCAGCGGTGCGCCCAGCACCTGCAGATTCACGCCGTACTGGTCGGACCAGAACCAGGGCGGCGAGCCGGCGGCCTGTGCCACCGTCTCCTGCCCCCGCAGCGCCGACGCGATGTGGAGGGCCGCAGCCTCGCCCTGGCGGTTCGCGTTGTCCCAGGTCTCGATGCGCACCGCCGCGTTGTGCCAGGCGCAGGTCTGTTCCGTCACGTCGCCGGCCGCATACACGTTCGGAACGCCGGTGCGGCCATGGCCGTCGACGACCACGCCCGAACGCACGAGCGCGCCGCACTGCCGGGCCAGCGCCACGTTGGGCGCGATGCCGATGCCGACGACCACGGCGCCGACCTCGAGCTGCGAGCCATCGGACAAGCGGGCACCTTGCACGGCCGTGCCGCCGTGCAAGGCGGCAAGCGACGTCCGCAGCCGGATGTCCACGCCACGCCCCGCATGCAAGGCGTGCAGCCATTGCGCCGCGGACGCCGGCAAGGTCCGCCGGCACAGGCGGTCCTCGGCCTCCAGGAGCACGACCTCGACGCCGATCTCGCGCGCGCCGGCGGCGACTTCCAGGCCGATCCAGCTGCCGCCCACGACCAGCAGCGGCTGGCCCGCCCGGGCGCAGTCGTCGATGGACTGGCGCAGGCCCCGTGCGTCGGCCGCGGTGCGCAGATGGTGCACGCCGGCCAGCCCGCTGCCCGGCACCGTGAGGCGGCGGGGCTGTCCGCCCGTGGCCAGCAGCAGCGCGTCGTAGTGCATCGCCGGCCCGGCATCGAGGCTCACCGCCTGTTCCCGCGGGTCCACCGAGACGACGGGACGGTTGAGGAGGATGCGCTCGTTGGGGCGATCGCCCGGGGCGATGCAGCGCAGGTCCTGCTCGGCGCCCCACAGGTATTCCTTCGACAGCGGCGGGCGCTCGTAGGGCGCTCGCCCCTCCTCGCTGATGAGCACCACCTCGCCGTCGAAGTCCAGGTCGCGCAGCCTGCGCAGCGCAGCGCCGGCGGCCTGCCCGCCGCCGACGATCACGACCCGGCGGCCGGCGCACGACACGCGACCCGAGGTGCCGCTCCCGTTCACGACCCGGCGCCTTCCGTCGTCACGGGCAGTTGCACCAGCACGGCGTCGGCCTCCACCTTGACCGCATAGCTGGCGACGTCGGTGGTGCCGACGGCCAGGCATTTTCCGCTGCGGATGTCGAAGAGCGCGCCGTGCAGAGGGCATTCCACGGCATCGCCCTCGATGTAGCCCTCCGAGAGCAGCGCGTAGGCATGCGTGCAGATGTCGTGGGTGGCATACACCCCATCGTCCAGCCTGTACAGCGCCACCGGGATGCCGGCGAGCTTCATGCCCTTGGGTTCGCCCGGCCTGATGTCCGCCACCGGGCAGGCGCGAACCCATTGCTTCGTTTCGCTCATGCTCGCGATCCTGCTAGCGGGAAAGGTTGCGCCAGTCGTCCTCGATGGACCGCAGGCGCCCCCCCGTGGCAGTGATCCCGGAGTAGTCACGCGCCTCGGGGCGCGCACTGGGCGGCAGTTCGTTGTTCATGAACTTCTTCACCGCCTGCGAGAGGTGACGCCGCAGCCGGATGATGGCCTGGTCCGCGGAACACAGGTACTCCTCGGAGCGGTCGACGATCGGCCCCATGCTGACCTGGGTGACGAAGTCCTCGATGACGATCTCGGTGTATCCCGTGTGGTTGCCGTGCTGCATCAGCTGGCGGTTCTGCCCCCAGTGGCGGTCGGGATCCTGGCAGATGCCGCCGGCCATCGGCCAGGTGTTGGCACGCTGCGTGCGCTTCATCGACTCGGTGGGCCGCCTGGTGTTGTAGAAGATGTACCACTGGATGAGGTGCGTGTCGTCGACCGGCACCGCGATGATGACGGTGCGGTCCTGGTCGTCGCCGGTGTTGATGGGCGGGATCAGGCCGTAGTACGGCATGATGAATTCGGTGACCCGGGCCACGCATTCCCCGTTGGGCGCCTCGCGCAGGGCGGCGGCTTTGTAGCCGTACGACGTGTCTTCGAACTTGTAGCGCACGGCGTTGTTCACGCGCGTCGCAGCCATGTCCATCTTGGAGTGGCTCAGGTGGCTTTGATGCAGAAGCGCAATATGCGACGAGTCGATGGTCGCCTCGACGCCCTGCAGCCAGTTGGAGTTCAGTTCCAGGCCGCATGAATACGCCTGGTCGGGCGGCAGGTTCATCCACTCGAAATTCGGTGCGGGCGGCGCCTCGCCCTCGCCCAGCCACACCCAGACGAGGCCGGCGCCTTCGACGGCGGGATAGTGCTTGACCTTGACGGTCTCGCGGAACCCTTCGGGATTGGACGCCTCGTTGGGCACTTCCAGCACCTTGCCGGAAACGCAGATCTTCCAGCCGTGGAAGATGCAGCGCAGCGCATTGTCTTCGTTGCGCGCGAGCGCGAGCGACACACCGCGGTGCGGGCATGCCTCGTTCAGGAAGCCCACCCGCCCGTCATGGGTGCGATAGGCGACATAGCGATGGCCGAACAGCTTCACGCGTACCGGGGCGCCGCCGGCCTCCAGGCGCGCCGAGAGGACGGCCGGAACCCAGTACAGCTGGCGCAGCATGCGTCCCATGGGGGCATCCCCTTCGACTCTCGTCAGCAACTCGTTCTCTTCCTTGGTTGTCATGGGCACTCCGATGTGGGGGTCAATTGACGGGGTTGATGAAAGCTGATGAAATATCTTCCTAAGAAGATATATTGTCAAGCAATCCGAGGGGTTTCCCTCATATTTCACCCCTAGCATTCGAAAACCCAGTTGGGTATGTTGGGCAAAACGAGTTGGCCCGGTGCCGGCGTCCCTGGAAGGAAAGCACGATGAAGTCCACCCACTACCCGGTCACGGACCGGTCCCGCATCCGGCTGTTCGCCGGCCGGGGGTCCAACGAGAGATCCGCCATCCATGAAGTCATCGACTCGGCGCTGTACGGCGTCGTGTCGTACGCCATCGAGGGCCAGCCTTTCGCCACGCCGACCATGGTGTGGCGCCAGGGTGACCACCTGTACTGGCACGGCTCGGCGGGCAGCCGCATGCTCAAGCACCTGGCGGCGGGCGCCGGCGTGTGCATCAACTTCACGCACCTCGACGGCTTCGTGCTGTCCCGCCTCGCGTCGGCGCACACGCTGAACTACCGCTCCGTGATGGTGTACGGCATCACCGAGCCGGTGGAATCGCTCGAGGACCGGATGGAACAGCTGCAGCGCTTTCTCGCATCGCGCTTCCCGGGGCGATGGGAGGAGATCAGGCAGCCCAGCCTGCATGAGCTCAAGAGCATCCTGATGGTGCGCATGCAGATCCAGGAGGGCTCGCTCAAGCGGCGCGCGGGCCCGCCCGCGGACGGCCTGCCGATCTTCGGCGGCGAGGCTCTGTATGCCCAGGCCTGCTGGGCGGGCGAGATTCCGCTGGGCGTGGTGGCCTATCCCGGGCGGCCCGCGGCGCGGCTCAAGGAGGAGGTGACGACCCCGGCCTATGTCGAGAAGTTCGCCGCCCAGATGGGCTTGCGCACGCCGGGGGAGCAGGTCGGCCCCGTGCCGCCCGCACGCGTGAAGGTGCTGGATGCGCAGATGGTGGCCAAGGAGGTGCGCAGGATCCGCATGCAGGCCGTGGCACCGGAGCACCTTCCTGCGATGCAAGCCGGTGCCCACGCGCGCGTGGGCGTCGTGCTGCGGGACGGAACGCGCGACTTCCGCCCCTACACCGTCGTGGAGGTCGATGGCCAGCGCCGGTGGTTCGACATCGCGGTGCTGAAGGAAGTGGAAGGCCGCGGTGGATCGGTGTACCTGCACGAACGCGTCCAGGCCGGCGATGCGCTGGACGTCGAGGCCTTTCCCAACGAATTTCCGATCGCACCCTCGACGCAGTCGGCGATCCTGGTCGCCGGCGGCATCGGCGTGACGCCGATCGTGGCGATCGCCCGCGCGCTGAAGGCGCAGGGCATCCCCTTCACGGCGCACTACACGGCCCGCGGCGAGGCGACGGCGGCCTACCGCGGCGAGCTCGCGGCGCTCGGCGGCGAGGCCTACCGCTTCTACGACACGGCATGCGAAGGGCAGCCGCGGATGCCCGTGCACGACATCCTCGGCGAGCCTGCCGCGGGCCGCCACGTGTATGTGTGCGGCCCCGCCTCCCTGGTGGACGCCGTCGTCGAAGCAGCGCTCGCCCGCGGCTATTCGCCGGACCAGGTCCATCACGAGCTTTTCAAGGCCCCGCCGCCGAAATCCACCGACCGGCCCGTCCAGGTGAGCCTCGCCCGCTCCGGCATGGCGCTGGAGGTCGCCCCGGGAACGTCCATCCTCGATGCGGTGCTGGCCAAGGGCGTCTACGTGCCCCACAGCTGCAAGCGCGGCGAGTGCGGCGAATGCGCCGTCAAGGTGGCGGCGGGATCCATGTCCCACCGGGACAGGTTCCTGACGCCCGCGCAGCGCAGCGGCGGACTCGCCTGCATCTGCGTGTCCTGGTCCGACGGCGATGCCATCGCCCTGGACCTCTGAACGCTTTTTTCAACCCGACGCCGAGCCTCCAGTGACTGACACCATCCGCATCCTTCATCTCATCGCCTCCCCCCGCGAGGCCAGCCGCTCCAGGGCCGTCGCGCAGGCCTACCTCGACGCCCTGAAGCAGTCCGATCCGACCGTCGCCGTCGAGGCGCTGGACCTGTGGGCCACCGCCCTGCCCGCCATCGACGGCGCCCTGCTGAGCGCGAAATACGCCGTCCTGGCGCGCAGGCCCCACCAGCCCGAAGAGGCGCAGGCCTGGCAGCAGGTCCAGGCGCTGGCGCAGCACTTCCTGGGTTTCGACCACTACGTCATCAGCGTGCCGATGTGGAATCTGGGCATTCCCTACCGGCTGAAGCACTACATCGACGTCATCACCCAGCCGGGCATGACCTTCTCCTGGACACCCGAGCGCGGCTACGAAGGCCTGGTGCTCGGCCGCTCGGCGCTCGTCGCCTGTGCGAGCGCATTCGACTATTCCGCCGAATCGCCGCTTCATTCCTGGGACCAGCAGAAGACCTACGTGCAGACGTGGCTGCGCTTCGTTGGCATCGAGGACGTCGAGCTGATCGATTGCGGCCCGACCCGGCCGGGCGAATCCGGCACGCAGGCCGCGCAGGCCCGGGCCGAGCAGAGGGCCTCCCGGCAGGGTCAGACTGCCCAACTTCGACGCCGCAGGATTGGGTAAATTCGATAGAATGGTCGTTGGGTAAACCAAGGACCATATGCCAAAGAACAACGCTCCCAACAGCATCGATCTCTCATCCGCCGCCGTGCGGCTTGCGCTGCAGCCGCGTGCGAAGCCGTACTGGCAGGTGTGCACGCCGGGCGCGCACCTGGGGTACTACAAGGGCAACCGCGGCAGCGCCTGGTATGGCCGGAAGTTCGTCGGCGACGGCAAGTACAAGCAGGCGAAGATCGGCCCCGCCCGGGACGAGAACGGCTCGACGGGGTTGAGCTTCGAAGCGGCCCGTCAGGAACTGTTGCGCTGGGCCGCAGTGAACGCCGAGGCGGGCGCCGACCTGCACGTGACGCGAAGCGAAGCGGTGCGTGCCACGAGAAGGGTCGATCAGCTCAAGCCGAATCGCCTCGACGCCATCTCCCAGGCGTGGGCGCACGTGCGCCCCGACGTCGACTTCTGGCTTCCCGGCTTCTTCCTGCGCATCGAGTACGCCCACTACCTGCATGACCGCCGGGTCCAGGAAGTCGCCAAGCAGGCAGGCACCAATGTGGGCGACATGCACGTCCTGCTGGCACTGAGGCGCAACGGCCCGGACGGTGCGATGAGGCCCACCGACCTCTACCGGGAACTGCTGGTCACCTCGGGCGCGATCACGAAGCGGCTGGACAGCCTGATGGCGCAGAAGCTCGTCGAACGTGTCGCGGCCGTGGGCGATCGCCGCTCGGAATTGGTGCGCCTGACCCGGCGCGGCCTCGCCATCGCAGACGCGGCCATGAACCGCATCGCAAGCTCCCTGAAGGACATCGTGCGCGCCAGCGGCGTGAGCCATGCGGAACTGAAGCATGTCGACGACTGCTTTCGCCGGCTGATCGCCGCGATGTAGCTAGGGTATTCCTGAGTGACATTTATCTTCCATGGAAGAAAATCGTTAGGCAGTTAGTTATTGGGTGAGTTGGCCCGCTCCTTGCATGAGAAGGAGCATCGACATCACCCGCCTACCGGTCCACTCCCATGATGAACGTCACTCAGATTCCACTATCCCGCCGCCGGCTCCTCCAGGCCTCGCTCGCGCCCCTGGCACTCGGCACGGGCAGCGCGTTCTCCCAGGCGCCTGCCCCCTCGCGCGGCGAGATCAAGCTGGGGCAGACCATGCCCTACAGCGGGCCGCTGTCCCAGCTCAGTGCCATCGGCAAGGTGCAGGCGCGCTACTTCAGGATGGTGAACGCACAGGGCGGCATCAACGGGCGCGCGGTCACGCTCCTGTCCGTCGATGACGCCTACAACCCTGCCAAGGCCGTCGAGCAGACGCGCAACCTCGTCGAGCGGGAACGTGTCGCCGCCATGTTCGCCAGCATGGGCACGGCACAGAACGTCGCCGTCCAGAAGTACCTGAACACGCGAAAGATTCCCCAGCTGTTCGTCTACGCGGGCAGCGACCGGTTCGCGGATCCCAAGAACTTTCCCTGGACCCTGCCCGGCCTGCCGACCTTCTCGACCGAGGCGATCGCCTACGCGGAACACGTGCACCGGGAGAAGCCGCAAGCCAGGGTGGCCGTGCTCTACCAGAACGACGAGTTCGGCAAGGAATACCTGGCCGCCTTCCGGCGCCGCCTCCAGGAGCTGGGCAGCAAGGTGCAGGTGGTGAGCGCCGCCGGCTACGAGGTGACGACCCCCACCGTGGATTCGCAGATCATCTCGCTGGCGAACACCGGCGCCGAGGTGTTCCTGGACATCACCGGACCGAAGTTCACCATCCAGGCCATCCGCAGGGTCAGCGAGATGTCCTGGCGGCCGCTGCACATCATCCCCATCACCAGCAACTTCATCGCGACCGTGCTCAAGGTGGCAGGCCTGGACAAGTCCGTCGGCCTTCTCTCGGCCACGCCGAGCAAGTCGGCCGGCGACCCCGAATGGGCGAACGATGCCGCCTACGTGGAGTGGCTCGCGTTCATGAAGAACTACTACCCGGAGGGGGACATGAACGAGCAGCTGAATCTCGTCGGCTACAGCATGGGCTTCCTCATGACCGAGGTGCTGCGCCGCTGCGGCGACGACCTCGGTGCGCAGCGGATCCTCAAGGAAGCCACGTCGCTGAAGGACGTGGTGCTGCCGGCGCTGATCCCGGGCATCACCGTCAACACCTCGCCCACCAACTACCGCATCGTCGAGAAGCTGCGCCTGCAGCGCTTCGATGGACAGCGCTGGGTTCCGCTCGCCTGATGGACGCCCGGACCCTGCCGCTTCTGCAGGTGCAGAACGTCGGCGTGCGCTTCGGCGGCGTCCAGGCGCTGGCCGATGTCTCCTTCTGCGTGGACGATGGCGCCATCTGCGGCATCATCGGACCCAACGGGGCGGGCAAGACCACGCTGTTCAACTGCCTGAGCCGCCTCTACGACCCGGACGAGGGCTCGATCCGCTTCGGCGCGCGCGATCTGCGCAGCGTACCGCCCCACGGCGTGGCCGGCCTGGGCATCGCCCGGACTTTCCAGAACGTCGCGCTGTTCGACCGGCAGACGGTGCGCAAGAACGTCGAGACCGGCTGCTTCCTGCAGTTCGGAGGGCGGCACATGGCCGCGCTGTTCGGCAGCAGGCAGGGCCGCCAGGACCGGCTCGGCGTCGACCGGCGCGTCGACGAACTGCTGGCCTTCGCACGGCTCGAGCCGGTCGCGGAGGTGCTTGTTTCGCAGCTGTCGTTCGGCACCCGCAAGCGGGTGGAGCTGGCCCGGGCCCTGGCCATGAAGCCCCGGATGCTGCTGCTGGACGAGCCGGCGGCCGGACTGAACCATCAGGAGGTGGAGGAGCTGCTCGGCTGGATCCAGCAGATCCGCGACACCCTGGGAATTTCCATTCTCCTGATCGAACATCACATGAACCTGGTGATGCGCGTCTCGGACCAGGTGGTGGTGCTGGAGTTCGGCCGCAAGATCGCCGAAGGCGTCCCGCAGGAGATCGCCAACCACCCGGAGGTGATCCGGGCCTACCTGGGAGACGCGCAATGACGCCCGGCCATCTCAGCGTCCGCGACCTGCATGCCGCCTACCACACCGTGCCGGTGCTGAAGTCGGTGGACATCGACGTGCCGCAGGGCGGCATCACGGCCCTGCTGGGCGCCAACGGCGCCGGCAAGACGACCGTCCTGCGGGCGGTCAGCAAGGCGCTCGTCCACATCCGCGGCCGGATCGTGCTGGACGGCAAGCGCATCGACGGCCTCGGCACGGACGCCATCGCGCGCCTGGGCGTCGCGCACGTCCCGGACGGCAGGGGCACCTTCACGCAGCTGACGGTGGAGGAGAACCTCCTGGTGGGCGCCATCACCCGCACGGATCGCGCCGGCATCCGCGCCGATCTGCGGCGCATGTACGACCTGTTCCCGAAGCTCGAGGAATACCGGCACAAGATGGCCGGCTTCCTGAGCGGCGGCGAGCAGCAGATGGTGGCGATCGCGCGCGCCCTGATGCTCCGCCCCCGGCTGCTGATGCTCGACGAGCCGTCGTTCGGCCTGGCGCCGATGGTGGTGCGGCAGATCTTCGGCGTGCTCGCGCAGATCAACCGCGACACGGGGCTGAGCATCCTGATCGTGGAGCAGAACGTGCGGCTGGCGCTCGAGCTGGCGCACCAGGCCTACGTGCTCGAGACGGGCCGCGTCATCCTCGGCGGCACCTCCGAGTCGCTTCGGGCGGACTCGCGCGTGCGGGCCGCCTATCTTGGAATCTAGGAACCTCAAATGATCGAGTTGACGCAGCAGATTGCCGCGGGCTTCGTGAACGGCTGCATCTACGCCATGCTGGCGCTGGCGCTGGTCATGATCTACCGGGCCACGAACCATGTGAACTTCGCGCAAGGCGAGATGGCCATGTTCTCGACCTACATCGCGTGGTCGCTGATGCAGGCGGGCTTTTCCTACTGGGTCGCCGCCTGCGGCGCGATCGCCTTCGGCTTCGTCGCCGGGGCGCTGGTGGAGCGCGTCGCCCTGCGGCCGCTCCACGATGCGCCGGTGCTGGCCGTGGTGACCGTGTTCGTCGCGCTGATGATCATCGTCCAGAGCGCCGCGGGCATCCTCTTCGGCCACGAGAGCCACGGCATCGACAGTCCCTTCGACCAATGGGCGGGCGTCGGCCAGGGGCTGCTGTCCGGCCACGGGCTGGGCACGGTGGCCGTGACCCTGGTCGTGCTGGCGGCGATGAGCGCGTTCTTCAAGTTCACCCGGCTGGGGCTGGCGATGCGGGCCGCCGCGCTCAGCCCGCTGTCCAGTTCGCTGTCCGGCGTCAATGTCAGCCGGGTGCTGCTCCTGGGCTGGGGCGTCGCGGGCGCGATCGGCGCCGTTGCAGGCCTTCTCGCGGCGCCGGCGGTCTTCCTCAGCCCGCACATGATGAGCGGCATCATGATCTACGGCTTCGCGGCCGCGGTGGTGGGCGGCGTCGACAGTCCGGTGGGCGCGGTCATCGGCGGCCTGCTGCTGGGCATCGGCGAGAACCTCCTGGGCGCGTACGTCACCGGCAACGAACTCAAGCTGACCTTCGCGCTGATCGTGATGTTCGCGATCCTCGTGGTGCGGCCCCACGGGCTGCTGGGCGGAAGGAGCATCCAGCGTGTCTGACAAGACGACGATGAGGCTCGACGCGCCTGCGCTCCCCTCGCCCCGCGCCGCGGCTGCGTTCCAAAGGCCCCACGCGGTGGCGGCGGTCTGCGTCCTCCTTGCACTGTGGGCGGTCTTCGCGCTGCACGGGTACTGGTCCTTCAAGCTGGCATCGGTGCTCGTCCTGGCACTGGCCGTGCGCGGCCTGCAACTGCTGATCGGCACCAGCGGACAGGTCTCGCTGGGCCACGGCGCCTTCTTCGCCATCGGCGCCTATGCGGCGGGCATCACGATGTCGCAAGGCTGGCTCTCGCCCTACCTCGCCATCCCCGCAGCGATCGCCCTGTGCAGTGCGCTGGGCTTCCTGTTCGGGCTGCCGGCGGTGCGCCTGGCCGGCCCCTACCTGGCGCTGGGCACCTTCGCCCTGGCGATCGCGCTGCCGCAACTGCTCAAGCATCCTGCGCTGGAGGACTGGACAGGCGGCGTCAGCGGCCTGAGCCTCGACCCCATCACGGCGCCCTTCGAGGGGCTTGCCCTGCACGCCGACCAGTGGGTGCTGCTGATCACGGTGGCATGGACCGCTGTCGTGTACCTGGTCCTGCATCGCCTCGTGAACGGTCCGGCCGGCCTGGCCTGGCTCACCCTGCGGGACCATCCGACGGCAGCGAGTGCCGTCGGCGTGGACGTGCGCAAGTGGAAAGCCGCGGCCTTCGCCGTCAGCGCGGGTGTCGTGGGGGCAGCCGGCGCCCTGAACACCTGCCTGACCAACTTCGTCTCGCCCGACAACTTTCCGATCTTCCTGTCGCTGAGCCTGCTCGTGGGCGTGTCGATCGCCGGGCCGAAGTCCATCGCGGGGACCTTCGTCGCCGCGGTCTTCCTGTCGTTCACGCCCGACGTGGCCGAGAAGCTGTCGCAGGAACTCACCGGCGTGCTGTACGGGCTGGTCATGCTCGTGGCCGTCTTCGTGGTGCCCATGCTGCGCCGCTGGCGCCGCCGCCTCGCGATGCGCGGCGGCGCCGGACCAGACGCTGCGCAGAGTACGCCCTCGAAATGACGTCTGCCGGCGCGGCAGGACCCACACCCATCCAAGGAGAAACACAACAATGGCAACTGACAGGAAACCGCTGGAAGGCAAGGTCGCGGTGGTGACCGGCGGGACGCGAGGCGTCGGCAAGGGCGTCGCACTGGCGCTCGGCGAGGCCGGCGCCCTCGTGTACGTCACGGGGCGCACCATGGAGCCCGGCAACGCAAGCTGGTCGGGCTCGCTGCGGGAGACCGCCGAAGAGATCGCGCGGCGGGGCGGCCGCTGCATTCCGCTGGTGTGCGACCACGCCGACGACGAGCAGGTCGAGCAGCTGTTCGCGCGCGTGCACGAGGAGCAGGACGGCCGGATCGACGTCCTGGTGAACAACGTGTTCGCCGCACCGGCCCAGATGCCCGTGAACGTGCCGTTCTGGCAGCTGGACGACGGCCTGTGGGAGACGCTGCTGCACGTCGGCCTGCGCTCGCACTACATCGCCAGCCGCTGCGCGGCGCCGCGGATGGTGGCCCGCAGGCAGGGGCTGATCGTCAACACGTCCTCGGGCGGCGCCGTGCGCTACACCTTCAACGTGCCTTTCGGCGTGCAGAAGGCCGGCGTGGACAAGATGGCCAGGGACATGGCCCATGACCTGCGGCCATTCGACGTGGCCGCCGTCGTCATCTGGCCGGGGTTCATCAAGAGCGAGAAGTTCCTGGCCCAGCCGGATCGCCTGCCTCCGGCCCTGGCGCAGCGGATCATGGCGGATGGGGAATCGCCGGAATTCGCCGGCCGGGCTGTCGCCGCATTGGCCGCCGACCCCCACGTCATGGAGAAGTCCGGGAAGCTGCTGCTCGCGGCGGAACTGGCGGCCGAGTACGGCTTCGTCGACGTCGATGGCCGGGTGCCGCAGGCGCCTTCACGCGTCTAGCCGGCAATGGCGCAGGCGCCGCGATGCGCATCGCCCGAAGGACACGGCCTCGCCTGGACGCCCGGCACCCTGAGGCGGCAGCCGCCCCAGGGCGCGCCGGGCCGTTCATTCGGCCGGCGGACCGGCCCCCGGTTCATCGAACCCGATCATCCGGGTGAACGCCTCCACGCCTTGCCGCGGCATGTGCATCCGGTTCACGCGCGCGTCCGGGTCGCCGAAGCCCATGGCCATGCCGCAGGCCGTCACCTCTTCCGGCGGCATCCGCAAGTGGGCCGCGATGACCGGATGGAAGCGCGCAAAGGACACCTGCGGGCAGGTGTCGATGCCGCGGGCCTTGGCGGCGATCATCACGCTCTGCACGAACAGGCCGAGATCGAGCCAGCTGTGCCGGCCCAGGCGGGCGTCGATGGAGAAGATGAGGCCGACCGGTGCACCGAAGAAATCGAAGTTGCGCTGCGTCTGCCGCGCACGGGCCTCGGCATCCTGCCGGTCGATGCCCAGTGCGCCGTAGTAGTGCTCGGCAAAGTCCGACTGGCGCTGGCGCAGCGGCGCCGGCAGCGGATCGGGGAAGTGCGCAGAGGCAGGCAGGTCGTCTTTCTGGAAGGATCTCAGCAAGGCCTCGCCCAATGCCTTTTTCGGCGCCCCGGCCAGCACGTGAACCCGCCAGGGCTGCGTGTTGGAGTTGCTCGGTGCTGCGGTCGCCGTGCGCAGGACGTCGAGCACCTGCGCCCGAGACAGCGCCTCCGACGTGTAGGCCCGCACGGACCTGCGCGCCTTCAGGACGCGATCGACGACACCCTCCGGGCCGCCCGAGGCCATCTCACACGACGCCATGCGCCGCCGCCTCGGTCTGTGGTGCAGCGTGATAGGCGATTCGTCCCGCAGGCAGGAAGAACAGCGCGATCACCGCGCCACCTTTCGCCTCCGGGTAGTGATGGCTCCCCGGCGCCGGCGCGGTCCACCCGGCATGGCACCATCCGTTGGGCCCATTGAGGGCCGCGCCGGGACTCAGCGGAATCACCATGTTGAACTCTCCGTACGGATGCGCATGGTACTGGCCACGGTAGCTTGCCTCCGGATGGCCCTGCCTGTTGCCGGCGCTGTCCATGTAGACCGCCGTGATGCTGAAGTGATGGGTGCGCTGCGACGGCTCCGCGATCCGGCTGCGCCGATAGATCGGCCCGTCCAGCTCCACGTTCGCCGCCCATCCGTCCTGCACGCCTCGCTTCACCAGCCCGGACAGCGCCTGGTACAGCTCGGAGCCAGGGCCGTATGTCCGGTTCAGCCAGCGCTCCACCTCGGTGCCGGCCGTCATGTCCTTCACTTCCTCGAGAAAGGGGATGCAACGCTCGATCAGCGCCTCGCGGTCCCGGTTCGGTACTTGGGTTTCCATCGCCTACTCCTCCGAACGGAAACCCGAGGCACGGACGATCGGCCCCCAAGTGTCGCGTTCGCCTTGAATCGATGCGGCATAGTCCTGCGGCGGCAGGGTCAGGGTCTCCAGGCCCACCTGCGCGAACGACGCGCGCAGCGCCGTATCCTTGCTGGCCGCGACCATCGCCTCGTACAGGCCCTGGATGACGGCCGCCGGTGTCCCGGGGGGCGCGAATACGCCATAGGTCTCGCCGCCTCGGATTCCCGGGAAGCCCTGCTCGATGAAGGTCGGAACGCCGGCCATGAAGGCCGAGCGCTTCTCGCCGGCGACGCCGAGTATCCTGATCCGGCCCTGCTGCATGTAGGGAAGGAAGTCGGCGACGAAGCCGAAGTAGGCCGGGATCTGGCCGCCGACAAGATCCTGCATGGCGGGCGCCGATCCGCGGTAGCCGATGTGCTGCAGCTTCAGGCTGGCGGCCTCGGAGAGCTGGTAGCCCAGGAAGTGGGCCATCGAACCCGCCGCCGGCGACGCATAGGTCCCCTGCTCCGGGGCCCGCCGGATCCATGCCACGTAGTCCTCCAGGGTCCGAACCGATGCCGGCGCCGCGCTGCTCACGGCAAAGGCGCAGGTGGCCGCCACCAGCGGCGAGACGGGGACCAGATCGATCGCCGGGTCGTACATCAACCGGCTGTAGACGTGCGGATAGATCGTCAGCGCCGATGCGTGCGTGCACAGGAGCGTGCTGGCGTCAGGCCGCTCGCGCCTGAGCAGGCTGCTCGCAACACGGCCGGCGGCACCCACGCGGTTGTCGACGATGTAGGCTCGCCCCTGCTTGCGCCAGGCCTCGGCCAGCTGCCGTGCCGTGATGTCGAGCGTGCCGCCGGCGGGATAGCCGACCAGGATCCTTCCTGTGGGTCCGCCGGCCTGCGCCATGGCCGGCCGCAGCCAGGCTGCGACGGGTGCCGCCGCGGCGAAGTGGACGAACGAGCGACGAGACAGCGAATTCATGGCAGACCTCGATCCGTAGGGGGTGGAACACGGGAATGGCCGCGATGATGCGCCCCCATCGAGTTGAATGGAACTGATGGCTTTGCAATAGCAAAATGCACTGAATTCAACTCATACGAGAGTCCGCGATGAGCATCGGGCGCATGGATCTCAACCTGCTGAAGGTCTTCGACGCCGTCTTCGAGGACCGCAACCTCGTGCTGGCCGGACGCCGGCTGAACCTGAGCCAGTCGGCGGTCAGCCATGCACTGGCGCGCCTGAGGGAACTGGTCGGCGACGATCTGTTCCTGCGCACCGGCAAGGGGATGGCGCCCACGGGGCGGGCCACCGCGATGGCACCGGCGATCAGGGACTGCCTGCGGCGCATCGAAGCGACGCTCGGGGTCGAGTCCTTCACGCCCGAGAAATCGACACGCCGATTCGTCATCGCCGCGAACGACCATGTCACGGCGGTGATCGTTGCGCCGCTCTCGCGTGAACTGCAGAGGATCGCGTCAGGCGTGGACCTCGTGATACGACCCTCGACGCGGCTGGATCTCGCCGAGCAGATCGACCTGGGCCGCATCGATCTCGCCATCGGCATCTTTGCCCAGGTGCCCGCCCGGCTGAACGCGCGCACCCTGATGTCCCAGGGCGAGGCCATCCTGATGCGCAAGGGGCACCCGGCCGCCCGGCGCCGGCTGACCCTGCGCGATGTCGCCAGCTATCCTCTGGTGGCCATCTCGGTGGGTGGACAGGAGGAAGGTGCGGTCGACGGGTTCATCCTGGAGCGCGGCCTTGCACGGCAATCCGAGATGTTCGACCGCCATGCGCTGCAGGAGGCCCTGGCGGACATGGGGCAGGCGCCCCGCCTGCGGGTCACGGTGCCGCATTCCCTGGCCATCCCGGCGCTCCTGCGAGAAAGCGACATGCTGTCGATCGTGCCGACGTCGCTGGCCAGGGCGCTCACCCGCAGTGGCGAACTGCTGCTGCGCCCGCCGCCCTACCGCTCCGGCCTGGCCACGACGCGCGCCGTCTGGCACCGCCGCAACGATCACGATGGCGCACACCTGTGGCTGCGGGACAGGGTGTTCGCCGTGGCCCGGACGATCGCGGAAGCGGGCGATGGCCGATGAGCGTTCGGCGTGCCGGGACGTGCCAACGGCCTAGCGAAGTGCCAGGTCGACGGCGCGCCGCCATTGGGCGAGCGCCGCCGGGTCGACCATCGACCGCCTGCGCGCGACCCAGTAGGTCGACCATCGCGTGCCCGGGGATATCAAGGGGCTGACCGCATAGACCGAACGGTCGAGGTAGGTGCCCGCATGGCGCGGCAGCACGGCCGCACCCAGGCCATCCCGGACAAGCGCGAGCGCGGTCGAGTAGAGCTGTACTTCATGGCCGACGCTCAACTCGCGATCCTGCGCGCGCTGGTCCAGCAGCAAGGCGCGCCACTGCCCGCCGTTGCGCCCCACGAGGATGAGATCCGTCCCCTCCAGGGCCTGCCATCGGATGCCCCTTGCAGCCGACCGCATCTTCTCGGCGAGTGGATGGTCGAGCGCACACGCGACGCACAGCGTGTCGCTGAGCAGGAGCTCGGACGTGAATTCGCCCGAGAGCTTCGGTGACGTGTCCGTCGAGCCGATCACCACATCCGCTTCGCCGGATGCCAGCAGATCGGTGAGGAGCGTGACGGGCCGGTCGATGAGCTCGATGCGAACGGGCGATGCCTCGTCGCGCAGCCGGCGCAACGCGCCGGGAATGAAGGTCGCGGCGGAAAGGGACCCCACCCCCACGCGGATCACGGCCGCAGCCGTGTGCCTGCCGGCCTTCACTTCCTCCACGGCGCGCGCCACCTCCCGCTGCGCCCGCCGGCCGGCACGCTGAAGGTGCTCACCCGCTTCGGTCAGCCGCACCGCCCGGCCCCGTACCACCAGCCTGGTGCCGAGTTCCGCTTCCAGCTCACGCACCAGGATGCTGATGGCGGACTGGGTGACGAACATTCGCTCGGCGGTGCGCGTGAAGCTGGCGGTCTGTCCGACGAGTTCCAGGGCTTGCAGCTGTCGCAGGGTTGGCATGAGAGAAACTCATTCATGGATGTGAATTTTTAATTTTACTTATTCATTTCGCAGCAACACCATAGGGCGCATCGCCACACACCGAGCGAGCCCCGCATGAAGATCATTTCTCGAAGAAGCCTCCTCGCAAGCGCGGCCGCGTTGCCGTTCAGCGCCAGGGTCTCGGCTCAGGCGGCGTACCCGTCGAAGCCCATCCGCCTCCTCGTCGGCTTTCCCGCCGGCGGCGCGCTCGACGTCGCGACGCGGGCGTTGACGCAGGCCCTGGCACGCGGGGCGTTGCGCCCGCTCGTCGTCGACAACAGGGTCGGCGCCGCCGGGACCATCGCTCTGGCCGAGGTGGCGCGCTCGGCGCCCGATGGCTACACGATCGGCCTGGGCACGACGTCCAACCTGGTCATCGCTCCTTACCTGTATCCCCGGCTGCCCTACAAGGCCGAAAGCGAACTCGTGTCCCTGGGGGAGTTCGCACGGGGGCAGAGCCTGATCTATGCCAGCCGCGCCTCCGGCTTCGGGACGCTCCATGAGGCCGTCGAGACGATGCGCAGGCAGCCCGGGAAGCTTTCCTATGCGTCGCCCGGCACGGGAACCACCGCGCACCTCTCGTTCGAGATGTTCAAGGCGCGCGACAGGCTGTTCGTCGTGCACGTCCCCTACCGCGGCACACCGCAGGCCATGAACGCCGTGGCGGGCGGCGAGGTCGAGCTCGGCGTGGACACGATCGGCCCCGTGCTGCCTCTCATTCAGGCCGGCCGCGTCGTCCCGCTGGCGCAAAGCGGCGAACAGCGCGCGGACTTCCTGCCCGAGGTCCCCACGCTCGAGGAACTCGGCTTCCCCGAGATCGTCGGCGCCAACAGCCTGAGCCTCGTGGCGCCTGCGGCGCTTCCCGAGCCGGTGCGCGCAGTGATCGAGGCCGAAATGCGGAAGGCCGTCGGACAGCCGGCGTTCCGCACCCAGATGCACAACCTCGGACTGTGGGCCGGCTTCCGCAGCGGCGCGGAGGTCCGCGATGGCATGAGGCGCCAGCAGGCCTTCTGGGCGCGGGCCGTCCGCTACTCCGGCGCAAGGAACGATTGAAGCACCCGCAATGATCTATTTCGGCGACATCCACAACCACAACGCGCACGGCTACGGCAAGGGCAGCATCGAGCGCAGCATCGACATCGCGCGCGAGCATCTGGACTTCTTCGCCTTCACGGGCCATTCGAGCTGGCACGACCTGACCGCCATCGAAAACGGCCGCGAGCGGCACTTCATCGACGGATTCCGACGACTGAAGGAGACGTGGCCCCGCGTGCAGGCGCGCATCGCCGAGGCCAACGAGCCGGGACGCTTCGTGTCCTTCCTCGGCTTCGAATGGCACTCGAACATGTACGGCGACCAGTGCGTGATCTTTCCCGATGACCATCGCCCCATCAAGTACACGTCGCGCCTGCAGGACCTGCGCGAATTCTGCGTGTCTGAGCGCGCACTCATGATTCCCCACCACCTGGGCTACCCGCGCGGGCGCCGTGGCGTCAACTGGGACGTTTTCGATCCGGCCTGCACGCCGGTGGTCGAGATCTTCTCGTTCCACGGCCTGTCCGAGCACGACCGTGGACCGCATCCGATGGTGCGCGGATCGCCGGGGGGCCGCCAGACGCAGAACACCGTGCGCGCCGCGCTGAATGCCGGCCTGCGATTCGGTTTCGTCGCCTCCACCGACAACCATGCCGGCTTTCCGGGCGCCTGGGGCGAAGGCCTGCTGGCCGTGCATGCCGCGGAGCTGTCGCGCGCCTGCGTGATGGACGCATTGCGCGCACGCCGCACCTACGCCCTCACCGGCGACCGCATCCGCCTGGACTGCAGCCTCAACGGTTCGCCGATGGGCGCGACGGTCGCCCGGACACAGGCCTACAGGCTGCTGGCCCGCATCGAGGCGGTCGACGAGATCGACGTGGTCGAGTTGGTGGCCGACGGCGAGGTGATCGAACGCTTCTGGCCGCGCAAGCCGGCCGACGATACCGCGCTCGCCAGGGGCGAGCCGATGCTGGTGCGCTACGAATGGGGCTGGGGACCGTGGGGGGAGCTCAGCCTGGACCGGGTCGCCGATTGGCGGCAGCAGATCGACGTTCTCGGGGGGCGCCTGCTGCGCGTCGACAAGTGCCTGGGCGGCGGACCTTTCGACGAAGAGCGAAGGCACCGCATCGCCCACGACGACAACCGGGTCCGCATCCAGTCCTACACCTCGCGGCGCAACGCCTTCGCGGATGTGGCGACGCATGCCATCGTCATGCAGATCCAGGGGGATGCCTGCACCGAGCTGGCGATCGACATGCAGCAGCCGGCCATGCTCGGCCACCGCGCCCGCTTGTGCGATCTCCTGCAGGGCTCCGCCAACTTCCACACGGGCGCCTACGGCACCGAGAGCTTCCAGTTCCACCGGGCCGTAGCGCCTTCCGACTACCGCATGGACATCGACGCGACCGTCCCCGCAAGCGCATTGACGCGCTACGCCTACCTCCGGGTGCAGCAGCTCAACGGACAGCTCGCCTGGGCCAGTCCGTTCTTCGTCGCCGATTGATCTGCCGGCACCAAAGGAAAAAGCCCTTGCAAGTCATTCACTTGCAAGGGCTTTATAGCTGGCGGAGCGGACGGGACTCGAACCCGCGACCCCCGGCGTGACAGGCCGGTATTCTAACCAACTGAACTACCGCTCCCCACGGTGTGGCGTTCGCTCCTGCACCTTGCAGTGCGCGAGCCAAGTGCCACAAAACTTGGCGACCCTACGGGGATTCGAACCCCGGTACTCACCGTGAAAGGGTGATGTCCTAGGCCTCTAGACGATAGGGTCAAAACCTGGACTGACTTTTCTCGACGCCCGGTTGGTGGAGGTAAGCGGGATCGAACCGCTGACCTCTTGCATGCCATGCAAGCGCTCTCCCAGCTGAGCTATACCCCCTTTCGGGTAACCCCTCTTGGGTGTCGAGCCTCGAATTATATGCTGAATTTCAGGCAGCCTTCAATCTTTCCAGAACAATCTCGCGGGAAAAAAGCGACAGCACCGCGTCGAGCGAAGGGGTCTGCGGCGTGCCCATCACCAGCACGCGCACCGGCATGGCCAGCGCGGGCATCTTCAGTCCCTGCGCGGCCAGCACGTCCTTGATGGCGGCGGCGATCGCGGCCTTGTCCCAGGCCACGTCGGCCAGGCGCGCGGCCAGCGCGGCGATCGCGGGGCGCACGGCCTCGGTCAGGTACTGCGCGCGGTCGGCCTCGCTCGGGGCCACGTCGGCATAGAAGGCAGCCGCCCAGCCGGCCAGCGCGACGGTGGTGTCGCAGCGGTCCTTGAACAGGCCGCAGATGGCCGGCAGGCGGTCGTCGCTCGCGATGCCGCGCTTTTGCAGCTGCTCGGCGACCAGGGGTGCGAGCGCCTCGTCGGCCGTCGCCTTGAGGTGCTGCGCGTTGACCCACCGCAGCTTGGCCTCGTCGAACTGCGCGGCGCTGCGGCCGAGGTGGTCGAGGTCGAACCACGCGAGGAACTGCGCGCGGCTGAAGATCTCGTCGTCGCCGTGGCTCCAGCCCAGGCGGGCCAGGTAGTTGACCATCGCGTCGGGCAGGAAGCCTTCGTCGCGGTACTGCGTCACGGGCTTGGCGCCGTTGCGCTTGCTCATCTTCTCGCCCTGCTCGTTGAGCACGGTGGGCAGGTGCGCGTACACCGGCGGCGCCTTGCCCAGGGCCTGGAAGATGTTGATCTGGCGCGGCGTGTTGTTGACGTGGTCGTCGCCGCGGATCACGTGCGTGATCGCCATGTCGATGTCGTCGACGACGACGCAGAAGTTGTAGGTGGGCGTGCCGTCGGGCCGCGCGATCACGAGGTCGTCGAGTTCGTCGTTGGCGATCTCGATGCGGCCCTTGACCTTGTCGTCCCACGCGACCACGCCGCCCTGCGGGTTCCTGAAGCGCAGCACGGGCTGCACGCCTTCGGGCACGGGCGGCAGCTGCTTGCCGGGCTCGGGGCGCCAGGTGCCGTCGTAGCGCGGCTTCTGCTTGGCGGCCATCTGCCGCTCGCGCAGCGCGTCGAGCTCGGCCACGCTCATGTAGCAGGGGTACACCAGCCCGGCGGCCTGCATCTCGGCCAGCACCGCCTTGTAGCGGTCCGTGCGCTGCATCTGGTAGAACGGCCCTTCGTCATGGTCGAGGCCGAGCCACTGCATGCCCTCGAGGATCACGTCGACGGCCTCCTGCGTCGAGCGCTCCAGGTCGGTGTCCTCGATGCGCAGGATGAAGTCGCCCCCGGTGGCGCGCGCGAAGGCCCAGGGGTACAGCGCCGAGCGGATGTTGCCCAGATGGATGAAGCCGGTCGGCGACGGCGCGAAGCGGGTGCGGGTCTTGGGTTGTGTCATGCAAGCGTGCCGAGCCCGCGCAGCAGGTCGGTCTGGATGTCTTCGATGTGGTCGAGTCCCACGGCGACGCGGATCAGGCCCTGGCCGATGCCCGCGGCCTGCCGCTGCGCCTCGGACAGCCGGCCGTGCGAGGTGGTCGCGGGGTGCGTGATGGTGGTCTTGGTGTCGCCGAGGTTGGCGGTGATCGAGAGCACGCGCGTGCTGTCGATCACGTGGAAGGCGTTGGCGCGCGCGGCCTCGGGCGTGTCGCCGCGGATGTCGAAGGACACCACCGCGCCGCCCAGGCCGGACTGCTGGCGCATCGCCAGGTCATGCTGCGCATGCGAGGCCAGGCCGGGGTAGTACACGCGCGTCACCCCGGGCTGGTCCTGCAGCCACTGCGCCAGCGCGAGCGCGTTGGCGCAGTGCGCCTGCATGCGGATGCCCAGCGTTTCCAGGCCCTTGAGCACCACCCACGCGTTGAAGGGCGACAGCGCCATGCCGGCGGTGCGCACCACGGGGCCGAACACGTCGTCGATGAACCTCGACGGGCCGCAGATGGCGCCGGCCAGCACGCGCCCCTGGCCGTCGAGGTACTTGGTGCCCGAGTGGATCACCAGGTCGGCGCCGTACTCCGTCGGCCGCTGCAGGGCCGGCGTGCAGAAGCAGTTGTCGACCACCAGCAGCGCGCCGGCATCGTGCGCGATGTCGGCCAGCGCCCGGATGTCGCACACGTCGGTCAGCGGGTTGGTCGGGGTCTCGGCGAACAGCAGGCGCGTGTCGGGGCGCAGCGCGGCCTTCCATTCGGCCACGTCGGTCTGCGAGACGAAGGTGGTCTCGACGCCGAACTTGCCGAACTCGCGCCCGATCAGGTTCAGCGTGGAGCCGAACACCGAGCGCGAGCACACCACGTGGTCGCCGGCCTTGAGCAGGCCCATGCACAGCATCAGGATCGCGCCCATGCCGCTGGACGCGCCGATCGCCGCCTCGGTGCCTTCGAGCGCCGCCAGCCGCTGCTCGAAGCTGGCCACGGTGGGGTTGGAGGTGCGGGTGTAGGTGAAGCCCTCCTCGGTGCCGGCGAAGCGGCGCGCGGAGGTCTCGGCATCGGGCTGCACGAAGCTGCTGGTGAGGAACAGCGCCTCGGCGTTCTCGCCGTACTGGCTGCGCGGCAGCGCGCTGCGCACCGCGAGCGTTTCGCGATGCAGGCCCGGGGGGAGCGGTCGGTCGTCGGTCACGGCGCGCGCTCAGCTCAGGTTGGGCAGCACCAGGCGCGAGGCGTCTTCCTCGGTCTCCTCGATGCGTGGGCGGTTGCCGTTCATGCGGGTGATGGCGTCGATGTCGATGTCGCCGGTCACGTACACGCCGTCGAAGCAGGAGGCGTCGAAGCCGTCGAGCCGGGGCGCCGCGCCCGAGGCGGCCTTCATCACCGCGCGCTTCATCGCCTCGACGTCCTGGTAGATCAGCGCGTCGCAGCCGATGAGCTGGCGGATCTCCTCGATGCTGCGGCCGTGCGCGACCAGCTCGTCCTTGGTCGGCATGTCGATGCCGTAGACGTTCGGAAAGCGCACCGGCGGCGCGGCGCTGGCCAGGTACACCTTCTTCGCACCGGCATCGCGCGCCATCTGCACGATCTCGCGGCTGGTGGTGCCGCGCACGATGGAATCGTCCACCAGCAGCACGTTGCGGCCCTTGAACTCGCTGGCGATCACGTTGAGCTTCTGGCGCACCGACTTCTTGCGCACGCCCTGCCCCGGCATGATGAAGGTGCGGCCCACGTAGCGGTTCTTGACGAAGCCCTCGCGGTAGGGAACGCCCAGCAGGTGCGCGAGCTGCGTGGCGCTCGGGCGGCTGGACTCGGGGATCGGGATGATCACGTCGATCTCGTTCGGCGGCACCGTCGAGACGACGCGCTTGGCCAGCGTCTCGCCGAGGTTCAGCCGGGCCTGATAGACGGAGATGCCGTCGAGCGTGGAATCGGGCCGCGCCAGGTAGACGAACTCGAAGATGCACGGGTTGAGCGTGGCCGTCTCGGCGCACTGCTGCGCATGCACCTGCCCCTGCAGGTCGATGAAGACCGCCTCGCCCGGCGCGATGTCGCGCTCGAAGCGAAAGCCCGAGCCTTCCAGCGCCACCGATTCGCTGGCCACCATCACGGTGCCGTCGGCGCTGCGGCCCAGGCACAGCGGCCGGATGCCGTAGGGATCGCGGAAGGCCAGCAGCCCGTGGCCGGCGATCATCGCCACCACCGCGTACGAGCCGCGCAGGCGCGCGTGCATGCTGCGCGCGGCGGCGAACACTTCCTGCGCATGCAGCGGCACGCCGCGCGTGGCGCGCTCCAGTTCGTGCGCGAGCACGTTGAGCAGCACCTCCGAATCGCTTTCGGTGTTGGTGTGGCGGTGGTCGCTGGAGAACAGCTCGGCGCGCAGCGCGTGCGCGTTGGTGAGGTTGCCGTTGTGCGCCAGCACGATGCCGAAGGGCGCGTTCACGTAGAAGGGCTGCGCCTCTTCCTCGCTGTAGGCGTTGCCCGCCGTCGGATAGCGCACCTGGCCCAGCCCCACGCTGCCCGGCAGCGCGCGCATGTTGCGGGTGCGGAAGACGTCGCGCACCATGCCCTTGGCCTTGTGCATGAAGAACTTGCGCTCGAGCATCGTCACGATGCCCGCCGCGTCCTGGCCGCGGTGCTGCAGCAGCAGCAGCGCGTCGTACAGCAGTTGATTGACGGGGGCGCTGCTGACGACGCCGACGATTCCACACATGGGGAGTTCCTCTTTCTCAGGGCAGGTAGCTTGCCAATTTCTCGGGCAGTGCGGGCTTCAGGCCCTGCAAGGCCGCATCCAGAACCGGGGCACTGCGCGAGCTGCGCCACCAGGCATCCTCGCTCAGCGCCATCAAATGCACCACCACCGCCAGCACCAGCAGCGCCACGCCGGCCCGCACCACGCCGAAGGCGGCGCCCAGCGTGCGGTCCACCGGGCGCAGGCCGGTGGCCACCACCAGCTTGCGGATCAGCGCCGCCACCAGGCCGCCGGCGAAGGCGACGGCGATGAACACCAGCACGAAGCCGGCGGGATAGCGCCAGGCGGCCTCGGGCTCGCCGAAGGGCAGCCAGGCGCCGACCGCCGGCGCGAACCACTGGGCACAGAAGAAGGCCGCGATCCACCCGATCAGCGTGACCACCTCGAACACCAGGCCGCGCACCAGCCCCAGCACCATCGATACCACGATCACCGCGACACCGATCCAGTCGAGCAAGGCCACGGCCGTCCGCGCTAGAGCGTGAGCACCGCGGCCGGCAGCGCCAGGCCCTTGATGCGCTCGGCCGCGCGCTCGGCGTCGGCGCGCGAGCCGAAGGGCCCGACGCGCACCCGCGTGCGTTCGCCGTCTGCCGTCTTGGCCACCTGCGTATAGGTCTTCAGGCCGGCCTTCTCGAGCTTCTGCCGCGTCTCGCGCGCCTTGTCGGCATCGGCGAACGCGCCCACCTGCACGATGAAGCGGCCTTCGGCGGCCGGCTTGGCGGCGGCCGGCTCGGGCGGCTTGCCGTCGAGCAGCGCGCGGGCGCGGGCACCGTCGTCGCGCGCCGCCGGCTTCGGTGCGGGGGGCGCAGGCTCGGGCTTGGCCGGTGCCGGCCTGGCTTCCGCGCGGGGCTCGGGCTTCGGTTCCGACTTGGGTTCGGGCGGGGGCGGCGCAGGTTCCGGCCTGGCTTCGGGTTTCGGCTCGGCGCGGGCCTCGGGGGCCGGCGCGGCGATCTCGTCCCCATCGGCCGACTCGGTGATCACACCGCCCGCCGGGGGCGCCGCGGCGACGCGCGCGCCGGCATCGGCGGCCGGTGCGGGCGGCACCGGCAGCGGCGGGACCTTGTTGCGGTCGGGAATCTCGATCGGGATGTCGACCGAGATCGGCCGCGGCTGGGTATCGAACAGCAGCGGAAAACCGATGACGCCGAGCAGCACCAGCACGGCGGCGCCGATCAGGCGGTGGCGTGCGCGGCGGCGCATCGCCTCGACGCTTTCCGCCGGGACCGCGGCCGGGGGCGTGTTGCGCGCCTCGTTGCCTTGGGATCCCCGCGAGCGGAACTTGAAGAACGCCATGAAAATTCGATTCCCTGATCTGAAGGACAGCGTGTGTGGTGAAGCGCCGGAATCAGGCTGAATCAGGAGCCTTGCGAGAGGTGTCTGGCCTGCAGGCGGGGCGTTCCGTGCTCGAGCACACCGCCGACCGTGAAGAACGATCCGAAGACCACGATTCTATCAGCGGGGTCCGCCGCCTCGACCGCCGCCTGCAGCGCCTGCCGGGGCGAGGCGTAGACGTTCGAGCTCGCGTCGGGCCGCTTGTTGCCGGCCTGCCAGCGCGCCTGCAGCTCGGCCCCGCCGGCCGCGCGCGGCGTGGGCAGGTCGGTGAAGTACCAGCGGTCGATCAGCGGGCCGATGCGGGCGAACATCGACGCCAGTTCCTTGTCGGCCATGGCCCCGAACACGCCGTGCGTGACCGGGTAGAAGCCCATGGCGTCGAGGTTCTCCGTCAGCGCCGCGACCGAATGCGGGTTGTGCGCCACGTCCAGCACCAGCGCCGGCTGGCCGGGCACGATCTGGAAGCGCCCGGGCAGCTCGACCATGGCCAGCCCGTTGCGCACCGCCTGCGCGGTGACCGGCAGGCGCGGGCGCAGCGCCTCCAGCGCCGCCAGCACGCCGGCGGCGTTGACCAGCTGGTTGGCGCCGCGCAGCGCCGGGTAGGCCAGGCCGCTGTAGCGGCGCCCGCGCCCGCTCCAGCCCCATTGCTGCTGATCGCCCGCCACCTTGAAATCGTGCCCGGCGCGCCAGAGGTCGGCGCCGATCTCTCGCGCGCGGTCGATCACGCTGTTCGGCGGCATCGGGTCGCTCACGATCGCCGGCTTGCCGGTGCGCAGGATGCCGGCCTTCTCGGCGCCGATGCTCTCGCGGTCCGGACCGAGGTAGTCCATGTGGTCCAGGTCGATGCTGGTGATGATGGCGCAGTCGGTGTCGATGAGGTTGACCGCGTCCAGCCGCCCGCCCAGGCCGACTTCGAGGATGGCCACGTCCAGCCCGGCGCCCACCATGCAGTGCAGGATGGCCAGGGTCGTGAACTCGAAGTAGGTCAGCGGCGTATCGCCCCGCGCCTGCTCGACGGCGGCGAAATGCGGCGCCAGCGCCGCCGCGTCCACCGCCTCGCCGCGCAGCCGCAGCCGCTCCTCGAAATGCACCAGGTGCGGCGAGGTGAACACGCCGGTGCGGTAGCCGGCCTGCAGCAGGATCGACTCCAGCATGGCGCAGGTCGAGCCCTTGCCGTTGGTGCCGGCCACCGTGACGACCGGACAGGCGAAAGCCAGGCCCAGGCGCTGCGCCACGGCGCGCACGCGATCCAGGCCGAGCTCGATGTTCTTGGGGTGCAGTCGCTCGGCGTGCGCGAGCCAGTCGGCAAGGGTTTCCATGGCGGGCCGGATTGTCGCCGACCCGCCCCTGGCGCATGATCGGGGGGATGATTTCCCTCTACGGCATCCCGAATTGCGACACCGTCAAGCGCGCCCGGACCTGGCTCGACGGCCACGGCGTCGCCTACCGCTTCCACGACTTCAAGAAAGAGGGCGTGCCCGGCCCGGCGCTCGACCAATGGCTGGGCGCGCTCGGCTGGGAGGCGCTGGTCAACCGCCGCGGCACCACCTGGCGCCGGCTGGACGACGCCGCCCGCGCGGCGGTGGTCGACAGCGCCTCGGCCCGGGCCGCGCTGCTGGCCAACCCGAGCCTCATCAAGCGCCCGGTGGCCGAATGGCCGGGCGGCGAGACGACCGCGGGCTTCGACCCGGCCGACTGGGCCGCCCGGGCCGGCGCCACGGCACAATGAACCTGCGGCGCGCCGATGCATCCAACCAGGCTGGCCGGCGCAAGCACAGCTTGCCGGCCGCCGATCGACAGGAGGATTCCGCCATGAACCGTTCTTCTTCCCACGCCCTCGCCGCCCTGGCCCTGGCCGCTGCGTTCGGCAGCGGCGCGGCCCTGGCGCAGACGCCGCCGGTGCAGGCCCAGGCCCGGGTGATCTCGAGCACGCCGATCACCGAGCAGGGCCGCTTCGCGGGCTACACGGTGGTCTACGAGTACGACGGCCGCCGCTACACCACCCGTACCGACAGCCCGCCCGGCGCCACCCTCCCGGTGCAGGTCGGCGCCTTCGGGGTGACGACCTACCCGGTGGCGCCGCACGGCCCGGTGGAGTCCGCCGGGGTGCCGCCCTCCCCGCCGGCGCAGGACGCGTCCGGCGCGCCGTGGGACCACGTCGTGCCCGAACCCGGCGTGGTGGTCTCCGCCGGCCAGCCGGCCGCGGCCTACCCGCCGCCCGTCTATGCCCGTCCGGTCTACCCGGCGCCGGTGTACGCCGCGCCCGCCTACGCCTATCCGCAGCCCTACGTCTATCCGCCGGTGGGCATTTCGCTGAACCTGGGCTATTCGCGCGGCTGGCACCGCGGCGGCTGGCACGGGCACGGCGGATGGCGCGGCCGCTGGCGCTGAAACCGGCCGCACTATGATCGCGGCCATGACCACCGACACCATTGCCGACGCCAGTGTCTCGACCAAGGCCAATGTCTATTTCGACGGCCGCTGCGTGTCGCACAGCCTGAGCTTCGCCGACGGACGCAAGTGCTCCGTGGGCGTGATCCTCCCGTCCAGCCTCACCTTCTCGACCGGCGCGCCGGAAGTCATGGAGGGCACCGGCGGCAGCTGCGAATACCGCCTGGAGGGCAGCAGCGAATGGATCAAGGCCGGCCCGGGCGAGAAGTTCAACGTGCCCGGCAACTCGAAGTTCGAGATCCGCGTGACCGACGAGCCCTACAGCTACATCTGCCACTACGGCTGAACGGGCGACGTTCTCAGTCGCCCCCGCCCCCACCGCCGCAGCCGCCGCCGTCTCCTCCCGCGTCGCCGCCCTCCCCGGCCGGCGCGGATTCGCTGCTGCCGAAGCCGCCTGCATCGCCGCTGCCGCCGGCCCCATCGCCGAAATGGCTGCCGCAGTGGACGCCCGAGCGGGCCGCGCGTTCGAAGTCGCCGCAGTCGGCGGCATAGCGGAAGCCGCCTTCGATGGCGAACTTGGCATCGAGCGCAAAGAGCAGCGGCAGGCGCGAGGGCTTGCGTGGGTCGATGCTCTCCTCCTTGCAGGCCCAGTACCAGGTGCGGCGCAGGCCGTCGTTGCGGCGCGCATCGCGCCCCAGCACTTCCGCCGGTGTGTGGTGCAGCAGGCCGCCGAAGGCCGCCTGGCACCAGCGCGCGTAGCCCTCGGTGTGCAGGATGTATTCGTGCCAGGCCGTGTCGACCACCTTGGAAGGCATGGCCACGAAGCGGCAGCCGCTGCGCAGGTGCGCCATGAAGAACTGCCGCAGCCCGCGCAGGACCAGTTCCGCGTCGCGCACCGACAATTGCGGATGGGCCGCTCGCAGCTTGCCCACGAGGAAGGGCGGCAGGGTGGCTTCGCGGACGAACTGCCGGCGCAGGCTGGCCTCCCAGGCCCTCAGCGCGGCGTGCATCGGCACGCCCAGCAGCAGCAAGGGGATGATCCACAGCGGATCGCGCGCCGCGGCGGCGACCATGACGAGCAGCGCCACCACGGCCCACAGCAGCCGCTGCGCCCACACGGCCGCGGTGATGCGGCGGCGGAAGTTCAGCTCGGGCCAGCGCACCGGCGCACCGCTCAGACGACCACCGGCTCCGGCTCCAGCCGGATGCCGAAGCGCTCGTAGACGCTGGTCTGGATCGCCTTGGCCAGGGTCATCACCTCGCCGCCGGTGGCCGGGTGCTCGGGCCCGCCGCGGTTGACCAGCACCAGCGCCTGCTTCTCGTAGACGCCGGCGTTGCCGACCGACTTGCCCTTCCAGCCGCAGGCGTCGATCAGCCAGCCGGCCGCCAGCTTGATGCTGCCGTCGGCCATCGGGTAGTGCACGATCTTCGGGTCGCGCGCGATGATGTCGGCGCACTGCTCGGGCGTGACCGTGGGGTTCTTGAAGAAGCTGCCGGCGTTGCCCAGCACGCGCCAGTCGGGCAGCTTGGCGCGGCGGATGGCGCAGACCCAGTCGAAGATCTGCATCGCATCGGGCTGCGCGATGCCGGCCTCGGCCGCCTTGCGCGCCAGGTCCAGGTAGCCCAGCTCGGGCTTCCACGGCTTGGGCAGCCGGAAGCGCACGCGGGTGATCAGCGCCCGCCCCGCCAGGCCGAAATCGTTCTCGCCGCTGGCCGCGTGCTTGAACACCGAGTCGCGGTAGCCGAAGGCGCACTGCGCGGCGTCCAGCGTGAAGGCGCGGCCGGTCGCCAGGTCGATGCCGTCCAGCGACTCGAAGCGGTCCTGCAGCTCGACGCCGTAGGCGCCGATGTTCTGCACCGGCGCGCCGCCCACGGTGCCGGGGATCAGCGCCAGGTTCTCCAGGCCGGGGCAGCCCTGCGCCAGCGTCCAGTGCACGGTGTCGTGCCAGGTCTCGCCGGCGCCGGCCTCGACGATCCAGGCGCGCGGCGTTTCTGCCACGATGCGGCGGCCGGTGATCTCGACCTTGAGCACCAGCGGCTTGACGTCGCCGGTCAGCACGATGTTGCTGCCGCCGCCGAGCACGAACTTGGGCGCGGCGCGCCAGCGCGCGTCGTCCAGCACCGCCGCCACGTCGACTTCGCCCGCCACGCGCACCAGGTGCTGCGCGCGCGCCACGATGCCGAAGCTGTTGTACGGCTGCAGCGGGACATTGGACTCGACGATCATGGGAGAATTGTCGCATCCGTCCGATGCCGCCACAGGAGAGAAACCGTCATGCCGTCCTTCGACACCGTCTGCGAACCGAACCTGGTCGAGGTGAAGAACGCCGTCGACAACAGTGCCAAGGAGATCGGCACCCGCTTCGATTTCAAGGGCACGGCCGCCGCGATCGAGATCAAGGACAAGGACATCACCCTCATCGGCGATGCCGAGTTCCAGCTCGTGCAGATCGAGGACATCCTGCGCAGCAAGCTGACCAAGCGCAGCGTCGACGTGCGCTTCCTCGACAAGGGCGACGTGCAGAAGATCGGCGGCGACAAGGTCAAGCAGGTCATCAAGGTGCGCAACGGCATCGAGAGCGAAACGGCCAAGAAGATCCAGCGCCTGATCAAGGACAGCAAGCTCAAGGTGCAGGCCGCGATCCAGGGCGACGCGGTGCGCGTGAGCGGCACCAAGAAGGACGACCTGCAGGCCGCGATGGCGCTGATCCGCAAGGAAGTGGCCGACCTGCCCCTGTCCTTCAACAATTTCAGAGACTGAATTGAAACCCACCCCCAGCCTCGCCCACTGCGTGTGGCTCTGCACCCCCTCAAGGGGGCGCACCCCTGCGGCCCGGCCGAGCCGGTTTCGCGGGTGCCTGCGAACGGGCCTGGCTGCGCCTGTCCTGGGGCTTCATGCGTCGCGGGTCGCGCGATAGCGTGGTGGACCACTGAGATGAAGTACGCGCTGGCCCTGGGTACCGCGCTGGCTGCGGCCTGCCTGGCGGCGCAGGCCCAGTCGGTCATGCTCAGCGGCACCATCGGCAGCCGGGCAATCCTGGTGATCGACGGCGGCGCGCCGCGCACGGTGGCCGTCGGCGAGCGCGTGCAGGGCGTGCGCCTGCTGGCGCTGCAGGAAGGCCAGGCCACCGTCGAGGTGGACGGCCAGCGCCTGGTGCTGCGCATGGATGCGCCGGTGAGCATCGGCGGCGCGGGCGGCGGTGGCGGCGGCGGCAACCGCATCGTGCTCAACGCCGACAGCCGCGGCCATTTCCTGGCGCCGGGCACCATCAACGGGCGCAGCGTGACCTTCATGCTGGACACCGGCGCCACCACGGTGGCGCTGTCCGCCGCCGACGCCACGCGGCTGGGCATCGACTACCAGAAAGGCACGCCGGTGCGCGTGAACACCGCCAACGGCGCGATGCCCGGCTACCGCCTGCGGCTGTCCTCGGTGCGCGTGGGCGACGTCGAGGTGCGCGACGTGGACGCGATCGTCTCGCAGCAGCCCATGCCCTTCGTGCTGCTGGGCAACAGCTTCATCGGCCGCTTCTCGATGCGCCGCGACGCCGAGCAGATGGTGCTCGAGCGGCGATTCTGAGCCCCGCGCCCAGCTCAGTTCTGGGCCGCTGTGACGACGATCTCGATCTTGTAGGCTGCGTTGGCCAGCTGGGCTTGCACCGTCGCGCGCGGCGGCGTGTGGCCGGCCGGGATCCAGGCGTCCCACACCTCGTTCATGACGCCGATCTCGCTGATGTCGGTCAGGAAGATCTGCGCCATGAGGATGCGCGACTTGTCGCTGCCGGCCTCGGCCAGCAGCCGGTCGACCATGCCGAGCACCTGCGCGGTCTGGCCGCGGATGTCCTGCGTCGGGTCGTCGGGCACCTGGCCCGCGAGGTAGATGGTGCCGTTGTGCACGGCCGTCTCCGACAGGCGCGGACCGACGTGGAAGCGGGTGATGGAAGCCATGGTGCAGATCTCTCCGGTTATTTCTTGCCCGAGCCGAGCTTCGACTCGCTGCCGGCGGCCAGCCGGCGGATGTTCTCGCGGTGCCGCCAGATCAGCAGCAGGCTCATGACGACCAGCGCCGCCAGCACCGCGACGTAGCGCGGCCAGGCGATGCCGCCGCCGATCAGATAGTAGGCCGGCGCGAACACAGCCGCCACCAGCGACGCGAGCGAGGAGTAGCGAAAGAAGAAGGCGATGATGAGCCAGGTGGCGCCGGTGGCCAGCCCCAGCAGCGGCTCGATGCCGACCAGCACGCCGGCCGCCGTGGCCACGCCCTTGCCGCCCTGGAAGCGGAAGAACACCGGGTACAGATGGCCGAGGAAGGCCGCCACGCCGGCCATCGCCGCGGTGGCCGGCCCCAGGCCCCAGGCCGCGCCGAACTGCTGGATCAGGAACACCGGCAGCCAGCCCTTGAGCGCGTCCAGCACCAGCGTGGCCAGCGCCGCGCCCTTGCGGCCCGAGCGCAGCACGTTGGTCGCGCCGGGGTTGCCGCTGCCGTAGCGGCGCGGATCCTCCATGCCGAGCGCCTTGCTGACGATCACGGCGAAGGACAGCGAACCCAGCAGGTAGGCGGCCACAATGGCGACGAGGGATGGCAGGTGAAAGGTCAATGCGGTCTCCGGCACACGCGTTCCCGGCAGGGGACGGCCCGGCATTGTGCCAGCGTGCTACAACCGCGCGACCGTGCATCGCCCGCCCCGTTCCTTCCTGCGATGGCTGCCGCTCGGCGCCATGGCGCTCGGCATCGTGCTGTGGCCCACGCCGCCGGGCGTGCTGCTGGCCATCGGGGTCGGCATCGCGGCGCAGGTGCTGCTGGAGAAATGGCGGCCTGCCGCCATGCGCTCGCCCGGCACGCACGCCAAGGCCGACTGGGCGTCCCGGGGGCCGACGCCGGCCACGCTGCACGGCCATGCCGGTGCGCAGGACCGCCGGATCGGCGGCGTGGGCGAGATCGGCATGGGCGGCCCCAGTTACTGGACGCTGCTGCTGCGCGACGGCGCCCTGCTGCATGGCGTGTGCAGCGCGGTGCACGACCTCGACGGCGGGCGGCTGCGCATCGCGCTGGGCCAGACGCGCCATGGCAACCCGCTGCTGGTCTACGACGTGGCGGCCGCCTGCATCCATGTCCTGGAATCCATTCAGGATGGCCGCACGCCTGACGCGCTGTTCCGCGACGCGTGCGCCGACCCCGTAGGTCACGCTGGGCCCGTGCGCGCCGCCTGCGTCCGGGCCGCGCGCACGATCGCCCTGCACACCGTGCTCGGGCTGCGCGTGCCGCGCGCGGACCATCCCCACGCGCCGGCGGAGCGCCTGGTCCGGCCGCTGCGCGACGGCCGCGTGCTGCAGGCGCAGTTGCTGCTGCCGGCCGATCTGCGCGGCGCCGCCGATCCCGAGCGGCTGCTGGCCCATCCGCCCTACGAACTGCAGCTGGACGGCCGGCCGGCCGGCCTGCACGTGCACGCGCTGCAGGAGGTGCATGAAAGCGCCCGCGGCGAATGCGTGGTGCTGGCCGGCGTGCAGCTGGACGCGGGCGGCGGCGCCGTCGACGGCCTGTGGCACGTGCTGTATCGCGAACGCTGGCACGCCGTCCTCGGCCATGCCTTGCGACCCTGCGATGGCGGCGGCAGCTACATGCCCTATTTCCTGCAGCCGCAGGAGATCGGCGATGCGGGAGCCCTGTGCTTCGAACTGTCCACCTGCGCCTTCGGCCCCGAAGGCCAACTGCCCAGCGAGCCGGCGCCGCCGGTGGTGGAACTGCCGGTGAGCTGGCAGCCCGCGCCGCTGCGCCTGGCGACCGACGCCAACCGCATCCGGTTCGAGCTGCCGCAAGGCTGAGCAGCCGTCACAGCAGCCACTCGATCGGCAGCACCGAGAGGATGGCCAGCGCCACACGCCGCAGCAGTCCGGTGCCGGGCTCCGCATCGTGGCGCACCGGCTTGCCGTCCACCGTCTCGAGCCAGAACAGCGCGCCGCTGGCCGCATCGATGCGGACCTCGTAGGCACTGGCAGGAATGCGGTCGCCGAACATCGCGTGCAGCTGCGCGGCCAGGGCAGGGCTGTCGATCACGAGGCCCAGCTCGGTGTTGAGCTGCGCCGAGCGCGGATCGAAGTTGAAGGAGCCGACGAAGATCCGCGCGCCGTCCACGGCGAAGGTCTTGGCATGCAGGCTCGAGCCCGAACTGCCGAAGGCGCCGGCGCCCCAGTCCTTCTGCGCCTCGAACGAGGAGGACTTCAGCTCGTAGAGCCGGACGCCGGCCTGCAGCAGATCCCTGCGGTATTTGGCATAGCCTGCATGCACCGCAGCCACGTCGGTCGCCGCCAGCGAGTTGGTGAGGATGCGCACCGCGATGCCGCGCCGGGCCAGGCCGGCGAAGTAGTCGGCGCCGGCGCGGGTCGGCACGAAGTACGGCGACACCAGGTCCACCGCCCGCCCGGGCACGCCGACCGCCTGCGCCATCCCGTGGATCAGCAGGTCTTCCCTGGCGGCCCGCCCCTGCCCTTTCGACGGATCGTCGCTGACCAGGTGCGCCGGCGCCCATTCCAGCGGCAGCTCGCCGCGCAGCATCCGCTGCACGGCATCCAGCTGGCGCACCGCCTCCATGTAGGCGGCCGCCTGCGGCGAGCGCTGCACGGCGGCCGCGCGTGCCGCCAGTTCGCCCAGCTGACCGGGCCCGGCCGGCGGCACCAGCGCTGCCAGCGGATAGGCCGAGGCGCTGGCCCAGTAGGCATCGAAGGAGCGCGACACCGCCTGCACGGCCGGCCCCAGGGCCATGACGTCCAGGTCGGCGAAGAGCACGCCCTCCGTGGCGCCGAAGTATTCGTCGCCGACGTTGCGTCCGCCCAGCACGCTCGCCTGGTTGTCCGCGGTGAAGGACTTGTTGTGCATGCGCCGGTTCGCGCGCGGGAAATGCGTCAGGTAGCCGATCGGCTTGAACGGGCGAAAGGAGAACGGGTTGAACAGCCGCACCTCGATCTTCGGGTGCGCGTCCAGCGCGGCCAGTTCGGGGTCCAGCCCGGCGATGCCGTTGTCGTCGAGCAGCAGCCGCACGCGCACGCCGCGCTCTGCCGCCGCGCGCAGCTCTTCCAGCAGCAGCAGGCCGGTGACGTCCTTGCGCCAGATGTAGTACTGCACGTCCAGCGTCTTCTCCGCCGCGCGGGCCAGGAGCGCCCGCGCGGCGAAGGCCTCCTGCGGATGCGCCAGGGCGTGGATGCCGGTCTTGCCGGGATTGGCCCGGACGCCCGCTTCCACCGCCTGCCCCAGCACCGTGGCCGCGGTCTCCGAAGGCGCCGGGGCGTGCGAGGACGGCCACCCCTCCTGCGACGGCAGCGCGCAGCCGCCCAGGAGGACGAGCGCCGACAGGATCAGGCCCGCGCCGGCGACCCGCCTCGCATCAGGCGTCGGCCAGGGCACACTGCACCTCCCTGGCGCCGAGCAGGTCCACGCACACCTGCGGCGCGATGCCCACCAGATAGCCGCGGCGCCCGCCGTTGATGACGATCATTGGCAGCGCCAGGATGCTCGACTCGATGTACACCGGCATCGTGCGCCGCGTGCCGAAGGGCGAGGTGCCGCCCACCAGGTAGCCGCTGTGGCGCTGCGCGACGTCCGGCGCGCAGGGCGCCACCGACTTGGCGCCGATCTGCCGCGCCAGGTTCTTGGTCGAGACGCTGCGGTTGCCGTGCATCAGCACGATCAGCGGCTTGCCATCCTGGTCCTGCATCACCAGCGTCTTGACCACCGTGAAGGGATCGAGGCCGAGCACTTGCGCGCTGTGCTGCGCGCCGCCGTGTTCCAGGTACTCGTAGGGATGCTCGGTGAAGGCCACGCCGCGCGCACGCAGCATCTGCGTGGCCGGCGTTTCGCTCACGTGGCTCTTGCGGGCCATGGCCTCAGATCGCCGGGTCGCGCAGTTCCCAGCGGATCGCGTCGACCTGCGCCAGCAGCTCGGGCGAGAGCTGCGTGCCCCAGGCGTCCAGGTCCTCGTCGAGCTGCGCCACCGAGGTCACGCCGATGATGGTGCTGGCCACCTGCCACTTGGTGTAGCAGAAGGCCAGCGCCAGTTGCGCCGGCGTCAGGCCGTGATCGCGCGCGAGCCGGTTGTAGCGGCGCGCAGCGGCCAGCGCCTCGGGCCGGCCCCAGCGCTGCCTGCGCACCGACTCGAAGCGGGCGATGCGCGCCTGCTTCGGCGCATCGGGGCCCTCGGTGCCGCCGGCGTCGTACTTGCCCGTGAGCAGGCCGAAGCCCAGCGGCGAATAGGCCAGCAGCGAGACGTCCAGGCGGTGCAGGGTCTCGTCCAGCGCGTTCTCGACCGAGCGGTTCAGCAGGCAGTAGGCGTTCTGGACCGTGGCCACGCGCGGCAGGCCGTGCTGCTCGGCCAGGCGCACGAACTCGTGCACGCCATAGGGCGTCTCGTTCGACAGGCCGATGGCGCGCACCTTGCCCGCCTTGACCAGGCCGCCGAGCGCCTCGAGCTGCGCGTGGATCGAGGTCTGCGACCTCTCCTTGGCCGGGTCGTAGTACGGGTTGCCGAAGGCCGGCACGTGGCGCTCGGGCCAGTGGATCTGGTAGAGGTCGATCACGTCGGTCTGCAGGCGCCGCAGGCTGCCTTCGCAGGAGGCCACGATGTCGGCCGCCGTCATGCCCTGCCCTTCGCGCACCCAGGGCGTGCCGCGCGAGGGGCCGGCGACCTTGGTCGCCAGGACGGTCTTCTGCCGCGCGCCGGGGTTCCTCGCGAACCAGTGGCCGATGATGGTCTCGGTGGCGCCGTAAGTCTCGGCACGCGTCGGCACGGCGTACATCTCGGCGGTGTCGATGAAGTCGACGCCGCGCTCGAGCGACCGGCTCAGGATGGCATGCGCCTCGGCCTCGGCCACCTGTTCGCCGAAGGTCATGGTGCCCAGGCAGACGGGGGTGACGTGCAGGTCGCTCCGGCCGAGCCGGATCTTGGGAAGGGAAGTGCTCATGCCGCGCATTTTGGCAGTGCCGCACGGCCGGCGCAGCGGCGCCCGTATCATCGGCGGCGATGTACCAGCCCCGCCGTTCCTCGCGCAGCGAATTCATCCCCGTGCGCAGCCTGCGCTACCACGTGCGCCTGTGGGGCGAGCCCTCGCCGCAACGCCCGCCGCTGGTGCTGCTGCACGGCTGGATGGACGTGGCCGCCTCGTGGCAGTTCGTGGTCGACGCGCTGCGCGAGGCGCGCTTCGTGGTCGCGCCCGACTGGCGCGGCTTCGGCCTGACCGAGGGCGGCGGCGCCGACAACTACTGGCTGCCCGACTACCTGGCCGACCTCGAATGGCTGCTGGACCACTACGCCGGCGACCGGCCCGTGGACCTGGTCGGCCACAGCATGGGCGGCAACGTGGCGATGCACTACGCCGGCGTGCGGCCGCAGCGCATCCGCCGGCTGGTCAACCTGGAAGGCTTCGGCATGCCCGCGGTCGAGGCCACCGAAGCGCCGGCGCGCTACGGCCGCTGGATCGACGAACTCAAGCGCCTGCACCGCGGCGAGCTGGCGCTGGCCAGCTACCCGGGCGCCGAGGGCGTGGCCCGGCGGCTCATGAAGACCAACCCGCGACTGCCCCAGGACAAGGCCGACTGGCTCGCCAGCCATTGGGCCCGGCCGCGCCGCCAGGCCGACGGCAGCGAGCGCTGGGAGATCCTGGGCGAGCCGGCGCACAAGATCGTCAACGCCACCCTCTACCGCGTCGACGAGACGCTGGCGCTGTACGCCGGCATCCGGGCGCCGCTGCTCGCCGTGGAGGCCGAGGACGACAGCCTGCGCGGCTGGTGGGGCAAGCGCTACTCGCTGGGCGAATACCACGAGCGCCTGAAATGCGTGCCCGACGCGCGGGTGGCCTGCGTGCCGGAGGCCGGCCACATGCTGCACCACGACCAGCCCGAGCGGGTGGCGCGGCTGATCGAAGACTTCCTGGCCGGCTGAACGCCGCAGGCCGCGCCAGAAAGGGGCGCCATCCGACAGCGCGGCGCCGGATTCTCGGGCAGACTCGGCCGGTTTTGCGCCGTCGCCACGCCCCATGAACCACCCCAACACCATCGACCGCGCGGAGTTCCGCCGCCTGCTGGGCCGCAACGTGCGGCTGCCGCTGGCGGCCGGGCTGCTGGGCACCGCCCTGTTCGTCGCGCTGATCCTCTACCTGCAGTCGGTCATCGGGTGGGTGGAGCACACCGACCGGGTGATGCGCCATGCCACCGAGGCGCAGCGCCTGTCGGTGGACATGGAGTCGGGCATGCGCGGCTTTCTGATCACCGGCGACGAGAGCTTCCTGGACCCGTACGAAAGCGCCCAGCCGCAGATCGACGGCGCCCTGCTCGAACTGCGCTCGTTCGTCATGGACAACCCGGCGCAGATCGCACGCGTCACCCGCATCGCCGAACTCCAGAAGAACTGGGTCGCCTACGCCCAGGAAATGATCACCCTGCGCCGTGGCGGCCAGGACTACGTGGGGGTGCTCAGTGCAGGGCGCGGCAAGCGCATCAGCGACGACATGCGCGCCGAATACAGTGCCTTCCTCGACGCCGAGCAGAACCTGCACACGCAGCGCAACCGCGAAGCCGGCCGCACCAGCTGGCAGGTGATCGGCGTGTACCTGGCCTTCAGCGTCCTGCTGATGGGCCTGCTGGCCTACTTCGGGCGCCGCCAGCTGGTGCGGCTGTCCGAGGACTACGGCCGCGCCCTCAACGAACAGGCCGCCCATGCCCAGGCCCTGCAGGCGCAGGCCTGGCTGCGCGGCGCCCAGACCGAGCTGGCCAGCGAGACGGTGGGCCAGCTCACGGCGCAGGACCTGGGCCGCAAGGTGCTCACCTTCCTGGCGCGGCAGTTGGGCAGCGTGGTCGGCGCGATGTACGTGCGCGAGGCCGACGGGAGCCTGCACCGCGTGGCCAGCTACGGCTTCTCGCGCGAAGCCGGGAACGCGCCGCAGGTGCTCGCCCCCACCGAGGGTCTGCTCGGCCAGGCGGCGACCGAACGCCGCCTGATCGTGGTCGAGCCGGTCGCGGCGGACTACCTCAAGGTCAACTCCGGCCTGGGCGAAGGCGCCCCTGCGGCGGCGGTGCTGATCCCGGTCGCACACGAGGGCAGCGTCAACGGCATGATCGAACTGGGCCTGCTGCGCGCCCCGGACGAACGCAGCCTGGCGCTCATGCACGCGATCGGCGACGCCGTGGGCGGCTCGATGGCGGCGGCGCGCTACCGCGAGCGGCTGCAGGAGGTGCTGGCCGAGACGCAGCAGCTCAACGAGGAGCTGCAGGCCCAGCAGGAGGAACTGCGCACCGCCAACGAGGAGCTGGAAACCCAGTCGCGCGCCCTGCGCGAATCGCAGGCCAACCTGGAGAACCAGCAGGCCGAGCTGGAGCAGACCAACAGCCAGCTGTCGGAGCGCACCGAGGCGCTGGACCTGCGCAACGCCGCGCTGCGGCACGCCCAGCGCGAGCTGGAGACGCGGGCCGAGGAACTGCAGCGCACCAGCCGCTACAAGTCCGAGTTCCTGGCCAACATGTCGCACGAGCTGCGCACCCCGCTCAACAGCGCGCTGATCCTGGCCAAGCTGCTGGCCGACAACCCCCGGGGCAACCTGACGGACGAGCAGGTGCGGTTCGCCGGCTCGATCTACGCCTCGGGCAACGACCTGCTGACGCTGATCAACGACATCCTGGACATCGCCAAGGTGGAGGCCGGCAAGCTGGAGATGGCGCCGCAGGCGGTGCCGCTGGCGCAGCTCGCCGAAAGCCTGCGCATGACCTTCGCCCCGCTGGCCGCCGACAGGAAGCTCGCCTTCCATCTCGATCTGCAGCCCGGCGCGCCGGCCACGCTCGTGACCGACCGCCAGCGCGTGGAGCAGATCCTGAAGAACCTGCTGTCCAACGCCATGAAGTTCACCGAGCGCGGCCACGTCACGCTCACGATCGCGGCGGGCGAGGAAGGCGGCGCGTGCTTCGCCGTCGCCGATTCGGGCATCGGCATCGCGCCCGACCAGCAGGCGCTGATCTTCGAGGCCTTCCAGCAGGCCGACGGCACGACCAGCCGGCGCTACGGCGGCACCGGGCTGGGGCTGTCCATCTCGCGCGACCTCACGCGGCTGCTGGGCGGCACGCTGCGCGTGCAGAGCACGCCGGGGCAAGGCAGCACCTTCACGCTGGCGCTGCCGGCCGACCTGGACCGGCCGCTGGCGGACGCCGAGGCGCCTGCGGTGCCCCCTGCCGCGGCGGCCGCCACCGTCGCGCCCGCCGAGCCGCCCGTGCCGGCCGCACCGCCTGCCACCGCCGCGGTGCCCGCCCCCACCTTCGCCGACGACCGCACCCTGCCGCGCGACGGCACGCGCCGCGTGCTGGTGATCGAGGACGAGCCGCAGTTCGCCCACATCCTGTACGACCTGGCGCACGAGCTGGGCTACCGCTGCGTCGTCGCGCACGGCGCCGCCGACGGCTTCAGCCTGGCGACGCAGATGCAGCCCGACGCGATCCTGCTGGACATGCGGCTGCCGGACAGCCCCGGCCTGGCGGTGCTGCAGCGGCTCAAGGACGACCCGCTGACGCGCCACATTCCCGTGCACGCCATCTCCGCGCTCGACCAGTCCGAGGCCGCGCTGCACATGGGCGCCATCGGCTATGCGCGCAAGCCGGCCACGCGCGCGCAGCTCAAGGCGGTGTTCGACAGGCTGGAGGAAAAGCTGGCGCAGAAGGTCAAGCAGGTGCTGCTGGTCGAGGACGACGCCCTGCAGCGCGACAGCGTCGTGCACCTCATCGGCGACGGCGACGACGACGTGGCGATCACCGCCGTGGCCACCGGCGAGGAAGCGCTGGTCCTGCTGCGCGAGCGCGTGTTCGACTGCATGATCACCGACCTGCGCCTGCCCGACATGCAGGGCAGCGAGTTGCTCAAGCGCATGACGGCCGAGGAGATCTGCGCCTTTCCGCCGGTCATCGTCTACACCGGCCGCAACCTCACGCGCGACGAGGAGGCCGAGCTGCTGCGCTACTCGCGCTCGATCATCATCAAGGGCGCGCGCTCGCCCGAACGCCTGCTCGACGAGGTGACGCTGTTCCTGCACAAGGTGGAGTCGGCGATGTCCAGCGAGCGGCAGGACATGCTCAAGTCCGCGCGCGGGCGCGACCGCGTGTTCGAGGGCCGGCGCATCCTGCTGGCGGACGACGACGTGCGCAACATCTTCGCCCTGACCAGCGCGCTGGAGCAGCGCGGCGCGGCGGTGGAGATCGCGCGCACCGGCCGCGAGGCGCTGGACAAGCTCGCGCGGGTGTCCGACATCGACCTGGTGCTGATGGACGTGATGATGCCGGAGATGGACGGCCTGGAAGCCACGCGCCGCCTGCGGCAGGATCCGCGCTGGCGCAAGCTGCCGGTGATCGCCGTGACGGCCAAGGCGATGAAGGACGACCACGAGCAGTGCCTGGCCGCCGGGGCGAACGACTACCTGTCCAAGCCGGTCGACCTGGACCGCCTGTTCTCGCTGCTGCGGGTGTGGATGCCGCCGATGGAGCGCCTCTGAGGCTGCCGGGAGCCGCCGAATGCCGCACACGTCCGCCGCGCCGCCGAGCACCACCGACATCGAGCTGCGGCTGCTCATGGAGGCGATCTACCTCAAGTACAGCCACGACTTCCGCGACTACACCGGCGCCTCGCAGCGGCGGCGCGTGCTGCATGCCCTGGGCCAGCTCGGGCTGCCGAGCATCTCGGCCCTGCAGGAGCGCGTGCTGCGCGATCCGGCGCTGTTCGCGCGGCTGCTGCAGTTCCTCACCATCCCGGTCAGCGAGATGTTCCGCGACCCGGCCTACTTCCTGGCGCTGCGCCGGCAGGTGGTGCCCGTGCTGCAGACCTATCCCTCGATCAAGGTCTGGGTGGCCGGCTGCAGCACCGGCGAGGAGGTCTACTCGCTGGCGATCCTGCTGCGCGAGGAAGGGCTGTTCGAGCGCGCGCTGATCTACGCCACCGACATCAACCCGGCCTCGCTGGAGAAGGCGCGCCAGGGCATCTATGCGCTGGAGGCGGTGCGCGGCTACACCGCCAACTACCAGCAGGCCGGCGGGCGCCAGTCCTTCTCCACCTACTACACGGCGGCCTACGGCGCGGCGCGCTTCGACCCCGCGCTGCGCGCCAACGTGATCTTCGCCGACCACAGCCTGGCCACCGACAGCGTGTTCGCCGAGACGCAACTGGTCTCCTGCCGCAACGTGCTGATCTACTTCAACCGCACGCTGCAGGACCGCGCGCTGGGCCTGTTCCACGATTCGCTGTGCCATCGCGGCTTTCTCGGCCTGGGCGCCAAGGAAAGCATCGATTTCTCCGCCTACGCGACGCGCTTCGACGCCATCGCGCGCGCCGAGCGGCTCTACCGCAAGCTCGCATGAAGCCGCGCATCGCCGCCGCCGTGATCGGTGCCTCCGCAGGCGGCATCGACGCCCTGCTGGCCCTGTTCGACGCCCTGCCCGCGCCCTGGCGGCTGCCGATGGTCGCGGTGCTGCACCTGCCGGACGTGCGCGACAGCCGCCTGTGCGACATCTTCGCCCAGCGCCTGACCCTGCCGGTGCGCGAGGCCGCGGACAAGGCGCCCGTGGCCGCCGGCACCCTGCATTTCGCGCCGCCGGGCTACCACCTGTCGATCGAGCGCGACCGGCACTTCTCGCTGAGCTGCGAGCCGCCGGTGCTGTTCTCGCGCCCCTCGATCGACGTGCTCATGGCCTCCGCCGCCGACGCCTACGGCCCCGCCCTCGCCGGCTTCCTGCTGACCGGCGCCAACGAGGACGGTGCCGCCGGCCTGGCGGCGATCCACGCGGCCGGCGGCCTCACCGCCGTGCAGGATCCGCGCGAGGCGCTCGTCGGCACCATGCCGCGCGCCGCCCTGGCCGCCCACCGACCCGATGCCGTCCTTGCCCTGCGCGAACTGCGCGACCTCCTCGTCCAACTGGATGCCGACCATGCCCCATGAACTAGAGACCAAGCTGCTGATCGTCGACGATCTGCCGGAGAACCTGGTGGCGCTGGAAGCCCTGATTCGCACCCCCGGGCGCGAAGTCTTCCAGGCGGCCTCGGCCGAGGCCGCGCTCGCCCTCATGCTGGCGCACGAGTTCGCGCTGGCCATCGTGGACGTGCAGATGCCCGGCATGAACGGCTTCGAGCTGGCCGAGCTGATGCGCGGCACCGAGCGTACGCGCCAGATCCCGATCATCTTCGTGAGCGCCGCCGGCCGCGAACTCGGCTACGCCTTCAAGGGCTACGAAAGCGGCGCGGTGGACTTCCTGCAAAAGCCCCTGGACCCCTACGTGGTGCGCAGCAAGGTCACTGTCTTCGACGACCTCTACCGCCATCGCAAGGCGCTGCACCGCGAGATCAACGCCCTGGCCGAGGCGCACCGCCAGCAGCAGGCGCTGGTGGCCCGGCTGCAGGCGACACAACAGGAACTGGAGCGCGCGGTGCGCATGCGCGACGACTTCATGTCGATGGTCTCGCACGAGCTGCGCACGCCGCTGAACGCGATGTCCCTGGAGACCCAGGTGCGCCAGCGCCATCTGGAGCGCGGCAACCTCGCCGCCTTCTCGCCCGAGCGGCTGCAGGCGATGGCGGCGCGCGACCAGCGGCAGATCCAGAGCATGGTGCGGCTGATCGACGACATGCTCGACGTCGGCCGCCTGCGCAGCGGCCGCCTGAGCATGGCGCCCGAGCCGACCGAGCTGTCGGCACTGGCCGAGCGGGTGATCCAGAACCTGGAGCACCAGGCCGAGGCGGCGGGCTGCCGGATCGCCCTGCAGGCGCCGGCTGCCGTGGAGGGCGTGTGGGACACGCTGCGCCTCGAGCAGGTGCTGACCAACCTGCTGACCAACGCCCTGCGCTACGGCGGCGGCCAGCCGGTGGACGTGCGCGTGGCGCAGGACGGCCCGCACGCCATCCTGACCGTGCGCGACCAGGGCGGCGGCATCGCACCGCAGGACCAGGAGCGCATCTTCGGCCAGTTCGAGCGCACCGAGGACAGCCGGATGAAGGCCAGCGGGCTCGGGCTGGGCCTGTACATCACGCACCAGATCGTGCTCGCGCACCAGGGCCGCATCGAAGTCGAAAGCCGCCTCGGCGAAGGCGCCCTGTTCCGGGTGACGCTGCCCCGCGAGGCGCCCCCGGCCGGGGCGTGAGAAAATCGCGGGTTTCCCCCGAACACGAGGACAGCACCATGGACGCAGAACACATCAACCAGATCGGCACCACGCTCGAGGACCTGAGTGTGCGCACGGCCGATCTCCGGAGGTATCTTTGACTACGATGCCAAGTCGGAGCGCCTGAGAACCGTCAACGCATCGCTCGAAGACCCGGCGGTCTGGAACGATCCCAAGAAGGCCCAGGACCTGGGCCGCGAGAAGAAATCGCTCGACGACGTCGTGCTGGCGCTGGACCGGCTCACGCGCGAGCTGGCCGACAACACCGAGCTCTACGAGATGAGCAGGGAGGACGGCGACGAGGCCGGCCTGAAGGCCATCGCCGAGGACGCGGCCAAGCTGCGCGCCGAGATCGAGGCGCTGGAGTTCCGCCGCATGTTCAACAAGCCGGCCGACGCGAACAACGCCTTCCTGGACATCCAGGCCGGCGCCGGCGGCACCGAGGCACAGGACTGGGCCAGCATGCTGATGCGCCAGTACCTCAAGTACGCCGAGCGCAAGGGCTTCAAGACCACGGTGGAAGACGAGTCGCCCGGCGACACCGCCGGCATCAAGGGCGCCACGATCAAGATCGAGGGCGAGTACGCCTTCGGCCTGCTGCGCACCGAGACCGGCGTGCACCGCCTGGTGCGCAAGTCGCCCTTCGATTCGGCCGGCGGGCGCCACACCAGCTTCGCCTCGATCTTCGTCTACCCGGAGATCGACGATTCGATCGAGATCGAGATCAACCCCTCCGACGTGCGCGTGGACACCTACCGCGCCTCCGGTGCCGGCGGCCAGCACATCAACAAGACCGACTCGGCGGTGCGCCTGACGCACATCCCCACCGGCATCGTGGTGCAGTGCCAGGACGGGCGCAGCCAGCACAGCAACCGCGACGTGGCGTGGAAGCGCCTGCGCTCGCGCCTGTACGACCACGAGATGCGCAAGCGCCTGGAAGAGCAGCAGAAGCTGGAGGACAGCAAGACCGACGTCGGCTGGGGCCACCAGATCCGCAGCTACGTGCTCGACCAGAGCCGCATCAAGGACCTGCGCACCAGCGTGGAAATCTCGAACACGCAGAAGGTGCTCGACGGCGACCTCGATCCGTTCATCGAGGCCTCGCTCAAGCAGGGCGTCTGATGCCGGTCGAAGCGCTCATCTTCGACATGGACGGCACGATGATCGACTCGATGCCGTGGCATGCCCGCGCCTGGGTCGAGTTCGTGCGCCGCCACGGCCTGGCGATGGACGTGGACCAGATCCTGGCGCGCACCACCGGCCGCACCGGCGCCGAGTGCATGCGCGAGGTCTTCGGCCGCGCGCTGGACGACGCGCGCTGCGAGGCGCTGGTGCACGAGAAGGAAATCATTTACCGCGAACTGTTCGGCGAGCGCTTCGCCGAGGTCGCGGGCTTTCGCGCCTTCGCCGGCGCGGCGGCCGCGCGCGGCCTGAAGATCGCCGTCGGCACCGCCGGCGACCGGCACAACATCGAATTCGCGATGTCGCGCCTGGCGATGGACCCGCTGCCGCTGGCGATCGTCGGCGGCGACGAGGGCCTGCCCGGCAAGCCCCAGCCAGCCATCTTCCTGGAAGCCGCCCGGCGCATCGGCGCCGAGCCGGCGGGCTGCATCGTCTTCGAGGACGCGCCCTTCGGCATCGAGGCTGCCCGCCGCGGCGGCATGCGCGCGGTGGCCGTGTGCAGCACCCATTCGCCCACCGAACTCGCCGGCCCGCACGTGATCGCGGCCGTGCGCGACTACGACGAACTCGCCCATTCCAACTTTCTGGAGACGCTCGATGTTGCAACTGCGTGACGCCCACGGCCAGCCCATCGCGATCCGCCGCGAGGACTACGCCCCTCCGGCCTGGTGGATCGACACGGTCGACCTGACCTTCGACCTGGACCCGGCCAAGACGCGCGTGCTCAACCGCATGCGGCTGCGCCGCAACCCCGACCTGCCCGCGCAGGCGCTGCGCCTGGACGGCGACGAGCTGAACCTCGCGCGCGTGCTGGTCGACGGCCAGGGCGCGTCCTTCCGCGTCGAGGGCGGCCAGCTGGTGCTCGACAACCTGCCCGACAGCTTCGAGCTGGAAGTGTTCACCACCTGCCAGCCGGCGAAGAACACCAAGCTCATGGGCCTGTTCGTGAGCCAGGACACCTTCTTCACCCAGTGCGAGGCCGAGGGCTTCCGCCGCATCACCTACTTCCTCGACCGTCCCGACGTGATGGCCAGCTACACCGTCACGATCCGCGCCGACAGGGCGCAGTACCCGGTGCTGCTGTCCAACGGCAACCTGGTCGACCAGGGCGAGCTGCCCGAGGGCCGGCACTTCGCCAAGTGGCTGGACCCGTTCAGGAAGCCCAGCTACCTGTTCGCCCTGGTGGCGGGCCAGCTCGTGGCGCGCGAGCAGCGCATCCGCGCACGCAGCGGCCGCGAGCACCTGCTGCAGGTCTACGTGCGCCCCGGCGACCTGGACAAGACCGAGCACGCGATGAACTCGCTGATCAACTCGATCGCCTGGGACGAGGCGCGCTTCGGCCTGGCGCTGGACCTGGACCGCTTCATGATCGTCGCCACCAGCGACTTCAACATGGGCGCAATGGAGAACAAGGGCCTGAACATCTTCAACACGAAGTACGTCCTGGCCAACCAGGCCACCGCCACCGACGCCGACTACGGCAACATCGAAAGCGTGGTCGGCCACGAGTACTTCCACAACTGGAGCGGCGACCGCGTGACCTGCCGCGACTGGTTCCAGCTCTCGCTCAAGGAAGGCCTCACGGTCTTTCGCGACCAGGAGTTCAGCCAGGACCTGTGCGCCGAGCCCTCGGCGCGCGCAGTCAAGCGCATCGAGGATGTGCGCGTGCTGCGCACCGCGCAGTTCCCCGAGGACGCCGGCCCCATGGCGCACCCGGTGCGGCCCGACAGCTACATCGAGATCAGCAACTTCTACACGGTCACCATCTACGAGAAGGGCGCCGAGGTCGTGCGCATGATGCAGACGCTGGTCGGGCGCCAGGGCTTCGAACGCGGCATCACGCTGTACTTCGAGCGCCACGACGGCCAGGCCGTGACCTGCGACGACTTCGCGCAGGCCATCGCCGACGCCAACCCCGACACCGAGCTGGCGCGCCTGCTGCCCCCCTTCAAGCGCTGGTACAGCCAGGCCGGCACGCCGCGCGTGACGGCCAGCGGCCACTACGACGCGGCCTCGCGCACCTACACGCTGGAGCTCTCGCAGAGCTGCCCGCCGACGCCCGGCCAGGCGGTGAAGGAACCCTTCGTCATCCCGGTGAGCATCGGGCTCGTCGCGCAGGACGGCCGCGAGCTGCCGCTGCGGCTGGCCGGCGAGGACGCCCCCGCCGCAGGCACGCGCACGCTGGTGCTGTCGCAGCCCGGCGAGCGCTTCGTCTTCGAGGACGTCGACGGCGAGCCCGTGCCCTCGATCCTGCGCGGCTTCAGCGCGCCCGTGGTGCTGGACTTCGACTTCGGCGACGCGCAGCTGCTCACCCTGCTCGCGCACGACAGCGACCCCTTCAACCGCTGGGAAGCCGGCCAGCGCCTGGCGCTGCGCGCCGCGGTCAAGGCCATCGCCGAGCCTGCCAGCGCCGGTGCGCCGGTGCTCGGCGAGGCCTTCGTCGAGGCGATGCGCGGCGTGCTGCGCCATCCGCAGCTCGATGCGGCCTTCAAGGAACTGGCGCTCACCCTGCCCTCGGAAACCTACATCGCCGAGCAGCTCGACGTGGTCGACCCGCAGCGCGTGCACGTGGTGCGCGAGGCCATGCGCAGCCAGCTCGCGAACGCGCTGCACGCCGACTGGCAATGGGCCTACGAGCAGCACCACGACACCGGCGCCTACAGCCCCGCCCCCGCCTCCGCCGGACGCCGCGCGCTGGCCGGCCTGGCGCTCACGCACCTGTGCATCGCCGCGCGCGACAGCGGCGACACCGTCTGGCCGGGCAAGACCTTCCAGCGCTTCAAGGACGCCGGCAACATGACCGACCGCTTCAACGCGCTCAGCGCGCTGGTCGTGTCCGGCCACGCGCTGGCCGCGCAGGCGCTGGCGCGCTTCCACGCCATCTTCAGGGACGAGGCGCTGGTGATCGACAAGTGGTTCGCCCTGCAGGCCGGCACGCCCGACCGCGGCGGCGACGTGCTGCCGCTGGTCAAGCAGCTCATGAAGCACCCCGACTTCTCGATCAAGAACCCCAACCGCGCGCGCAGCGTGATCTTCGCCTACTGCAGCGCCAACCCGGGCGCCTTCCACCGCCTCGACGCCGCCGGCTACGTGTGGTGGAGCGAGCGCGTGATCGAGCTCGACGCGATCAACCCGCAGGTGGCCGCGCGCCTGGCGCGTTCCCTGGACCGCTGGGGCAAGCTGGCCGAGCCCTACCGCAGCGCGGCGCGCGAGGCCATCGCCCGCGTCGCCGCCAAGCCCGACCTGAGCAAGGACACCCACGAGGTGGTGATGCGCGCGCTTTCGAGCTGACACCCGCCGACGACCGACGAACAAGGAACCGATACGCATGGCAAAGAACATCTCCCTGACCCGCTACCTCGTCGAACAGCAGCGCGAAGGCGGCCTGATCCCCGGCCAGCTGCGCCTGCTGCTGGAAGTGGTGGCGCGCGCCTGCAAGAGCATCAGCATGGCGGTCAACAAGGGCGCGCTCGGCGGCGTGCTCGGCTCGGCCGAAAGCGAGAACGTGCAGGGCGAGATCCAGAAGAAGCTGGACATCATCGCCAACGAGGTGCTGATCGAGGCCAACGAATGGGGCGGCCACCTCGCGGCGATGGCCAGCGAGGAAATGGACAGCATCTACGTGGTGCCCAACCGCTACCCGCAGGGCGAATACCTGCTGCTGTTCGATCCGCTGGACGGCTCGAGCAACATCGACGTCAACGTGAGCATCGGCACCATCTTCAGCGTGCTCAAGAAGCCCGACGACACCCCCGGCGTGCAGGAGGCCGACTTCCTGCAGGCCGGCAACCGCCAGGTGGCGGCCGGCTACTGCATCTACGGCCCGCAGACCACGCTGGTGCTCACCGTGGGCGACGGCGTGGCGATGTTCACGCTGGACCGCGAGCAGGGCTCCTTCGTGCTCAACCAGGAAAAGATCACCATCCCGGCCGACACGAAGGAATTCGCGATCAACATGAGCAACAAGCGCCACTGGGACGCCCCGGTGACGCGCTACATCGACGAATGCCTGGCCGGCAAGGAAGGCCCGCGCGGCAAGGACTTCAACATGCGCTGGATCGCCAGCATGGTGGCCGACGTGCACCGCATCCTGATGCGCGGCGGCGTCTTCATGTACCCGTGGGACAAGCGCGAGCCGGAAAAGGCCGGCAAGCTGCGCCTGATGTACGAGGCCAACCCCATGTCCTGGCTGGTCGAGCAGGCCGGCGGCGCGGCGACCAACGGCCGCCAGCGCATCCTGGACCTCGAGCCCGGCAAGCTGCACGAGCGCGTGGCCGTGTTCCTGGGCTCCAAGAACGAGGTGGAGCGCGTCACCGGCTACCATCCGCCGGCCTGAGGCTATAATTTCGGGCTTCGCCGGAGTAGCTCAGTCGGTAGAGCAGCTCATTCGTAATGAGAAGGTCGGGGGTTCGATTCCTCTCTCCGGCACCACATCAAGGTCCGCAAGCATCCTCATGCTTCCGGGCCTTTTTCTTTTCTGGGGGAACTACGAATCACGCGAAGACGGAATTGATACAAAATGTGTCAATGCTCAAGCTGTCGTCCACCCTCCTCCTGCTCGCCCTGGCCTGCAGTCCAGGGGCTGCCCAGTTCACGCCCGCCAGGTGCGGCGGTGAATTTCTTGAGCATGGTGGCGGCCTGAACGCCTGCGGCTGCCACTTCAACCGGAAGACCGGGGATTGCCACTGCCATCAGCCGCGGGGCTGTGGGTGTGCCTGTCAGCCGGCCTCCTGCGGCTAGGGTGCAGTCGGCAAGAAGGAATTTCAACGTAGAGGAGAGAGGGATGCACGGACGCGTTTTGGCGCTGGCGCTGGTCAGCGTGTTTTTCACCGGGTGCGCGACACCGCCACCGGTGGTGCCGCCGCAGGTCGAGTTTCGGGATCACCCCGCGCTTGGCGATGCCGCAGAAGCTGAGATCGGCGAGACGCTGGTGCTCAAGTCCAAGCTGTACGTCTTCGAAGGGCTGGACTTGCAGGAACGCATCACGGACAACGGAATCGCTCGTGAGTACATCATAGAGCCACACGCGATGCGCTTGGAATCCAAATTGGATGACGGGTCACTCAGGTACAAGCCGAGCTTCGACCTTTACTACGTCAACGACAAGAGCTTCCGCCGCAAAGCCTATCCAAATGGAGGCTTTCTGATCAAGCGTCCCAATGGCGCGCTCGAAATGGTCGGCGCGTACGACTTCTCATGGGCAGGGAAGATCTACCCAGCAAACCCGCGCCACATCGCGGGGAAGGTAGTGGACAAGGCACAGCCCAATTTCCGCCAAGAGTTGATCTACGGGGGGCGCGTCGGCAATCAGATCAAGGTTGCCTACCGCGAGTTCTCAAACGACATGATCCGTCCTGGCTTCACCCAGGAGGTGCAGTACGACCTCGGCCCCGATCAAACCATCGGCTTCAAGGGCGTGCGAATCGAAGTGCTGTCCGCCGACAACACACGGATCAAATACAAGGTTCTGAAGTCCTTTCCCAACTTGCCATAGCTATTCGACCTCATGATGCTAGTGGCCGTGAGGGAGTGCAGGAAATCGACGAGAGGTGAGTATGGCGTATCAGAGGGAAATTAGAGAGAGCGTTGCCAACACCAATCGAGATCCCCATTTGCTTTTCTCTCAGGTGGGCCGTGCGCTTGGCCTGATTCCGGAGGCCCGAGTGCGAGAGGCTTTTTTGAGTATCTGGGTGCGTCACTATCCTGCAGAAGCGAACGCCATCGCCTCCAAGTTTTTCAGCATGATCCCGCGCGAAAGCCCCTCGGTGTCCATGGCTCGCATGCCCGCGCCCAGCGCTTAAGACAGGAGATTCCGCCGAGAGAGGCGTCGCTCGCCAGCAACGAACCAGCCGCCCCCGGCCCCTTTCACATGATCACGATGCGCAAAGCAGCTGGCCGCTTACGGGGCTTGCGGCGTACTTTGCAAGGCTGTGCAACCAACAGGTGTGCACGGCCAGCCAAGAGCGGCTGCGACCCCGATCCAGATTGCCGCAGTGAATAGGATTTTCCCGCCATGCCGGCATGCAGTGAGCGTTTCGTGCATTTCATGCCGATTTTGTCAAAGACGAATTGCTTCGTTGCGAGCTGACTGTATCCGTCCGGCGAACTCGCCTAGACGGATTTGCAATCCGTTGATCTGCCGCTTTGCTACTCGGAGTCAGACGGCGCCCAGCGGTGCGGCAACAACTCGTCGATGCGGTTGGCCATGTGCGTGGGCAGACGCCCAATCAGGCCAGCAACTCTTCTGGCGTCTTCCCTGCTTCAAGCGCCGCACGGAACCACGCCGGCCGCGGCCCCATGCCGCCCCAGGTGTTGCCGTTGCCGTCGGCATACTTTGCCTTCTTCGCCGGCTTGACCTTGTGCTTGACGGGCACCTTAGCCGCTACCTTGCGCCCTCGACCACCAAGTCCCAAGTCTGTCGGCGTGAAGCCATAGACCGCGATAGCCTCACGGATGCGTGCCAGCACGTCGGCTGCTTCCTTGGTCTTGATGCTTTCGGCCTCTGCCTGAAGACGTTCGATCTCGGATTGGATTTGTTGGTAGGTTTTTGCCATCTGGGGAATCTACACCACTACCATTCCAACCCCAACCACCCATCGACGGGCGTCCCTACCCGATCTCCATCAGCTATCCTCCCGATCACAACGACGGAGGGACACCGTGCATCGAACTGTGAAATGGGTAGGCGCCATTGCTGCCACGATATTGCTTGCTGGTTGCGGAACGCCCTACAAGGAGCCATCGACCGGCGATCTCGGACAGCTTGAAGTGGTGAACAACTCAAGTCGCCAAGCGCAACTCATGCTCTTCGAGAAGGCTGATCAGTGCACTGATGGCCACTTTGCCACGTACATCCCAGCTGGCGAGCAAAGGTCAGTGAGGATCGCTGCGCACCAACGCCTTGCCTTCGCCACGACACTCGCGCCCAGCAGGGAACGGGCGTTGCTCGGTGCCATCGCGGGGGCCGCAGGAGGAGCCGTAGGCGGTGCCGTCGCTGGCGCGCAAAATGCCGATGGCAATTGCCGGATGGTCGTCGACTTCCTTCCGGAGACTGGCAAGACCTATGTCATGCAGGTAAGGAGGGATGCCTGCTTATACGATTTCTACGCGCAGACCGATGAGCAGCGAGGCACCGCGCGAAGAACTTATGCAAGGTACATGCCGCGAGTGTGGAAAACCCCCTTCTCGATGGCCGGTCCATTCTGCAATTGATGTCGACTTTGCGTGAAACCTCGATGGTCCGGCTTTCGGCTATTTTTCACACCTCCCTGTGCGCCACAGTTTGTTACGCGTGAAGACTGCGCAGTGTGAGTGAGTGAATAGCACCCGGGTCTTTTGTCTCGCACTGAAAGCAAATACCTTCAGGCTCCTGAAAGACTTGGAGCCCCCATGAGAACCGAAATTCCGTGCAAGTACCTTCGGCGCCATCGCATCGAGTTGCTGGCGATACTGACCCTTTGGGTAGGCGTGGTGAGCGCCTTGGGATGGATTTGATGGAGAGCACGCAGTTGTCGACCGGGACGCGCAACCAACGCTTGAGTGCGAATGCTTGTTCAACCTTTGTGGCGATGCGCTGCAAGGTGGTGAAGGCTGCGCTTTGCTTCTGGTGGGACGCTGCGGCATGTGATCGCACCCAGGCACTATGCTCGATGAGCCAAACCATCAGTGTCCTGTCAATTTCATCGAGACGTACGCATAGCGCAGCCGTTGGGCGACTGACCAGATGAACGTAGAGGTCGTTTGCTCGTGCAGAGACCGCGGCGGCATCAACCTCCATCTGCGCGCTCATCCATGTCTGGACGTTCGCAAGATCGAAAAGAAGAGCCTCCCGTTCTCTTTTTGTCAGGCAGATCTTCCTCCGTTCTCTCTCGGGATTCTGGATCTGCCCGCTCATGGTGTCATGTTCACAGGAAGGAATGCCACACAGGCGACAGATGCCGTGATCGCCGTCATCAGGGCCACCGTGTCCCATCGCAGAGAGCCTGGCCTTACAAGCTTCCAAACCACTCCCACAAGGAACGTCAGAAACGCGCTGGCACAGAGGAAAAGCGAGAAGTCGATCAACGGCATGCCTGAAACCACAAACCCGATAAACGGCGGGGATTATGCTCTTAGGCCGCGACCGCGCACAGGGTAGTGCGTTTGACCCATGTGAACGGACCATTCCGTCCAGCCATGCTATCGAGTATGGAACACTTGCTGCGAGGCGAAGCGCCAGTGTTGCGACGACGTGAGCATCGCGACCTGCGTGCTCGCCCAACGCTCTGCCAGCTTGCGCCCCGAGTGCTGAATGTCTTCTTCCATGAGAATGATCGCAGTGTCCGCTCTTGGATAGGTGATCTGGATCTCCGTGGGAGTGATCCGCAGGCTCGGCATCGCGGCACGCTCGCTGGCAAAGGCGCGATGAAGCCCGTCATGGCCACGATAGCAACTACCTGAAGGGGAAATGAAAACTGCACCGGGCAAGAAGCACGCAGTGTGGGCATCCAGGTCGCCATCCACCCAAGCCTGCATGCTCTCGGCAATCAGATGCTTGATGGCGATATCGGGATCATCCTGCTGCGCAGACAACTCTCGCGATTCGATCCAGTGAGTGCCTGGCCCAAAGACCTCGGTGCCCGCCTTGACTATGCAGTCGCAGTCCAGAACATTGGCGGGAGTTGCCTCGATCCATTCCCCATATACAACCATGTCACTCTTGGATCGGCTGATCCGCTCGCTGCGACACACTCGAATCTGCTTCATAGGCTGACATCTGATTGGATAGGCACTCGCAGTATGAGCAACAGTGACCCGGCCGCCCTAGGGGAAACCCGATCAGGCGCGCATGCGTGGTGCACAGTCTCGGAGGAGCGACGGTCACGCGCTCTTTGTCGCCTTCACTACGGGCCGAAGCGTCGGCGCAACGTCAGCGACTGGCCTGGCTTCCACATCCTTCCACGCCACCGGCCGGCCACCGTCTATCTCGCGCTCCAGCCTATCGACGCGCTGGGTATACATGTCAGCCAGTGCCTTGTGGTGCTCGCTTGCTGCCTGATGCTCGATTCGGGCCATATGCGCCTCGCGCAGCAGCACCCGCGCTCGCTCTAGATGAGCATCCTTGTTGCGTCCAAAAAAGCTGAACATACGGACTCCCGTTCTTCAATGCGATGCACGAAGTTTCGGCGCGTCTGGGATTTCGGGCGTAGGAAAAAAGCACGATCGTGCGTAAATCAGGCAATTTGTTAGTGTTTTCCCGAAATAGTTGGCACCGCATCGCCCCAGACGCCAAAGCCCCACGTTCGCACCAGGAGATGAAAAGGCACTACCGGGCAACCCCGCCCCCTCATGCGACGCGGTAATCCAATGCAGCCGATAGACGGCCACCAGCATCTCTCTACAACGATGGTTGATCCTCAAGCCTCACGAACTCACGCTCGTGCCGTTCCCATCGCTCAAACTGGCTACGATCTCGCGACGCTGGGTGCCCAGTCCCTTCTCCAGCAATTCCACGAGAACCGCGCCCACGCGGCCCGTGGGACATTGAGGAGAAGAGGAGGTCTGGCAAAGAAACACCGTCATGGCGGTGCCGAGCGTGCCCTATCCGGCGTCCAGGGTGATCGAGAAGCTCGCCGTCTGTCGCATGATGAGGCCATTCGTCACCACGAAGGTGTCGGTTCCAAACTTGACGCTTGAAGCCGCAGATTCACATGCCCATTCCACATACGCCAAGTCTTCGTGAATCACCGCGACATCGGTCCGCCATATAGCGTCGGGGAGATCACCGATCAACGTCGCATAGAGATGCGCGATCTCCTTCGGGCCGCGGTACGTGGCTCCATTGACGACCACCACGGCGTCCTTCGCGTAGTGGGTCGAGATCTTGTCGGGGTTCTGCTCGCCGAGCGCCGCCTCGTGGCTCGCAAGAACTTCTTCGGTCGTCAGCACCCATTGACTCCTTGCCCATGGTTTGCTGATCGAACGTGCCCGACCCGCAGGCGCATGCGTCGATCAAGCAACGGAGATCACCACTTTCCCGTGGAAAGGCTTGCCATCGACTTCACCGCGTTCCAAGACGGCGTGCGCCTCCGGGATCTGGTCGAGTGAGAACCTCGCCCCGATGATCGGGCGGATGCGGCCGCTTTCCAGCAGCGTCTTGAGCGCGAGCAACTTGCCCCGATTCTGGCGGGTGAAGACGAAGTGGTATTCGGCGTTCACGCCCCATGCCGCGACAAGGTTCTGGGGCGTGGCCAGGTCGACGATCGACACGACACGGCCCGCGTCGCTGAGCACATGAGGCGACTGGCTCAAAGTCATCCCTCCGATCGTGTCGAGCACCACGTTCACGCCCTTCTTCCCGGTCAGGTCGGCGATCTCCTCGATGTAGTCCTGACTCGTGAAGTCGATGGCGTGGTCTGCACCCAGCTGGCGAACGAACGCCAGATCACGGCTCCTGCACGTCGTGTACACAGTTGCGCCCATCGCCTTGGCCAGTTGAATCGCGATGGAGCCAACACCACCGGCTCCGCCATGGATCAACACAGACTCGGCCGGCTGCAACCTCGCCCGCGTGACAAGGGCCTCCCAGGCCGTTCCCCCGACGAGGGTCGTGGAGGCCGCTTCTTCGTGCGTCAGGTTTGCAGGCTTGCGGGTCACCAACGCCTCCGGCACGACGTTGTACTGGGCGTAGGAGCCTCCTTTCGGACCGAAGATCTGCGGTGTGTAGAACACCTCGTCTCCCACCGCGAAGTCGGCAACGCCAGGGCCCACCTTTTCCACGACGCCGGAGACGTCATGGCCGATGACGGCGGGGAGGGGAACATATGCCGGATAGTCGCCCCGGCGGATCTGGTAGTCGAGCGGGTTGATGGCTGTGGCGAGCACACGCACCAACAATTCGCCTGCACCGGTTTCAGGAACTGCCACTTCCTGCAGTTCGAAGCTGTCAGGGCCACCAAACTTCTTCAGAACGATCGCTTTCATTTCAGTATCTCGGTAAGGGACGGGAACTTGCCATGTGACCCATGAAGAGCACCCACGACATGCCGGGATGTGCTTCGACGATGTCGAACATCGCAAGGGAAGCGACTTATTATATCGACAATTCGCGAAATGACGCTTCAACGTTCGAGCCCCTTCGAGGTTCAGGGTCTACGCGTCTGGATGGTCATGCCGTCGGCGGTGCCGGTTCTTCGATGAAACGTCCCGAGCAGATGCCCCTGCCCGCGCCTTTGCCGGCCGTCAGCCAGGACGTCTCCGGGGGATTCTCTGATCATCGGAATTCGCATAGAGTCACTTTGGCTTTCGACCTGACAGAAACCGCGTGTGAAGCCGTTAACCGATGCTGACTGATGAACGAAGAACATGTCCCCCTTGTCCAAATCCTTGACGTCCTGGCCAATGCGCAGCGTATGGAGATTCTTCGCAAACTCAAGTCGCCTCGGAACAGCTTTCCGCCGCAAGACGAGGGTGATCCGGTATTGGATGGCGTCTGCGTGTCATCGATACAAGCTGGCCAGGGCCTGGCCTTCTCGACAACCTCCAAGTACCTGGCGGACCTCGCTCGCATCGGCCTGGTCACCGTCAAACGAAGCGGTAAGTGGTCCTACTACAAGCGCAATGAGAAGGCTATCGGCGCGGTGGTTGCCCGCCTGAAGGCGGAACTGTGAATCTCCCCTGATTCATAGAAAGCCGCAGAGATCTCCGAGCACGAGTTCGCGTCTCTCGGTAGGGCCGTTGCTCACGCAATGCCATGAGGTCGCCCTCGAACCTTGAAAAAAAACACGCGGCAAGTGGTTCTGAATGCAAGGTCTGGTTGTTCCGACCGCTGCCGACAGCGCGCGCTAGTTCGCTGACGGCGCAGGCGGCCACCGCTGCAGCGCGTTGGCCTGCGCGCAGCGACGCGGCGAACAGCCAGTTCGAACGCCCGAGCGCGATCGGTCGGATCTGGTTCCCAACCCAGTTGTTGTCGATCGGTAGCTGCCCGTCGTCGCGGCGCGCAGCGCCTGCCTACCAGGCGTAGCGGGCTGTGAGCGTGAAGTTGCGCTCGTCCCCGTAGAAGCAGGCGTAGCTGCAGTTGGCCAGATAGGTCCTGTCCGTCAGGTTCTTGATGTTGAGCGCAATCTGCCACTTGTCCCACTCGTAGCGGATGGCCGCGTCGGCGACCGTGTACGAGGGCACCGTGATGCGGTTCACCTTCTGCGGGCCCACGTTGCGTATGCCCAGTCCCACGCTCAGCCCCGGCACGCTCCGCAGGCGATAGTCCGCCCATAGCGAGGCCATGTGGCGCGGCACGGATTGCGGCCGATCACCCACGTTGCCCTGGTTGCTGACGGTGATCTCCGCATCCGTGCTGGTGATGGCCCCCACCAGATCGAGTTGGCGGTTCAGGCTGGCGCGCGCCTCGATTTCGAGGCCCCGCGAGCGAATCTCGCCAGTCTGCACGGAGTATCCTGGATGCGCCGGATCGGAGGTGAGCACGTTGCGCTGAGTCAGCTCGTAGGCCGCGACCGTGACCGAGGCATTGACGCCCGGTGGTTCGTACTTGAAGCCGATTTCGTGCTGCCTTCCCGTGGTCGGCTCGAACGGGTTCAGATCGAAGTCCGTGCCGGACGTCGGCTGGAACGAACGTGTGTAGCTGTAGTACGGCGCCAGCCCGTTGGGCAACAGGTACATCAGCCCCAGTCGAGGCGAGAAGGCATGGGACTTCGTGCTCTGCGCGCCCCCTGGAAGCCCTGTCGGTGAAATGACCCGGCCGCGGCCGGACGCCTCGTCGTACCGTCCGCCCAGCAGGGCTATCCAGCGGTCATTCCACTTGATGTGGTCCTGGAAGTAGAAGCCCGTCTGCTTTTCTTCAGAGATGGATGTCGTTGCTCCGCCCAGCGCAGGGGTCGCCCCATAGACAGGGAAATAGATGTTCAGCGGCGCGATGGTGCCCACCCGTTGCTGGCGGCTGAAATCGCGTTTTCCCCAGTCCAGCCCGACGAGCAGCGTGTGTTCGAATCGCCCGTGCCGCAGTTTTCCCTGGAGCTGGTTGTCGACGCTGAGCCCTCGGTCGGTGTCGAAGCGGGTGATCGCGGACCGGCCGACCATTGCCGGGTTCAATGTGTCGACGCGTCCCGAGATCGAGGCGTAGGCGTTGTCGGCCTCGTAGTCGAACCCGAGCAGGTTCTGCCGGAATTGCCACTGGTCGTTGATGCGGTATTCGAACAGATAGCCGAGCGTGGCGCCTTTGGTCTGGAAGCGATCGAAGCCCGGTTCGCCGACAAACAGCTTGCGCGACGTCTTGCCGAACGGATTGGGCAGCAAGGTGCCGTCCAGGGGCTTGCCATAGTCGTACATGCTCCTGGCTTTGTCGTAGGTCGCCAGCACTGTCAGCAAGGCACGATCGCTGATCCGCCACTCCACCGACCCGGAAAGCGAGGTTCTGTCATCCGGCATGACGCCGATCATGCTGTCGCCCCTGCGAACCAGCCCCGAGAGGCGATAGCGGACTCGGCCGTCCTCCGTCACCGGCCCGCCCAGATCGACGCTGCCCTGCCGCCGGTTCCAGCTGCCTCCCTGCACCTGGACCTCGCGCAGCGGCTGCGCGGTGGGACGCTTGCTGACCAGATTGATGATGCCGCCGGGTGCGGCCTGCCCATAGAGGATGGAGGCAGGGCCCTTCAGCAATTCGATGCGCTCGAAATTGTGGGGCTCCATCGAGCCGCTGAGCGAGTTGATGGGGAACTTGCTGCCATTGAGATACAGCGGTGCCGAGCCGGTGATGTTGAAGCCGCGCACCGTGAACCCGGTGGATATGCGCCGCTGCGCGCCGCCATTGAGCGAGTAGATCCCCGCGGTGTAGCCGAACGCCTGATCCAGGGAATCCGCGCCTTGGGCCTCCAGCTGATCGCGAGTCACCACGCTGACCGCCTGCGGGGTTTCGATCAACGGTGTGTCGGTCTTGGTCGCAGTGGCGCTTCGCTTCGCGACAAATCCGTTGGCGGGTCCAGATGCCGTCTCGGGCGCATCGGAAGTGACGGTGACCGTCGGCAACTCGGCCTCGCCCTGACCGGATGGTTGCGACTGAGCCTGGGCTGCGACGAGCGGCAGCGCGCAAAGAAGCAATGCCGAGCAAGGCCGCCAGCCTGGGCGAGGCGCCCAACGGCATGAATCGAAAGACAGGGTGTGATGCGTCAGGGCATCAATGTGGGCACAGAGCAGGGACATGCAGATTCCAGCATCGAAGTAAGGACAGGATCCTTGCGATTGCTGGATCACCAGTTTTCTGGCGGTCTGGCTGGCGCGCGTGCGGATTATGGAGTCATTCGCAACTTTTTGCCTGCCGCTTCAGCAGCGGAGGCCCCCGGCTCACTGGCCGGTCGAAGCAGCAGCGAAAACCGCGAACTGAGCGTCGAAGGCCCGCTTGAAGGCCGGCCGCGCTTCGCCGCGTGCGACATAGGCGCGGAGGTTCGGATAGTCGTCGAGCAACCCCGTTCCGTTCAGCCTGCGCAGCACCATCACCATCAGCAGGTCACCGGCGCTGAACGCATTGTCGAGCCAGTCGGCATCGCCGAGCCGACTGGAAAGCTCGTCCAGCCGGTGACGGACGCGATCCTCGAGGACAGGCAGGCGCTCCTCGTACCAGGTCTTGTCGCGCTCCACGTACGGGGCGATTTCGCGCTCGACGATCGGCGGCTCCACCGTGTTGAGCGCGGCAAACATCCAAGTGATCGCGCGCGCCCGGGCGTTCGCATCGTCCGGCAGCAGTCCACCATGGCGCTCGGCGATATGGAGCACGATCGCCCCCGACTCGAACAGGGCGAGGTCGCCTTCTTCATAGGTGGGAATCTGCCCGAAAGGATGAAGCGCCCGATGCGCGGGCTCCTTCATCTCGGCGAACGAAACAAGACGGACGTTGTAGGGTTGGCCCGCTTCTTCGAGTGCCCAGCGAACACGCATGTCACGTGCCTGTCCCTCGCCGCCGTCGGGCGAGCGTTCGAACGCTGTGATGGTGGGGGACATGGGAAGGCTCCGAGTGTTTGCTTGACGCATTCGCGGTCCGTCGAATTTCGTCTTCCAGGGGGCCGGCGGACTGTCGCCCGGCGTGGAACGGCGGCGACTCCGGTTATAGACCACCTCGATGCACTCGAACAGATCGACCTGCGCGTCGGCTCGCGTCGCGCAGGTCGGGTCGAAGCATCCAGGCCTTTTTCTTCTCCCTCCGGGGAATTCCGCTCAGAATCCTCCCATGGCCGACAAAGACACCTCCCCCGGGCAGCCCCGCCGCGCCGCAGCGACCGAACGGGGCGAAGCGCTGCACACCCTGACGGCCTGGACCGACGAGGGCGCCGCATGAAACTGGAGGCGGCGAAGTTCAAGCGCATGGTGGCCGTGTGCGCCGAATGCGAGGATCGCTCCGACGGCCCGCGGCACCTCGACAGCAAGTCCGTTGCGAAGGAATTGCGCCGGCTGGCGGCTGATTCGCCTGTGCGCACCCGCGTCACGCGCACGCGCTGCCTGGGCCTGTGCCCGCGCAAGGCGCTGGCGGCAACGGCACTGGGCGACTCGCTGCCGGCCGTGACCGCCGAAATGCAGGACCAGGCCGACCTGCACACGCTGGCACGCTACGCTTTCGGGCCGGGCACCACCCAGGGCCGATGACCGCGATGGGTCTGATGTCGCAACCTGGCGTTCGAGGAAACCGCAGGGCCCAACGCAAACGGCCAGCCGATCGGCGCGGCGCGCCGGCTGCGTTCAGTCCCGCACCCGTGCGCGCAACTGTTTGATCTCCGCGCGCTGGCTCTTGCCCTCGAGCCGCCGCTGCCTGGCGCCGTAGGTGGGCTTGGTGGCGCGGCGCACCCGCGGCGGTGCGGCGACGCTGTCGATCAAGGCCTGCAGCCGCGCCAGCGCGTCGGCGCGGTTCATTTCCCGCGTGCGGTACTGCTGCGCCTTGAGCACCAGCACGCCTTCCTGGGTGATGCGGCTGTCGCGCAGCGCGAGCAGCCGCTCCTTCACGTCGGGCGGCAGCGAACTGGCAAGGATGTCGTAGCGCAAGTGCACCGCGCTCGACACCTTGTTCACGTTCTGCCCGCCCGCTCCCTGCGCGCGCACGGCGCTCATCTCGACCTCGTCGGGATCGATCCGGGGAGCAGGATGGCTGGGTCTCATCCGCGCCATTGTCCAGGAACACGACGCGGCGGGCTGGTAGCCTAGGGGCCTCTACACACCTCCTTGCCCATGCCGCTTGCCTCCATTGCCCTCCTGTGCCTGGTCATCGCCGTCCCCGACGGCGACACGCTGCGGGCGCGCTGCGGCCACGCCGGCAAGGCCCAGCCGGTCACGGTGCGGCTGAGCGCCGTCGATGCGCCCGAGCGCGCCCAGCCCTACGGGCGGCGCGCCCGGCAGGCGCTGGCCGGGCTGGTGCACCGCAAGGAAGTGGAGCTCGCCTGCGTCGACACCGACCGCTACGGCCGCCGCGTCTGCAAGGTGATGGTGGCGCCGGCCTCGGCGCCGGCCGGCCCCAGGACGCTCGACGCGGGGCTCAGTCTGGTCAGCACCGGCATGGCGTGGTGGTACACCGGCTTTGCCTGGCAGCAGTCGCCGCAGGAGCGCGGCCAGTACGAGTTCGCCCAGGCCGAGGCGAAGGCGAAGCGCGCGGGGCTGTGGCGCGATGCCCGGCCGGTGCCGCCGTGGCGATGGCGGCAGACCGCGCCGCGCAGCGACTGAAGGCGCCGGCTACGTCGCGTTGCCGGCGGCATCCAGCGGCCGTGCCAGCACCCTGTCGATGCGCCGGCCCTCCAGCGCCAGGATCTCGAAGCGCCAGCCCGCACAGTCGATCAGCTCGCCGACCGTCGGCATCTGCCCCGACACCGCCATCAGCAGGCCGGCGACCGTGTTGTACAGGTCGCGGTCCTCGTCGGGCAGCTCGCGGATCAGCAGGCGCGCGCGCAGCTCCGACACCGGCATGAGGCCGTCGAGCTCCCAGCTGCCGTCTTCGCGCAACCGGGCCCAGGCGTCGGCCGGCATGCCGGGCTGCAGCTCGCCGGTGATGGCCTCCAGCAGGTCGCGCGGCGTCATCAGGCCCTGCACCACGCCGTACTCGTCGACCACGAAGACCAGCCGGCCGGCGCGCGTGCGGAACTGCTCGAGCAGTTCCATGCCGGTCAGCGTCTCGGGGACGAAGGACGCCGGCTGGACGACGGCGGAGATCGGGCCCTCGTGCTCGGGGCCGAGCTGCAGCAGCTGCGCGACGCTGACCACGCCGACCACGTCGTCGAGCGAGGCGCGGCATACCGGGTACCACGAGTGCATCAGGTTCAGCGCGCCGGCGGCGGCCACTTTCTGCAGGCTCTCGGCCACCGTCGACGAGGCATCGATCCATTCGATGTCGGCACGCGGCACCATCAGCGAGGACAGGCGCCGGTCGTCCAGGTGGAACACGTTGCGCACCATCTGGTGCTCGTGCATCTCGATCACGCCCGCGTCCACGCCCTCCTCCAGGCTGGCGGAGATTTCCTCTTCCGTGACGGAGCGCGCGGCGTTGGCATCGATGCGCAGCAGCTTGAGCACGCCGGCCGTGGCGCTGGCGAGCAGGAACACGAAGGGCTTGGCCGCCTTGGACAGCGCGTTCATCGGCCGCGCGATCCAGCGCGAGACCGGTTCCGGATAGAGCTGCCCGATGCGCTTGGGCACCAGCTCGCCGAAGATGATGGTGAAGAAGGTGATGCCGGTGACCACCAGCGCGGTGGACGCGACGCTCGCCACCCCCGCCGCCATGCCCAGCCCTTCCATCCAGACGGCCAGCGGTGCGGCGAAGGCGGCTTCGCCCACGATGCCGCTGAGCATGCCGATGGAAGTGATTCCGATCTGGATGGTGGAGAGGAACTGGGTCGGGTTCTCCATCACCTTGAGGGCGGCCGCGGCACCGGCATCGCCGGTTTCGGCCAGCGCCGTCAGGCGCGCACGGCGGCTGGTGGCCAGTGCCATTTCGGACATTGCGAACAGTGCATTGCACATCGTCAGCAACGCCAACAAGAAAACATCCATGAACGCGGAGGAGAATAGCGACCATGGGACTCTACATGATCGGCGACGTGCAGGGCTGCGACGAGCCCCTCGGGCGCCTGCTGGCCGAGATCGATTTCTCGCCGAGCCGCGACACGCTGGTGCTGCTGGGCGACCTGGTGAACCGCGGCCCGGCCTCGCTGGACGTGCTGCGCCGCGTGCAGCGCCTGGGCGCGGCGGCGCAGAGCCTGCTGGGCAACCACGACCTGCACCTGCTGGGCGTGGCGCACGGCGCGCGGCGCGCCGGCCGCCGCGACACGATCGCGCAGATCCTCGAGGCGGCGGACCGCGACGTCCTGCTCGACTGGCTGCGCCGCCAGTCGATGGCACTGCATCGGTGCATCGGCGGGCGCGACCTGCTCATGGTGCACGCGGGCGTGCTGCCGCAGTGGAGCGTGCAGGACACGCTGGCCTGCGCCGGCGAGCTCGAAGCCGCGCTGCGCGGGCCGGACCTGCGCGACTTCCTGCACGCGATGTACGGCAACGCGCCGGCGCAGTGGCAGCCCGGCCTCGCGGGCGGCGACCGGCTGCGCGTGATCGTCAACGCCCTGACGCGGCTGCGCCTGTGCACCGCCGAGGGCGTGATGGAGTTCGAGAGCAAGGACGGCGCGGCGGCCGCGCCGCCGGGCTACATGCCGTGGTTCGACGTGCCTGGCCGCCGCACGCGGCAGGCCACCGTCGCCTTCGGCCACTGGTCCACGCTCGGCTGGCTGTCGCGGCCCGACCTGCTGTCCACCGACACGGGCTGCGTGTGGGGCGGCTGCCTCAGTGCGGTGCGCATCGGCGCCACGCTCGACGAGCGCGAGCTGATCCAGGTCCGGTGCCCGCAGGCGCAGCAGCCGGGCGGATAGGCGCGCGGGGCGCAGGCCGGTTCCGGTGCGGAATCACCGCGCGTGGGCGGCGGCCGTCGCCGGCGCCTGCGCGCCCGCTGTCGCCGGAGACACCCGCTGCGCCTGCACGGCCTCGATCTGCTGCGCCAGGTACTGCGCATCCCGCGCCACGCCCGAGAAGCGGCCCGAGCCCCAGGTATGCAGCCAGGGCAGGCCGAGAAAGTAGAGGCCGGGCACGCCGGTGACGCCGCGCAGGTGCACCGGCTCGCCGCGCCCGTTGAAGACCGGCGCATCCACCCACGCGAAGTCGGGCAGGAAGCCGATGCACCACAGCACGCTGGCGATGCCCGACGCATGCAGGCTCAAGGTGGTGCGTTCCTCCTTCGGCGCCCACACGGGTTCGTAGACGCCGCCGGGCGGCGCATCGATGCCCTGCGCGGCGATGAACTTGTCGATGGAGGCGTTGATGCCGTTGTAGATCTGGTCCGCGTGGTCCAGGTGGGCCCGCAGGTTGGGCTGGAACTGCAGGGTGTCGCCGTCCAGGCCGGTCATCAGGCCGAACAGCTCCATCCCCTCCAGCGCGAAGCGGCGCAGGTCGATGTCGCGCCCGCCGTCGCGGCCGGTCACGTAGTGGTTGGTGTTGTCGCGCACGCCCTCGCGCAGCGGATGCTGCGTCACCGGCATGTCGTAGTAGTTCATGTCGGCCAGCCAGTCCACCACGTCCTTGCCGCGGTAGAAGCGCGCGCAGCGCGGCGCGTTGCCGGTGGCGAGGTACACCTTGCGGCCGGCCAGGTGCAGGTCCTCGGCGATCTGCGCGCCCGACTGGCCGCAGCCCACCACCAGCACCGGGCCCTCGGGCAGCTGCGCCGGGCTGCGGTACTGCGCCGAGTGGTACTGCACGATGGACGAAGGCAGCTTCTCGGCCATGCGCGGCACCACGGGCTTGTGATAGCCGCCGGAGGCCACCACCACCTGGCCGGCGGTGAAGCGGCCGGCGCTGGTCTCGATGGCGAAGCCCCCGGCCTCGGCGATGCGCGCGACCTTCTCGACCGTCACGCCCTCGAGGGCGGGCGCCTGCACCCGCTCGACGAAGCCCGCCAGCCATTCGTTGATCTCGTCCTTGACCATGAAGCCATGCGGATCGTCGCCCTGGTACGGCCAGCCCGGCAGGTTGCACTGCCAGTTGGGCGTCACGAGGCAGAAGGAATCCCAGCGCTGGGTGCGCCAGCTGTGCACCAGCGTGCGCTTCTCGATCACCAGGTGGTCGATGCCGCGCTGCTGCAGGCAGTGGCTGAGCGACAGGCCGGCCTGGCCGCCGCCGACGATGACGACGCTGTAGTGGGTGGTGCGGGGAATCATGGGTGGGTCCTTGGAAGGCATCAGTCGAAGCACAGGACGGTGACCTCGGCTTCAGGCTGCGTGTCGAAACGTTGGGCGATGCGCTCGATCTCGGCCAGCTGGTCCATGGCCTGCGAACAGGCAAAGCCGAACTTCGCGCGCACCCGTTCGGACGCGATGCCCAGCGCCTCGCGCGTGCGCTGCAGGAAGTCGGCCAGCGGGTAGGCCCGGCCCGGCGTCAGGAAGTCCTGCACGACGAGCGACGGGGAGTAGCAGCGGGTCTCGCTCCGGTCGGGCCAGCGGACGTGGAAGTGCATGACGGGCATGGCAGGAAGACGCCTCAATGGCAGCCGGGCTGCGCCGCGGCCGCCAGGCCGCCTTCGCGGCGTTCATCGGCGACGCGCAGGCCCTGGCGGTAGAGCTGCACATGGCGCGCCGCGCTGGCGGCCCAGTTGAAGCGCTGGCCGAGGCGCGCCGCCGAGGCAGCGATGCGGGCCGGCGCAGGCTGCTCGAGCGCGGCGCGCAGTGCATCCGCGATAGAGGCGGAGCGCATCGGGTCGGCCCAGTGGCAATCCCCCTCCTCCAGGTACTCGGTGAAGGGCGCGATGCGCGACACCACCACCGGCACGCCGCTGGCCAGGGCCTCCAGCACGACGAGGCCGAAGCCCTCGTTGAGCGAAGGCATCGCCACCACGTCGGCCAGGCGGTAGAGCGCAGGCATGTCCTCGTCCGGCAGCGGGCCGGTCAGCACGACCGGTCGGCCGGGCCCGATGGCGAGGCCCGCGCATTGCGCGAATGCACGGAAATCGCGGCCGTACGGCGCGTGGTCGAGCAGGCTCGCGCCGCCCGCGACGACGAGCTGCGCATCGGGCCTGTGCGCGCGCAGGAGCACGAAGGCCTGCAGCAGGCGCAGCGTGTTCTTGCGCGCCTCGACCCCGCCGACGGCCAGCACCACCGGTGCGCCGGCATGGATGCCCAGGCGCTGCGCGAGCGCGGCATCGCCTGGGCCGCGGGCGGGGCTGAACCGCGCGCCGTCCAGCCCGTTGCGCACTTCCGCCGCATCGACGCCATGCCGCGTCGAAAGGATGTTCTGCCACAGCCGGCTCACGCAGAACACCTGGCTGGCGGCGCGCAAGCCGCGCGACTGCCAGCGCATGAGCTGCAGGTCGTCGAACACCTCCAGGTGGTGCACGGTCCGCACGAAACCGTCGATGCGTCCGCGCGCCCGCAGGTTCGCCAGGGCATTGCCGCCGATCGGATCGTGCGTGTGGAGCACGTCGAAGCGTTCGGTCTGCAGCAGTTCGGCGATGGAGGCGGTGAAGGCCTCGATGCGCGTGCCGACCATCTCGACCATGTCGCGCGGCGCCGCGCCGACCGGGATGAGCCGCTCGGCGCAGCGCACCGGCCGGAAAAAGCGCTGGCCGGGCGACGCAGGCGCCATCACCGTGACCTCGTGGCCGGCGTCGTGCAGCGCATGCGCGAGCTCGAGGGTGTGGACCACGCCGCCCCGCGGGTTGACGGAGTGCGTGAGCAGCCCGATCTTCAGGGGCCCGGATGCGTGCGCGTCATTCATGGGCGCACAGGGCCTCGCTGGCCGCGGAGATGAAGGGTTCAGCGTTCAGGTCCCACAGCAGCGCGTGCTCGCCGCCCTGCCGCAGCACCAGCCGGCGCGAGCCGTCGACCTCGCCCGCCACGCCGCAGGCGATGTCACGCGCCGCGAAGCGCGTCAGCACGGCGCCCAGGTGCGCCGGCCGCACGCTCAGCACGAAGCCGAAGCTGGGGAAGGAGGTGAGCCAGCGCAGCAGGGGCACGCCCTCGGGCCGCGGGATGGCGTCGACGTCGATCGTCGCACCCACGCCCGAGCATTCGAGCAGCATCAGCGCGGTGCCGACGGCGCCGGCCATGCTGATGTCCTTGGCCGCGTCGCACAGGCCGGCCTCGGCCAGCTCGGGCAGCAGCTCGAGATCGGCGCGCAGCCGTGCGCCGGGCGCGCTGGTCGAGGCGTTCCAGTAGGGAAAGGGCTCCTGGTAGGCGCCGCGCAGGTCCACCGCCATCAGCAGCAGATCGCCGGGGCGGGCGGCGAAGCTGCTCAGCAGCCGGCGGGCATGGCCCAGGATGGCGACGGCCAGCTGCGGCCGCGCGCTGCGGTTGTTGCTGTGGCCGCCGACGATCGGCACGCCGTATGTCGCGCACGCCTCGGCCATGCCCCGCAGCATCTCGCCGGCCGGCTGCATGCCGGTGCTCCACATCGCGTCGACCACGGCGGTCGGGCGGCCGCCCATCGCATGGATGTCGCTCACGTTGACCATCACGGCCGAGTAGCCGGCGAACCAGGGCATGTGCTCGATGAAGTCCTCGACCAGGCCCTCGATCGCGAACAGGAGGTAGCCGCCGTGGCCGTCCGGGATCGCGGCGCAGTCGTCGCCCACCGGCACGGCCTGGGCGAGGTCGCCAGCGCCGCCGGGCAGGGCATGGCCGAGGGCCGTGACGATGTCGCCGATGTCGCGCTTGTGCGCGAAGCCGCGGCTCTCGCGCAGCGCCGCGGCGAGTTCGGCCAGCGTCATGCGGCGCTCCTCGCGCGCGAGACGAAGCCGCTCACCGGATCGTGGCAGGGCGGGTACCAGGCCAGGTCGGGCTGCATCTCGGCATGCGGGCGGCCGTGCAGCGTCAGTTCGCCGGTGGTGCGCCAGTGCAGCTTGTGGAACAGCGGCACGTTCTGCGACTGCACGTGCGCCATGAAGGTGTGGCAGCCCTGCGCATGGGCGCGCGAGACGGCGAGCCGGATGAGCGTTGCGCCCAGGTGGCCCTGGCTGCGGAAGGCCGCATGCACCGCCAGGCGCGAGCCCCACCACCGGCCGGGCGCCTCCTCGTGGATGCGCACCGTGCCGACGACCTGCTCGGGCATGCCGCCGATGCACGACATCGCCACCAGCAGCTGCGCGCGGCCGTCGACGGCGTCGCGGTCGTCGCCGACGAAGAGGCCCTGCTCGATGCAGAACACCGCGCGGCGCAGCGCATGGGCCTCGTCGCGCTCCCACTGCTGCGCGGCTTCGCGCACGAGGAACTCGACCGGCGCGTAGTGCGCGACAGGCTCGACGACGTCATCGATGCAGGACATGGCTCAGCGCTCGTAGATGGACAGGGAGGAGCAGGCGCCGCACTTGCCGCAGCCGGCCTTGATGTCGCTCGAGCGCAGGTTCGCGGCCGCCACGCGCCGGCCCAGCGGCTCGAGGATGGACTTCATGAATTCCGGCGTCGGCGCGGGATGGTCCTCCAGCGGCGTGCCGCTGATCGGCACGAAGGGCACGACGAAGGGGTAGACGCCCAGCGCCAGCAGCCTGTCGCAGACGTCGAGGATGGCCTCGCGCGTGTCGCCCAGCCCCGCCAGGATGTAGGTGCTGACCTGGCCGTGCCCGAACACGCCGACCGCCGTCTCGAAGGCGCTCATGTAGCGCGAGACCGGCACGCTCGCCTTGCCCGGCATGATCTTCTCGCGCAGCGCGGGCGTCACCACTTCGAGGTGCATGCCCAGCGTGTCGATGCCGGCGGCCTTCATGCGGTGGAACCACTGGTCGTCGTCCGGCGGCTCGCACTGGCCCTGGATCGGGAGGTCGACCGCGGCCTTGATCGCGAAGGCGCTCTCGCACAGGATGGCCGCGCCGCGGTCGGTCGCGTTGGGTGTGCCGGTGGTCAGCACCATGTGCTTGACGCCGTCGAGCAGCACGGCCGCGCGCGCCACCTCGGCGAGCTGCTCCGGCGTCTTGCGCGCCACGGTGCGCCCGGCCGCCAGCGACTGGCCGATGGCGCAGAACCTGCAGGTCTTCCTGCGGCTCTCGTAGCGGATGCAGGTCTGCAGCACCGTCGTGGCGAGCACGTCGCTGCCGTGCAGCGTGGCGATGTGCGAGTAGGGCACGCCGTCGAAGGTCTGCATCCTGTAGAAGCGCGGCTGCGCCGGAAAGCGGATGCTGGCGATGGGAATGCTGCCGCGCGTGATGGTGCTGTTGCCCTGCGCATCCGGCGCCTGCGCGGTGAAGGGCGAATTCCACGCGGTCGAGGTGTGGACCGGCACCATGATCGTGTGGCCGTCGACGGTGACCGCCTTGTGGTCCGACGGGCCCGCGCCGCCGCGGCGGCTGGCCGCGCCGGCCGCCGGATCAGCCAGCCGCAACCCGAAGGACTGCAACTCGGTCATCAGCTGCCGGCTGGAGGGGTTCGCTGTCGGGGTGGTCATGGGAGGTGCTCCGTGGGTGGGCGGTGGAGGAAGAAGAGGCAGAAGAGGCGCCTGCGGGCATGGCGAAGGTCGGGGCCGCGGGCCGCGCGTTGATCGCCAGGCTCAGCAGCTCGGGCCGCGCGTAGTGGCCGACCGAATCCATCATCCGCTTGCGCTTGGCGATGAGCGCCATGTCGAGATCGGCGACGACCATGCCCTCGCCATCGGTCAGCGGCGGCGCCAGGTGCCTGCCCTCGGGCGACACGATGGCCGTGTGGCAGCCGCCGCGCAGCGCCTTCTGCAGGCCGGCGTCGGGCGTGACGGCGGCGATCTGCGCGTCGCCGAGCCAGCCGGTGGCGTTGATGACGAAGCAGCCCGATTCGAGCGCGTGGTGGCGGATGGCGACTTCCATCTGCTCCGCGAAGATCGGCCCCACCAGCGAGCCGGGGAACTGCGCGCAGTGGATCTCCTCGTGCTGCGCCATCAGCGCGTAGCGCGCGAGCGGGTTGTAGTGCTCCCAGCAGGCCAGCGCGCCGACGCGCCCCACCTGCGTGTCGACCACCTTCAGGCCCGCCGCGTCGCCCTGGCCCCAAATCATCCGCTCGTGGTAGGTCGGCGTGATCTTGCGGCGCTTGAGCGCCAGCGTGCCGTCGGCGTCGAACAGCAGTTGCGTGTTGTAGAGGCTGCCATGGTCGCGCTCGTTCACGCCGAGCACCACCACCGCGCCGCGCGCCCGGGCCCGCTCGGCCACGGCCAGCGTCACCGGCCCCGGCACCACCACCGAGCGCTCCATCAGCCGCAGGTGCGCCGGCCCCTGCTGGACCGGCGGCAGCACGAAGCTGAAGTAGGGGTAGTAGGGCACGAAGGTCTCGGGAAAGACCACGATCTGCGCGCCCTTCGCGGCCGCCTCGTCGATCGCCTCGCACACCCGGTTCAGGGTGCCGTCGTGGCGCTCGAAGTCGGGCGCGATCTGAACCGCGGCGGCGCGAACGATGCGTTGCGAGGCCATGGCAACGCGCTCTTACAGCGTCCAGGTATCGATGATGACGGCGCCGGCCTTCTTGTGCAGCAGCACCAGGTCCAGCACGTCGAGCGGGTTGATCGGCACGATGCCGGGGATCAGCGCGCCCTCGCCATGGCCGTACAGCGCCTGCAGGGCGAAGCGGCAGGCGTAGACCCTGCCGCCCTCCTCGATGAACTTGGCGATCTGCTTGTTGAAGTTCTGGTGGCCCGGAAAGGCCTCGTCGCCCAGCGTGGGAAAGCCGCGCTGCACGCCCAGCGTCACGCCGGGGCCGTACAGCAGGACCGAGGTCTCGTAGCCCTTGCGCTTCAGGCGCGTGGCCTGCAGCAGGTTGACGAAGCCGATGGAGCCTTCGAAGGCCACGGTGTGGAAGGTGACCAGCGCCTTTTCGCCGGGGTCGGCCTTCACGTCCTCGAAGACTTTTTCCTCGTAGTCGACGAGGTGCTCGCCGGGGGCGTTGGGGGCTTTGGTGACTTTGGGCATGCGTGGCTCCGATGGGTAGAGAAGATGGATGGAGGGGTTGCGCGCCCTGCTCTTTCGCATGCGGTGTGCCACCCCGGAAGGGCGGCGATGCGATCAATGCACGATCAATCAGCGATGGCGCGGGACGGGCGCACGAAAAAAATCCGGACGTGCCGCCCTGCCCCCTTCTCGGCGGCCGCGGCGGCCGGCTTTTCGCACCTGATGGGCGCACCGGCGATGCGATCAATGCACCCGATCAAGGGGGCCGGGCGCACCCATTCAATGCACGGGCGCGGCGCAGCCACGGCACGGTTCATGCGTTCTTTCATGGACATCGATGCAATCAAAGGATGCAATCAAGCGGCCATGAACACGCCCACCCTGCAATGGCAGAAGAAGCTCGGCGCCAGCGACAGGCCTGCGTACCTCCTGCTGGCCGACCTGATCGCCGACGACATCCGCACCGGGCGCCTGACGGCCCGCGACAGGCTGCCCACCCTGCGCGACCTGGCGGCGGACCTGCACCTCAACTACACGACGGTCGCGCGCGGCTATGCGGAAGCCCGCAAGCGCGGCCTGATCGACTCGCGCGCCGGCATGGGCACCTTCGTGCGCGGCAGCAGCCCCGCGGTGCCGCTGCGTGGCGGCGGCGGGGCCGAGATGACGATGAACCTGCCGCCCGAGCCGCAGGATGCGGCGCTGCTCGAACGCCTGCACGAGAGCGCCGCGCGGGTCATGCGGGACGCCGACTTCTACGACCTGCTGCGCTACCAGGACTTCGGCGGCAGCCCGCGCGACCGCGAGGCCGGCATGCAGTGGCTGCGGCCGCGCGTGCCCGACTGCCGCATCGACCAGGTGCTGGTGTGTCCCGGCATCCACAGCGTGCTGACCGCGCTGTTCTCGCAATTGGCCCGCCCGGGCGAGCTGATCTGCGTGGAGGCGCTCAGCTACCCCGGCGTGAAGGCGATCGCGACGCAGCTCGGCATCCAGCTCCATGCGCTGACGCTCGACGAGGAAGGGCCGATGGGCGAGCCTTTCGAGCACGCCTGCAAGACGCTCAAGCCCAGGGCGCTGTACCTCAACCCGACGCTCAACAACCCGACCACCGCCACCATTTCGCGCGCGCGGCGCGAGGCGCTGGCGGACATCGCGCTGCGCTACGCGGTGCCGATCATCGAGGACGACGCCTACGCGATGCTGCCCCGCCAGGTGCCGCCCGCCATCGCGACCCTGGCGCCGGAGCTGACCTACTACATCACCGGTTTCTCGAAGACGCTGGGCGCGGGGCTGCGCAGCGCCTACGTTCGATGCCCGAGCGCGCGGCAGTCGCAGCGGCTGGCGGGGGCGCTGCGGGCCACCACCGTGATGGCCTCACCCCTCACCAGCGCATTCGCCACGCTGTGGGTCGAGGACGGCACCGCCGAGGCGATGCTGCAGGCCATCCGCGCCGAATCGAATGCGCGGCAGGCGCTGGCGGCGAAGCACCTGAATGCCTATGGCGTGGCGGCCCCGAGCGATTGTTTCCATCTCTGGCTGCCGCTGTCCTCCGCCTGGAGCACGGTCGAATTCGCGTCCTACCTGCGCACGCAGAACGTCGGCGTGGTGGCGAGCGCCGCCTTCTCGACCGATGGCGCGCCGCCCGAAGCCGTGCGCATCTGTCTGGGCGGCCCCATGTCGCGCGACGAGTGCGACGAGGCCCTGCGCCTGATCGCCGAAACCCTGGCCCATCCGCAGCACCCGCACGCGACGGTGATGTAGCCGCCGTGAGCGCAGGCGCCTGCCGAGGCTAGCTGGCCTTGAACAGCGCCGGCACCTTGCGCTTGGTCTTGATGTTGGCGGAGATGCCGCGCGCGGTCGCCGGGGTGCGGGCCGCGGACGATTCCCAGGCCGGTGCCGCCTCGCCCTCGGGCGGCTGGTAGGGCTGGTCGAAGAAGGGATCGCGCGGCGCGGCCGGCGGGCGCGGCGGGCGCGCGGCGCGCCGCTCGCGCGGCTGGTCGAGCACGTCGCGCGCGTCGCCGGCCTCGCCCTCCTCGCGCCAATGGCGGCGCCCGTCGTTGATGCGGCCGCGCGGACGGTCTTCCTCGAACTCGATCGGCTCGAGCTCGATCTTCTTCTTGATCAGCTTCTCGATGTCGCTCACCAGCCGCACGTCGTTGCCGCCGCTGGCGAAGCTCACCGCCAGGCCCGAGGCGCCGGCACGGCCGGTGCGGCCGATGCGGTGCACGTAGTCCTCGGCGTTGAACGGGATGTCGAAGTTGAACACCGCGGGCACGTCCTTGATGTCGAGCCCGCGCGCGGCCACGTCGGTGGCCACCAGCAGGTCGACCTCGCCGGCCTTGAAGGCAGCCAGCGACTTCAGGCGCTCGTCCTGGCTCTTGTCGCCGTGCAGCGCCGTGGTCTTGAGCCCGTCGCGCTCCAGCGAGCGCGCCAGCCGGGCGCAGCCGAGCTTGCTGTTGACGAACACGAAGGCCTGCGTGATGCCGCGCTGGCGCACGATCTGCTTGAGCGCGCGGCGCTTGTCGTCGTCGGCCACGCTGTAGAAGTGCTGCTCGACGGTGGAGGCCGTCTCGTTGGGCCGGGCCACCTCGATCGTGACCGGGTTCTGCAGGTAGCTGGCCGCCAGCCGCTTGATCTCGGGCGAGAAGGTGGCCGAGAACAGCAGCGTGGTGCGCTGCTTGGGCAGGTAGCTCAGGATGCGCTGCAGGTCGGGCAGGAAGCCGATGTCGAGCATGCGGTCGGCCTCGTCGAGCACCACGTACTCGACCTGGTTGAGCACCGCGTTCTTGGCCTCGATGTGGTCCAGCAGCCGGCCCGGCGTGGCCACCAGCACTTCCACGCCCTTCTTCAGCTCCAGCGTCTGCGGCTTCATGTCGATGCCGCCGAACACCACCGTGCTGCGCAGGTTCGTGTACTTGGCGTAGAGCTTGACCTGCTGGGCCACCTGGTCGGCCAGCTCGCGCGTGGGCAGCAGCACCAGCGCCCGTACCGGGTGGCGCGCCGGCGAAGTGGAGGCGTTCTCGTGCTTGAGCATGCGCTGCAGCAGCGGGAGCGAGAAGGCGGCCGTCTTGCCGGTGCCGGTCTGGGCCGCGCCCATGACGTCCTGGCCCGCCAGCACGACCGGAATCGCCTGCGCCTGGATCGGCGTCATGCTTTCGTAGCCCATTTCGGCGACGGCGCGCGCCAGCGGTTCGGCCAGGGAGAGATTGGAGAAGGAACTGCTCATGAAGCCCGCTATTGTCGCACTGCCGCAAAAAACGGCAGTGACAATGCGGTGACTGGCGACATTGCTATTTTATTGATAGCGACAAAGCCCCGGATGACGGGCCCTTGCCCGCCCCGATGCCTAGAGGGTGGCGGCGTTGAAGGTATCGCAGGCCTTCATCGAGCCCGATTTCAGGCCCGCCGTGAACCAGCGCTGGCGCTGCGCGCTGGTGCCGTGGGTGAAGCTGTCGGGCACCACCGCGCGGCCTGCCGAGCGCTGCAGCGCGTCGTCGCCGATCTTCGCGGCGGCGTTCATGGCCGCTTCCACGTCGCCCTGCTCCAGGATCTGGCGCGCCTGCTGTGCATGGTTGGCCCACACGCCGGCGAAGCAGTCGGCCTGCAGCTCGACGCGCACGCTCAGCGCATTGCTCTCGCGCTCGCTGATGCGCCCGCGCATCGAATCGACCTTGCCGCTGATGCCCAGCAGGTTCTGCACGTGGTGGCCGACCTCGTGCGCGATCACGTAGGCCTGCGCGAACTCGCCCGGCGCGCCGAGGTCGCGCTTGAGCGTCTCGAAGAAGCCCAGGTCGATGTACACCTTGTGGTCGCCGGGGCAGTAGAAGGGGCCCATCGCGCTCTGGCCCGTGCCGCAGGCGGTGGGCGTCATGCCGCGGAACAGCACCAGCTTGGGGTCGCGGTAGGTGCCGCCGCCCTGGGTGAAGATGCCGCGCCAGACGTCCTCCGTGTCCGCCAGCACCGTGGCGACGAAGCGGGCCGCCTCGTCGTTGGCCGGCGGCGCCGGCGCGGGCCCCTGCTGCTGCACGACCGGCGCCCCGCCCCCGCCGCCGAGCACGCTCAGCAAGGTCAGCGGGTTGATGCCGAACAGCCAGCCCGCCAGCAGGGCGATGACGATGGTGCCCAGCCCGATGCCGCGCCCGCCGATCGGCAGGCCCCCGCCGCCCCGTCCGCGGCGGTCTTCCACGTTGTCGGATCTGCGATTGCCTTCCCATTTCATGCCGTTCTCCTTGGCCGCCCCGCGGCGGCGGGCGTGCGCTGCGATGGTAAGCGCCCGGCCGCCGGGCGCTGCGGCCGGCGCCGCCGAAATTGTGACGATTTCGGCAGGATGGGGTGGCGCGACTTCAGGTCTTGGGCAGCGTCACGCCGGTCTGGCCCTGGTACTTGCCGCCGCGGTCCTTGTAGCTGGTTTCGCAGACCTCGTCGCTCTCGAAGAAGAGCACCTGCGCGCAGCCCTCGCCGGCGTAGATGCGGGCCGGCAGCGGCGTGGTGTTGGAGAACTCCAGCGTCACGTAGCCTTCCCACTCGGGCTCGAAGGGCGTGACGTTGACGATGATGCCGCAGCGCGCATAGGTGCTCTTGCCCAGGCAGATGGTCAGCACGTTGCGCGGGATGCGGAAATACTCCACCGTGCGCGCCAGCGCGAAGCTGTTGGGCGGGATGATGCAGCTGTCGCCGTGGAAGTCGACGAAGCTCTTCTCGTCGAAGTTCTTCGGATCGACCACCGTGCTGTGGATGTTGGTGAACACCTTGAATTCGGGCGCGCAGCGGATGTCGTAGCCGTAGCTCGAGGTGCCGTAGCTGATGATCCTGTGGCCCTCGCGCTCGCGGATCTGGCCCGCCTCGAAGGGCTCGATCATGCCGTGCTGCTCGGCCATGCGCCGAATCCATTTGTCGCTCTTGATGCTCATGTGCGGTTCCCCAGTGTGCCGCGGATTCTAGGGGCGCCGCACCGCGCTTCAGCCCGCCTGCGACACCACCGTGCGCTCCACCAGCCGGTCGTCGCCCAGCACGATCATGGCGAACAGCAGTTCCTCCAGGTTCCGCGCCCGCGCGGCCTTGCGCGCGAGCAGCGGCGTCGCCGCCGGGTTCAGCACCAGGAAGTCGCCCTCGCAGCCCGGCTGCAGGTTGCCCACCACGCCGGCCAGCCCCAGCGCCTGCGCCGCGCCGGCGGTGTGGCGCCACCACAGCTGCGAGGGCGGGATGCTGATGCCCGGCTTGGTCTGGCCCTCGCGGCCGGCGTAGTAGGCCGCCAGCATGGTGTGGAAGGGGCTGAAGCTGGTGCCGCCGCCGACGTCGCTGGCCAGCCCGTAACGGTAGCCGATGCGGTCGGCGCCCTCGAAGTCGAAGAAGCCGCTGCCCAGGAACAGGTTGCTGGTGGGGCTGACGGCCGAGGCGGTCCGGGTTTCGCGCATCAGGCGCCGGTCGTCGTCGTCGAAATGGATGCAGTGGGCGTACACCGCGCGCTCGCGCATCAGGCCGAAGCCGGTGTACACGTCGAGGTAGGAGCGCGCCTGCGGGAACAGCTCGCGCGCCCAGCGCACCTCGTCCTTGTTCTCGGCCACGTGCGAGTGGATCCAGGTGTCGGGGTACTTCGCGGCCAGCTCGCCGGCGCCGCGCAGCTGCGCGTCGGTGCTGGTGGGCGCGAAGCGCGGCGTGATCGCGTAGCCGAGGCGGTCGACGTTGTGCCAGCGGCGGATCAGCGCCTCGGTGTCGACCAGGCTGCGCTCGGTGTCGTCGCGCACGCCGTCGGGCGAATGGCGGTCCTGCAGCACCTTGCCGCTGATCATGCGCAGGCCGCGGCGCTGCGCGCCCTCGAAGAAGGCATCGACCGAGACCGGGTGCGAGGTGGCGAAGGTCAGCGAGGTGGTGACGCCGTTGCGCAGCAGCTCGTCGAAGAACACGTCGGCCACTTCCTGCGCGTGCGCGGCCTCGGCGAACTTCGTCTCGGCCGGGAAGGTGTAGTTCTCCAGCCAGGGCAGCAGGCCGTCGGCCGGCGCGCCGATGATGTCGGTCTGCGGGAAGTGGATGTGCATGTCCACGAAACCCGGCGCCAGGATGCGGCCGGGCCAGTGCGCGACCTCGGCATCGGGATGGCGCGGCGCGACGGCGGCATGGCTGCCGGCGTCGAGCACGCGCTGGCGGCCCTGCGCGTCGGGGGCGATCACCAGCAGGCCGTCTTCGTCGAACAGGGCGCGGCCGTCGTCGTCGAAGCGCAGGAGGGAGGCGCGGTAGGCTTTTTTCATCGCCGGGCGGCCCCATGAAAAGCACTCCCCTCGGGGGGCAGCGAGCCGCGAAGCGGCGGAGCGTGGAGGCTATGTTTCTTCATCGTGGGAGCCGAGGGTAGTGCAGGCCGCCGGCGCTGCAATTCCCGTGCGCGTATAGGGGCTATACGGGCTGGCGTCAGCGCATCAGCGTGTCACGCGGCCCTGCACGCCTTCGGCCAGCCAGTTCATCCGCAGGATCTGCTCGTCGCCGAGCTGCGCGCCCTTGGCGATCACGACACGGCCCTCGTTGTCGCGCACCTCCCCCGCCTCGGCGCGGAACGGCTGCAGCCGGCCCGCCGCGATGTCCTGCTGGCGCGCCAGCACCTCCTGCTGCACGGCCTGGGGCACCTTGGGGCCGAAGTCGCCGACGCGGATCATGCCCTCCTTCACGCCGCCCCAGACATTGCCGCTCTTCCAGCTGCCGTCGAGCGCCGCGCGCGCGCGCTGCGTGTAGTAGCCGCCCCACTGGTGCGTGACGGCGACGATCTGCGCATCGGGCGCCACCTTGCGCATGTCGGAGTGGTAGGCCACGGCCATCTTCCCGCGCTCCTGCGCCGCCGCCATTACGGCGGTCGAGCCGGTGTGGAAGGCGAGCACGTCCGCGTCCTGGTTGAACAGCGTCATCGCCGCGTCGCGCTCCTTCGGCGGGTCGAACCACGCATCGAGCCATACCACCTTGACCTGCGCCTTCGGGTTGACCGAGCGCATGCCCAGCGTGAAGGCGTTGATGCCCTGCAGCACCTCGGGGATCGGAAAGCCGGCGACGTAGCCCGCGACGTTCGTCTTGGTCATGCGCCCGGCCGCGATGCCGGCGAGGTAGCGCCCCTCGTAGTAGCGCGCATTGGCGGTCGCCACGTTGGGCGCGGTCTTGTAGCCGGTGACGGATTCGAACTTCACGCCGGGGAAGTCCTTCGCCACCTTCAGCGTCGGCGCCATGTAGCCGAAGCTGGGCGTGAAGATGAGCCCGTGGCCCTGCTGCGCGAGGTCGCGGATCACGCGCTCGGCGTCGGGCCCTTCCGGCACGTTCTCGACGAAGGTGGTCCGGACCCGCGCACCCAGCGCCGCTTCGACGGCCTGGCGGCCCTGGTCGTGCTGGCGCACCCAGCCGGCGTCGGCCAGCGGCGCGACGTAGACGAAGCCGATCTTCAGCGGCGCGGCATCGGCCGGGGCGGGTTGCGAAAAGGCGGGGGAGAAAAAACAGGCGGCCGCGAGCGCGGCAGCGAGGTTTTTGTACATGGTGTTCCTCTACATGGCCCCGTGGATCGAAAAGCGCCGCCTGGAGCGGGGGCGGCGCAAGGCGCTATTCTCCCATGCGGCCTTCTATGTCCGAAAATGATCGGTATTCGGCTGCCATGGCGTGGATTCTTCCTGCTTCTCCATGAAGGATCGATGCATCACCCACTTCCACACCCCGAGGCCACGCCATGAACACCTGTCTGATAGTGATCGACGCCCAGGAATCCTTCCGCCACCGCCCCTACTTCCGGCCGGACGACCTGCCCGCCTACCTGGCGGCGCAGAACGCGCTGATCGAGGGCTGCGCGCGTGCGCAGGTGCCGATCGTGCGCATCTTCCACGTCGACGAGCCGGCCGAGGCCTCCAACCCCTTCGCGCTCGAATCGGGCTTCGTGCGGCCGATCGAGGGCCTGGCGCCCTTCGAGGCCGCGGCCACCTTCACCAAGTACCGCCACAGCGCGCTGGTGGGTTCGGGGCTGGAGGTCTGGCTGACCCGCCACGGCATCGGCCGGCTGATCGTCAGCGGCATCCGCACCGAGCAGTGCTGCGAGACCACCACGCGCCACGCCTCCGACCTGGGCTGGGCGGTGGATTTCGCGCTCGATGCCACGCTCACCTTCGACATGCACCTGCCCGACGGCCGGCCGCTGCCGGCCGCGCAGATCCGGGAACGCACCGCCGCGGTGCTCCACGAACGCTTCGCCACCGTGTGCAGCGTCCAGGAGGCGCTGGCGCGGCTGGCCGCCTGACACGCGAATGGAACACGCCGCGCCGATCCGGGTCCTGTTCGTCCTGCTGCCGGACAGCCTGGTGCTGGACTGGGCCGGCCCGGCCGAGGCGCTGCGCATCGCCAACCAGCTGCTGCGCGCCGGCGGGCAGCCGGAACGCTTCCGCATCGAGTTCGCCGGCCCGCAGCCCTCGGCGCGTGGCTCGGTCGGCGTGGAACTCAGCGGGCTGGCGCCGCTGCCTGCCGCGTGGGACGAAGACACGCCCGGCTGGGTGGTCCTGGTCGGTCAGCCCGGCGACGGGCCCGACCTGTCGAGCGCGGCCGCACGCACGCTGCTGCACTGGCTGCGCGGCCAGCGCCTGGCCCCCGGCCGGCTGGAACTGATGACCATCTGCGCCGGCGCCCTGGTGGCGGCGCACGCCGGCCTGCTCGCCGGGCGCCGCGTCACCACCCACCATCACCACCTGGCACAGCTCGCCGCCGCGGAGCCGCGCTGCGAGGTGGTCGCCAACCGCGTCTTCGTGGCCGACCCGCCGGTCTACAGCAGCGCCGGCGTGACCACCGGCATCGACCTGCTGCTGCACCGCATCGCGCAGGCGTGCGGCGACGCGATCGCGGCGCAGGTGGCGCAGACCCTGGTGGTGGCGCTGCGCCGCGGCCCGCACGACCCGGAGCTGTCGCCCTTCCTGGCCCACCGCAACCACCTGCACCCGGCGCTGCACCGGGTGCAGGACGCAGTGAGCGGGCAGCCGCAGGCAGCCTGGACCGTGCCGCGCATGGCGGCGGTGGCGCACGTCTCCGAGCGCCATCTCACGCGGCTGTTCGTCGAACACGCCGGCGTCGCGCCGCTGGCCTACCTGCGGCGCCTGCGCCTGGCAAGCGCGCAGCTCGCGCTGGGCGCGGGCGCCAGCGTCACGCGGGCGGCAGCGCAGGCCGGCTTCGGCTCCGACACCCAGTTGCGACGCGCCTGGCGCCAGTTCGGGCTGCCGGGCTCGCCCTCCTCGGGCGTGCAGCCTCCAGATGGCAGAAATGCGCGGATTCAGCCCAGATAGCCGCAGAAACGCAGCACATGGCCGTCCGGCTCGCGCAGGGCGAACTCGCGCAGCCCCCAGGGCTGGGAGGTCGGCGGCTCCAGGATCTCCACGCCGCGCTTGAGGTAGGCGGCGTGCAGGCCGTCGATGTCCCGGCCGACGTGGATGACGATCTCCCCGCGCCAGGGCCTGGTTTCGCGCGTGCCGCACTGCCACAGGCGGATGTAGACCGGGTCGCCGTAAGTACGATCGCCTTTCTTCATCCTGGCATAACTGGGCGGCTCGCCGGCGATGAAGTCCAGCTCGAAGCCCAGCACGTCGCGGAACCAGCGCGCCGCGCGCGTCACGTCCGACACCGGCAGCACCGGCTGCACGCCATGGAACTGGTGCAGCGTGCCGAGGTCGGGCGGCGGCGCCGCGGCGGCCATCAGTTCTCCGCGCGGCGCAGCGCGGCCACCCGCTCGGAGATGGCGTCGATGTCCAGCGCGTCCTCGGCGTGCGCCAGGTAGGTCTCGAGGTCGCGCACCGCCAGCGCCGAATGCCCCTGGTCGGCATGCGCCAGCCCGCGGTCGCGGTACTCGCCCCAGGCGCCGGGCAGCAGCACGATCAGCCGGTCTTCCACCGCGATGAGGCGCATCCAGTCCTCCTGGGCGCGGTGGATCTCCTTCAGGTTGCGCAGCATGCGCGCGATGATCTCGCGCGACATGGCCGGCTGCAGGTACAGGCCCAGCGGCACGTCGAAATCGCCCACCAGCCCGTTGCTGCGCTTGTAGGGCTCCAGCCGCTCGGCCAGCTCCTCGCGCGAGAGCGAACGGCCGGTGAAGGGGTCGATCACCACCTGCCCCTTGGGCAGCGTGACCTTGAGCATGAAATGCCCCGGGAAGCCCACGCCGCGCGCATGCAGGCCGATGCCCTGCGCCAGCTCCATCCAGAGCACCGCCAGCGAGATCGGGATGCCGCGCCGCGTGCGCAGCACCGCGTTGAGGTAGCTGTTGTCGGGGTCGTAGTAGTCGTTGACGTTGCCGCCGAAGCTCAGGTCGTGGAAGAAGAACTGGTTGAGCGCGCGCAGGCGCGCCAGCGGCGCCGCATCGGCCGGCAGGCGGCGGCGCAGCCGCGCGAGCAGCTGGTCGACGTCGCCCAGCACCTGCTGCACGTCGAGTTCGGGGTATTCGTCCTGGGCCAGGCTCGCGGCGGCTTCCAGCAGCGGGAACTGCTCGTCGCTGTGCACGAGCGTCTCGAAGTAGGCCAGCGGGGTCGGTGCCTGGAAGCTGAATTGCATGTGTCTTTGTAGAGGAGCCGCCAGGCAGCGTCAAGCCGCCGCGGCCGCAAGGATTCAGCGGCGCACCAGGCTGCGCAGCTTGACGCCGACCGCCGCCAGCACCGCGAAATACAGCACCGCCGCGCCGGCGATGAAGGCCGCGAGCAGGCCGATGCGCTGCAGCCGCTGCGCGCGCAGCGCCACCCAGTCGAAATGCTGCGCGCCCCAGGCCAGCAGGCCCGCCAGCACGGCCGCGGCCACCAGCACCTGGGCGATGAACACGCCCCAGCCCGGCGACGGCCTGAAGCTGCCGCGGCGGATCAGCCCGGCCAGCAGCCACAGCGCGTTCACCAGCGCACCGATGCCGATGGTCAGCGTCAGCGCCGCGTGCTGCAGCAAGGGCACGAAGACGATGTTGAGCATCTGCGTGAACAGCAGCACGCCGACCGCGATGCGCATCGGCGTGCGCGTGTCGTGCCTGGCGTAGTAGCCCGGCGCCAGCACCTTGATGGCCACGATGCCCACCAGGCCGACGCCATAGCCCACCAGCGCCGCCTGGGTGCGCTGCACGTCGATACCGGTGTAGGCGCCGTTGTGGAAGATCACCGCCACCAGCGGCTCGGAGAACAGCAGCAGCGCCACCGCGCAGGGCACCGTGAGCAGCACCACCAGCCGCAGCCCCCAGTCGAGCATGGCCGAGTAGCGCGCGTCGTCCTTCGCGGCGCGCGCGCTCGCGAGCTGCGGCATCAGCACCACGCCCAGCGCCACGCCCAGCATGGCGGTGGGGAACTCCATCAGCCGGTCGGCGTTGGACACCCAGGTCACGCTGCCGGAGGCCAGGTGCGAGGCGATCTGCGTGTTGATGAGCAGCGAGATCTGCGCCACGCTCACACCCAGCAGCGCCGGCAGCATCAGCGCCGCCACCTTGCGCGTGCCCGGGTCGGTCCAGGCGGCGCGCAGCGCGGCCCAGTGCGCGCCGATGCGCGGCAGCAGCCCCAGCCGGCGCAGCGCCGGCACCTGCAGCGCCAGCTGCAGCACGCCGCCGGCCATGACGCCGACGCACTGGGCGTAGATCGGCTCGATCCCGTGGCGCCGGAACAGCGGCGCGCCGATCACGATCGACAGGATCAGCGCCACGTTGAGCAGCACCGGCGAAGCGGCCGGCACCGCGAACCTGCGCCAGGTGTTCAGGATGCCGCCGGCCAGCGCCACCAGCGACATGAAGCCGATGTAGGGGAACATCCAGCGCGTCATGAACACCGCCGCGTCGTAGCCGTGCGGCGTCTGCCGCAGGCCGCTGGCCATGGCCCACACCAGCAGCGGCGCGCCCAGCACGCCGGCGATGCACAGCAGCACCAGCACCCAGGTCAGCAGCGTGGCGACATGGTCGACCAGGGCCTTGGCCCCTTCCTCGCCCTGCTCCGTGCGCGTGGCGGCCAGCACCGGCACGAAAGCCTGGCTGAAGGCGCCCTCGCCGAACACGCGCCGGAACAGGTTCGGAATGCGGAAGGCGACGTTGAAGGCGTCGGTCATCGCGCTGACGCCGAACACGGAGGCCATCAGCACGTCGCGCACCAGCCCGGTGATGCGCGAGGCGAGGGTCAGCAGGGAGACGACGGAGGCGGATTTGAACAGCGACACCGCCGGGAGTGTAGGCGCCCCGGCCGAGCGGCCTGCCCGTTTCTGCCGGAAACGCGCCGCTGGCCTATAATGGAGGGCTTTGCTGCATCATCCCCAGACACAAAGGAACACCACACCATGGCATCCGTCAAGCCCAAGAAGAAGAACCCGCGCCTCGCGTCGGGCCGCAAGCGCGTCCGTCAGGACACCAAACTCAACGCCGCGAACACCTCGCTGCGCTCCCGCTACCGTACCGCGGTGAAGAACGTCGAGAAGGCGGTCGTCGCCGGCGACAAGGCCAAGGCCACCGAACTCTTCGCCAAGGCCCAGAGCATCGTGGACATCGTGGCCGACAAGGGCATCTTCCACAAGAACAAGGCCGCGCGCGACAAGAGCCGCCTGGCCGCCAAGGTCAAGACCCTGGCCACTGCCGAGAAGGCCGCCGCCTGACGTTTCAGGCATCAGCCCGGACCGACCACCGGTCCGCCGTTTGATCGGGTGCGCTGCAGCAAAGTGAACGAACCGCCTTCGGGCGGTTTTTTCATGGGCGCTCGCTGCTCGCCCTGCGCCGCGAATGCCGTCAGGGCTTGGCCGGCGGCGCATCGGGCACCAGGCAGGCCTCGGCCACCTGCAGGTCGTTGTCCCTGGCGAAATTCACGACGAAGTCCCAGGCCATCGGCTCGGCGTCGCGCAGGGCGCGGTTCACGACCACGCACTTGATGCCGTTGACCACCGTCGGCACGCACCACGGCGAGTAGCTGAGGTGGCTGCCGGGCTGCGGCCCGCCCGGACGAAAGGAGCACATCACGCCAGCCAGCCGCTCGGCCCAGTCGCTCGGGCGAAAGGTGCGGCCGTCGCTCGTGATGCCCTGGATGAAGATTTCTTTGGCGGTGGGGGAGACCATCGATGGGAATGGGCAGCGAGGGTGCTGCAGTGCACAAGGATTCTACTTCGGGGCCCCTGCACGGGCCGTGCCGGGGGTCATGGCTGTGATGCGGAATCGTCAACGAATCCGCCGAGGCCGCATCCTAGAATCCGCCTTCCCTTTCCCGGAGAGTCCATGAACGCCCTTGCCGAACCCACGTCGCCCCACGTCATGAACACCTACGGCCGCCTGCCGATCGCCTTGACGCACGGCCAGGGCTGCCGCGTCTGGGACACCCAGGGCCGCGTCTACCTCGACGGCCTGGGCGGGATCGCGGTGAACACGCTGGGCCACAACCACCCCGAGCTGGTGCCGGCGCTGCAGGACCAGCTCGCCAAGATCATCCACAGCTCCAACTACTACCACGTGCCCGGCCAGGAGGAACTCGCTGCCAAGCTGGCCGAGCTGTCGGGCCTGACCAACGCCTTCTTCTGCTGCACCGGCCTGGAGGCCAACGAGGCCGCGCTCAAGCTGGCGCGCAAGTTCGGCCACGACAAGGGAATCGAGCGCCCCGAGATCGTGGTCTACGAGGCCGCCTTCCACGGCCGCAGCATCGCCACCCTGTCGGCCACCGGCAATCCCAAGGTGCAGCAGGGCTTCGGCCCACTGGTGGAAGGCTTCATCCGCGTGCCGCTCAACGACATCGAGGCCCTGAAGCAGGCCACCGAGGGCAACCCCAACGTGGTGGCGGTGTTCTTCGAGACCATCCAGGGCGAAGGCGGCATCCATCCCATGCGCTGGGAATACCTGCGCCAGGTGCGCCAGCTGTGCGATGCGCACGACTGGCTGCTGATGATCGACGAGGTGCAGTGCGGCATGGGCCGCACCGGCAAGTGGTTCGCGCACCAGTGGGCCGGCATCCTGCCCGATGTGATGCCGCTGGCCAAGGGCCTGGGCTCGGGCGTGCCGATCGGCGCGGTGGTCGCCGGCCCGAAGGCTGCGAACCTGTTCCAGCCGGGCAACCACGGCACCACCTTCGGCGGCAACCCGCTGGCCATGCGCGCCGGCATCGAGACCATCCGGCTGATGGAAAAGCACGGGCTGCTGGAGAACGCCGCGACCGTCGGCGCGCACCTGAAGGCCGCGCTGGAGCGCGAGCTGGGCGGCCTGCCCGGCGTGAAGGAGGTGCGCGGCCAGGGCCTGATGCTGGGCATCGAGCTCGACCGGCCCTGCGGCGTGATCCTCAACCGCGCCTGCGACGCCGGCCTGCTGCTGTCGGTGACCGCCGACCGCGTGATCCGCCTGGTGCCGCCGCTGATCCTGACCACGGCCGAGGCGGACGAGATCGTCGCCATCCTCGCGCCGATCGTGAAGGCCTTTCTCGCGGAGCCCGTGAAATGAATGCTCCCGCCATCCGCCACTACCTGCAGTTCTCCGACTTCTCGGCCGAGGAATACGCCTACCTGTTCGAGCGCGCGGCCATCATCAAGAAGAAGTTCAAGACCTACGAGAAGCACCAGCCGCTGGCCGACCGCACGCTGGCGATGATCTTCGAGAAGGCCAGCACGCGCACCCGCGTGAGCTTCGAGGCGGGCATGTACCAGCTCGGCGGCAGCGTGGTGCACCTGACCACCGGCGACAGCCAGCTCGGCCGCGCCGAGCCGATCGAGGACAGCGCCAAGGTCATCAGCCGCATGGTCGACCTGGTGATGATCCGCACCTTCGAGCAGGAGAAGATCGAGCGCTTCGCCGCGCATTCGCGCGTGCCGGTCATCAACGGGCTGACCAACGAGTTCCATCCCTGCCAGATCCTGGCCGACATCTTCACCTACATCGAACACCGCGGCTCGATCCAGGGCAAGACCGTGGCCTGGGTGGGCGACGGCAACAACATGGCCAACACCTGGCTGCAGGCCAGCGAGATCCTCGGCTTCAAGGTGCACCTGAGCACGCCCAGCGGCTACGAGGTGGACCAGTCGGTGGCCGGCCTGCGCTCGGGCGACAGCTACCAGGTGTTCAAGGATCCGATGGACGCCTGCCGCGGCGCCGACCTGGTGACCACCGACGTGTGGACCAGCATGGGCTACGAGGCCGAGAACGAGGCGCGCCGCAAGGCCTTCGCCGACTGGTGCGTCGACGAGGCGATGATGGCCGTCGCCCACCCCGACGCCCTGTTCATGCACTGCCTGCCCGCGCACCGCGGCGAGGAGGTGCAGGCCGAGGTGATCGACGGGCCGCAGTCCGTGGTGTGGGACGAGGCCGAAAACCGGATGCACGCGCAGAAGGCGCTGATGGAGTTCCTGCTGCTCGGGCGCGTCTGAATCCGGCCGCCTTGTTGGAAATAACCGACACCACGCCACTGCACATGGCGCTAACTTCGCGCCATGCCCTCCCCTGCACCTCGCCTCTGGGACATCTCGCCCCCCATCCATGAGGGCGCGCCGGTCTTTCCCGGCGACACGCCCTACCGCCAGCGCTGGGCCGCGACCATCGGCCCGGGCTGCCCGGTCAACGTCAGCGAGATCGCGCTGTCGCCGCACGTCGGCGCGCATGCCGACGCGCCGCTGCACTACGACCCGGCGGGCGCGACGATCGGCGAGGTCGACCTCGCCCCCTTCCTCGGCCCCTGCCGCGTGATCCATGCGATCGGCCAGGGGCCGCTCATCGAGTGGGCGCACATCGACCACGCCGTGGACGCGACGCTGCCGCCGCGCGTGCTGGTGCGCACCTATGCGCGCATGCCGCTGGACCGCTGGGATCCGCAGCTCGCCGCCTACGCGCCCGACACGGTGCAGCGCCTGGCCGTCCTGGGCGTGCAGCTGATCGGCATCGACACCGCGAGCATCGACCCGGCCGACAGCAAGACGCTGGAAAGCCATCAGGTGATCCGCCGCCAAGGCATGCGCGTGCTGGAGAACCTCGTGCTCGACGAGGTGCCCGAGGGCGACTACGAACTGATCGCGCTGCCATTGAAACTGACCCAGGCCGACGCCAGCCCCGTGCGCGCCGTGCTGCGGTCGCTGACCTGAAACCGGAAGCCGCATGACGACCACCCTCGACCACTGCCGCGCGCTCGATGCGCAAGACCCGCTGCGCGACCTGCGCGAACAGTTCCTGCTGCCCGAGGGCGTGATCTACCTCGACGGCAACTCCCTGGGCGCCATGCCCAGGGCCACGCCCGAGCGCGTGGCGCGCGCCACCACGCAGGAATGGGGCCGCGATCTCATCCGCGCCTGGAACAGCGCCGGCTGGTTCTCGCTGCCGCAGGCGGTGGGCGGCAAGATCGCCCGCCTGATCGGCGCCGAAGCCGGCGAGGTGGTCGCCACCGACGGCACCTCCATCAACCTGTTCAAGGTGCTCAGCGCGGCGCTGTCGATCGCGCGCGAGGACGCGCCGCTGCGGCGCGTGGTGGTCAGCGAACGCAGCAACTTCCCGACCGACCTCTACATCGCCGAAACCCTGTGCCGCGACCGCGGCTGCACGCTGCGCCTGGTCGAGCCCGAGGAGCTCCCGGACGCGCTTGCAGCGGATGTGGCGGTGCTGATGCTCACGCACGTCAACTACCGCACCGGCGCCATGCACGACATGGCCGCCGTGACCGCCGCCGCGCACGCCGCCGGCGTGCTGACGGTGTGGGATCTCGCCCACAGTGCGGGCGCCGTGCCGGTGGCCCTGAAGGAGGCGCAGGCCGATTTCGCGGTGGGCTGCGGCTACAAGTACCTCAATGGCGGCCCCGGTGCGCCGGCGTTCGTCTGGGTGCATCCACGGCACGCCGACCGCTTCGACCAGCCGCTGTCGGGCTGGTGGGGCCACGCGGCGCCCTTCGAGTTCGCCCACGACTACCGGCCCGCGCCGGGCATCGCGCGCTACCTGTGCGGCACCCAGCCCATCCTCAGCCTGGCCGCGCTCGACTGCGGCGTGGACACGCTGCTGGCGGCCGAAGCGCTGGGCGGCATGGCCGCGCTGCGCCGCAAGTCGCTGGCGCTGACCGACCTGTTCATCGCGCTGGTCGAGCAGCGCTGCGCAGGCCATGGCCTGCACCTGGTCACGCCGCGCGCGCACGCCCAGCGCGGCTCGCAGGTCTGCCTGGCGCGGCAGCCGGCGTCAGGCACCGATGGCGCCGGCGAGGCCTATGCGATCGTGCAGGCGCTGATCGCGCGCGGCGTGATCGGCGACTTCCGCCGGGGCGACGGCGCGCGCCACCCCGACATCCTGCGCTTCGGCTTCACGCCGCTGTACCTGGGCTTCGAGGACGTCTGGAACGCCGTGGAGCACCTGCGCCAGGTGCTCGACAACACCGAATGGCAGCGCCCCGCGTTCCGGCAGGTGCATGCCGTCACCTAGCGGGGATCATCGCGTAGGCGACGATCTCGATCTTCATCCCCGGCACCACCAGCGCCGCCACGGCCGCGCTGGAGCGGTTGGGGTACGGCGCGGCGAAGAACCCGCGGTAGACCGCGTCGATCGCCGCCATGTCCTGCACGTCCGTCATGGAGATCAGCACCTGCGTCACGTCGTCCATGCCGCCGCCGGCCGCCTCGACGGCGCGCTTCAGGTTGGCGAAGGTCAGACGCGCCTGGTCCTCGATCGGACCGGTGTCGATGCTGCCGTCCTGGCGCACCGGGCCGTGGGCGGTGAACAGCATCCCGGCCGACTTCACGGCCCACGAGAACGGCTGCCCGAGTGCCGGCAGGCCGACGTCGATGACTTCCTTCATGAACGAATCCTTTGTTTCAATGGAAAAAGACCGCCGAAAATAGCGACCCTGCGTTGGAAACAACCGACACAGCGCCCTTTTTCGCGGTGATAACTTCTGCGCCGCAGCATTCGTCCTCCTCCATCCAAGAGCCCGCACCATGTTCGAACACATCCCCCCCTACCCCGGCGACCCGATTCTCTCGCTCATGGAGACCTTCCAGCGCGATCCGCGCCCGAACAAGGTCTCGCTGAGCATCGGCATCTACTTCGACGACGAAGGCCGCCTGCCCGTGATGGGCGCGGTGCGCGAGGCCGAGCAGGCGCTGCTGCAGCAGATCGGCCCGCGCCCCTACCAGCCGATGGAAGGCGCGGCCGACTACCGCCAGGCGGTGCAGCGCCTGGTGTTCGGCCCGCAGCACGAGGCCGTCGCCAGCGGGCGCATCGCCACCATCCAGACGCTGGGCGGCTCCGGCGGCCTGAGGGTGGGCGGCGACTTCCTGCGCCGCTACTTCGGCGGCTCCGAGGTCTGGGTGAGCGACCCGACCTGGGAGAACCACCGCGCCATGTTCGAAGGCGCCGGCTTCAAGGTGAACACCTACCCCTACTACGACCCGGCCACCGGCGGCCTGCGCTTCGAGGCGATGCGCGAAGCCTTCGCGACGCTGCCGGCGCGCAGCATCGTGCTGATGCACGCGAGCTGCCACAACCCCAGCGGCGTGGACCTGACGCAGGCGCAATGGGAGGAACTGATCCCCCTCATCCGCGAGCGCGAGCTGATTCCCTACGTGGACATGGCCTACCAGGGCTTCGGCGACGGCATCGACGAGGACGCCTTCGCCGTGCGTGCACTGGCCGATGCGGGCGTGCGCTTCTTCGTCGCCAACTCCTTTTCCAAGAGCTTCTCGCTGTACGGCGAGCGCTGCGGCGGCCTGAGCGTGGTGTGCGCCGACCAGGCCGAGGCCGAGCGCGTGCTGGGCCAGCTCAAATCCTCGGTGCGCAGCAACTACTCGAGCCCGCCCACGCACGGCGGGCGCATCGTCACCCGCGTGCTGGAAACGCCGGCGCTGTACGCGCAGTGGTCCGACGAACTGGGCGCCATGCGCGCACGCATCAAGGCCATGCGCACGCAGCTGCATGCGGCGCTCACCGCGCGCTTCGGCGACACGCGCGACTTCGGCTACTTCCTCACCCAGCGCGGCATGTTCAGCTACACCGGGCTGAGCGAGGCGCAGGTCGACCGCCTGCGCGACGAGCACGCGGTGTACCTGGTGCGCTCGGGCCGCATGTGCATCGCCGGACTGTCCACGAAGAACGTGGACTACGTCTCGCAGGCCATCGCGTCCGTGCTGGACTGAACGGGCAACGCCCCGCGCAAGGACGCGACCATGTGCCCCCACGATCCCGCGCCGCTGCCGGAACACATCGTTCACGAGGAGAAGGCGCAGCTGGACTTCAGCCAGTCCATGGGCTACGGCGACTACCTGCACCTGGACGAGATCCTGCACGCGCAGCATCCGCTGTCGCCCGCGCACGACGAGATGCTGTTCATCGTGCAGCACCAGACCAGCGAGCTGTGGATGAAGCTCATGCTGCACGAGCTGCGCGCGGCCATGCGCTGCATCGCCGCCGAGCAGCTGCCCGACGCCTTCAAGATGCTCGCGCGCGTGAGCCGCATCATGGAGCAGCTGGTGGGCGCGTGGACCGTGCTGTCGACCATGACGCCGCCGGAGTACACCGCCATGCGGCCCTACCTGGCCAGCTCCAGCGGCTTCCAGAGCCACCAGTACCGCTGCATCGAGTTCTCGCTGGGCAACAAGAACGCGGCGATGCTCAAGCCCCATGCGCACCGCCCCGCACTGCTGGCCGAGGTCGAGGCCGCGTACCGCGCGCCCTCGCTGTACGACGAGTCGCTGCGCCTCTTGGCGCGGCGCGGCCTGCCGGTGCCGGCCGACCACCTGGCGCGCGACTGGACGCAGCCCTACAGCGCCAGCGAGGGTGTCGAGCAGGCCTGGCTGGCGGTGTACCGCGACCCGCATGCCCACTGGGACCTGTACCAGCTCGGCGAGAAGCTCACCGACATCGAGGACGCCTTCCGGCTGTGGCGCTTCCGCCATGTCACCACGGTCGAGCGCGTGATCGGCTTCAAGCGCGGCACCGGCGGCACGGGCGGCGTGAGCTACCTGCGCAAGATGCTCGACGTGGTGCTGTTCCCCGAAATCTGGAAGCTGCGCACCGATCTTTGACCCCGGCGCGTGACACGCACCGGCAAGCCGTCGTAAGCTCCTGCCCATAGCCAGACCGGCGACCGCAAGGAGACACGGCCATGAGCGATGCGTTCTTCACCCCCGGCGAGCTGGCCGTGCTGCGCGAGCACGGCGTCGTGATCTTCGCCGAGCGCGTGATCTTCGACGCCCGGGCGCCGATGTCCGAGGACCAGATCGCGGCCGTGCAGGCCGTGTGCGCCGGTCCGCTCCCGCCGCCCCTGCTCGCCCTGTGGCGCGAAACCGCGGGCGGCCGGCTGGACTACGACCTCACCCTGCGCATGAACGGCAACGAGGAGGCCGTCCACTGGAGCGAGCTGTTCTGGAACGGCAGCGACGGCTACCACGACCTGGCCGGCTGGATCGCGCACGAACAGGCACTCGCCGAGGAAGCGGCGCGAACGAACAGTCGGCCCTGGGACGGCAAGCTGGCGGTGCTCCCCTTCGGCGGCTTCGAGCACAGCGACCGCGTCTACGCGGTGGTCGACCCCCACGCCCAGGACTACGGCCACATCCTCGCGTGGAAGCAGGGCCTGCCGCCCGCCTGGGCCCATGCCATGCACGAGGACGGGCTGGCCGCCGTCGCCACCGACCTGCACGGCGCCTTCCGCACGCTGCACCTGGACGAAGACCCGCTGGAGCCCGCCGGCGACAGCTTCTCGGGCCAGGGACTGATCGACTACCTCGACGAGCGCCACGAAAGCCACGGGCTGGACATCGAGCTCATGGACAAGGTGGTCGAGTTCTACCGCCGCGCCATGGCCAACTGGCGCACGCCGCTGGCGGCCGGCACCATCGCGCGCTACACGCGCCTGGCGCACATCGCGCTGCGCCACGCGATCGCCACCGACGACGCCGAGCTCATCGCCCGGCTCGCGGCCGCCGGCACGGACTTCGATGCGCCGCTGCAGGGCGACGCGATCGCCACCGACCTGGCCGTGAGCCATGGCGCCTACGCCGCCGCCGAGGCGCTGCTGGAAGCCGGCGCCAAGGTGGCCCCCGAGGTGCTGGACCAGATCGACCGCGCGATCTCGCCGGAACTCACCGCCGCCCTGCTCGCGCGCGGTGCGCTGCCCAGCGCGACCGCCATGGCGCAATGCGTGGCCTGCGGCGCACCGGCCAGCGCGCGGCTGATCGCGCAGGCGCTCGCGAACAAGGGACATGACGTGCCTGCGGCCTACGACACCGCCCGCAGCGACCTGATCAACGATCTGGAAAGCCACCTCGCCGCCGTGCGCAGCGGCTCGCGCACCCACTACCTGGGCGCCGAAGGGCTGGCCAAGCGGATGGTCCACCTGGGCAGTTTCGAGCTTTGAGGGCGGCCCTCTGCGCGCGACGGCTTCAGCCGCCGTACAGCCAGGGCACATCCAGCAGCCGCGCCCCGCCCACGCGCAGCGCGAGATCGCGCCCCAGCCGCATCGGCCCGGTGGCATGGAAGATCTCGCCGTTGCGCCGCGCGCGGGCCTGCACGCGCGCATTGCGCGCCCAGCGCGCCTGCGCGTAGCGCGCGAAGGCGGCCGGCACGTCCTGCGGACCGCCGTCGCCGATGGCCTCTGCCAAGGCCAGCGCATCCTCGATCGCCATGCCCGCGCCCTGCGCCAGGTAGGGCAGCATGGGATGGGCCGCGTCGCCGGCCAGCGCGATGCGGCCGCACGCCATCTCCTGCGGACCGGCCAGCGGCGGCCGGTCGCACAGGGTCCAGGCACGCCAGGCGGGCATCGCCTCCAGCAGCGCCTGCAGCGCCGCGCCCATGCGGCCGGTGGCGGACTGCAGCGCCCCCAGGCTGGTCGCCTGGTCCCAGTCGCGCGCATCGCCCGAGGGCGAGGATTCGGCCAGCACCACCATGTTGAGCCAGTCGCCGCCGCGCACCGGATAGGCGACGGCATGCAACTGCGGCCCGAGCCAGACCTCCACGCGCGTGCTGCGCAGCGCCTGGGGCAGCGCAGCCTGCTCGACCAGCGCGCGCCATGCCGTGTGGCCTGTCGGGCGCGGCGGCGGCGCGCCCTCCACCACCTGCTCGCGCACGACGCTCCACAGGCCGTCGGCGCCGATCAGCGCATCGCCCTCCCAGGCCAGCGCGTCGTCGCTGCCTGTCGCCACGCACACCGCCTCGCCGCCGCGCGTGGCCACGCCCGTGATGCGCACGCCGGGGCTCAGCGTCACATGCTCGCCGGCCTCGCACACCGCCTCGCGCAGCAGCGCATGCAGGTCGGCGCGGTGCACGCACAGGTAGGGGGCGCCGTAGCGCCGGCGCAGGCCGGTGTCGAACGGCAGGGACGCCAGCTCGCGCCCGTCGCGTGCACTGCGCACGCGCAGCATCTCGGGCCGCGCAGCCACCCGCGCCAGCGCGTCGCGCAGGCCCAGGGCGCGCAGGCGGCGCGTGACGTTGGGGCCGAGCTGGATGCCCGCGCCGATCTCGCCGAAGGCCGGGGCCTGCTCGAGCACCTCGGCGCGATGGCCGCCGCGCGCAAGCGCCAGCGCACACGACAGCCCCGCGATGCCGCCGCCGGCGATGAGGAACTGGGCCGGCATGCGGCGTCAGCGCGTGCGGATCTCTGGGGCGAAGGGATGTGCGGCGCGCGTTGCGCCGCGGGATGCGTCGTCGATCTGCTGCTGTTCAATCATTCGGGGAACCCTGCCTCGCAAGAAGGCCAACATCCTAGCGGGCTCCGCAGGCCGGCGCCACCCGGCGCGCCAACCTCAGTCGATGGTGGCGCCCGATCGCTTGACGATGTCCTGCCACTGCACCGCCTCGCGCGCCAGCTGCTGCGCGAAGGCATCCGGCGCGCTGCCGGCCGCGACGAAGCCCTGGGCCGCCAGGTGCTGCTGCGTCTCGGGCTGCGCCAGCACGGCCTTGAACGCATCGGCCAGCCGCTGCACGATGGCCGGGTCGGTGCCGCGCGGCGCGGCCAGGCCCCACCAGTTGCTCAGCACCACGTCGGGCATGCCGGCCTCGGCCGCGGTCGGCACCTCCGGCAAGGCGGCCAGCCGCTGCGGCGCCGCCACGGCCAGGGCCTTGATGCGCCCGCCCGGCAGGTGCGCCCCCGCCACGCCGTAGCCGGTCAGGAACATCTGCACCTCGTTGCCCAGCAGCCCGGTCACGCCCGGCTGCGCGCCCTTGTACGGCACGTGCACCATGCCCGCCCCCATCTGCTCGGACAGCGCATGGCCCGACAGGTGCGGCGTGGTGCCGGCGCCCGGCGAGCCGTAGTTGAGCTTGCCCGAATGGGCCTTGGCGTAGTTCGCGAACTCGCGGTAGCTGCGCGCCGGCACGGCGCTGCTGACGAAAAGCACCGAGGGCACGTCCACCACCTTGGTGACCGGCACCAGCGCCGCGAGCGGATCGAAGCCCAGGTTGCTGTACAGGTGCTGGTTGATGACGAAGTTGTTGGTGGCGCCCAGCAGCAGCGTGTGGCCGTCGGGCCTGGCGCGCACCACGTCCATGGTGCCGATGTTGCCGCCGGCGCCGGGCTTGTTGTCCACCACCAGCGGCTGGCCCAGGCGCGCCTGCAGCGCGGGCGCCATCTGGCGCAGCACCAGGTCGCCAGCCGCGCCGGCGGGGTACGGCACGACGACGCGGATCGGCCCCTCGGGCCAGGCGGCCTGCGCCAGGCCGCCGAGCAGGACGGCGCAGGCCAGGAGGGCACGGCGTGCCGGGCGAAGCAGGGTCTTGCGCATGGAACGGTCTCCCAGTGTGTCAGAAGGCATGGCGCACGCCGATGTCGTAGCCGGTGGCGCGGGCATTGGGCGAGCCGGTGATCGGCGATGCCGAGTTGCCCGCGCCGCCGGCAGGCAGCGCGGCCCCGTGGCGGTTGCTCATGCGCGCGGCGGTGGCGTACAGCGCCGTGCGCTTGGACAGGTTGTGCACGTAGCCGACGGCCAGCTTGGCCGACGTCGGCGCCGGCGGCTGCACGCCCGCCGCCGCCGGCAGGCGGACCGCCAGGCGCGAATACGAGGCCTTGAACTGGCCCGCGCCCAGCGGCACCACGGCGCCGAGCGACCAGGCGTTCTGCACGGTGGTGTCCGACACGCGGGCGCGCCATTGGCCGTCGAGCGGATTCAGCAGGTCCGGCTGCTCGAAGCGGGTGCGCAGCTGCGAAAGCTGCCCCACCAGCTTCACCGTGCCGAAGTCGTAGGACGCGCCCAGGCTGGCGGTGCGCACCTTCGCGTCGTAGGCCGCCGCCCACTGCGCGAAGCCGTAGGGCGGCGCCAGCGTGCCGGCGACGTTGCCGAGCGTGCTCTGCGCCACGGCCAGGGCCACGTCGACCGGCCCCTTCGCGTAGCCGAAGCGTGCGCCGACGTAGCGGCCCCGCGTGCTGCCGGTGCCGATGGGCAGGCCATCGGCCAGCGCGGCGGACGAGCGCACGCTCTCGTGCAGCGCCGCCATGAACTGCCCGTGGAAGCCGCCCAGGTTGCGCGGCAGGAAGTAGCTGATGCTGTTGCTGGCCCGCACCGCGTTGCCGTCGCCCGGCAGGAAGGCGCGGCCGGTCAGGTTGCGGCCGGCGGTCTGCAGCACCAGCGTCGCGCCCACGCTCGGCGGCGCGAACACCGAGTACAGCACATCGTTCCAGTCGGTCGGCACCATGTCGCGGCCGAGCCGGAATTCGCCGAAGGGCCCCGACAGGCTGACCGTCGAGCGGCGGCTGAAATCCAGCGGCCGCGTCTGCGTGCTGCCGCTGTCGTTGCCCAGCGGCGACTCCAGCCAGAAGCCGGCGGACAGGCCGCCGCCGAGGTCCTCGACGCCGCGGAAGCCGAGGCGGCTGGCGTTGTGGGCCCCGTTGGCCAGCACGGTCTGGCGCCTGGCGGGCACGATGCCGCTGGGGCCGCTGCCGCGGCCGACCGTGTAGTGGCTGACGGAGGCATCGATCACGCCGAACAGCGTGACCGATGACTGCGCCGCGGCGGCGCCCGCCAGCGCCAGGCCCGTGCAGGCGGCCGATAGCGTCTTCATCGCGTGTCCTTCCCGCCGGCTAGAGATCGATGCGCAGCAGGTCGTTGGCGAGCTGCAGCGGACCGGGGTAGTTCTTGCGGATGTCGCGCACCACCTCGTCCATCAGGTGCGGCCCCATCTGCTCGACCGGGAAGTGGTGCGCCGCCACGCGCTTGATCAGCGCGCTGGTGCAGTCGAAGTGCCCGAAGTGCGTGGCCACCAGCTGCTTCGGCCGGGCCTTGGCCGCGAGGATGCCCAGCTCGGTCGGGCTGGTGTGCGAGAAGATGCCCACGCCCGACTTCTTGCGGTGCTCGAGGAAGGACTCGGGGAAGGTGCACTCGTGGATCAGCAGGTCCGCGTCCTGGCCGAGCCGCACCATCGCGTCGCAGGGCGCGGTGTCGCCGCTGAAGGCCACCGACTTACCCTCGGCTTCGAGCCGCACGCCGAAGCACTCCGAGATCTGCCGCGGGATGTGCTCCACCCAGTCGCAGCGGATGGTGACGTGCTCGTCCTGGTAGGCGATGCCGGGCTCGCACTCGATCACGTTCGGGCGCACCGCGGCCAGGTTCTTCTGGCGGCGCGGGTAGTGGCTGCGCGACTCGAAGTCGGCCTTGAACGCGCCGCCCTCGAACAGGCTGCGGCAGAAGTGCTGCGTGCCCTTGGGGCCGATGACCACCGGCGCGTCCTCGCGGTCCCACATCCAGCCGGTGATCACGAACAGCGGAAAGTCGCAGATGTGGTCATGGTGCAGGTGGGTGAGGAAGACGGCCGTCACGTCCGCGGGGCTGACGTTGGCGCGCACCATGTTGCGGGTGATGCCCGCGCCGCAGTCGAACAGGTAGTGACGGCCGTTGTCCAGCGTGACGAGGATGCCGGACTGGGCACGGTCGGGGTCGGCGAAGGCGGCGCCGGTGCCGAGCAGGGTGATGCGCATGGGGCTCTCCAGATGTGGTGAGGCGCAGTGTGGGCGATCCCCTGATTCCTGAATAATGAAGTTTTCCGCCTTCATGGATACCAGATGGAATCACCCTCGAAGACACCGAACCCCGTGCCGCCGGCGCACCGCCTGCGCGGGCGGCTGCGGTTCAGGCACCTGGAACTGCTGGTGGCGCTGGGCGAGCACGCCAGCCTGCACCAGGCCAGCCGCGCGCTGGCGATGACGCAGCCGGCCGCCAGCAAGCTGCTGCGCGAGATCGAGGCGATGCTCGGCGCGCGGCTGTTCGAGCGCTCGCACACGGGGGCCGTCCCCACCGCCAGCGGCGCCGCGCTGATCGCGCGGGCGCGGCTGCTGCTGGGGCTGCTGGACGGCACGCGCGAGGAGATCGCCGCCATCGAGGGCGGCGCCACGGGCCGGGTGCGGCTGGGCGTGATCGCGGTCGCGGCGCCGGTGCTGCTGCCGCGCACCGCCGGCCTGCTGGCCGCCCGGGCGCCGGGCGTGGTGCTGTCGGTCAAGGAAGGCGGCGTGGACATGTTCGACGAGTTGCGGCACGGCGAGCTCGACGGCGTCATCGGCCGCATCGCCGAGGGCGACCAGGGCGGCGACCTGATCGTCGAGCGCCTGTACGACGAGCCGGCGGTGGTGGTGGTGCGGCCGGGCCATCCGCTGGCGCGGCGCCCGCGGCAGGCCACCTGGCCGAAGGCGCTCGGCTTCCCGTGGATCCTGCCGCCACCGGGCTCGCCGATCCTGCGGCCGCTGCAGGCCTGGCTGGCACGGAACGATCTGGATCTGCCCAGGAGCCGCTTCGAATCGGTGTCGGTACTGGCCAACATCGCGCTGCTGCGCGAGAGCGACCTGCTCGGCCTGCTGCCCTCGCGCGTGGCGCAGCGCTACGCCGAGCTGGACCTGGTGCGCATCCTGCCGCTGCCGCTGCCCCTGTCGCTGCCGCCGGTGGCGCTGATCCGCCGGCGCGGCGAGGCGCCGTCACCGGCCTTCGAGGCCTTGCTCGAGGCGCTGCGCGCCGCCGCGCGGGAACGCCGCCCGGCGGCCGAGGCGCCTCAGCGCACGCCTGCGCGCAGCCGGCGCTCCAGCCAGCCGCTGTAGCGCGACAGCGCCAGGCAGCCGAAGAAATAGATCGCGCCGACGAACAGGTAGCCCTCGATGAAGAAGGCGTTCCACTGCGCGTCGCCGAAGGCCAGGCGCAGCGCGCCGGTCAGGTCGTACAGGCTGACCACCGTGACCAGCGCGGTGTCCATGAAGGTCGACAGCAGGCTGTTGACCAGCGCAGGCACCACCGCCACGAAGGCCTGCGGCAGGATGATCGAGGCATGGCTGCGCCAGTAGCCCAGCCCGAGCGACGCCGCCGCCTCGTACTGCCCGCGCGGCACGGTCTGCAGGCCGCCGCGCACCGTCTCGGCCAGGTAGGCGGCCTGGAACAGCGCGATGCCGCAGGCGATGCGGGTGAAGGCGTCGAGCTGCCACTGCGGCGGCAGCATCAGCGGCAGCACGAAGGCGGCGACGAACAGCACCGTGATCAGCGGCACGCTGCGCACCAGTTCGATGTAGAGCGTGCACAGCATGCTCACCGCCCCGAGCGAGGAGCGCCGGCCCAGCGCCAGCAGCACGCCGAGCGGCGCCGAGCCGACCATGCCGATCAGCGTGAGCACCAGCGTCAGCGGCAGCCCGCCCCAGGCGGCCGATTCGATGCGCGCCAGGCCGAACACGCCGCCGGCCATCAGCACGAAGAAGGCCGGCAGCGCCAGCAGCCAGCCGGCGGCCAGCCACCGCGCGCCGGCGCGCGACCACAGCCGGGGCCAGGCCGACAGCGCGAGCATCGCGAGCAGCAGCGCGCTGGCCAGCAGCGGCCGCCACTGCGCGTCGTACGGATAGCGGCCGAACAGGATCAGCCGGTGCTTCTCGGCCACGAAACCCCAGCACGCGCCCTGCCCGCGTGCCGCCTGGCAGGCCGCGAGGTCGGCGCCGAACACGGCGTCGCGCACGCCCCAGCGCCACAGCGCGAACGCGGCCCACGCCAGCGCGGCCGTCAGCAGCAGCGACACGGCCGCCGCGCCGGGACTGCGGAACATCGCCCGTCCCAGGCGTGCCAGCACAGCTTCTGTATCGGGCGCTTTCATCGCGGTGCGCGCGTCACGCGGGCGTTGACCGCGTTCATGAGCCACGCGGTCAGCAGGTTGAGCAGCAGGTACACGGCCATCACGATCGCCACGCACTCGAGGGCCTGCCCGTTCTGGTTGATCGCGGTGTTGGTGATCGACACCACGTCCGGATAGCCGATGACCACGGCCAGCGACGAATTCTTGACGAGGTTCATGTACTGGCTGGCCAGCGGCGGGATCGCCAGCCGCAGCGCCTGCGGGAACACGATCCGCTGCACGATCTCGCGCTCCTGCAGGCCCAGCGCACGGGCCGCCTGCCACTGCCCCTGCGGCACGGCCTGCGCGCCGGCGCGCACGATCTCGGCGATCGCCCCCGAGGCGAAGAAGCTCAGGCCGATCCACAGGGTCAGGAACTCGGGCGTGAGCGCCGCGCCGCCGACCACCGAGAAGCCCTCCAGCGCCGGGCGCGACCAGCCGCCCACGAGGCCGGCTCCGATCCAGCCCAGGGCCAGACCGGCCGCCAGCCCCGCCAGGCCGGCGGTCGCCGCGGCGAACAGGCCGCCCTCGCGCCGCCGCACGAGGCGCACGCCGCCCACCGCCAGCGCCGCGCCGGCCGCCAGGCCCGCCAGCAGCGCCGTGCCCAGGGCCGTGGGCGCGCCGAGCATCAGCCCCTGCTTGGACAACAGCGCCACGCTGCCGAGCGACCAGGCCTCGGTGGCGTCGGGCAGGAACTGCGTGACGACCATGTACAGCGCCAGCAGCTGCAGCAGCAGCGGGATGTTGCGCGCCAGCTCGACCCAGCCCAGCGCCAGCGCGCGCACCAGCGGATGGCGCGACAGCCGGGCCAGTCCGATCATCACGCCCAGCACCGTGGCGGCCACCAGCGCCAGCAGCGCGACGCGCACCGTGTTCAGGATGCCGATCAGCAGCGCCTGCGCGTAGGTGGACGCGGCGTCGTAGGGCAGCAGGCTCTCGCCGATGTCGAAGCCGGCGCGGTCTGCCAGGAAGCCGAAGCCCGAGCGGATCTGCCGCATCTGCAGGTTGACCGAGACGTTGTGCGCGAAGACCGCCAGCAGCGCCAGCACCGCCGCGACGAACAGCGCCTGCAGCGCGAGGCGGCGCATGCGCCGGCGCCGCTGCGCCAGCCGAAGGGATGCGTCGCCGGCCGCGGCGTCGGCACGGCCTCGGGAATCCGGCCCGGACATGCGGCGCGGGCGCGCGTCAGCGCACCGGCGGGGCGTACATCAGGCCGCCCTGCGTCCAGGGCTTGTTGGGCCCGCGCGGCAGGCCCAGGGGCGTCCTGGCGCCCAGGTGGCGCTCGAAGCTCTCGCCGTAGTGGCCGACGGCGGCCACGATGCGCGCGGCCCATTCGCGGTCCAGGCCGAGCAGCTTGCCCACGTCTTCCGACACGCCCAGGAAGCGCAGCACCGCCGGGTTCTTGCTGGCGGTCTTGAGCGAGGCCACGCTGGCCTGCGTGATGTCCAGCTCCTCGGCCTCCTGCAGCGCGAACAGCGACCAGCGCACGATCATGAACCACTCGTCGTCGCCGCGCCGCACCGCCGGGCCGAGCGGCTCCTTGGAGATCACGTCGGGCAGCACCTGGTAGTCGTCGGGGTTCGGCAGCTTGGCGCGCGCGCCGGCCAGGTCGGAGATGTCGGTGGTCAGCGCCTGGCAGCGGCCGCTGACGAAGGCCGCCTGCACCGCCTCGGCGGTGTCGAAGACCACCGGCTTGTACTTCATGCCGTGCGTGGCGAAGTAGTCGGCCACGTTCTTCTCGCTGCTGGTGCCGGCCTGCACGCACAGCGCGACGTTGTTGAGCTTGCGGGCCGAGTCGACCTTGAGCTTCGCGGGCACCATGAAGCCCTGGCCGTCGTAGTAGTTGATGCCGGCGAACACCGCGCCCAGGGAGGCGTCGCGCGTCAGGTTCCAGGTGGTGTTGCGCGCCAGCAGGTCGACCTCGCCGGACTGCAGCGCGGCAAAGCGCTGCTGCGAGTTCAGCGGCACCACCTTGATCTTCTCAGGATCGCGCAGCACGGCGGCGGCCACCGCGCGGCACAGGTCGATGTCCAGGCCGGTCCACCGGCCCTGGCTGTCGGCGCTGGAAAAGCCCGGCGCCGAGGTGTTGACGCCGCAGGCCACGACGCCACGGCTCCTGACGCCGTCCAAGGTCTTGCCGGCCTGCGCGACGCCGGCGAACGCGAGCAGCGACACGGCGGCCGCGACGAATCTCTGGATCATTGACTTGCCTCCCTGAAGACATGGCGCGGCTGGCCTTCCTCCAAGGAAGAGGCCGCTGCAAGGGCAGCGGCCGCCGCGTCGATTTCGAACCCGCGCAGTTTAGCCCAAGCGCCCGCGCGGGCAAGCGGCTCAGGCGGCCAGCAGCTGCCGCAGCACGAAGGGCAGGATGCCGCCGTGCTGGTAGTAGTCCACCTCGATCGGCGTGTCGATGCGCAGGCGCACCGTCACTTCCTGCGGGTTGCCGTCGGCGCGGTGCACGATGATCTTGACGTCCATCTGCGGCTTGAGCTCGCCGCCGATCACCACGTCGATCTTCTCGTCGCCCGTCAGGCCCAGGCTCTCCCAGGAGTCGGCGCCGCGGAACTGCAGCGGCAGCACGCCCATGCCCACCAGGTTGGCGCGGTGGATGCGCTCGAAGCTGCGCGCCACCACGGCCTTGATGCCCAGCAGCTGCGTGCCCTTGGCCGCCCAGTCGCGCGAGGAGCCGGTGCCGTATTCCTCGCCGGCGAAGACGACGGTGGGCACGCCCTGCGCGATGTACTGCATCGCCGCGTCGTAGATGAACATCTTCTCGTTGCCGGGCTGGAACAGCGTCACGCCGCCCTCCTCGCGCGAGCCGTCGGGGCCGGCCGGGACCATGAGGTTCTTGATGCGCACGTTGGCGAAAGTGCCGCGCATCATCACCTCGTGGTTGCCGCGGCGCGATCCGTAGCTGTTGAAATCCTCCTTGCGCACACCGTGGGCCTTGAGCCAGATGCCCGCGGGCGAGCTTTCCTTGATCGAGCCGGCCGGCGAGATGTGGTCGGTGGTGATCGAGTCGCCGAACAGCGCCATGATGCGCGCGCCCTTGAAGCCGGCGTCCGTCGCATGCGGCTTCATCTTGAAGCCCTCGAAGAAGGGCGGCTCGGCGATGTAGGTCGAGGTCGGCCAGTCGTAGACCTGGCCGGTCACGCCCTTGATGCTGCTCCACAGCTTGCCCGGGTTGTCCTTGATCTGCTCGTAGTTCTGGCGGAAGGACTTGGCGTTCATCGCGTAGCGCAGGTTCTCGTCGATCTCCTTCATGCTCGGCCAGATGTCGCCCAGGTAGACGTCCTTGCCGCCATGGCCCTTGCCCACCGGCTGGGTCATCAGGTCGACCATCACGTTGCCCGCGATCGCATAGGCCACCACCAGCGGCGGCGAGGCCAGGAAGTTGGCCTTGAGGTTCGGATGGATGCGCGCCTCGAAGTTGCGGTTGCCCGAGAGCACCGCCGCGGCGACGAGGTCGTTCCTGGTGATCACCTCGTTGATCTCCGGCGCCAGGTCGCCCGCGTTGCCGATGCAGGTGGTGCAGCCGTAGCCGGCGAGGTAGAAGCCGAGCTTTTCCAGGTAGGTCAGCAGGCCCGCCTTCTCCAGGTACTCGGTCACGATGCGCGAGCCCGGCGCCAGCGAGGTCTTGACGTGCGGCTTGACCTTCAGGCCCGCCTCCACCGCCTTCTTGGCCAGCAGGCCCGCGGCCAGCAGCACGCTCGGGTTGGAGGTGTTGGTGCACGAGGTGATCGCCGCGATCAGCACGTCGCCGTTGCCGATGGTCACCGGCGGCGGCGCGCTGGCGGCCCGCGCGGAAAGCGCGCTGGCCTTGGTCGGCCGGTTGGCCACCATCTCGACCTGGTAGCGCGGCGAGCCCGGCGCGGGCGGCGGCGCCTCGTCGACGGCGACTTCGCCCTCGGGCTCGAGCGCGAAGCGCTGGTGCAGCTTGTCGGCCGGCTGGTTGAAGCCGTTGGCCTCGTTGGGCTTGCTGTACAGCTCCGAGAACTTGGTCGCCAGGTGGCCCAGGTCGATGCGGTCCTGCGGCCGCTTGGGGCCGGCCAGGCTGGGCGTGACGGTGCCCAGGTCGAGCCGCACCACCTTGGTGTAGTTCAGCTCGCCCGGCGCCGGCATGCCGAACATGCCCTGCGCCTTGTAGTAGGCCTCGAACCGCTCGACCTCCTTGTCGGTGCGGCCGGTGCCCTTGAAGTAGGCCACCGTCATCTCGTCCACCGGGAAGAAGCCCATGGTCGCGCCGTACTCGGGCGCCATGTTGCCGATGGTGGCGCGGTCGGGCACCGCGATCGAGGCGGCGCCGGGGCCGAAGAACTCGACGAACTTGCCCACCACCTTCTCGGCGCGCAGGATCGCGGTGACGTACAGCACCAGGTCGGTGGCCGTGACGCCCTCGCGCAGCTTGCCGGTGAGCTCGAAGCCCACCACGTCGGGCGTGAGCATGTACACCGGCTGGCCCAGCATCGCGGCCTCGGCCTCGATGCCGCCCACGCCCCAGCCGACCACGCCGATGCCGTTGATCATGGTGGTGTGGCTGTCGGTGCCCACCAGCGAGTCGGGGTAGTACACCTTCGTGTCGCCCTTGTCGTGCGGGCTGGCGTACACGCCGCGCGCGAAGTACTCCAGGTTCACCTGGTGCACGATGCCGAAGCCCGGCGGCACCACGCGGAAGGTGTCGAAGGCCTGCATGCCCCACTTCATGAACTGGTAGCGCTCGTTGTTGCGCTGGAACTCCAGCTTCATGTTCAGGTCCAGCGCCTTGGGCGTGCCGTAGTGGTCGACCATCACCGAGTGGTCCACCACCAGGTCCACCGGCACCAGCGGCTCGATGGTCTTGGGCGACTTGCCCAGCTGGTTCGCCACGCTGCGCATCGCGGCCAGGTCGGCCAGCAGCGGCACGCCGGTGAAGTCCTGCAGCACCACGCGGGTGACGACGAAGGGGATCTCCTCGGTGCGCTCGGCGTTGGCGCCCCAGTTGGCGAGCTGCTCGACGTGCGCGGGCGTCACCTTCTGGCCGTCGCAGTTGCGCAGCACCGATTCGAGCACGATGCGGATCGACACCGGCAGCTTGTCGACGTTGGGGTATTTCCTGGCGAGTTCCTTGAGCGACCAGTACTTGCCCGCTTTGCCCGATGCGGTCTTGAAGGTCTTGAGCAGGGGTGCGAAGGCGTGGGGGGCGTCGGCGGCCATGAAACAGCTCTCCTTGGAAGTCGTGGTTCTCCGCAAAGATAGCAGGCTTCCATGACCGCGGCTGTCAGCAGGCTACCCGCCTGCGCCCTGCACGGCCGTCAGGCGGCGGCCATGCGGCCGGCCGGGCGGCTGCGGCGCAGGCCGGTCCATTGCAGCTCGGCCAGCACGATCACCACGGCGGCCTGGGCGACCAGCCAGGCCATGCCCAGCGCGGTGAGCGGGAACAGGCCGCCGACCAGCAGCGCCGCGCAGCCGGCCGCCCAGGCGAAATTGCCCACGACCACCAGCCCGATCAGGGTGCGCGGCGGCACTGGCCGGCTGGCGATCAGGGCGGCCAGCGCGGCATAGGCGAGCAGGAACACGCCGGTGCCCAGCAGCAGGGCCGCGGGCAGGCCGGTGGCGACGGCCAGGGCGCCGGTGAAGGCCACCTGCAGCGCCCCGGTGGCCAGGCACGAGGCGGCGTCGGCCCACATCACGCGGGAGAGGAAGCGGGGGGAGGCGAAGACGGACATGAGGGACTCCTTGTGGGTGGATGCGCCCGGCAGGCCCTTCCTGCGGCGCTGGTTCGCATCATTCGCGCCGGGCGGCCGCGCGTCGATGACCTCCCAGGTCATGGCGCCGCGGCGCTGCACGGCGACAGAATGGCGCCCATGAACACCGCATCCCCGTCCCATGCGAGCGGCGCCGCCTTCCACCGGCCGGGCGCGCGCGACCCCTTCGGCGTCCACCTGCGGCACTGGCGCCAGCGCCGGCGGCTGAGCCAGCTCGACCTGGCGCAGGAGGCGGACATCTCCACGCGCCACCTCAGCTACGTGGAAACCGGCCGCGCCACGCCCAGCCGCGAGATGGTGCTGCGCCTGGCCGAGCGGCTCGAGGTGCCGCTGCGCGAGCGCAACGCGCTGCTGGTGGCGGCGGGCTTCGCGCCCATGTACCGCCAGCGCGCGCTGGACGACCCGGCGCTGGCCGCCGCGCGGCAGGCGGTGGACCTGGTGCTCAAGGGCCACGAGCCCTACCCCGCGCTGGCGATCGACCGCCACTGGAACCTGGTGGCGGCCAACGCGATCGTGCCGCTGCTGATGGCGGGTGCCGCGCCGGCGCTGGTGCAGCCGCCGATCAACGTGCTGCGGCTGTCGCTGCACCCGGAAGGCCTGGCGCCGCGCATCGCGAACCTGGGCCAGTGGCGCGCCCACCTGCTCGAGCGGCTGCAGCAGCAGATCGCCGCCACCGCCGACCCGACCCTGCAGGCGCTGCACGACGAGCTGGCGGCCTACCCGGTGGCCTCGCCGGGCGGCGAAGCGGCCGCCGGTGGCGGCGAGCTGTCCAGCGTGGTGGTGCCTTTCCAGCTGGCGACCCCGGGGGGCACGCTGAGCTTCATCAGCACCACCACGATCTTCGGCACGCCGGTGGACGTCACACTGCAGGAACTCGCGGTGGAGTCGTTCTTTCCGGCGGATGCGCCGACGGCGGCCGCGCTGACGGCGCTGGCGGCCCAGGCGCGCGGCTGACGCCGGCCGCGGCGCCGTCGGCGGTGCGCGGCGGCCCCTCGACGTCGTCGACCTGGATCACCTTGTCGGCGGCCTGCAGGTAGGCCAGCGCCAGCGCCGGGTCGGCGGACGACTGCGCCGCCGCCGCCAGCGACCGGGTGCGGCGCAGCACCTTGTTGAGCGCGGCGCTCTCCTCGCCCAGCCGGTCGCCGAGTTCCAGCGCGTGCATGAGGTCGCGCAGGCCGCCGGGCGCGGGCACGCCGAGGTCGGGACACAGGCGCGCCACTATCTCCGGGCGCGTGCGCAGCGCCTCGGCCAGCGCGAGCGACTGCACGTCGCGCAGCGGCGCCAGGTGCGCGGTGCGGCGCAGCACCAGCGCGCCCAGCACGCGCCGGCCGGCCGTCGGCAGGTTGGCGTACAGATCGTGCAGGATGGCGCCCGCCGCATCGAGCTGCAGCCGGATCGCCGCCTGCGCGAAGGGCAGCAGCGCGGGCGCCGCATCCGCGCGGTAGCGCCACACGCAGGCGCTCGCCAGGTACAGGTGGGCGAGCACGTCGCCCAACCGCGCCGACAGCAGCTCCATGCGCTTGAGCTTGCCGCCCAGCAGGCCCATCGCGAGGTCGGCGGTCAGGGCGTACTTGGCGCTCATGCGCGCGATCAGCCGCGCTTCCTTCGCCAGTTCCTGCGGCGGCGTGCCGACCAGCGGCGCGCCGAAGATGCTGCGCCACAGGTTGCGCGCCACGTGCCGGCCGTGGGCCATCAGCGCGCGCCCCAGCGCGGCCTCGTCGCGCGCCTGCACCGCGGCCATCTCGTCGAGCACGTGCGGATGGCAGCGCACCGCGCCCTGGCCGAAGACGATCAGCGCGCGGGTGAGGATGTTCGCGCCTTCCACCGTGATCGCGATCGGCGCCTGCCGGTAGGCCACGCCCAGCAGGTTCGAGGGGCCGGCGATGATGCCCTTGCCGCCCAGGATGTCCATGCCGTGGTTGACCGCGCGGCGCCCGGCCTCGGTGAGCTGCACCTTGAGGATCGCGCTGGCCACGCTGGGCTGCTCGCCCTGGTCGAGCACGGTGGCGGTGTAGCGGCGCGCCGCGTCGCTGGCATACAGCTCGGCCGCCATCTGCGCCAGCAGCCCGGCCACCGCGTGGAAGCGGCCGATGGGCAGGCCGAACTGCTCGCGGATCCGGCCGTAGCCGTTGGCGACGAACAGCGCGGTCTGCTGCATGGCCGAGCCCAGCGCCGGCAGCGAGATGGCGCGCCCCGCGGCCAGGCATTCCATCAGCATGCGCCAGCCCTGCCCGACCTGCTTTTCGCCGCCGATGATCCAGTCCATCGGCACGAAGACCTGCTCGCCGCGGATCGGGCCGTTCATGAAGGCGCTGTCCATCGGCCGGTGGCGGCGGCCGATCGCCATGCCCGGCTGCGGCACGGGCAGCAGCGCGCAGGTGATGCCCAGGCTGCGCTCGCCTTCGGGGCGGCCGGGATCCTCTGCATGGAAGGCCAGGCCGACCACGCTGGCCACCGGCGCGAGCGTGATGTAGCGCTTGTCGAAGTCGACCAGGAAGCCGCGCACGCGGCGGCCGTCGATCTCGCGCTCGGCCAGCACGCCGCGGTCGGGGATCGAGGCGGCGTCGGAGCCGGCGTAGGGCGAGGTGAGCGCGAAGCACGGCAGCTCGCGGCCGTCGGCCAGGCGCGGCAGCCAGTGCTGCTGCTGCGCCTCGGTGCCGTAGCGCAGCAGCAGCTCGGCGGGCCCGAGCGAATTGGGGACCATCACGGTGACCGCGGTGGCGACGTTCACCGTCGCGATGCGCGCCACCACGGCCGCATGCGCGGCATGGCCGAAGCCCAGGCCGCCGAAGGCCTCGGGAATGATCATCCCGAAGAAGCGCTTCTCGCGCAGGTACTGCCACACCGGCGGCGGCAGGTCCTTGGCCTCGTCGATCGCGTGGTCGTCGAGCATGGCGCACAGGTCGCGCACCTCGTGGTCGAGAAAGGCCTGTTCACGCGCCGACAGGCGGGGCGCCCCCACGGCGGCCAGCGCATCGAAATCGGGCCGGCCGGCGAAGAGCTGGCCCTCGAAGCCCACCGTGCCCGCTTCCAGCGCCGCGCGCTCGGTGTCGCCCAGCGGCGGCAGCGCCTTCGCGAAGGGTTGCATGGCCCAACGGCCGATCAGGGATGCCAGACTCATGATGTCCTGTTCCTTCGTGTCTCCCGGCGGCAAAGCAACCGGCTGGATGATTGTGAGCGCAGCCCTGGTTCGGCGCAGACAGCCGGCAGCGCTCGCGGATGTCGGAGATGAGCGCATGGATGCGGCTTGGGAGCAGCTCCCGCCGCCGCGTGGCGCGCTTTGGAGACATACTCCCGGTTCCGCTGAACATCTGAAATGGCCCAGCCTGACATGACTCTTTCCCCTCTCACCGTCCTTCGGCGCGCCGCAGGCGCAGCGGCGGCGCTGTCGCTGTGCGCCGCCACCCTCACCCATGCCCAGCCGGCGGCCGGCACCTCGGCCGACGAGATCGTCAACGCCGGTCTGGCCGCACTCACCCGGATCGACCAGGACGGTGCGGACGCCCTTTGGGAAAGCGCCCCTGCCTTCGTGAAGCAGGTCCGCTCCAAGGCGCAGTTCGTCCAGGAGCTGCGGCAGGGTCGGCAGGCACTCGGCACCGTCAGCCGACGGGACTGGGCCAGCGTGACGCGCATCCGCTACGCCGAAGGCTCCACCATGCCGCCCGCCGGGCTCTACGCCAATGTGGAGTTCGCCACCGCGCTGGCCGACGGACGCACCATGTACGAACAGGTGAGCTTTCGCCTGGAACCCGAAGGGTGGCGCCTGACCGGCTATGTGCCGCGGCAGGCGCCATGATGCCCGCGCGGCATCGCTGAGCCGCACGTCCGCCGGAACGAGAAAAGCCCGCGCGAGGCGGGCTTTTTCCGCAAGGCCGGCGCTCAGGCCGCGACCGTGTCCGCCGCGTCCTTGAACTCCTGGATCTGGTCGAAGTTCATGTAGCGGTAGATCTTGTCGCCGTTGGCGTTGATCACGCCGATGTCGGCCATGTACTCCTCCTTGGTCGGGATCTTGCCGAGCTTGGAGCAGATCGCGGCGAGCTCGGCCGAGCCCAGGTACACGTTGGTGTTCTTGCCCAGGCGGTTGGGGAAGTTGCGGGTGCTGGTGGACATCACCGTCGCGCCTTCGCGCACCTGCGCCTGGTTGCCCATGCACAGCGAACAGCCCGGCATCTCGGTGCGCGCGCCGGCGGTGCCGAACACGCCGTAGTGGCCTTCCTCGGTAAGCTGCTGCGCGTCCATCTTGGTCGGCGGCGCCACCCACAGCTTGACCGGGATGTCGCGCTTGCCTTCCAGCAGCTTCGAGGCTGCGCGGAAGTGACCGATGTTGGTCATGCACGAGCCGATGAACACTTCGTCGATCTTCGCGCCGGCCACGTCGCCGAGGGTCTTCACGTCGTCCGGATCGTTCGGGCAGGCCACGATGGGCTCGTGGATGTCCGCCAGGTCGATCTCGATCACGGCGGCGTACTCGGCGTCGGCGTCGGGCTGGAGCAGTTGCGGGTCCTTCAGCCAGGCTTCCTGCGCCGCGATGCGGCGTGCCAGGGTGCGCGCGTCGGCATAGCCCTCGGAGATCATCCAGCGCATCAGCGTGATGTTGCTGTTGATGTACTCCATGATCGGCTCCTTGTTCAGGTGCACCGTGCAGCCGGCGGCCGAGCGCTCGGCGGAGGCATCGCTCAGCTCGAAGGCCTGCTCCACCTTCAGGTCCGGCAGGCCCTCGATCTCGAGGATGCGGCCGGAGAAGATGTTCTTCTTGCCCTTCTTCTCCACGGTGAGCAGGCCCGACTTGATCGCGTACAGCGGAATCGCGTTGACCAGGTCGCGCAGCGTCACGCCCGGCTGCATCCGGCCCTTGAAGCGCACCAGCACCGATTCGGGCATGTCCAGCGGCATCACGCCGGTGGCGGCCGCGAAGGCCACCAGCCCCGAGCCGGCCGGGAAGCTGATGCCGATCGGGAAGCGCGTGTGGCTGTCGCCGCCGGTGCCCACGGTGTCGGGCAGCAGCAGGCGGTTGAGCCAGGAGTGGATCACGCCGTCGCCCGGGCGCAGCGAAATGCCGCCGCGCGTGCTGATGAAGTCCGGCAGCTCGTGGTGCATCTTCACGTCGACCTTCTTCGGGTAGGCCGCCGTGTGGCAGAAGGACTGCATCACCAGGTCGGCCGAGAAGCCGAGGCAGGCCAGGTCCTTGAGCTCGTCGCGCGTCATCGGGCCGGTGGTGTCCTGCGATCCGACCGAGGTCATCCGGGGTTCGCAGTAGGTGCCCGGGCGCACGCCCTGGCCTTCCGGCAGGCCGCAGGCGCGGCCGACCATCTTCTGCGCCAGCGAGAAGCCCTTGCCGCTGTCGGCCGGGCTGGTGGGCAGGCGGAACAGGGTGGACACCGGCAGGCCCAGCGCCTCGCGCGCCTTGGCGGTGAGGCCGCGGCCGATGATCAGCGGGATGCGTCCGCCCGCGCGCACCTCGTCGAACAGCACCTCGCTCTTGACCTGGAACTCGGCGATGACCTGGCCGTCCTTCAGGGCCTTGCCCTCGTAGGGGCGCAGCTCGATGGTGTCGCCCATGTTCATCTGGCTCACGTCCAGCTCGATCGGCAGCGAGCCGGCGTCTTCCATGGTGTTGTAGAAGATCGGCGCGATCTTGCTGCCCAGGCAGATGCCGCCGAACTTCTTGTTCGGGATGTAGGGGATGTCTTCGCCGGTGAACCACAGCACCGAGTTGGTGGCCGACTTGCGCGAGGAACCGGTGCCCACCACGTCGCCGACATAGGCCACCGGCAGGCCGCGCGCGACCAGTTCCTGGATGAACTTGATCGGGCCGCGCTTGCCGTCCTCCTCCGGCTCGAAGGAGGCGCCTTCGCGCTTGTTCTTGAGCATGGCCAGCGCGTGCATCGGGATGTCCGGGCGCGTGGTCGCGTCGGGCGCGGGCGAGAGGTCGTCGGTGTTGGTCTCGCCCGGCACCTTGAACACGGTGAAGGTGATGCTTTGCGGCACTTCGGGGCGGCTGGTGAACCACTCGGCGTCGGCCCAGCTCTGCAGCACGGCCTGGGCGTTGGCGTTGCCCCTGTCGGCCTTTTCCTTGACGTCGTGGAACTGGTCGAACATCAGCAGCGTCTTCTTCAGGCCGTCGGCGGCCACGGCGCCGACCTCGGCGTCGTCCAGCAGATCGATCAGCGGGCCGATGTTGTAGCCGCCCAGCATGGTGCCCAGCAGTTCGGTGGCGTGGGCACGCGAGATGAGCACGCTCTTCTCGGTGCCGTGCGCCACCGCCGCCAGGTAGCTCGCCTTGACCTTGGCCGCGTCGTCCACGCCCGCCGGCACGCGGTGCGTCAGCAGGTTCAGCAGGAACTCGCCGTCCTTCGCGGTGGCCGCCTTGAGCAGTTCGATGAGCTCGCTGGTCTGCGGGGCCGACAACGGCAGCGGCGGGATGCCCAGCGCGGCGCGCTCGGCGACATGGTCAACGTAGGCTTGCAACATTCTTCTTTCTCCGGGATCTCTCTGATCGTCAGGGCGGCTCAAGCAAAAGGCGGGCCGCCGGCGCCTGGGGTCATTTGTTCGGCGAATCCGCGCCTTCGAAGAGGCTCTTGGGCGGGTTCTTCTTCATCTCGTCCGAGAAGGCCACCTGCGCGGGGGCCTGGCATTCGTCGGCCAGGCGCAGGCCGGCCTTCTGGTTCATGAGCATGGACTTGTTGCCCAGCTGCAGCCACATCGCGCCGGCGCGGCCGTCTTCCAGGCGGATCGCGCCGGTGCGGCTTTCGACCGGATGCATGCGGTAGCGTGCGCCCTTGGTGGAGACGGTGAAGAAGCCGGGTTTCTTCTCGTCGGCGGTGACCGTGACGTCGGCCCCCAGCTCGCACTGGATGCGGCCGGTGTGCACGCGCTGGGCGACGGCCAGGTCGGCCTCGGAAAGCGTGACGTTCGGGTCTTCGCTGATCGGCGTGACCTCCTCGACCGCCTTGGCGGCCTTGCGGGTCACCTGGCGCTTCTTGGGCTGCGCCTTGGCGGTGGGCTTGGCGGCGCTGCTCTTGGCGGCCGGCTGGGCCGCAGGCTTGGCGGGCGCGTTCTGCGCGATGGCGGCGAAGGGCAGCGCCAGGGCGGCGGCGATGAAAGCGAGCTTCTTCATGGGTGGATCTTTCCTTTGGACTGAAGCGGTTCAACCAGGGTCACAACACGCCGGGCGCGGGTGGCGGAAACCAGGCCTGCGCCTCGGCCGGAAGCGCCCGCCCCGTGGCGTGCGCGCGTGCCAGCACCTGCCAGAAATGGCGATAGCTCGCACGGTCATGCAATGTGCCATCGAAACTGATCGGCGCCCAATCCGCCGCGATGGCTGAAGCTATGATTTTTGTAGCAATTTGAATCTGCGCCTCGTCCGGCGCGAAGGCCTCGACGATGGGGCGGATCTGGTTCGGGTGGATGCTCCACATGCGCGTGTAGCCGAACTCGCGCGCCGCGCGGCGCGCGGCGGTGCGCATGGCGTCGACGTCGCTGAATTCGGTCACCACGCAGTGCGAGGGCACCTTGCCGTGGGCGTGTGCCGCCGAGGCGATCTCGAGCTTGGCGCGCACCACCAGGGGGTGGCTGAACTGCCCGGCCGCGCCCATGCCCTCGGCGGGAATGGCGCCGGCGTGGGCCGACACGAAATCCATCAGGCCGAAGCTGAGCGACTGCACGCGCGGGTGCGCGGCGATCTCGAAGGCGTTGCGCACCGCCAGCGGCGACTCGATCAGCACGTGCAGCGGCAGCGCCTCGGCGCCGGCGGCCTCCAGGGCCTCGGCGGCCTGCAGCACGTCGGCCACGGACTCGACCTTGGGCACCATGAGGTGGCTGAGCCGGTCGCCCGCGCGGCCGGCGATGGTGACCACGTCGCCGGCGAAGGCGGGGTGGTCCACCGGATGCACCCGTGCGCCGACACGCATGCCGGGCGCGGCGCCCAGCGCCAGTTCGGCCACCAGCGCGGCATGCTCGGCCTCGCCGCCGACGGGGGCGCCGTCCTCGCAGTCGAGGGTGACGTCGAAGACGCAGGCGCCATACTCCTGCGCCAGCTCGGCCTGCAGCGCCAGGCTCTTGCGCATGCGCGCCTCGACGCCGCTGTAGTGGTCGCACACCGGCAGCGACACGGCGCCGGCCTGGGCGCCGAGCAGCACCTGGGCGGGATGGGCGGGGGAAGACGGTGCAGCGCTCATGGATGACGTTGCGCGACGATGAACATGCGCGGAAAGGCCAGCAGGCGCCGGCCGTCGGTATGCGGCGGGTAGGCGTCGTCGACGCGGCGCTCGTACTCGGCCAGGTAGCTGGCCTGCAGGTCGGCCGGCAGGCGGTCGACGAAAGGCTTGAGGCCGGTGCCGCGCACCCATTCGACGATGGCGGCGGCGGAGGCCATGGGGTGCTGGTAGACGGTGTGCCAGACGTCCACGCGCGCGGCGAGCGGCGCCAGCAGGTCGTAGTAGCCGCCGATGGGCAACAGCTCGGTGCGCAGGCGGTCGGCGTCGCCGATCGGCTCCGCCCACGGCGCCTCGGACGCCACCGCGCGCATCAGGCGGTGGGTGGGCTCCTGGCGGTTGTCCGGCATCTGGATGGCCAGCACACCGCCGGGCGCCAGGGCAGCGAACAGCCGCGGGACCAGCGTGCCGTGGTCCGGCACCCACTGCAGGGCGGCGTTGGCGTAGATGAGGTCGGGCGCCGTCTCGGGCGCCCATCCGGCGATGTCCCCGGGCGCGAAATGCGCCTGCGGCAGGCGCTGGCGCGCGCTGGCGAGCATCGCCTCGGAATTGTCGATCCCGACGACGCGCGCCGCCGGGAAGCGCTCGACCAGCAGCTCGGTGGAATTGCCCGGCCCGCAGCCGAGGTCGACCGCGTGGGCGGCCCCGGCGAGGGGAACGCGCGCCAGCAACTCCTGGGCCGGGCGCGTGCGCTCGTCCTCGTAGCGGCGGTAGAGCGCGGGGTTCCAGTCGAGCATCGAAGCCGGTCCGCTCAGAGCAGGTGCTTGACGCCGTCCTGCTCGCCCTGCAGCTCGGCCAGGGTCTTGTCGATGCGTTCCTGGCTGAAGGCGTCGATCTCCAGGCCTTCGACGATCTTGTACTTGCCGCCCTCGGTGGTGACCGGGAAGCCGAAGATCACGTCCTTGGGAATGCCGTACTCGCCGTTGGACGGCACGCCCATGGTGACCCACTTGCCCTTGGAGCCCAGCGCCCAGTCGCGCACGTGGTCGATGGCGGCGTTGGCGGCCGAGGCGGCCGACGACAGGCCGCGCGCCTCGATGATCGCGGCGCCGCGCTTGCCGACCGTCGGCAGGAACACGTCGGCGTTCCAGACCTGGTCGTCGATCAGGTCCTTGACGTTCTTGCCGCCCACGGTGGCGAAGCGGTAGTCGGCGTACATGGTGGGCGAATGGTTGCCCCACACGGTGAGCTTCTCGATGTCGCCCACGGCGGTGCCGGTCTTGGCGGCGATCTGGCTGGCGGCGCGGTTGTGGTCCAGGCGCAGCATGGCGGTGAAGTTCTCGCGCGGCAGGCTGGGCGCGCTCTTCATGGCGATGTAGGCGTTGGTGTTGGCCGGATTGCCGACCACCAGCACCTTGACGTCGCGGCTGGCGACCTGGTCCAGGGCCTTGCCCTGGGCGGTGAAGATCTGGGCGTTGGCGGCCAGCAGGTCGGCGCGCTCCATGCCGGGGCCGCGCGGGCGGGCGCCCACCAGCAGGGCGTAGTCGGCGTCCTTGAAGGCGACCAGCGGATCGCCGGTGGGGATCACGCCGGCCAGCAGCGGGAAGGCGCAGTCTTCCAGCTCCATGATCACGCCCTTGAGCGCCTTCTGGGCCTTCTCGTCCGGAATTTCGAGCAGTTGCAGGATGACCGGCTGGTCCTTGCCGAGCATTTCGCCCGAGGCGATGCGAAACAGGAGGGCGTAACCGATTTGGCCTGCGGCGCCGGTGACGGCTACGCGGACGGGCTTCTTGCTCATGGGAATGACTCCAGGAAAGTGATGAAAACGGTGCGCGGCGAACGCCGGAGGCGGACGGGGCGCGAAACCCGCCGGGCCAGGCGCCCCTCGCGCGGGACCATCGCGGATTTTAGGCCATCCGATGGTTTTCGTCTTATGTCTTATATAAGATACGCCGTTTCGTGCACGCCCGCACGCCACCGGATGCCATGAACGCCCCTTCCTCCTTCGCCGACGCGGCCACGCCGTCGTTCAGCCCGCTGTATCAGCAGATCAAGGCGCTGATCCTGCAGAGCCTGCAGGCGGGCGAATGGAAGCCGGGCGAGCCGATCCCCAGCGAGATGGACCTGGCGGCGCGCTTTCGCGTGAGCCAGGGCACGGTGCGCAAGGCCATCGACGAGCTCGCGGCCGAAAACCTGGTCGTGCGCCGCCAGGGCAAGGGCACCTTCGTCGCCACGCATGCCGAGCAGCACGTGCAGTACCGCTTCCTGAAGCTGGTGCCCGACAGCAATGCCGATGCCGAAGGGCCGGCGCAGCGCACCATCGTCGACTGCCGGCGCCAGCGGGCGGCGGCCGACATCGCGCGTGCCCTGGCGCTGCGCACCGGCGACGCGGTGCTGCAGGTGCGCCGCGTGCTCGCCTACGCCGGCACGCCGACCATCCTGGAAGACCTGTGGCTGCCCGCCACGCCGTTCAAGGGCCTCACGGCCGAGCGCCTGAGCCAGTGGCGCGGGCCGATGTACGCCCTGTTCGAGACCGAATTCGGCGTGCGCATGGTGCGCGCCGAGGAAAAGATCCGCGCCGTGCTGCCCGACGCCACGCAGGCGCGCCTGCTGGCGGTGTCGCCGGCCACGCCGCTGCTGAGCGTCGAGCGGCTGGCCCACACCTACCACGACGCGCCCATGGAACTGCGGCGCGGCCTGTACCGCACCGACACCCACCACTACCGCAACGAACTGGGATGAAAAGCCCGGCCATGACACGCTTTCGACCCCGCAACACCTGAGCATCGCAGTGCGGTGAGCCAGGGGCGACCGCGCGCCATGGTGCATTGCAATAGAATTTTGCGTTGTTTGCATTTCCGCCCAGGGACAAGCAGCCCCTCTCAAAAAAGCCACGAAAGCCATCCCCATGACAGAGCTTGCCAATTCCTCACGGCCGCCACGCCGCGAGTTCCGCAACATCAACGCCTTCACGGACCTCACCACCTACCGGCTGCCGCCGGCGGGCATCGTGTCGATCCTGCACCGCGTCAGCGGCGCGCTGATGTTCCTGCTGCTGCCGTTCATCATCTGGATGTTCGACGCCTCCGTTTCATCCGAAATCTCGTTCGCCAAGTTCAAGGCCGCCTTCAACAGCGGCCTTGGTTTCGTTCCGGGGTGGTTCCTCAAGCTCGTGGCGCTGGCCCTGATCTGGGCCTACCTGCACCACTTCATCGCCGGTCTGCGCCACCTGTGGATGGACGTCAGCCACGCCGCCGTCAGCAAGGAGTTCGGCCGCAGTTCGGCCCTGTTCACGCTGGGCGCGAGCGTGCTGCTCACGCTGGTGCTCGGCGCCAAGCTGTTCGGCCTGTACTGAGAAGAAACAACGAGGAGAACGACATGGCAGTGAACTACGGCGCCAAGCGCATCGTCGTCGGCGCGCACTACGGTCTGCGCGACTGGCTCTCGCAACGCATCACGGGCGGCCTGATGGCCCTCTTCACGATCATCGTGCTGGCGCAGCTGCTCATCGGCCGCGGCCCGATCGGCTACGACAAATGGGCCGGCATCTTCGCCTCGCAGTGGATGAAGGTCCTCACCTTCGCGGTGATCGTCTCGCTGTTCTGGCACGTGTGGGTCGGCATGCGCGACATCTGGATGGACTACGTCCAGCCGGTGGGCATCCGTCTCGCCCTGCAAATTTTCACCATCGTCTGGCTTGTGGGTTGCGCGGGTTGGGCCATTCAAGTGCTGTGGAGGGTCTGAGCGCCATGTCGTATACCAAGGAACAAATCGCCCATCGCAAGTTCGACGTCGTGATCGTCGGCGCCGGCGGCTCGGGCATGCGCGCCTCGCTGCAGCTGGCGCGCGCGGGCCTGAACGTGGCGGTGCTCTCGAAGGTCTTCCCCACCCGCTCGCACACCGTGGCCGCCCAGGGCGGCGTGGGCGCCTCGCTGGGCAACATGAGCGAAGACAACTGGCACTACCACTTCTACGACACCATCAAGGGCTCCGACTGGCTGGGCGACCAGGACGCGATCGAGTTCATGTGCCGCGAGGCGCCGAAGGTCGTCTATGACCTCGAGCACATGGGCATGCCCTTCGACCGCAACCCGGACGGCACGATCTATCAGCGCCCCTTCGGCGGCCACACCGCCAACTACGGCGAGAAGCCCGTGCAGCGTGCCTGCGCCGCGGCCGACCGCACCGGCCATGCGATGCTGCACACGCTGTACCAGCAGAACGTGAAGGCCAAGACCAGCTTCTTCGTCGAGTGGATGGCGCTGGACCTGATCCGCGACGCCGAGGGCGACGTGGTGGGCGTCACCGCGCTCGAGATGGAAACCGGCGACCTGCACGTGCTGCAGGCCAAGGCCGTGCTGCTGGCCACCGGCGGCGCGGGCCGCATCTTCGCCGCCTCGACCAACGCCTTCATCAACACCGGCGACGGCCTGGGCATGGCGGCGCGCGCCGGCATCCCGCTGCAGGACATGGAGTTCTGGCAGTTCCACCCCACCGGCGTGGCCGGCGCGGGCGTGCTGCTCACCGAAGGCTGCCGCGGCGAGGGCGCGATCCTGCTCAACAGCAACGGCGAGCGCTTCATGGAGCGCTACGCGCCCACGCTGAAGGATCTCGCGCCGCGCGACTTCGTTTCGCGCTCGATGGACCAGGAGATCAAGGAAGGCCGCGGCTGCGGCCCCAACAAGGACTACGTGCTGCTCAAGCTCGACCACCTGGGCGCCGAGACCATCCACAAGCGCCTGCCCTCGGTGTACGAGATCGGCGTGAACTTCGCCAACGTCGACATCACCAAGGAGCCGATCCCGGTGGTGCCCACCATCCACTACCAGATGGGCGGCATCCCGACCAACATCAACGGCCAGGTGGTGGTGCAGCAGGGCGGCGAGCACAGCGTGGTGGTCAACGGCCTGTACGCGGTGGGCGAATGCTCCTGCGTCAGCGTGCACGGCGCCAACCGCCTGGGCACCAACTCGCTGCTCGACCTGCTGGTGTTCGGCCGCGCGGCCGGCAACCACATCGTCGCGGCGCTGGCCGGCAGCGGCGAGCACAAGCCGCTGCCCAGGGACGCGGCCGACTACTCGCTCGAACGCCTGAACAAGCTCGAAAGCTCCACCGCCGGCGAGTACGCGCAGGACGTGGCGGGCGACATCCGCGCCTGCATGCAGCAGCACGCCGGCGTGTTCCGCCAGCAGATCAGCATGGACGAAGGCGTGAGCAAGATCGCGGCCATCCGCGAGCGCGTGGGCGGCATCACGCTGCAGGACAAGTCCAAGGTGTTCAACACCGCGCGCATCGAGGCGCTGGAAGTGGAGAACCTGATCGAGGTGGCGCAGGCCACCATGGTCTCGGCCGCCGCGCGCCGCGAATGCCGCGGCGCCCACACGGTGGACGACTACGAGAAGCCGGCCGACGATCCGCACGCCCCGCTGGGCCGCGACGACGTCAACTGGCTCAAGCACACGCTGTGGCACAGCGCCGACAACAGCCTGAGCTACAAGCCGGTCAAGCTCCAGCCGCTCACGGTGGATTCGGTGCCTCCGAAAGTCCGGACCTTCTAAGAAACGCAGCAGGAAACCACGATGCAAAAGCGCACATTCCAGATCTACCGCTACGACCCGGACAAGGATGCCAAGCCGTACATGCAGACCATCGAGATCGAGCTCGACGGCCACGAGCGCATGCTGCTGGACGCCCTGGTCAAGCTCAAGGCGCAGGATCCGACCCTCTCGTTCCGCCGCTCCTGCCGCGAAGGCGTGTGCGGCTCGGACGCGATGAACATCAACGGTAAGAACGGCCTGGCCTGCCTGACCAACATGCTCACGCTCAAGGGCACGATCGTGCTCAAGCCGCTGCCGGGCCTGCCGGTGATCCGCGACCTGATCGTGGACATGACGCAGTTCTTCAAGCAATACAACTCGATCAAGCCCTACCTCATCAACGACAACGTGCCGCCCGACACGGAGCGCCTGCAGTCGCCCGAGGAGCGCGAGGAGCTCGACGGCCTGTACGAGTGCATCCTGTGCGCGAGCTGCTCCACCAGCTGCCCGAGCTTCTGGTGGAACCCTGACAAGTTCGTCGGCCCGGCCGGCCTGCTGCAGGCCTACCGCTTCATCGCCGACAGCCGCGACGAAGCCACCGGCGAGCGCCTGGACAACCTCGAGGACCCGTACCGCCTGTTCCGCTGCCACACGATCATGAACTGCGTCGACGTGTGCCCCAAGCACCTGAACCCGACGAAGGCGATCGGCAAGATCAAGGAACTGATGGTCCGCCGGGCGGTCTGACCGCAACGACGAGCCCGACCGCCATGTCCACCGCCTCCGCCAGCGCCGACGCCCTGCTCGATGCCCGCGCATTGAGCAAGCTCAAGTGGCGCTGCCGCCGCGGCCTGCTCGAGAACGATCTGTTCATCGCCCGCTTCTTCGAGCGGCACGAAGCGGGCCTGACCGTCGGCCGGGCCCGCGCACTGGAGACCCTGATGGACCTGTCGGACAACGACCTGCTCGACCTCCTGCTGCGAAGAAAGGAGCCCGAGCCCGCATGGGCCGGGGCCGAGGTGGTCGAGCTTCTGCAGCTCATGCGCACCGACGGCGCGCAGCGACCCGCTTCCTGACCCCTTCCTTGTCACGCACCACCTTCTGAAAGAAAGTCGAAATGAAAGCTTCCGAGACCAAGGCCACCCTGTCGTTCAGCGCCGGCGGAGACAGCGTCGATCTGCCGATCTACAAGGGCACCCTGGGCCCTGACGTGATCGACATCCGCAAGCTCTACGCGCAGACCGGCATGTTCACCTACGACCCGGGGTTCATGTCGACGGCCGCCTGCCAGTCGGCCATCACCTACATCGACGGCGACAAGGGCGAGCTGCTGTACCGCGGCTACCCGATCGAGCAGCTCGCCACCAACTGCGACTTCCTCGAGACCTGCCACCTGCTGCTGTACGGCGAGCTGCCGGACACGGCGCAGAAGGAGAAGTTCACGCACCTCGTGACCAACCACACCATGGTCAACGAGCAGATGCAGTTCTTCCTGCGGGGCTTCCGCCGCGACGCGCACCCGATGGCCATCATGACCGGCCTGGTGGGCGCCCTGTCGGCCTTCTATCACGACAGCACCGACATCAACAATCCCGAGCACCGCGAGATCGCCGCGATCCGCCTGATCGCGAAGATGCCGACGCTGGTGGCGATGGCCTACAAGTACACCATCGGCCAGCCCTACATGTACCCGAAGAACTCGGAGTCCTACGCGGGCAACTTCCTGCACATGATGTTCGCCACGCCGTGCGAGGAGTACAAGGTGAACCCGGTGCTCGAGCGCGCGCTGGACCGCATCTTCATCCTGCACGCCGACCACGAGCAGAACGCCTCCACCTCCACCGTGCGCCTGTGCGGCTCGTCGGGCACCAACCCCTTCGCGGCCATCGCGGCGGGCGTGGCGTGCCTGTGGGGCCCGGCCCACGGCGGCGCCAACGAGGCGGCGCTGAACATGCTCTACGACATCCAGAAGGAAGGCGGCGTCGAGAAGATCGGCGAGTTCATCAAGAAGGTCAAGGACAAGAACTCCAACGTCAAGCTCATGGGCTTCGGCCACCGCGTGTACAAGAACTACGACCCGCGCGCCAAGCTGATGCAGGAAACCTGCAACGAAGTGCTGACCGACCTGGGCCTGGAAAACGACCCGCTGTTCAAGCTGGCCAAGGAACTCGAGAAGATCGCGCTGGAAGACGAGTACTTCGTCTCGCGCAAGCTCTACCCGAACGTGGACTTCTACTCGGGCATCGTGCAGCGCGCGATCGGCATCCCGGTGCCGCTGTTCACCGCGATCTTCGCGCTGGCCCGCACCGTGGGCTGGATCGCCCAGCTCAACGAGATGATCGGCGACCCCGAGTACAAGATCGGCCGCCCGCGCCAGCTGTTCGAGGGTGCCGCCAAGCGCGACGTCCAGCCGATCGGCCAACGCTGACCGCCTGCCGGCGCTCACCCGCGAAAGCTGCCTTCGGGCAGCTTTTCTGCGTCTTGGCTGACACGGCGCGCCATCCGCGCTGGCTACCTTGATCGGCGGAGGGTCACTCCAGCCGATTCACTCAACGTTCAAGGAGCCACGCCATGAAGAAGATCGCCGCACTGCTCGCCATCACCTTTGCCTTCGCCGTTCCGCTGGCCGGCTGCAACACCGTCCAGGGAGCCGGCCAGGACATCCAGAAGGGTGGCGAAAAGATGGAAGACGCCGCGAAGAAGCGCCAGTAAGGCCAACGCCCGTACACGAGCGGACCGCGGGTCCGCTTTTTTGTACTTTTCTGCCGGCGCGGTCGCCGGCCGGCAATGAACCCATCTCGCTTCGCGATGACAGCGGCCTGAAAATAGGGGGAAAATCGGAGATTCATCGCCAATCGCGATGGCAACACCCCGATGAATCCCTCCGAACGCAGCTTTGCCCGCCGCATCGACCTCACGTCGTTGCAGCTGTTCGTGGCCGTCTGCGAGCTCGGCAGCATCGGCCGCGCGGCGGAGCGCGAGTTCATCGCCGCCTCGGCCATCAGCAAGCGCCTGTCGGACCTGGAAGCCACGCTCGGCATCACCCTGCTGTACCGCCATACGCGCGGCGTCGACCTGACGCCGGCCGGCGAGAGCCTGCTGCACCATGCCCGCTCGATGCTCTACAGCCTCGAGAAGATGCAGGGCGAACTCAGCGAGTATGCCGACGGCGTGCGCGGCCACGTGCGGGTGCACGCGAACATCTCGGCCATCGTGCAGTTCCTGCCCGAGGACCTGGGCGCCTTCACGCGGGCGCACGACGCGATCAAGATCGACCTGGAGGAGCACCTCAGCAGCGAGGTAGTGCGCGCGGTGCAGGAAGGCGCGGCCGACCTGGGCATCTGCCACGTACCGCAGGACACCGGCGAGCTGCAGACCCTGCCCTACCGGCGCGACCGCCTGGCGCTGATCGTGCCCGCCGACCATCCGCTGGCCGCGCACGAGCGCATCGCGTTCGTCGACTCGCTCGACTTCGACCACGTCGGGCTGCACACCAACAGCTCGATCTACGTCGCGATGCACCAGGCCGCGCTGGCCGCCGGGCGCAGCGTGCGCCTGCGCATCCACGTCACCGGCCTGGACGCGATGTGCCGCATGATCGACAACGGCCTGGGCATCGGCGTGATGCCGCAGCACGCCTTCGCGCTGATGGCGCCCGGCATCGGCAGCCGGCTCGCCAGCGTGGCGCTCCAGGATCCCTGGGCCGAGCGCGAGATCCGCCTGGTGGCGCGCGACTTCTCCACGCTGCCCGTGGCCGCGCGCACGCTGGTCAGCCACCTGCACACCCCGCTGGACGAGCACCCACGGCTCGCCGCATAGGACAATCCCCCTCCCCACGAAAGACAAGCCATGGCCCGCACGCTCTACGACAAGATCTGGGACGAACACGTCGTCCACACCGAGGAAGACGGCACCGCGATCCTCTACATCGACCGCCACCTGGTGCACGAAGTCACCAGCCCGCAGGCCTTCGAGGGGCTGCGCGAGACCGGGCGCAAGCTGTGGCGCATCAGCTCGGTGGTGGCCACCGCCGACCACAACACGCCCACCACCGGCTGGGAGCGCGGCTACGACGGCATCACCGACCCGATCAGCAAGGAACAGGTCACCACGCTGGACCACAACATCGAGGAGTTCGGCGCCGCCGCCTTCTTCCCCTTTCTCAGCAAGCGCCAGGGCATCGTGCACGTGATCGGCCCCGAATCGGGCGCCACGCTGCCGGGCATGACGGTGGTGTGCGGCGACTCGCACACCTCCACGCACGGCGCCTTCGGCGCCCTCGCGCACGGCATCGGCACCAGCGAGGTCGAGCACGTGATGGCCACGCAGACCCTGCTGGCCAAGAAGGCGAAGAACATGCTGGTGAAGGTCGAAGGCCGCCTGCCCCTGGGCTGCACCGCCAAGGACATCGTGTTGGCCATCATCGGGCGCATCGGCACGGCCGGCGGCACCGGCTACACCATCGAGTTCGCCGGCTCGGCGATCCGCGACCTGACGATCGAAGGCCGCATGACCGTGTGCAACATGGCGATCGAGGCCGGCGCGCGCGCAGGTCTGGTCGCCGTCGATCAGAAGACCATCGACTACGTGAAAGGCCGGCCGCTGTCGCCCTCCGGCGTGGAGTGGGAACACGCCGTCGCCTACTGGCAGACGCTGCACTCCGACCCCGGCGCGCATTTCGACGCCGTGGTCGAGCTCGACGCCACCCAGATCAAGCCGCAGGTCACCTGGGGCACCTCGCCGGAGATGGTTGTGCCGGTGGACGGCCGAGTGCCCGACCCCGACAAGGAAAAGGATGCCAACAAGCGCGGCGCGATCGAACGCGCGCTGACCTACATGGGCCTGGAGCCCAACAAGCCGATGAACGACATCTTCGTCGACAAGGTGTTCATCGGAAGCTGCACCAACAGCCGCATCGAGGACATGCGCGAGGCCGCCGCGGTGGTGAAGAAGCTCGGCCAGAAGGTGGCGAAGAACGTCAAGCTCGCGATGGTGGTGCCCGGCTCCGGCCTGGTGAAGGAGCAGGCCGAGCGCGAGGGCCTGCACGAGATCTTCAAGGCCGCCGGCTTCGAATGGCGCGAGCCCGGCTGCTCGATGTGCCTGGCGATGAACGCCGACCGCCTGGAGCCCGGCGAGCGCTGCGCTTCCACCAGCAACCGCAACTTCGAGGGCCGCCAGGGTGCGGGCGGGCGCACCCATCTCGTGAGCCCCGCCATGGCCGCCGCCGCCGCGGTCCATGGACACTTCGTCGACGTCCGCCAGTTCGCCTGAGGAGCACCACACCATGCAGAAATTCACCGTGCACAAGGGCCTCGTGGCGCCGATGGACCGCGAGAATGTCGACACCGACGCGATCATCCCCAAGCAGTTCCTCAAGTCGATCCGCAAGACCGGCTTCGGCCCCAACCTGTTCGACGAGTGGCGCTACCTCGACCACGGCGAGCCGGGGCAGGACCCGGCCAGCCGCAAGCCCAACCCCGACTTCGTGCTCAACCAGCCGCGCTACCAGGGCGCCTCGATCCTGCTGGCGCGCAAGAACTTCGGCTGCGGCTCCTCGCGCGAGCACGCGCCCTGGGCGCTGGACCAGTTCGGCTTCCGCGCGCTGATCGCGCCCAGCTACGCCGACATCTTCTTCAACAACAGCTTCAAGAACGGCCTGCTGCCGATCGTGCTGCCCGAGGCGCAGGTGGCGCAGCTGTTCGACGAAGTGGCCGCCTTCCCCGGCTACCAGCTGACCGTCGACCTGGAGCGCCAGGTGATCGTCAAGCCCGACGGGCAGGAACTCGCCTTCGAGGTGCAGGCCTTCCGCAAGTACTGCCTCGTCAACGGGCTCGACGACATCGGCCTGACTCTGCGCCACAAGGACAAGATCAAGGCCTTCGAGGCCGAGCGGCTGGCCAGCAAGCCCTGGCTCGCGCACCAGATGGTCGGTTGACCCGTACATTTTTGAAACCCTGAACGCAAGCCCATGAAAATCGCAGTCCTCCCCGGCGACGGGATCGGCACCGAAATCGTCGCGGAAGCCATCCGCGTGCTCGACGCACTCGAATTGAAGTTCGAGATGGAAAGCGCGCTGGTCGGCGGCGCCGCCTACGAGGCGCACGGCCACCCCCTGCCCGACGCCACGCTCAAGCTCGCCAAGGAGGCCGACGCCGTGCTCTTCGGCGCCGTGGGCGACTGGAAATACGACAAGCTGGAGCGCCAGTTCCGCCCAGAACAGGCCATCCTGGGCCTGCGCAAGAACCTGGGCCTGTTCGCCAACTTCCGCCCGGCCATCTGCTACAAGCAGCTCGTGGGCGCCTCCAGCCTCAAGCCGGAGCTGATCGCCGGCCTGGACATCCTCATCATCCGCGAGCTCACCGGCGACATCTACTTCGGCCAGCCGCGCGGGCGCCGCACCGCGGCGGACGGGCATTTCCCGGGCGCCGAGGAAGCCTTCGACACCATGCGCTACAGCCGGCCCGAGGTCGAGCGCATCGCCCGCGTCGCCTTCGAGGCCGCGCGCAAGCGGGGCAAGCGCGTGACCAGCGTGGACAAGGCCAACGTGCTGGAGACCTTCCAGTTCTGGAAGGACGTGGTCACCGAGGTGCACAAGGACTACCCCGACGTCGAGCTGGACCACATGTACGTGGACAACGCCGCCATGCAGCTCGTGAAGGCGCCCAAGAAGTTCGACGTGATCGTCACCGGCAACATGTTCGGCGACATCCTGTCGGACGAGGCGGCCATGCTCACCGGCTCCATCGGCATGCTGCCCTCGGCCTCGCTCAACGCCAGCAATCAGGGCCTGTACGAGCCCAGCCACGGCAGCGCGCCCGACATTGCCGGCAAGGGCGTGGCCAACCCCCTGGCCACCATCCTCTCGGCGGCGATGATGCTGCGTTTCTCCCTGAACCAGGAAGAAGCCGCCCGCCGCATCGAGACCGCCGTGCAGAAGGTGCTGGCCCAGGGCCTGCGCACGCCCGACATCCACAGCGAAGGCACCACCAAGGTGGGCACGCGGGAGATGGGAGATGCGGTGCTGAAGGCGCTGGCCGAGGGATGAACGCCCGATGCCGTGACGCAGCGCCTGCGCCGCGGCCAAGCCCTGTCGTTTCCTCGGGCTACTGAACCCGGATGTTGCGCTCGCGCACGATGCGGCCCCAGCGCTCGTGGCCTTTGGCCACCATGTCGCGAAGGTCCTGGCTGCTGCCACCGGTTGCCTCGTAGCCCATTTCCCGGGTGGCCGCCAGGCCCTCCGGCGTCCTGAGATACGCGTTGATCTCGCGCGCGAGGAAATCTCGCGCGCCAGGCGACGTTCGGGCAGGAAAGAAGAAGCCGACCCACTGCTCCCAGTCGTACGCCGGATACCCCTGTTCGGCGAGGGTCGGCATGTCCGGATAGATGTTGGACCGTTTGGAAGACGTGATGCCAAGGATCTTCAGCTTGCCTGCTTTGGCTTGCACATCCGCCTGAAAGAGCGGCATCACGAGCAGGTCGATCTGGTTGCCGAGCAGTGCCTGCACGGAGGGCGTACCGCCATTGAAAGGAACGTGCAGCAGTTCGATGCCCGCGTTCTGCTCGAACATCGCCAACCCCAACTGGCCCAGGCTGCCGATGCCCCACGAACCGTAGGTGATCTTTCCCGGATTGGCCTTGGCTTCGGCCACCACTTCCTTGATCGAGCTGGCGGGCAGACCGCTGCGCGCAACGAGCGCCATCGGGAATCGCCCAAGCGGCGCGATCGGCTCGAAGCTCTTGAAAGAGTCGTACTTGACTGCAAGCGTGTGAGGATTGATCTCGAACGTGTCGACGCTGCCAACAATGACGGTGTAGCCGTCCGGCGCCGCGGCCGCACCGATCTCGGTACCGATCACACCGCTGGCACCGGCGCGATTTTCCACCACGACGCCCTGGCCGATGCGCGCCGGCAAGGCTTGCGATATCAGTCGGGCGCCCGCATCCACGCCGCCACCTGCCGGCCAGGCGACGATCATGCGGATCGGGCGGCTGGGATACCTGTCGGCTTGCGAACGGGCCTGCGGCACGAACGCCAGTGCCGCAGCGGCGGACAGGCCGCCGATGAGTTGTCGTCTTTGCATGGAATGTCTCCTCGTCAGGGATGGTCTGCCGCTCAGAGTGCTTCGAGATCGAGCAGCGGCGCGTGCTGCTGCGCGCCGTAAATGTCGCCGTCGCCAACCGCACCCGAGACCGTGGGTCGGCGGATCGAGAACTTCATGGCTTTCGCGAAGGGATAGAAATCGAAGCTGATGACGTCGCCGGGTGCGAGTCCGTAGGCCCGGGCAACTGCCTTCCGGTCGAGCTTGCCGGCATCGACCACCCGATCGAAAACTGCCCGATCGGGGAACAGCACGTCGAAGGTGAACAGATAGGGGCCCGCATTCTTGCTGCGGATCACCGTCGCGATTTCGCTCAGCGTCATGACATGGTCTCCATGGTGAAGCCGAAGCGCGCCGCCGGATCGTCGAGCTCCAGCAGGTGGTAGATGTTGAACTCGTACACCGGCCCTGCGCTGAACTCTGCCGGCGAAAACGGCAGGGCCAGATTGCCCGCGGTCGCGATGCGGCCGGGATACGTCCAGTGCATCAGCAGGCTGCGGGCCGCTGCGGCCGCTGCCTTGGCGATCTCCTGCGTTTCGCCCACCACATCCGCCACCAGACCGACCTCGTGCGGCAGTTCGCTGCGTCTCGGCTCCAGCGGTCCCATGACGCCGTCCAGTCCATACCGGTGGAACTTCACCTGATACTGACGGGGCCGGATGCGCCCTTGGAAGAAGCTGGCGATGCGCTCCATCAGGCCCTCCTGGATCTGGTCGAGGTGCCGGATCATCAGCGGATCGCGCAGGCCTGCCACCATCACGTAGCGCCAGCCCGCAAAACGCGCGCCCTCGAGCTTCACGGTCGGCTTGGCATCGGGAATCCAGCGGCTGCCGCGCACGATCACGCGACGCTCATCCAACTGCTCGAAGACGGAGCCGGTCAGATCCGACTGGCCGCCGGGCCCCGGCAACAGCACGGGATTGGTCTTCTCGTAGAGGGTGTGCGCGGCCACCGAATCCACCGTGCACTTCTTGTGCGGCTGCAGCGCCTCGACGATGAAGTCGTTCTCGCGGATGCGGCCGAGCAGAAGGTCCGAGCCCTCCACCGGCAGCGCCGCCTGGGCGCCACATTCAAGAATCTTGCCTGCGTGGACGCTCAGTCCCGCGTCGTAGCCGCGCGCGATCGGCAGCGCGGCAATGTTGCCAGGATCCCAGGCTCGACCGCAGATGAGGATGTCCGGCTCCTCTCTCAATGCGGCAACCATGGGCTCGACGCCGATCTGGCCGACGATGTGCGCTGCCGCGTCGATGTCTTCCGGGCGCAGTTCAACGCCCGTTTCGTAGGTCCGTATCCGCCGATCCCGAAGTGCCTGATGCACCTCGGATCTTCCGAATTCGGACTTGATCGTCGCGACCCTGCGTTGAACACCCTTCTTCGCGATCACCTCGCGCAGGATCTCCAGCGTCTTGTCCACATGCCCATCGGTGCCTCCACCGCCACAGGAACCGATGACCAGCTTCGCGCCGCTGACCGTCTGCGCGTCCACCAGCAGTTCGAGATCGCGGCGGATCATGTCCAGGCTTCCGAACAACTCGCCGCTGCCCAAGTAGTGGGGACCCGGGTCAGTGCTTCCAGCGTCGACCGCGATCAGGTCGATCCCGATGCCCAGCGCAGCCTCGAGCGATTTCTCCGGGAACCCGTACCCCAACATGCCGTGCGAGACCACGACGAGTTCGCCTTGCGCCTTCCTTTCGAACATGCTTTTCCTTGTCAGTTCATGTCGTCAATCTTACTGTCGGCTGTCGACAGTCGTCAATAGTCCAAATCTCGTAGAATCCCTGCATGCTCGATCTCAAGCTGGACAGGCCGCAGCCACTGACCAACGTCGCCGCGGGACATATCGGCGATGCCATCCTCAATGGACAACTCCGGCCGGGCGACCGGCTGGTGGAGACGGATCTCTCCGAGCGCATGGGCATCAGCCGCGCGCCCTTGCGGGAAGCGCTGCGGGAACTCGCCAGCGTGGGGCTGGTGGAGCTGCGCCCCGGCCGCGGCGCCTATGTGGCCAAGCCCACCGCGGAGACGATGGAGCAGATGGTCGTGTTCCGCGCCCTGGTGGAAGGCGCCGCTGCGCGCCTGATCGCCAGCGAGCGCGAGCCCGCGGCGCTCGAGCGGCTGGTGGCCCGTTGCGCCGCGGTGGAGGCCGCGCACCGGGCCGGAGACTATGAGGACTTCCTCAGACGCCACTGGGAATTCCATCACGCGATCTGCGAAGAAAGCGGCAACACCTTTCTGCTGCAGTCCTGGGACAGTGTCAGCAAGCTCATTCGGCTCTACCACCGCATGGCGGTGGGCCAGACGATCGATGCCCCTTCGGTGGTCCGCAACAACAAGGCCTACATGCAGACGCTGCGCGAAGGCGATCCTGCAGAGGCGGAAGAGCTTCTGCGCAGCCAGATCATCCGGGTCGCCTACCAGTTGCTCGACCGCCCCGTTCCCCGCGGCGCGCGCGGCTACATCACCCGCTACGTGGACGAAGCCGGGCGCGTGCGTGCCTACAGCGATCCGAACCGAGAAGAGGCCGCCCATGCAGATCTCCCGATTCGAGGCCTGTGAAGACCATACCGGCGAGCGACCGTACTGGGACGCGGACACCGGTACGTTCTACTGGATCGATGTCTTCGGGCGCCGCATCCACAGACGCGACGCCGCTGGGCGGGTGCAGACCTGGACCCTGCCCTCACTGATCGGCTCGTTCGCGCTGATCGATCCGGATCGGGCAGTGGTCACCCAGCACAACGGCTTTTTCCTCTTCGAGTTCGCCACCGGGCGCTGCGAACTGCTCGGCTTTCCCGACCCCGGAGCGAGCGGCAATCTGCGCCTCAACGACGGCAAGGTCGATTCGGGTGGACGCTTCGTCTGCGGGGGCGCCGACTATTTCCGCAGGAACCCGATCGGAGGCCTCTACAGCCTTGACGGTGCGCGGCACATGCGCGCACTGGCCGACGACATCATCGTCGCCAACGGCCTGACGTGGAGCCCCGACGGGCGCTGGATCTACTATGCCGACAGCTTCCGCCATGTCATCTATCGTGCGTCCTACGATCCAGCGACGGGCGCCGCGGGAGAGCGTCAAGAATTCGCCCGATTCGGCAAGGAAGAAGGGATGCCCGACGGCGCATGCACCGACACCGAGGGATGTCTGTGGGTCGCCATGGTGTATGGCGGCAAACTGCTGCGTCTTCGGCCGGACGGCTCGCGCGAACGCGAGTTCCCGATGCCGGTGAAGGCGCCGACGAGCGTGGCCTTCGGCGGGCGGAGCATGGACCGCCTGTTCGTCACCAGCAAGTCCAGGAGTGCGACGGGCGAAGCGCTGGACCCGGGCCTGGGCGGCAGCGTCCTGGTGATCGACGGCTTGCCGGCCAACGGCCATGCCGAACGCAGAATGGCCTGGCAAGGCTGAACCCGCCCATCCGCTACAATTGCAGCCCATGTTTGCCGCCCGCCCGTTCGTCCCGAACCTCGCGCCTGCCGTCCCGGCCGGCACGGCCGTGCGCGCATCCCTCGTTTCTTCCACCAAAACCACGACCACCATTAAGGGCTGACCCAGCCTGGTTCGTCGTGCGCCTTCCCCTGGCCCGGACGAGCCAGGCGGCAGCCCCATCGGCACGGTCACTCTCCGTTTGATTGACACTGAAAGGGCATTGAAATGAGCACTCTGGTAGGTCTGGTCGGCTGGCGCGGCATGGTCGGCTCCGTCCTCATGGACCGCATGGTCGCCGAGAAGGACTTCGACCTGATCGAGCCCCTGTTCTTCTCCACCTCCAACGCGGGCGGCAAGGCGCCGGCCATGGCGAAGAACGAGACCACGCTGCAGGATGCCTCGGACATCGATGCCCTCAAGCGCTGCGAGATCATTGTCACCGCCCAGGGCGGCGACTACACCACCGAGGTGTACCCCAAGCTGCGAGCCACCGGCTGGAAGGGCCACTGGATCGACGCCGCCTCCACCCTGCGCATGAAGGACGACGCGGTCATCGTGCTCGACCCGGTCAACCTGCCGGTGATCAAGAACGCCCTGGTCAAGGGCGGGCGCAACTGGGTCGGCGGCAACTGCACCGTGAGCTGCATGCTGATGGGCGTGGGCGCGCTGTACAAGGCCGGCCTGGTCGAGTGGATGACCAGCATGACCTACCAGGCCGCTTCCGGCGGCGGCGCGCAGCACATGCGCGAGCTGCTGACCCAGTTCGGCAGCGTGCATGCCGAGGTGCGCGACCTGCTGCACGACCCGAAGTCGGCCATCCTGGAAATCGACCGCAAGGTGCTGGCCAAGCAGCAGAGCCTGTCGGCGACGGAAACAGCCAACTTCGGCGTGCCGCTGGGCGGCTCGCTGATCCCCTGGATCGACAAGGACCTGGGCGACGGCATGTCCAAGGAAGAATGGAAGGGCGGCGCCGAAACCAACAAGATCCTGGGCCAGGGCCCCGGCTTCGATGCGCCGGCGGTGCCGGTCGACGGCTTCTGCGTGCGCATCGGCGCCATGCGCTGCCACAGCCAGGCCCTGACCTTCAAGCTGAAGAAGGACGTGCCGCTGGCCGACATCGAGGCCCTGATCGCCGCCGACAACGCGTGGGCGAAGGTGGTGCCCAACAACCGCGAAGCCACGCTCAGGGACCTGACGCCGGTGGCCGTGACCGGCACCATGACGATCCCGGTCGGCCGCATCCGCAAGCTGGCCATGGGGCCGGAGTACGTCGGCGCCTTCACCATCGGCGACCAGCTCCTGTGGGGCGCGGCCGAGCCGCTGCGGCGCATGCTGCGCATCCTGCTGGAAGGCTGAGCGGCGCAAAGCCGGGCAGGAGGTCCGGCGTTGCGGCCGAGCAACATGCAAAGCCTGCTGAAGTTGGCACGCACTGGGAAGAAAATGCCCGCCGCCTTGTCACTGCAAGGTGATGGTGTTAACGTCCTCTTACACTTTTGGGCCGCACTGCCCCTTTCAGCATGACTAGACATCCGTTGCCTGCGGCTCCTACGACGCCTCGCCGCCCGACTTCGAATCCGTCCAGGCACGTCCGGCTGTCGCTGCTGGGCATGGCCACGGCGATCCTGATCGCGTCGGCGGTGACCGACGCCCACGCGCTCACGCTGGGGCCGATGCGGGTCCAGTCCGCGCTCGGCGAGCCGCTGCGCGCGGAAATCGACGTCACCGAGATCAGCGCCACCGAGGCCGACGGCCTGACGGTCAGTATCGCGTCCGCCGCCGCGTTCCAGGCGGCCGGCGTGCCCTACAACAACGCCCTGGCCGACGTGCGCGCCACGCTCCAGCGCCGCGCCGACGGCCGCTACGTGGTTCGGCTGGCCGGCTCGCGCGCGCTCAACGAGCCGTTCATCGATCTGCTGCTCGATGCGAGCTGGAACACCGGCCGGATCGTGCGCGACTACACGCTCCTGCTGGACCCGCCGCGCAGCCAGCAGGCCGCGGCCGGCGCCCCGCTCGAAGCCACGGCACCGCAGACCGTGTCGGCCCCGCCCGCACCCCGCCCCGCCGTCGCGGCCCCTCCCGCCGCAGCGCGCGTGCAGCGCACGCTGCCGGCGCCACCGCCGACCGAAGCCGACGTGCGCACCGGCAGCGCCGAAGGCGGTCAGCAGGTCACGGTGCGCTCGGGCGACACGGCGGGCCGGATCGCCCGGGCCCACAAGCCGGCCGATGTCTCGCTCGACCAGATGCTCGTGGCGCTGCTGCGCGCCAACCCGGAAGCCTTCATCGGCGGCAACGTCAACCGCATGAGGGCCGGCGCGGTGCTGAACATGCCCAGCGCCGAACAAGCCGCCGTCACGCCATCCGGCGAAGCGCGCCGCATGGTGACGGCGCAGAGCCGCGACTTCAACAACTACCGCCGGCGTCTTGCCGAGAACGCGCCGGCCGCCCAGGTGGCGGATGCCGACCGCCAGGCCTCGGGCCGGCTGCAGGCGAACGTGGAAGAGCGCAATGCGGCCGCCGCCTCACCCGACAAGCTGACGGTCTCCCAGGGCGGCACGGCGGAAGACCGGATCGCGCAGACGCGCCAGGCGCAGGAAGCCAGCGAACGCGTCGCCGAGCTGTCGAAGAACATCAGCGAACTCAGCCAGTTGGAGGCTGCGACCGGCTCGGCCGCAACGCCTGCCGCCGAAGCCGCACCGGCAGCCCCTGCCGCGCCTTCGGACGCCACGCCGACGCCTGCCCCGGAGGGCGAGACCGCCGCGGCAGCCGCCCCTGCGCCGGCTGCGGACGCCACCGCCACGTCTGCCTCGCCGACCGCGGCGGGCGACCAGGCCGCGCCCGCGGACGCCACCGCGGAGAATGCCGGCACGACGGCCGCCGCCGCGCCTGTGGCGGCCCCGCCCGCTCCCGCGGCCCGGCCCGCGCCGGCACCTGCGCCGGCGGCGGAACCCGGCTTCTTCGCCCAACTGCTCGACAACCCCCTGTTCCTGGCGGCCGGCGCCCTGATCGCGCTGCTGCTGGGCTTCCTGCTGTACCGTGTCCTCGGCCGCAAGAAGCCGGAGGCGGGCGACAGCGTCTTCATCGAAAGCCGGATTCCCAAGGATTCCTTCTTCGGCGCCAGCGGCGGCGAATCGGTCGACACCAAGGGCCGCAGCAGTTCGATCGTCTCGTCCCTGTCGTACTCCCCGAGCCAGCTCGACGCGGGCGACGTCGATCCGGTGGCCGAGGCCGATGTCTACCTGGCCTATGGCCGCGACCTCCAGGCCGAGGAAATCCTGCGCGAAGCGCTGCGAACCACCCCGGAACGCACGGCCATTCACATCAAGTTGCTCGAAATTCATGCCAAACGCCGCGATCTTCGCGCTTTCGAGGCCCTGGCCACCGATGTGCACAAGCTGACCGGCGGCACCGGCACCGACTGGAACCGGGTGGTCGAACTCGGCCATGAGCTGGATCCCGGCAATCCGCTGTACCAGGCGGGCGTGTCCGCGGACGACGAGAAGACCGTGCCGCTCGCCGGCCTGACCGGCGCGGCAGCCGCCACGGCAGCGGCCGTTCCCGCGCCGCCGCCTGCCGCCCCGCCGCCGGCCTTCGTGCCCTCCGTGGCCCCGCTGGATTTCGACCTCGACCTGAGCCGGCCGCCGGCCAGCGCCCCGGCAAGCCTCGGCGCCGGCCTGCCCACGGCCACCCAACCCGAGCCGGCCCCCGCGGCCACGGTCGCGCCACCCTCGATCGAGCTGCCCGACAGTGCGTCCAGGGCCTACGAACCCACCGCCCGCGCGCCGCTCAACGTGCCGCACGTCAACGGCCTGGAGAACGACTTCGACACCGCGCCCGCCGAGCTCGAGCCGATCACCCGCGCTGCCGCGCTGAACGGCGAGGAACGCACGCAGCCGGCCACGCTGCGCGCCGGGCTGCCGGGCGATTCGGGCTTCATCGAATTCGACATGAGCACGCGCTCCGGCCTGCAGGACCGCCTGGACACCCAGCCTGGCGATCTCGACGGCGCAGCCAGCGAAGACAGCGAGAGCCCGCAAGCCATCAAGCTGTCGCTCGCGCGCGAGCTGCAGGCGCTCGGCGACACCGAAGGCGCGCGCTCGCTGGTCGAGGAAGTCGCGGTCGAGAGCAGCGGCGAGCTGAAGGCCCAGGCCCAGCAGCTGCTCGGCCAGTTGCGCTGAGCGGCCACCGGCCGCTGCGCATTCGTTCCATCGTGAGGCTGGCCCTCGGCATCCGCTACAACGGCCAGGCCTACGAAGGCTGGCAGAGCCAGCTCTCGGGCCGCACGGTGCAGGACAAGCTCGAAGCGGCGCTCAGCCGCTTCGCCGACACCCCGATCCGCACCCTGTGCGCCGGCCGCACCGACGCCGGCGTGCACGCCCTGATGCAGGTGGTGCACTTCGACACCGAGGTCGAGCGCGCCCTCTTCTCCTGGGCCCGCGGGCCCAACAGCTTCCTGCCGCCGGACATCGCGGTGCAGTGGGCGCACGCGGTGCCGGACGACTTCCACTGCCGCGCCAGCGCGCGGGCGCGGCGCTACGTCTACGTGCTGTCCCAGTCGCCGGTGCGGCCCAGCCTGGATGCCGGCCGCGTCGGCTGGTCGATGCGGCCGCTGGACGGCGAGGCGATGCGCGCGGCCGCGCAGATGCTCGTCGGGCGGCACGACTTCAGCTCCTTCCGCGCCTCGGCCTGCCAGGCGCTGTCGCCGGTGAAGGACCTGCGCCGCATCGCCATCCGCCGCCACGGCGAGGGCGAGCGCTGCCGTTGGACCTTCGAGTTCGAGGCCGACGCCTTCCTGCACCACATGATCCGCAACATCATGGGCTGCCTGGTACGCATCGGTCAGGGGTATTCGCCACCGGAATGGATGCGCGAGGTACTGGCCGCGCGCAGCCGCGACGTCGCCGCGCCCACCTTCCCGGCCGACGGCCTGTACTTCCTGGGGCCGCTGTACGACGCCCGCTGGGGTCTTCCGCCCGAGGCCACGCTGGGCGCCGCCACGCAGGCCTATGATGGCCCGCCATGACAGCCGCCCCGCGCACCCGCATCAAGATCTGCGGCCTCACCCGTGAACAGGACGTGGATGCGGCGATCGCCGCCGGCGCCGACGCGATCGGCTTCGTGCTCTACCCGCCCAGCCCGCGCGCCGTCAGCGCGGCGCGCGCTGCCGAACTGGCTGCACGCCTGCCGCCCTTCGTCACGCCGGTGCTGCTGTTCGTCAACGAAGCATCCGAGGCGGTGCGCGCTGCCCTGGCCGCCGTGCCCGGCGCCATGGCCCAGTTCCACGGCGACGAAACGCCCGCGCAGTGCTGGGACGCCAGCGGCCGCGGCGCCCACCGCTTCCTGCGCGCGGCGCGCATCCCGCTGGATGCGCGGGCCGCCGCCTTCGACCTCGTAAAATACGCGCTTGATTACTCCCGCGCCCAGGCCATCCTGCTCGACGCCCAGGTCGAAGGCTATGGCGGTGGCGGCAAGGCATTCGATTGGTCACTCCTACCACCCGCCGTCGACGCTCACCTCGTCTTGAGTGGTGGGCTCACACCTGCAAACGTGGGCGACGGCATCGCGCGCCTGCGTCCGGCGGCCCGATCGCTGGCCGTTGACGTGAGCTCCGGCGTCGAGGCCGCCAAGGGCATCAAGGACGCCGGCAGGATCCGCGAGTTCGTCGCGGCCGTGCGTGCGGCAGATGCCGCGGCCACCGCCGCCCCCTGACCCGCCGCCGCCCCGCTCGAAGCGCGGGCCGCGGCCCATCGAGTGAGACCATGGACACCCAGAGCTATCAGCAACCCGACGCCAGTGGCCATTTCGGCCGCTACGGCGGCTCCTTCGTGAGCGAGACGCTCACCCACGCCATCGCCGAGCTGCGCGAGGCCTACGCGAAGTTCAAGGACGACCCGGCCTTCCTGGCCGAGTTCCGCCACGAGCTCAGACACTTCGTCGGCCGGCCCTCGCCCGTCTACCACGCGGCGCGCACCAGCCGCGAACTGGGCGGCGCGCAGATCTACCTCAAGCGCGAGGACCTCAACCACACCGGCGCCCACAAGATCAACAACGTGATCGGCCAGGCCATGCTGGCGCGCCGCATGGGCAAGCCGCGCATCATCGCCGAGACCGGCGCCGGCCAGCACGGCGTGGCCACCGCCACCATCTGCGCGCGCTACGGCCTGGAATGCGTGGTCTACATGGGCAGCGAGGACGTCAGGCGCCAGAGCCCCAACGTCTACCGCATGAACCTGCTGGGTGCCACCGTGGTGCCGGTGGAATCGGGCAGCCGCACCCTGAAGGACGCGCTGAACGAGGCGATGCGCGACTGGGTCACCAACGTGGAGACCACCTTCTACATCATCGGCACCGTGGCCGGCCCGCACCCCTACCCGGCGATGGTGCGCGACTTCCAGCGCGTGATCGGCGAGGAATGCATCGAGCAGATGCCGGCCATGCTGGCGGCGCAGGGCATCACCGGCGAAGCGGAAGGCCGCCAGCCCGACGTGGTCGTGGCCTGCGTGGGCGGCGGCAGCAACGCGATCGGCATCTTCCACCCCTACATCCCCTTCCCCGGCGTGCGCCTGGTGGGCGTCGAGGCGGCCGGCGAAGGCCTGGACAGTGGCAAGCACGCGGCCTCCATCCTTCGCGGCAGCCCCGGCGTGCTGCACGGCAACCGCACCTACGTGCTGCAGAGCGAGGACGGCCAGATCACCGAGACGCACAGCGTCAGCGCCGGCCTGGACTACCCCGGCGTCGGCCCCGAGCATGCCTGGCTGGCCGACACCGGCCGCGCCGAGTACGTGGGCGTCACCGACAGCGAGGCGCTGGCCGCCTTCCACCACCTGTGCCGCGCCGAGGGCATCATCCCCGCGCTCGAATCCAGCCATGCCGTGGCCCATGCGATGAAGCTGGCCAGGACGATGCGCCCGGACCAGTCGATCCTGGTCAACCTCTCGGGCCGCGGCGACAAGGACATCGGCACCGTGGCCGACCTGTCGGGCGTGGACTTCTACGACCGCCCGTCGATGCGCGGCCTGTCGGTGAAAGGGGGCAAGGCATGAGCCGCATCGCCGCCACCTTCGAGGCCCTGAAGGCCGACCGCCGCAAGGCGCTGATCCCCTACGTCACGGCCGGCTTCCCCTACGCCGACATCACGCCCGCGCTGATGCTCGGCATGGTCGAGGCCGGCGCCGACGTGATCGAGCTGGGCGTGCCCTTCTCCGACCCGATGGCCGACGGCCCGGTGATCCAGAAGGCCGGCGAGGCCGCGCTGGCCCAGGGCGTGGGCATGGTGCAGGTGCTGGCGATGGTCGCCGCCTTCCGCGAGACGAACGACACCACGCCGGTGGTGCTGATGGGCTACGCCAACCCGGTGGAGCGCTACGACCTGGTCCACGGCCAGGGCGCCTTCGTGCGCGACGCGGCCGCCGCCGGCGTCGACGGCCTGCTGGTGGTCGACTACCCGCCCGAGGAATGCGAGGACTTCGCCGCCACCTTGCGCGCGCACGGCATCGACCTGATCTTCCTGCTCGCGCCCACCAGCACGCCCGAGCGCATGGCCGAGGTGGCGCGCGTGGCCAGCGGCTACGTCTACTACGTCTCGCTCAAGGGCGTGACCGGCGCCGGCCACCTGGACACCGAATCGGTCGGCCGGATGCTGCCGCGCATCCGCGAGCATGTGAAAGTCCCCGTGGGCATCGGCTTCGGCATCCGCGACGCGCGCACCGCGCAGGCCGTGGGCACCGCGGGCGACGCGGTGGTGATCGGCACGAAGATCATCCAGCTCATCGACGGCCAGCCGCGCGAGCGGGTGGTGCCTGCCGTGCGCGAATTCCTGGGCGAGATCCGCGAAGCGCTCGACGCCCTGCCCAAGGCCTGATAATGCGCCCCGAACACAAGGAGCCCTGATGAGCTGGCTTGAAAAACTGCTGCCCCCCAAGATCGCCCAGACCGACCCCAGCGAGCGCCGCCAGGTGCCCGAAGGCCTGTGGATCAAGTGCCCGAGCTGCGAGACGGTGCTCTACAAGACCGACCTGGAGCAGAACCAGAACGTGTGCCCGAGCTGCGCGCACCACCACCGCATCGGCGCGCGCGCGCGGCTGGACGGCTTCCTCGACGCCGAGGGCCGCTACGAGATCGGCCAGGAAGTGCTGCCGGTCGACGCGCTGAAGTTCAAGGACAGCCGCAAGTACCCCGAGCGCCTGAAGGAGGCGCTGGAATCCACCGGCGAAACCGATGCGCTGGTGGTGATCGGCGGTGCGGTGCACAGCGTCAGCGTGGTCGCCGCCTGCTTCGAGTTCGAGTTCATGGGCGGCAGCATGGGCAGCGTGGTCGGCGAGCGCTTCGTGCGCGGCGTCGAGACCGCGATCGAGCAGAAGGTGCCCTTCATCTGCTTCACCGCCACCGGCGGCGCGCGCATGCAGGAAGGCCTGCTGTCGCTGATGCAGATGGCCAAGACCAACGCCGCACTCACCCGCCTGGCCAAGAAGGGCCTGCCCTACATCAGCGTGCTGACCGATCCCACCATGGGCGGCGTGTCGGCCGGCTTCGCCTTCGTCGGCGACGTGGTGATCGCCGAGCCCAAGGCGCTGATCGGCTTCGCCGGCCCGCGGGTGATCGAGTCCACCGTGCGCGTGACCCTGCCCGAAGGCTTCCAGCGCGCCGAGTTCCTGCAGACCAAGGGCGCGATCGACTTCATCTGCGACCGCCGCGAGCTGCGCAAGACCATCGCCAACACGCTGGCGATGCTGCTGCGCCAGCCGGCCGACGCGGTGCTTTGAGCGGTCCCCAGCGGCCGGCCGGGCGGCGTTCGGAACCCGCATGGCCGAGCCTCTGGCACACGCCGCCGCGCTGATCGCGCAGGCCGATGCGCTGATCGTTGCGGCCGGCGCCGGCATGGGCGTGGATTCCGGCCTGCCGGATTTCCGCGGCGCACAGGGCCTGTGGCGAGCCTATCCGGCCCTGGGGCGCGCCAGGATCGACTTCCACCGCATCGCCTCGCCCGACGCCTTCCGCGCCGATCCCGGCCTGGCCTGGGGCTTCTACGGCCATCGCCTGGCGCTGTACCGCGGCACGGTGCCGCACGACGGCTTCCGGCTGCTGCAGCGCTGGGCCGGCGGGATGCCGCGGGGCTGCGCGGTCTTCACGAGCAACGTCGACGGCCAGTTCCAGAAGGCCGGCTTCGACGCGCAGCGCATCGACGAGTGCCACGGCTCCATCCACCACCTGCAATGCCTGGCGGGATGCGGCCCGGACATCTGGCGCGCCGACGGCTTCGCGCCGGAGGTGGACGCAGAAGCCTGCCGCCTGCTGAACGCGCCGCCCACCTGCCCGCACTGCGGCGGCCTGGCACGGCCCAACATCCTCATGTTCGGCGACTTCGAATGGATCGAGGCGCGCGAGCAGGCGCAGGCACAGCAGCTCGAGCGCTGGCTGGCCTCGGTGCAACGCCCCGTGGTGGTCGAGATCGGCGCGGGCACGGCGATCCCGAGCGTGCGCTTCTTCAGCGAGCGCGTCGTCGATGCCTTCGGCGGCCACCTGATCCGAGTCAATCCGCGCGAGCCGGCCGTGCCGGCCCGGCACGGCGTCGGCCTCGCCATGGGCGCCCTGGAAGCCCTGACGGCCATCGACCGGCTGCTCGAGCCGCCAGGGCCCGGCAGCACCACTTAGGGCCGCGAGCGCAGGACCAGCGCCAGCCCACCCAGGATGGCCGCCATGCCCGCCATCGCGAGGGCGGACAGCGCGTTGCCCAGCACCAGGTAGTCGAGCAGCGCCGTGACCACCGGCACCAGGTAGAACAGGCTGGTGACATTGACCAGGTTGCCCGAACGGATCATGCGGTACAGCAACAGCTGCGCCACGACCGAGATCACCAGTGCGAGCCAAAGCAGCGGCACGAGGAATCCCCAGTTCCAAGCGGCCGTGACGGGCTGGAACGGCACGAACAGCAGGCACAGGACCAGGCTCACCGCATACTGCAGCGGCAGCACCTCGCCGGGCGCGAGCTGGATGCCCTTCTGCAGCAGCGAACCCGCCGTCATGCACAGGAGCGCCCCCATCGCGCAGGCCATGCCGGCGGGCGACAGGCGCGCCACGATCAGGCTCTGCCAGACCACCAGCGCCAGGCCGGCCAGAGCCAGCACGAGCCCGGCCAGGCGCCACGGCGACGCGCGCCGTTCCGTCAGCAGCAGCGTCAGGATCGGCTGCGCGCCCAGCAGCGTGGCCAGCAAACCAGGGGTGATGCCACGGTCCATGGCCTGGAAGTAGCACAGCGAATAGCAGCCGATCAGCACGAAGCCGGTGCCCGCCACCCGTCCTCGCAGGCCCGATGCCGGCAGCCATCGCTGGCGACGCCAGCCCAGTGCGAGCAGGACCGACAGCGCCACGGCGAAGCGCAGGATCAGCAGGGCCAGGGGCGAACCGTTGTCCAGGCCCCAGCGGGTGAAGATGGCGGCGCTGCCCCACAGCAGCACGAACAAGGTCATGGCGCCCTGGCTGGCCCACGACGGATTCTTGGAAGTCATGATGAAACGCACCTGTCGAAAGTCGAACGACAGGCCCCAGCCGGCCGGGCGCGCCTGCGCGCCCGGATCAGTCAAGCAAGGAGGCTGGAGCCGCGAGACGGGCTGGAATCAGCCCGCGACGACCGCGCACGGCGGATGTGCGCCGGCGACGGCAACCACGGTCGGTGGTGCGACAGGAGGGGGAGGATTGCAGGTGCGCAGGCATCGGCCGGCCACGAACGTGGTTTCGGCGCGAAATGGCTGGCGTGCGAGCGGATTCATGATGAGACGTGGTGCGCTTGTCTGACTCGAATATAGCCCGGAAACCCGCATGAATGCTTGATATCGTCAGAGCGGGAGCAGAATATGCCCCCAGTTGTGCCCCCAACCCGCGAGGGATGCCATGAAACTGACTGACGCAAAGCTTCGCAACCTCACCACGCCAGGCAAGCACGCCGATGGCGGCGGGCTCTATCTGGAGGTCACCCCAGCCGGCGGCCGGTACTGGCGGATGAAGTACCGATTCGCCAGGAAGGAGAAGCGGCTGGCCTTCGGCGTCTATCCTGATGTGGCGCTGAAGGAGGCCCGTGCCAAACGGGACGAAGCCAAGCTGATGCTGAGCCGCGGGGAAGACCCCGGCGCCGCCAAGAAGGCGGCGAAGGCCAAGGTTGCCATCGAAGCCGCCAATAGCTTTCAGGCTGTGGCCCTCGATTGGCACAAGGCCAATGCCAGGCGGTGGGCCGAGGTGACGGCGACCAAGATGCTCAAGCACTTGGAGGCTGACGTGTTCCCGATGATCGGCGCCCGGCCCATCGCGTCCATCACGGCACCCGAGGTACTGGCGATGCTGCGCAAGGTGGAGGCCCGCGGCGCGACCTACACCGCCACTCGGCTGCGTGAGGTGTGCGGCCAAGTCTTTCGCTACGGCATCGCCACGGGCCGGGCAACGTACAACCCAGCCGGCGACCTTGTGCGCGCCATCGTCACGCCAGACGTGAAGCACCGGCCGGCAATCACCGACCGGCGCGAGTTCGGTGTCTTCCTGCGCGACCTGAAGACCTACCAGGCCGCCGACCCGCTCACACTGCTGGCGACCAGGATGGCGTTGCTGACCTTCGTGCGCTCACAGGAGCTACGCTTGGCGCGCTGGGATGAAATCGACTTCGAGGCGCGCGAGTGGCGCATACCGGCCGCGCGCATGAAGATGGGAAAGGGGCTGAACCAAGCCCACGTCGTGCCGCTATCCGAGCCCGCAATAGAGACCCTGCGCGAACTGCATGTCCTGGCCGGCGACACGCTGAGCCTGTTCCCCAACCGTGACGGCGCGGACGGCTTCATGAGCGAGAACACCATTGGCCGTATGCTGATCCGCATGGGCTACCAAGGTCGACAAACGCTGCACGGCTTCAGAGCGTCGGCACGCAGCCTGCTGTCCGAGCGGGGGTGGACCGTCGCCGCCCTGGAGCGGCAACTCGACCATGCCGAACGCAGCAAGATCGTGGCCGCCTACGCCCGCAGCGAGCACCTAGAAGAGCGTCGACAGATCATGGACGATTGGGGCGCCATAGTCGTTGCGCTGGAATCCGGTGAAAACGTCGTGCAACTGCGGCGCGCCGCATGAGATAACGCGAAGCCCCGGCGCGGCATGACCGAGCGACAAGGCAGCGGCCCTGGTGCAGGAACACCACGGGCCGCCTGACCGCCACACCTGAAGGAGTCAGACATGGCAGCTATCCTCAATCATCCCACTTCTGCCGACCTCCAAGCCGTGCGTGAGGTGCAGGCCCTGCTAGGTAGCATCGTTGCTGGCTTGGACGTTGAAGCGTGACGCCCGAGGAAGCCCGCGAAGCCATCGCGGAGAAGCGTCGGCTGTCCGTGTTCTTCACTGATAGCCCGCTCGCACGTCGCATGACGCGCACCCAAAGTAGTGCGCGCGCGAATCTGCTGTTGCCTGGCGACGAGGAGGAGTATTGGATGCTGACGGGAAACCCGGTGCACCTACCACGTGGAGCCTATGAATTGCCAACCTTCGGCAGGGATCAGCAGGCGGTGGCGGCGCTCTATCTGGCCAAGCGTGCCGGCGTGCCCCCACCCTCGGGGCTGGGCCTACTTCGAGTAGTTGTCGAAAAAGATGGAGTGCGATACATGCTCCATGAGCGCGCCGGTGTTTTTGCCGAAGCATCCCCCGCACGGGGGTTGCCACTGGGGTCAACCATTGAACTATGGCACCCTCCTGCTCCCCTTCCAATTGAGGCGAAGAAGGTCGAGTCCCAAAGTGAATTCATCCTACGGACTCTGCGTGAGCACGAGTTTGACCCGATGAAGCTGCCCCGCCAACGCAAGGAAGGGCCAAAGCAGATCGCGTGGCTGGCCGCCGAGAAGAATGCGCACCTCTTTCCTGGAAGAAAAGCGTTTGAGCATGTATGGGAGGCGCTGACCAGAAGCGAGACGATTTGCTATGTCCCTCGGTAGCAGTTCGGGGAAATGATGGGGAGATGATGGGGAGATAACAACGGGGTCACGGTCGATAGTGTCTGGACTTGTCCAACAAGATACGGATAGCGGCAATGACACCCAACTGTGAACCCATCCCCGCGCGAGTCGGCCGGCGCCTAGCTCGTGCCGAGAAAACCGCAAAGCACTTCGACATTGCCACATCGACGCTCTGGCACTGGGCGGCGAATCGGCCGGACTTTCCAAAGCCGATGCGCATCGGCAGGCGAGTGACTCTTTTCGATCTGGACGCCGTCGAAGCGTACCTCGTTGCAGCGAGCACGCAGGGAGCCGCCTGATGCGCGCGCCGAGGGAAGAGCGCGCCGGGAAGTTGCGTACATCCAATGAAGTCCAACGGGTCAGATGGCCGAGAAGTCCGCGTCAGCACCGCGCTCTTCTAGCACTGATGGTGCAGCCACAGATGCGAGAGGACCTAGATCGCATCAGCGGCGCATCGAACGGCCCTGACATCGTCGGCTATCTGCGACGAGATACCGGTCTGGAAATCCCATGCGAGCGCGTGCATGGCACGGATCGGGACGGCAGACCATGCGCGCCCGGCCGGTACAGCCTCACACCTAAGGATCGCGAGAAGGCGCTGCGGCTGCAACGCGCGGCCCATGTGGCACCGAAGCAGCGCCCCGGCACCTACCCCTCGCCTGCAAGGCAGGCCAGCGAACCGAAGAGCAAGCAGGGTGGACGCAAATGAGTGGGCGCAGCAACAAACGACAGGGTGATCCGCGCGGCCATAGTGCCCGAGTCTATGACGACATTTACGACAGCCCCGCGTTTCAGGCGCTATCGCCGCACGATGTCATGGCGTACTTAGCGCTGCTGCGCGATTTGCGTGCGACGAATAACGGGAATCTGGCGCTTCCGCTATCCGTTGCGAAGCATCGAGGCATCAAACACAAAACCACCTTGGCGCGCTCGCTCCGAGCCCTGCGATCGGTGGGGCTCATTGCGATCACGCGCCGCGGCGGAAGTGACCGCGGCGGGCATCGCCTGCCGAGCCTGTACCGCCTGACGGACATCCCGTCTTCGGCCTTCCCAAAGTTGTTTATCGACGCCATGCCCGCGACAAACGAATGGAAACGAGTCGGCAGCGTGGCGCACGGACAGGCTCTCATTGAGCAGGCCGAGGCCGAGGCCAAGAAATCGCCCGGTGCGGGCGCCCAAAAAATGGGAGCCCAGGGGCATGCCATATCCCATACCGGGGCACGCCGTGAACCAATAGCCTCCCTGACCGGGGCACGCCATGAACCTTGGCAGGACAGACCGGGGCACATCGTGAACCTTGGCGAAATGGCCGAGAACCCAGCAACGACGCGGGATTCCGGTCGATTTCACGATGCTCGCGCCGTGCCGAGCCATGGCTCACCGGATAGCCCTCCTTTTGCATTACTGCCATCCCTGGAGGGTGAATTGACGCGGGATGAGGTGACGCAATGAAGGCCGCCAACGCATTCCTGAAGTTGGACGCTGCTGGGCTGAGCCTGTGTACTCAGGGCTCCCGGCTAGTTGTCGAGCCCGCCGCGCTGCTAACGGCAGAGCTTCGCGCTCTGACAGAAAAACATCGCCGTGACCTACTGGCACTGACCCGTGAGGCCGAGGAGCGGGCGGCGGTAGTGGTGGCTGGGGCGCGCTGGGGCAGGCACTTGCATCCCGCTGGGGGTGATGCATGAACTTTCGGGAAATTTGCATCGCATCTCGCCGCAGAAAGCTGCCCGCGCCTCTGAAGAGCAAGCTGAACGCGATGGCCCACGTCGAGACGCAGCGCTACTACCTCATGTTGGCAAACAAACTGAAGGATCGCGCCGCCGAGTTGATCGCCGAGGGGGTGTCAGCCGGCCTTGTAGCAGATGTCATTCGGCGCGAGCTTATCGACAGTGGCCGGGCGGATGACAAACGGGAGGATGTGTAGTGCCCGGACGCTGGATATGCGGGATTTCTGCGTGTTGGAGCGGCTGCGCTGAGGGCTGGCCAGCCCAAAACGTCCAGACCGCGCGCGCGTTGCAATTTTATTGGCGACCCGCGGCCGGTGCAACGGGCGGCACCGCCGCCGGCAGCGGCATCGGTTCGGCGGTGATGGGCGCGATTGGCGCCGTGAGTTGGTAGGAGATCGAGATGGCGACACGGGGATATGGATTCGCGCAGGGGTTCCTTGGCGGCTTGAGCCAGGGGTCTGCGCTCGTGGGCGATGCGCTCGATGCGCGCGACCGGATGCAGAACAATGCGCTTCGCCGTCGCCAGCTAGAAGGCCAGGTGGCGGACGAGGCGGTCGCGCGTGAGACCGCGACGGGCCGGCGGACGGCTTTCACCGATGCCATGGCATCGAACGAGCATGACATGAGCACCGTACCGGCGGCCGAGTTCGGCGGCGGCCCTCCGGCCCCGAAGAAGCGCACGCCATGGGAAGCTGCTGAGGTGGCGAGCCAGAGCATGTTTGCGCGCGGCGACGTGGAGGGCGCGACGAAGTACCTGTCTCAGGCCGCGTCGCTGAAGACGTTCGCCACGCAGCAGGCCCTTGCGTCCGCGTTCTCCACGCAAGACCCGAAGGCGGTGTCAGATGTGGCAAATCAGTACGTCGCGGGCGGGGCCAAATTTGACGGTGCGCGCGACGCTGATGGCTCCATCATTGGGTCAATCACTTTCCCGAATGGTCAAGTGGTGCGGCAGCGGTATCCGGACTTTCGCAGCTTTGCTGGGGCCACGCAGCAGGTTCTGAACCCTGGCGACATCCAGCAGCTCAACGAGAACGAGGCGAAGAAGTCGCTTGAGACTCTGAAGGCGCAGGCCGAAGCCCGGCTGAAGAATGCTCAGGCGGACAACTATTCGGCCAGCGCGTCGGAGTCGCGCGGCATGCTGCCCGGCAAGATCCAGGCCCAAGAGGCGGGGCTCGGGCTCCTGGGTGCGCAGACCGCTCAAGCCTACGCTTCAGCGTCCCGGACCGCGGACGAGAAGCGCACGCCGCTGCAGAAGAACCTGGAGTATCTGATCGGCCGCGGCGTCGACGAAGAAACGGCGATGTCGATTGCCACCAACACCTACATGAAGGGCAAGTCGCGCGAGGAGAAGATCATCGATCTCGCGGGCAGGATGCGATCTGCGGAAATGGGTGGAACTTTCCCGGTCAACCGCCCCATGCCGGAGATCATGAAGGACGCTTCCCAGGCCATCGACATGGCGGCCGAGCACGCTGGCGATGCCCGCATGGGAAGTGGATCGCCCAAGACCTCGGGTCGGCGCGCTCCGGGCCTGGGCCTTGGCGGCAAAGCCCCGCAGCTCGACAACTCCGAGATGCGCCGCGCGAGCGAGATTCGGGCGGCTGTGCGCGCCGGCCAGATGTCGCGCGCAGACGCCGAGCAAGAACTCAAAGCCCTGGGGTTTGAATGAAAGCAAGCGACTTCCTCGATTTCGACCGCGACGCCTATCTCGCGCAGACTGATTCTGAGCTTGGTCTCCCGGCGGGATGGTCTTCGGCGCAGATTCAGGTGGAATCCGGCGGGAATGCGAATGCTGTGTCTCGCCGCGGTGCGATGGGTCTGGCGCAAGTCATGCCGGATACGCTGCGCACGATCTCGCAGCGCGCGGGCCGGCCGCTCGATCCCTACAGCGAGGCAGACTCGCTCTACATCCACCGGGAGGTAATGCGCGAGAACCTCGGCAAGTTCGGCAATGCCGATGACGCCGCGCGCGCCTACAACGGCGGATGGGATCGCTCGCGCTGGGGCAACCAAGAAACCTCGGAGTACGTCGGAAAGATTCGATCCCGAATCGGCGCTGCTCCACGTCGAGCCGGCCGCACGATGAGCGCCGCCGAATTCCTCGACCAAGAGGAGCATCGCGGCATGACGGCCGCCGAGTTCCTGGATGCGGAGGATGACTCTGTGGCGCCGCGCACAGCCGGGCGGCGTGCAGCCGACATTGGTCGCAGCGTTGGTGGCGCCGTGGTGAGTGCCGTTGGTGCTATCCCGACTGCCGTCGGTAGGGGTATGCAACATGCCGGCGAGCTTCTGCGGGGCACTACGCAGGAGGAGATGCTGACTCTCGCCAAAGGGGACGCAGCCAAGGCCAAGGAATACTACGAGCGCGCGAACGCCTTGAGTCCGTTGTCGCGCGTCGGCCGAGGCTTGGGCTGGCTGGGCGACAGGATCAATGCTCAAGGCCAGGCGCTGCGCGAGGGCCGGAGTGAAGACGCCAAGGCGTTGCAGCAGCAATCGACTCCAGATGGCAATCTGTTGGAGCCGAGCACCTGGAAGATGGGGGAGAACCCCTCCGTCGAGGGTGCGCTTCACGTGGGCAGCGACGTGCTCGGCAGCTTGGCGCCCCAGGTGGCAACGGCTGTGGCCACCCGCGGCCGAAGCGCGGCCACTCAGATTCGTGCTGGTGCCGCGGTGGGCGGTGCCCAGGGCACGGGCGCTGCGATTCAAGAGGCCCGGGACTTCTTGGCCGGCATGACGGACGAGCAGTTGGTCAAGGATTCGCCCGTGTTCCGCGAGTTCCTGGACGCTGGCATGAGCGCTTGGGATGCGCGCGAGCACTTGGTACGTAGCGCGGAGAACCATGTTGCCGTTCTGGTGGCTCCGGTGTCGACTGTTGGCGGCGCTGCCACGGGCGCCATCTTGGGCGAAGGGTTCAAGAACGTCGGCCGCACGGCCCTGACGCGTGCCCTACTTGGCGCCGCGGCTGGTGGCTCGGAAGAGGGCCTGCAAGAAGTTGGCGAGGGCGTCGCCACCCGTGCCGGCATCAATGCTGGAGCCGGTATGCAGCGCGGCTTGGGCGAAGGCACCTTCGGCGAGTTCGTGCTTGGCGCGGCTGGCGGTGGTGCGGTCGGTGGCGCACGTGGGGCGCTGCGCGGCGGACAGGCCGCGGCGCCTGCGCCGGCCATCGACGCCAGCGGCGGGATTGCCGGGGTTGTTGACGCCGAGCCCGAGCCCGCTCAGGCCCTGGCACTTCCCGCGCCCGTTGTGCGCGTGGATGGCGACGGCAACGCCCGCATGGATGGTGCGCCGCCGCCGGTGGTCGACGAGCCGCCCGCTCGCGTCACCGGTCGTGCGGACATTCGCGCCCAGATCCGGGAGGAGGCCGCCCGCCTGGGGCTCAATCCTGCGAACAGGGCCACGCCAACACCCATCGCCGTCGATTCCGATGGCGAAGCCCGGCTCCAGGGGGACGAGCGCACCCCAGCCCAAGCCACGGATGAGCGGCTAGAAGCCGAGGCCCTGCGCCGGTTTCCGCGCGACGAAGCTGCCCGCGCCGAATGGGTCTATGCCGAGCGCCAGCGCGAGATGGGGTACGAGGCCCGTGTGCGCGACATGGCCGAGCAGTCGAATCGCCGCCGCCGTGCGCGCGTGCAGCAGCAGGATCAGGCCCGTCAGCGCCCGGCGGACCCGACCGTCGAGCTTGGCGTCGTCTCGCGGCAGAATGACGATGGATCGCGGACGTACTTCTTCTACGCCAACCCGGACGACGAAATCACAGTGGGCGAAGGTGGGCGAACGAGCCAGCGCGCGGTCCGCTCTGCCACCACGAACACGCAGGCGCAGGCCGCTCTTCTGCGTGCGGCGCTGTCGGATGGTCCGCTGGAGGTGCCGCCGAGAACCCTCGCGCGCGAGGCGATTGCCGGCGTTCCTGGCGTGGCGACCGACCGCATGGGGGTGATCCGCCTGGTCGGCCGCGAGGCCCAGCGTGCGCAGATTTCCGGGGAGTTGAACCTCCTGGCCGCCAGGAACGCCGCGGCGCGCGCCGAGCGGATGCTCGATGGCGCGGATCTGGAACTGGCGCGAGCGGCCATCGCCGTTTCCCCGCGGCAGGCACAGACCGTCCTGCGCAGCGCAGACCGCGAACGGGTGGTGCAGGGCCTCGGCGATCTGGTGCCCGATTTCCAGTCTGAGACCGAGGACGTTGCCGTCCCGGCCAATGTCACCCAGGCTCAAACCGGCGAGCGGCTGCGCGCCGCGGGTGTTGGGGTGGATGAGGATTTTGTCGCCGTCGTCCGTGATGCCGCGCGCGCCGCGGTCGATGCCGGTCATCTGTCGCGGGACGAGTATCTGGCCGCCACCCGCGCCGCGCGCGAAGGTCGTCGCGATGATGCAATGGAACCCTTGCGCCAAGCTGATGATCGTATGGAGGCTGGATCGTCCGTGAGCGATAGTCATATGATCTCGGCTGACCAGATTGTTCGCCGTTCCGGTCGCGGCTCCGAAGGAGATGAAAGTGAACGCGATCAGCAGGGACGAGGCAGCAAATCAGTCGCCCAGGCAACCGACAGTAGTCAAATCGGAGAGGAGCCTGCGCGGCTCCAGGCAATCCGACGCGCAGACGGATCAGGCACAGGAAGAGCGCAGGACGCAAGCGCAACTGAACAACCCATCGTTAACGCGCGAGAAGTTCGGGCAGTTCGACCGCAAGAGGGAAGAGGCGAACGAGCGAGCATGGACGCGAGCCAAGGCGCGCTGGCCGAATCTGACGCGCGAGCAATTCAACGAGATGAACCTCTAGCCTCGGTCGCAGAGAGGGAGCTGACTGGGCACCTAGGGAACAGATACGTCGCGCTATCCAACTCGACGGAGTCGGCTCGAATCTTTCGGCAGAAGATCTCGCAAGCCAGGGAGCTGACACAGCTTGGCGCTCCGATGGCGCTCTACGAAGTGCCCGAGTACCGGGATATGCGGCTGTTCCTATTGCCTGATGGGATGGCGGGATTTGCCGTCAGGCCGGATGGCGACATTGTTTCGGTCTTCAATCACCCAGATTCCAAGCTGCGTGGCATTGCTGCGGAAATGATGCGCCTTGCTGTGCGCGAAGGTGGCAGGAAGCTGGAAACATTCGACACCGTTATGCCGGATCGCTATTCCGAGGCCGGCTTTCGCGCTGTTGCTCGCTTGCGATGGAACGACGAGCACGCACCGAATGACTGGGACCATGGGCGCATGGCTGTGTTCAACAACGGCCGCCCCGATTTGGTGTTCATGGTCCACGATGCCGGTCGCCTTGCCAGAGGCGACTTGTACGAGCCCGACGAGGGAACCTACGTAGTGGGCTGCTGCCGGTTTCAAAGACACCTTGTTAAGGTGGAAGATGAAACCGGAGGTGGTTCATGGAGAGAAGAAGGACATTCAGCCGCGAGTTCAAGCTCGAGGCGGTCAGGCTGGTCGCC